>ERZ773042.1255-NODE-1255-length-15237-cov-2.954815_pt1 | contig 15237 bp, 10 predicted proteins | sample MGYA00511664_ERZ773042 | MGnify/ENA primary metagenome ERZ773042 (study PRJEB29015, sample SAMEA2737984) | human oral metagenome | biome: human oral; feature: human-associated habitat; material: dental | place: China | collected 2036 ... | reverse complement strand
CAGGCGTCCTCGAGCGAGGCCGGTCCCCTTCAGATGGGACCTACAGCGACCAGCGGTACCTCGTGACGACGCCTATGGTGCCCAGCACAAGGGCAATGCCCGCGAAGGCGATCGGTGGGAACGCCTCGTCTCCCGTCTGTGGGAGTGCAGGTGACTTGCGTACGGTCGCCCTGCTTGGCTTCGTCGTCGGCTTGGGTGGCTCTTCGGTCGTCGGGGGCGTCGGAGGCGTCGTGGTGACCGTGTTGGTTATGGCGAAGCCGGAACTCGCGTCGCCGGCGATGGTGGTCGTGTAGCCCTCGACCGGACGCTCCTTGACGGTGTAGACGTATTCGTGTCCGTCGGCATCGGCCTTGGGGAGGTTTGCGAACGTGGTGGACCAGTTGCCCCCGCCGTCTGCCCTGATGGTCTGGTAGCCCACATAGGTGCCATTGCGGTACAGTTCGACCTTGATCGAGTCGGGACGGATGCCGTTCTTGTCGTTTGCGTCGTCCCACGTCTTGGAGACGCTGATCTCGGTGGTGTCCACGGACTTGCCGATGAAGACGCTGCCGTTCGAGCCGATGCCACCTCCGCGCGTGGCGGACGTGTTGCCTGTGATATGCACGGTTGCCAGCCCCAGCGCCCTCTGGACGTCGGGGTTGTCGGCGACAAGATCGTTGCTGAGGGAGAGGGACTCGTTGTCCGCAGCGCTCAGAGCTCCCTTGAGACGATCGAGGGGGACTTCGGTGCCGTCGTCGTAGACCCACCTGTACGCGCCGCCGCCGAGCATGGAGGGCGAGATCTCGTAGACGGGGTCGCCGCTGTGCGTGCCGTAGGCGAGCGACGCGAGGATGTAGAGCTCGCGCGCGTTGCCGTCGGCGGTGACGTTGCCATAGAATGTCGCGCCGTTCGTCAGGCTGACCTCGGTCACGGACACGGGGCAGGCGGCGTAGCCGCCGCCTTCGGTCGCAGCGGAGTTTCCGGACACCTCTACGTTGGCGAGGTAGAGCTCGCCGTTGTGGAAGTCGGTGTATTCTCTGGAGTAGCCGTTGACGTAGATGCCACCCCCGCCGAACGCGTTGTTCCCATCGCCTGTCGCGGTCAGGGAGTTGTCCGTGACCTCCCCGGCGGTGATGTGGGCGATGGCGTAGGTGGGTGTCCCAGCGTAGCCCGAGGCGCTGTATCCTGCCTGTACGTAGATGCCACCGCCTGCGCTGCCGGCGGTGTTGCCGGTGATGGTGCCGCCCGTCATGGTGAGCACGGGGCTGTCGGCCTCCGAAGCGTAAAAGGTGCCCATCGAGATGCCGCCGCCGAGCTCGAAGGCCGAGTTGCCCGAGATGGTACCGCCGGAGAGGTTGACGTCCGTGCCGTTGGCGGCGCATATGCCACCGCCGCTTCCCCCGTATCCTGCGGGAAGGCCAGGGCTGTTTCCCCGGACCGCGCGGTTACCCGCTATGGTGCCGCTCGACATGTTGATGGTCGAGTCGTAGATGCCGTAGATGCCGCCGCCCAGCACCGCCGAGTTGTTGCGTATGCTGCCGCCCTCGACGTTCACGGTGCTCCTGTTGGCGAAGATGCCGCCACCGCCCTCGGGGTACCACTTGCCCTCGCTCTCGACGTCGTTGCCCTGCAAGACGGCGCCCTCCCCCACGGTCAGGGTGCTTCCGCCAAACACGCCGACGAGCGAGCCTCCGCTCCCGTCGCCTGTCGACCACCTGCCGGTGGCCCCGTCCGAACTGGCCCCGTCGATAACGATGTCTTGGAGCGTGAGCGTGGCCCCGTTGCCCACATGTACGAGCTCCCCGTGGTACGAGGCCGCCCGTCTCAGGGCCTTGCCGCCAAGGTCCCAGCCCTCGACGCCTCCGGAGACCTGGATCGCCCCCGTGACGTAGATGGTGTCTCCACCAGAGGCCAGTAGAAGCTCCTTTGCCTTGGCGAAGGTCTTGACGGGTGCCGCCTCGGTGCCCGGATCGATGTCAGACCCCGTCTGGCCGTTGACGTAGACGAAGCTGGGATCCGCCCACGCGGGCCTTGCCCCAAGGAAAAGGCAGACGCAGAGGGCAGGGACGATGCCCATGAGGGCGAGCCGGAGTCTCTTCATGGCGGGCCTTCCCGACGGCGTAGTCGTTGCTGCGGTTATGACGGGAAGCCGGCTTGTCGTGCGAGGGACGTCCACGCGGGGGCGAACGCCATCTTCTAACGGCATCCCATGTCAAGCTGAACATACACCAAATGTCGCCGCTCGACAGCAACTTCCATGTAATTTTTTCTGTTACGAGCCTTGTGGCGCCCCGCGCCCGCACCCGCCGCCGCGAGAGACGCCTAGTCGCAGTCCCCGACGACGAGTGGCTCCATCTGGAACGTGAGACAGTTGACATAGCCACGGTTGGTGAGGCGTAGGACGGGTATGCATGCCAGCGACATGACGCCCATGGTCATGAACGGCGAGGGGAGGCTGCAGCCCATCTGGGCCCACGCAGCCTCGATCCCTGCGACCTTCTCGGCGACCTCTTCTATGCGCCGATCGCTCATGAGACCGCACACGGGCAGCTCGACCAGGGCCAGGACCTTGCCGTCGGCAACGGCGACCTCTCCGCCTCCGCACTCCGCCAGGGTCCTCGCGGCCAATGCCATGTCGGCGTCGTTGTCACCCATGACCAGCAGGTTGTGAGCGTCGTGGCTCACGGTCTGCGCGAGGGCGCCATGGATGCCGAAGCCCGTGACGAAGCCAAAGGAGTGGGTGCCGTCCGTGCCGTGGTGACGGTCGAAGACGCAGGCCTTGAGCACGTCGTGGGTGGGATCGGCCTGGATCTTGCCGTCCCTCACGATGGTTTTGACGGTGCTGTCCCGTGTCAGGGTGTCGCCAGCGTTGATGCCGATGGCACGGACCCATATGCTGCCATCCTTGTGGTTGACGGGAATCTCGAAGGCTCTCGGCGTGATGTCGACGCCCAGGTTCATGGTATGGGTCATGAAGGTGGGCCAGGTGAAGGGCACTGTCGTAAAGGTCGCCTTGCCGTCCTCGGCCGCAAGCGTCCCGTCGATGTAGACCGCCTTGGCCTCGAAGCGCTCGAGGTCTCGGAGCAACACGATGTCGGCACACTTGCCAGGGGTGATCGATCCCATGTCACGCCCGACGCCAAAATACTGCGCCGCGTTGATCGTGGCCATCTGCAGGGCGGTGACGGGATCGAGGCCCAGTCGCACCGCCTCGCGCAGCACGCGGTCCATGTGGCCGTCATCCACGAGGGTATGCGGGTGAGAGTCATCGGTGCAGAGCAGGCAATGGCTGGTGTCCACGCCGGATGCGACGAGCTCGGGTAGGTAGCCAGGGAGGTTGAGCCAGGCGGATCCCTGACGTAGCTGCACGTACATGCCCATGCGCAGCTTGGAGATGACGTCGGTGAAGCTGTCGGACTCATGGCATGAGGTAACGCCTGCGGCGATGTAGGCACTCAGCCCGCGGTCGTCATCGGCGGCGACGTAGTGGCCGGTGACGACACGGTCGGCCTTGAGGGTCTCCCTCACCTCGTCCAGCGCGTTCTGCTCGCAGGAGAGGATGCCGGGGAAGTTCATCATCTCGCCCAGGGCCACGACGCTGTCCCAGCGCATGCTCTCGGCCACCTGGCTGGCGTCTATCGACGAACCGGTGTCCTCGACCCCCAGCACGGCCGGTACGCAGGACGGGGTGGTGAGCATGGTCTTGAGCGGGGTGCGCGCCGCGTCCTCCCACATGGCCCTCACGCCTTCGAGTCCGCAGACGTTGGCGACCTCATGTGGGTCCGCGTAGATGCCCACGGTGCCGTGGGGGACGACGGCGCGGGCGTACTCGGCCGGACCGACCATCGAGGACTCGATGTGTACGTGCGTGTCAAAGAGGCCGGGGGCCGCGTAGAGTCCCGTGGCATCCACCACGGTGGTCTCGGGTCCGATGCAATGCTCGGCCGTGTGTCCGCAGATGCCGATGTAGGCAACACGCCCGCGGGCGATGGCTATGTCCGTGTCCTCGAGGACCTCGCGTGTGGTGACGCTGACGAGCCTGGCGTGGCGGATGATCGTCTCCGCGGCCTGCTGGCCCTGGGCGACCTTGGCTAGGGTGTCGTTTACCTCCCACAGGGGGTGTGCGCAGAACCTGTTGAGCATGGCAGCCTCCCGTCCTCCGACGAACCTGTCGAAACCGGTGAACCCGTTGCAAACAGGGTAGCGCAAGCACGTGCTCACACTTGCCAGCGATGGGGACCTGCCCTGGCGCGCCGCCTGTGGAGCCCATGGCTTTTTCATGGGATTGGCTTTGGATGTCGCAAGTGGCAATGGGGGTCGTTACAGTGAATGACTGCAGGTGTGTTGGGCGGGTGCGGGCGACGTCATGTCCCGAACCTGGTCAGGGCCGGGAGGCAGCAGCCATAAGGGGCCTCTGGCGGGCGCCCGTTCCCACCGAGCACGCCTGGTGCGCCCCTGCCGGCTGTGCCCTGCACGGCCGAGGGGCTTTTTTGTAAGCCCGAGGGCGGCGTTCCCCTCGGTCGTCTCATCGTGCGAATGGATGCCCCCATGGCCTTCGTCAACTTCATCGTCGAGCTGCTCCGTGACCCGCGCGCCGCCATCGCAAGCATGATCGCGGCTGGTCCCCTTGCGGCGTACGGCTTCGTCTTCCTGGTCATCTTCATCGAGACCGGTGTGGTGTTCTTCCCGTTCCTGCCGGGGGACTCCCTCCTGTTCGCCTCGGGCTTCTTCGCACGGGGAGGTGGCTTCAACATCTTCGTGCTCCTGGGCGTCATCTGGGCCGCCGCCATCCTGGGAGACCAGTGCAACTTCATGATCGGACACTTCTTCGGGCGCAAGATCGTCGCCTCGGGCAAGGTCAAGGCGATGACGCCGGAGAGGGTCGAGAAGACCGAGGCGTTCCTGGACAAGTGGGGGCATCTCGCCATCTTTCTAGGTCGCTTCTTCCCGTTCATCCGCACCTTCGTGCCGTTTCTGGCGGGTATGGGTGGCATGAGGTGGCACAGCTTCGTGGTCTTCAACGTCCTGGGTGGTGTCACCTGGTCGACCCTGTTCGCGCTCCTGGGCTACTTCTTCGGTGGCATCCCTGCCGTGCAGACGCACTTCGAGCTGGTGATCGTGGGCATCGTTCTGGTCTCCGCCATTCCGGCGGTCATCGGTGCCGTCAGGGCCAAGCTTGGTGGAAGGCCCACGACCGAAGGGGGGCATCATGTCTAGTCCCGAAGACATCCGCCGTCTGGAGCGCTACGACGCATTTGCGGCCAGCGTTCGCGCCGACCTGGCGGACGTCAAGTCCCGCATGGTGGGACTGCGTGCGCAGGGCAGGGCCACGACCGCCACCTACCAGCAGCTGATGGCAAACAAGCTGGTGCTCGAGGGCATTATCGAGCGCCTGGAGGACTGCGGGCTGTAGGGCGTCGGATGGGCGTGCCCAGACGAGGCGCGTCATTCTGCGCCACGGCACTCTCCGTCCCGGGACCTGTCACGGCTCACGATAGGGGCACCTTCTAAAACAACTTGCGACAGCCGGGAAGCAGCCTGCGACAGCCTTGGTCCTACCGCCCGTTTGCCCTATACGCTCCCCCCCAGAGGCACAACAGGCGATCGCAATGATGGGGAGGCAGGCATGAAAAATACGACGAGGCGAAACTTCCTTATTGGCGGAACCGCCGCCGTGGCTGCCGTCGGGGCTGGCCTAAACGCGCTGGCGGCTCAATACGACAGTGTCGTCACTCGCTGGTGGTCAGGAACTTTCACGCAGCCCAAGAGCGATGACAGCGCGTCAGTGTCGGCGGGCGACGCAAAAAGCCAGAGCGAGAAGGTCTCCATCAAAATCGAGGGCGAGGGAGCCGTCCTCCTCAAGAACGATGGGTTCCTGCCTATGAAGAAGGGTAGCATCGCCCTGCTTGGCTATTCCTCACAAGATCCCGTCTATATTGGTGCGGGCTCGGTTGCCCAAGGAGATGGTTCGACAAAGCGTGTCGATTTCCCAGCGGCCTTCTCTGGCAATGGCTTCATCGTCGACGAGACCATGCACCAGTACTATCAGGATTCCGTTGCCAATGGCGGTCGCGGTGACAACATGACCGACATGCAAAATCTCACAGGTGCTGACTACAATATCTACGACCAGCCGCTTGACCAATACCAGGACAAGCTCGACGCAGCTGCCGCCGCAAACGATACAGCAGTTGTAGTGTTTGGCCGCAAGGGTGGCGAAAACGGTGATCTCCCCATCGACATGGCCGGCTACACCAACGGCGTCGCTGGCAGGACCTACCTCGAGCTCCAGGATACCGAGCTCGCGCTGCTTGATTATGCAAAGCAGAAGTTCAGCCATGTGGTCGTTCTGCTTGACTCGACCAACGCCATGCAGCTCGGTTTCCTGGATGACGAGAGGATCGACGCGGCCATCTGGGTTGGAGCGCCGGGAGCCTCGGGCCTGACGGCGATTCCGCGCATCATGGCCGGCGAAGTCAATCCTTCCGGGCATCTCGTCGATGTGTTTCCCTATGACATTCGCTCCAACACGAGCTTCCTGACCTGTACGGCGGGAACCTACAACAACTACGACGCCTTCGATGGAGGCGATGAGTTCGACAACAAGGTCGACGGCGGCATGATCTGGTATCCGGAGGGCATCTATATGGGATACCGCTATTATGAGACCGCCGCCGCAGACGGCGTCATCGATTACGACAAGTCCGTACAGTACCCCTTTGGCTTCGGCCTCTCGTACACCACCTTCGACTGGAAGGTGGGTGAGGTCAGGCTCGGTGGCGTGGGCGAGGAGATTTCGGTTGAGGTTTCTGTCACAAATACCGGAGGCGTGGCTGGCAAAGACGTCGTCCAGCTCTATTTCGAGGCGCCGTACACGCATGGCGGAACGGAGAAGTCCGCCCGCGTTCTGGGGGCGTTCGCCAAGACCAAGGAACTTAAGCCTGGCGAGAGCGACACCGTGACGCTTGTCATGAATGCGGACGACCTCGCCTCGTATGACTACCAAAACAACCGCTGCTATGTGGCCGAGGCTGGAGAATACAAGCTTCACCTGCAAACGGATTCCCATAACGCCAAAGACGGACTTGAACCCATACGGTATACGGTTGAGAGCGACCGCGTCTACGCCGACGGCGGCGTCGGCAAGCGCTCCTCCGACTTTGCAGTCGCGGTAAACCATTTCGATGTCGCAAGCGCTGGTGATGGGACCATCGGTGCCGTCATCCCCTGGATGACACGGTCAGACCTTGCCGGCACGCATCCCCAGCAGACCATGGGTGGTGTGCACATCACGCAGATGGACAATGCGCTGGGCGATGAGTGCGTGCAGAAGATGCTTTCGTCTGAAGGGGGCTCGGATGTCTCCTACGAAGAGGACGAGGACTACCAGACGCAGTCGCTGGTGGTCGTCTCCACTGGCGAGAAGAACGGTCTGACGCTTCAGGACGTCGCGGGGTATGCCGAGTGGAATGACCCCGTGTGGGACAACCTGGTCAATCAGATGAGCGTCGACGACATGTGCACGCTGCTCTGCGACTGTGGCTATGGCACTCCCGCAATCGACTCGATCGGCAAGCAGCTCGCCACCGACATTGATGGCCCAGCGGGAATCTCGAGCCAGAACCTCAACTACTACGGCCATGAGTTCTGTGGCGAACCGGTGACGGCTGCGACGTGGAATGTTGAGCTCGCGGCCGCGATGGGTTCCGCGGTGGGTGACGAGTGCAATGCGGCGGGCGTCAATGGCTGGTACGCCCCGGGATGTGATATCCATCGCACGCCCTTTGGGGGGCGCTGTGCCGAGTACTATGCCGAGGATCCCCTGCTTGCGGGAAAAATTGCGGCTGCGGAGATAAGGGCGGTCCAGGAGAAAGGCGTCTACTGCTACGTCAAGCACTTTGCCTTCAACGAGTCGGACAATCTCCGCGGTGGCATGTACACGTGGATAAATGAGCAGGCGATCCGCGAAATCTATCTCAAGGGCTTCGAGTATGCAATCAAAGAGGGCGGTTCCAAGGGCGTCATGGAGGCGTACCCCCGTATTGGCCTTACGGAATGCTCTACCTGCAAGGCACTCAACACATCCGTTCTCAAGGAGGAGTGGGGCTCGCATGCGGTGTGCCTGACCGATGGCTATGGGGCGGGTTTGCGTGATGGTGCCGCTGGTATGATGGGTGGCATGCAGATGCCGGCCAACCTCATCAATACAGATAAGTACGAAGCGCCTGACCTTCAGCTGCGCGCAGGTGCCGGTGCCCTTCTATACACAGGTGGGTATCAGGGGAAATATGGGTTCACTGAGCGTACGACCGCGTCGCAGAAGGGCATAGAGATGCTCCATGACATGTGCAAGCGCATGATCTACTGCTACTGCAACTCCAACGCCATGAGCGTTTCGCGCGACTACACACCTTATTGGAAGTACATTCTCGGCGCCGTTGACGTTGTCCTGATCGGAGGGGCCGCGTGCATCTGGCGCAGGGAGCTTAAGCGACGGAAGGCAGAGCGTGCCGAGCTCAAAGCCGCCACCACCGATGTAGAATCCCTGGCTGAGTCCGACGGCGCCCACGGCGACACCAATCGCGAGCAGGTGGGAAAGTAGCGAACCTTTCTTTCAGCCTGCCGCACTCCTTCTACGTACCTAGCCCTCCCATACCCCTCCTTCCATCACTGAAGTAGACTGGCGATGGGAGGAGGGTGCCGTGTTCAGGGTACTGATAGTTGAGGATAAGACCGGCGATGCTGCTGCGCTTTCGGAAATGCTCCTTCGCTACGGGCAGGATCATGCGACGAAATTCCACATAAAACAGGCACGTTCGGTATTCGACGTTCCTGAGAGTCAGTCTTTCGATCTAATCTTCTTAGATATCGGGCTTCCGGGGATCACAGGTATGGAGATGGCTGAGGCCCTGCGCATGCAGCACGACCAAACGCCGTTGGTCTTCGTTACCGACTTGGCTCAATATGCTGTTAAAGGATATCAGGTGGATGCTCTCGACTTCATGATGAAACCACTCGAATACTACGACTTCGCCCTGCGTATGAATCGTGTCTTGCGAATATGTCGACGTAACGATGATATGCGCATCAGCATTGGGACAAAAGGTGGCGCACGGGTCGTCTCCATCAAGAACATTGTCTATCTCGACGTCAATGGTCATACGCTGAGCTATCACTTAGCCAACGACGAGGTCTTGAGTCTGCGAGGTGCTCTGGGCAGAGCCGCAGACTACCTCCCAGATGATCGGTTCGTGCGCATTTCCAACAGCTGCCTCGTGAACATGGGGCATATACAGGCCGTTCGAAGCGGTTGCGTTGTTGTGGATTTGGGTGAATCCCTCTATTTCAGCCGACCCAAGCACAAGGAGGCGCTCGTGACTATCACTAACTATCTGGGGGGAAGTCTCTGATGCCTTTGGCGGGTAGGGTGGGGCGGGCTCTTCTTATAGCGGGGCAGCTGGTGTGTGCCGTCATCCTGACGACGCGGACGTTGGAGAGGAAAGGGCGCTGGAGCCTGCGCCTCGTTGGCGTAGGCGCTGCTACCGTGCTGTTCATTCTGATGACGACGCTGCTCAACGTGGATCCATCGGAAACGGACATCCAGCTTGCGTTGTCACCACAGGGCCTGAAAGAGGCAAACGAGACATTCGCCATCCAGTTTGTGGTGTTCGGGCTGGCGGCAGCGCTCTGCGTCGCCTCAGTCCTGGCACTCTTTTCCGCCACGTTGCCAGCGGCGCTTTTCTGCGTAAGCGAGGCCTACGTACTCCAGAATGTCGCGAGCGGATTCTTTGGCCTTGTTCTCACGTGCGTGCCCCTTTTTGGAATAGACGTCTCTGCGTGGTGGCTCATACCCTTGGGGATGGTCGGGCTCTTTGCGGTGGTCTATGCGATAGGATACCGGGCGTTTCTAGCTCGTATAGATGCTGCAGGCCTTTTGCATGTGAGAGGTGGCGAAGCACTTGCCCTCATGAGTCTAGTGGCTCTTATCTGTTTGGTATTTGACCTCGCAAACAAGTGCTATCTCTCATTTTTGGCAGCGCCGGTCGGTGTGACGATTCTCTATCAGCTCACACAGTTGGCGATGTGTGCGCTGCTCCTGTGGATGGAGTTCGAGCTTGTCTATAACCAGCGTCTCGAGAGAAGCGTTGCGGTCCTCAACCGCATGCATGTAGATGAGAAGCGCCAATACGAGCTTTTCCGCCAGACTGTCGACGCCATCAACATAAAGGCGCATGATCTTCGACACCAGATTCGCCATCTCAAGGAGAGCGGAGCCTTGGTTGACCAGAGTGCACTCGACCAGTTGGCACGTGACGTCGCCATCTATGACGCTGCGATCGATACGGGGAACGATGTGCTCGACACCATTCTGGTAGAGAAGAATCTCATGTGCGTGCAGAAGCACATACGCCTTACTTGTATGGTAGATGGAGCAGCCCTTTCATTTATGAATCCCGAAGACGTATACTCGCTGTTTGGCAACGTGTTGGACAATGCCATCGAGGCCGTAGGCCAGCTCGACGAGAGAGGGCGCCGTAGCGTGAGTCTCCTGGTGGAGCGCAGGGGTCAGATGGTGGTCATCCATGAGGAGAACTGGTTTGCTGGGGAAGTTGTGTTTGAGGACGGGCTGCCGCAGACCACAAAGGGGGACCTTCTTAACCACGGGTATGGCACCCGCTCGATACGTGAGGTCGTCGGCCGATACGATGGCTCCCTTGCCATGAGGGCAAGCGACGGTCGCTTCGAGTTGAACGTGCTTCTGCCGCGAGCGTAGAGGCTTGCGAGATCGCTCCTAGCCGGGGATGGGGACGAGCGCGCTCAGATGGAAGGTGTCCCCCTTTGCAACGACCGAAAGGGTCCCACCGTATGACTCGATGATGAGGCGCATGGACGTGGTCCCAAGGCCGTGATTGACCGTGTCACCCTTGCTCGTGAGGGGGAGCCCGTCTTCGTCCAGGTGCACCTTTCCGTCGAAATAGTTTTCTATGTGTATGACGGCCATGTCCCCGCGCCGCCTCACATCGAGCGAGATCGACCGTCGCTCGGGATCACCGAGGCGCTCGACGGCCTCGAAGGCGTTTTCAAGCGCATTGCCAAAGAACGAGTACAGATCAGCCGGACGCATGAAGTCGAGCGTCGACCCGTCTGCGATGCACGAGAGGGTTATGCCGTTTCGTTCGCACAGGAGGCTCTTCTCGGTGATGATCGTGTCCAGTGCGCCATTTCCAGACTTGACGGCCGAGTCGTACACGTCCACCTCGCGTGCAATCTCGTTAAAGATGCCCTGGTCGACCATAGCTCCGCTCTTCTTGAGATGGCGAATCTGATGGCGGATGTCATGGCACTTGATGTTTATGGCGTCGATATTCCGCTTGCTCAGCTCGTACTGCTTGGCGTCTGCGCTGCGCATGTGCTCGATTGCGGCGACGTCTAGCTCAAGCCGTCGCGCATAGAGCATCTCGTACTCGGAATACATGATATAGGCACAGAGGCATAGGTAGATGACGGTAAGGGCCGCCTGGTAATGGGCGGGAATCTCGAGCACCCCCAGATCTTTGATGATGAGGTCGAGAATGATGTTGACGCCGAAGGTGGTCACAGTGGCAAGCAGCAGGACGGGGTCGTCAATGCGAGTGAGGCCACTCTTCTCCATATGTCGGACGAGCGTTGCATATGCCACTCCGTACACGACAGCGGCTATCGCCCAGTAGTGGGTGGACATGAGCAACACGTCACTATCACCCAGGTGTCCCAGGCAGCTGACCACAAACAGTCGATCTGCCGCAGATGAGGCGTTTTCGAGCGCATATGCCATGGAGCAGCAAAAGAGGGAGGTGCGAGGCGAGTTGTCGAAGATGACGGACTGCGCCACGACGGCCAAGGCGAGGACCCCCACAAACGACAGGATGGCGCGAGCGAAACTGTATGCGTCCGCGAGCGGGGGAAACACGGAGAAGCCCGCTGCAACTCCCGAGGCCAGCAGGATAACGCAGCCTGACAGCACAAGTGAGAAGCGCAGCGGAAAGTGGTTGCGTCGCGGCAGCGTGTGCGAGAAGAGCCAGACGGCAGCAAGGAGCTTGATGAGCGAGTAGGTCGACAGCATCGCGTCGGTGCTGCTCATAGGCTGCCTCCAATAAATCTGGTGATCGCGGCGAGTGCGCTTTTCTTTCTGGAGCGGCTGAGGTAGAGGGTTGCCTCTCCCTCCACGGTTATCGCAGGGCCTCTTATGGCCCTGATGTAGTTCATGTTAACCAGGTGGCTGGATGAGATGCGGACGAAGGGGCCACCTTCGACCTCGCCCTCGACTTTGCGCAGCGAGCCGTATACGGCAAGCGGGGCGTCATTGCCCCAGAGATGGTATACGAGCTCGTGGTTGCTTACCTCAACATATACGATGTCCGACAAGGGGACGACCCGCATGCCGTTACGGGTGCTCACGACCAGGCTGCGCCTGGCGTTGCGGCGCATGTGGCGCAGCGCCTTGTCCATGCGCAGGCGGAAGTTGAAGTATGATAGGGGCTTTACGATGAAGTCCAGCGCGCTGACCTCATAGCCCCTGACGGCATACTGCGCTAGGTTGGTAACGAAGATGAGCGGCGTCTGGTCGTCGTAGGTGCGCAGGAGCTGGGCCGCCTCCATGCCGCTTATCCCGGGTAGCTGGATGTCCATGAACACGAGGTCGAATTTCTGCCTAGCTTCCTCGAACTCAATGGCGTTCGAAAACCATGTTGTCTGAAACTCCTCGCCAGTCTCGTCTGCGTAGCGTCGCACGCATGACTCGAGGGAGTTTTTGGCGTCGCTTTCATCCTCGACGATGGCAACTTGGTACATGTCTCTCCCCGACGTGCTCCATGCCCTTCATCGTGACATGGTACACAACGACGCCCTCGCAGAGGTGCTGCGCCCATTTGTCGTTACCCCTGCGGCCCAGCCTGCATTTTGCGCTGCGAAATCGACTAGTTACGTGCGCTTCCATTCAGCTTACCCAATGTGTCCTTCAATGGGGTCATCAGGAGTCCCAAGGTGATGAGGCCCTTGCGGAACGGCGGTCGCACGTGGCGTAGAGAGAAAGGTGACGCGCATGAACAAGACAATGGCAGTGGTGGCAGCGCTAGCGTTGCTGCTGTGCGCACCCCTTGTGGGGTGCGGAGCGTCCTCGACTTCTACGGGAGGAGGCCCCTCTGTGACCTCGTTGTCGAGCGGTGACTTTGATGCGGCGAAGTTCTACGCCGGCAAGTGGCGCGGGGCGGTAGAGGTCTCGGGCACGAGCGTCTACGGTACCACGTCCGGCAGCGAGTCCATGCTCGACGTCAACGTCGAGGAGGGAGGCACCTTCACGATTGAGCCGCTCGAAGCTCACAAGGACCTTCTCGCCACGGATGGCACCTGGGAGGGCTCCGACAGCGAGCTGACGCTGGCTACCGTCGATGGCAAGCAGATCAAGCTTACGGTCGTGGACGACACGACCCTCTCGGCCAACCCCGCCGACTTTGGCATCGACGACTTCGACAAGATCACGTTCGTCCTGTATTAAGGATTTTTGCCAAGAGAGTCTTTCTACCGAGGAGGGCAGAACAATGAGCAACATCTCTCGCAGGGACTTTGTCATCGGTTCCGCCGTCGCAGCCGGGCTCATGGGGATGGTAGGCTGCAGCATGCCATCGGCCTCCAACCCACTGGCGGCGCCTTCGGCCGACAAGTACCCTATCGAGCCAGATGGGGTGGACGTCAAGGCCAAGTGGACGAGTGAGACCCTGCGCAAGGACAAGTGGACCCGCTACACCAACCCCGATGGCGGCGCGACGGTCGGCACCATGGACACGTCCAAGGTCATCCAGGTCGACGGCTACGCGTTCAAGGACCTCAACGGCAACGGCAAGCTCGACCTGTATGAGGACTGGCGCCAGAGCGACGAGGATCGCGCCAAGGCTCTGGCCGACGGCTTATCCGCCGAGGAGATCCTGCCGCTCATGTGGCATAACGGTTTCACGAGTACGGCGGCGCCCCTTGATGACAGTACCGTGAAGACCCTGTCCGAGGGCATGCGCGCTGGGGTTTCGCGAGCCATGGCAAATGACGACAACTACGGGGACGCCATCTCGTGGATCAATGCGGTGCAGGAGTGGTGTGAGGCAAACGACAGATACGGCATCCCGTACATGAACTCGACGGATCCCTACCAGCTGTATGACATCCCCGATAACCACTGCATCGTCTCGTCCTTCGATACCGATCTCTGGAAGCGGGCTGGGCGCTTCACTGGACGCGCCTGGCGTGCGACGGGCGCACGCGTCAACCTTGGGCCGCAGGTGGACATCGGCACCAACGTCATCTGGACGCGCCTGGGCGGCTCCATCTGCGAGGACCCAGCAGCCAATCGCGATCTCGCCATGAAGTTTGGTGGTGGCATGCAATCGACCTGGGGCGACGACGCCGCAACGGACGACAGGGGCTGGGGCGAGGATTCCGTGGCCGTCATGTTCAAGCACTATGTCGGCTCTGGTGCCGTCGAGGGTGGACGTAACGACCATAACGACGCTGGCAAGTACGACGTCTTCCCAGGCAACAACTTCGAGGCGCACCTCATCCCGTTCCTGGATGGCGGACTGCACCTTGACTCGTCGACTGGCCAGATGGCCGCGGTCATGCCCAACTACGGCATCGCGTACAGCGAGGACGGATCCCTCGGCCCCCTGTACGGCGGGGCCTACAACAGGCGCAACATCAGCATACTGCGCAATGCCGGATGGGACGGTATGGTCACCACCGACTGGCAGATTCTTCGCGCGACAGACTTTGGCGACCGCGCGCATGGCGTGAAGGACCTCACTGAAGCCGAACGCTTCAAGACGCTGCTCGAGGCCACCGTAGACCAGGTCGGCGGAGACTGGGCACCCGAGATAGCGACGGAGGGATATGCGCTCTACGAGGAGCAGTATGGCGAGGAAGAGGCGCTTGCGCGCCTGCGCGACTCTGCTCGTCGCATCTTCACGGTCATGAACCATGTCGAGCTCTTCGACAACCCTTACAGCGACCGTGACCACGCGCAGGAGATTCTGAATGACCAGGCCGCCATCGACTTTGGCCAGGAGGCTTCCGACAAGTCCATCGTCATGCTCAAGAACTCAGGCGACGTCATCTCCGAAGGCGGCATCAGCGGCAAGCCCAAGGCCTACGTCCCCCAGAAGTTCACGGCTGGCGGCATGTTTGGCGGCACCCCAAGCATTGGCCCGTGCATTGACGAAGAGGGCGCCAACG
>ERZ773042.1251-NODE-1251-length-15259-cov-49.545449_pt1 | contig 15259 bp, 11 predicted proteins | sample MGYA00511664_ERZ773042 | MGnify/ENA primary metagenome ERZ773042 (study PRJEB29015, sample SAMEA2737984) | human oral metagenome | biome: human oral; feature: human-associated habitat; material: dental | place: China | collected 2036 ... | reverse complement strand
TGATGCTCTTGTCCGCGCCGTTCGCAGCATGATACTTCTCCACGAGCATGAGGATGTAGTCGATGTTGATATCCACCTGCCGGATGAGTTCCAGCTCGAACACAACATCGTCGTTGATGTTCTCCTTCTCCGCATTCCCCTGCCCCGTCAATATATGGTGTATATCGAGGTAGACACTCTGGTAGTCCTGCAGATCACGCGGCGGCAGGAGCGGATCATCCTCCGCAAAGTCATCAAACGCCATGAGGATATTCCGCAGGCGCAGGATACTGCCAAAAACGCGCACAAAATCCTTCTGCGCCGCCTCGCCTAAGACCTGCTCTCCAACAGTGAACTTCGCACGCAGCTCTGCGATCAGCTCTGCATAACCCTTGTGATGCTGCCCCTTTTCATCGTCATACCCATCATAGTAGTCGCGGAAACCGCGCAGGAGAACGACACTCTCGGCATTCTCATCGCCAAAGAGCGAGATCGCATCATCCGTCGCCTTTGCCAGATTGCGGAATGCGACAATATTGCCAAATGTCTTGACCGAATTCAGAATCCGATTCGTGCGCGAAAACGCCTGAATCAGCCCATGGTATTTCAGATTCTTGTCCACCCAGAGCGTATTGAGTGTCGTCGCGTCAAAGCCCGTGAGGAACATATTCACCACGATGAGGAGATCGATCTCACGCTTCTTCATCCGCTGAGAGAGATCCTTGTAATAGTTCTGGAACGAATCGCCGTCCGTCGAGAAATTCGTGTGAAACTGCGCGTTGTAGTCCGCAATCGCATCATCAAGAAAGTCTCGGCTCGTGCGGTCAAGGGTCTCCGTATCGAAGTCCTCATCGGGCAGCGCATCCTCGGGATCGTCCTCATTCGCCGCATAGCTGAAGATGGTCGCAATCGTGAGACTCCGCCCCGTCTCCCTCAGCTGACGGCGCAGCTCCTCATAGTACGCCATACAGACAGGAATCGACGCGACGGCGAACATGGAGTTAAATCCGAGCACACGTTGCCCCTTGAGCGAGTATGCCTTGCTCCGCATCGTCTTTTGCTCGAAGTGATCCAGGATGTATTTCGTCACCGCGCGAATGCGCTCGGGCGCGGCGAGTGCCTTTTCCCGATCAATCGCGCGCACCTCTTTATCATCCACGTCATCTTTGCTTTTCATCGTATTGATGTAGTCAATACGAAACGGCAGCACATTTCCATCATTGATCGCATTCACAATCGTATAGGTATGCAGCTTGTCCCCGAACAGCTGCGGTGTCGTCCGTGCAGACGGCTTGCCCGCCCCTGCCGCATTCGGTGCAAAGATCGGCGTCCCCGTGAATCCGAAGACGTGATACTTCTTGAACGCCTTTGTGATGGCCGTGTGCATCTCACCGAACTGCGAGCGGTGGCACTCATCGAAAATCAGTACAACATGCTTGCCATAGATCGGATGCGACTTATTCTGCCGGATGAAATTCGACAGCTTCTGTATCGTCGTCACCACAATACGCGCTCCATCGTCCGCAAGCTGCCGCGCAAGCACCGCCGTCGAAGTGTTCCCATTCGCCGCCCCCTTCTCGAAGCGGTCATATTCCTTCATCGTCTGGTAGTCGAGATCCTTGCGGTCGACCACGAACAGCACCTTGTCAATCTTGGGCATTGCGGAGGCGAGCTGCGCCGTCTTGAACGAGGTCAGCGTCTTGCCCGAGCCCGTCGTGTGCCAGATATAGCCGCCGCCCTCGATGCGCCCCCACGTCTTGTAATTGGACGAAATCTTGATGCGGCTGAGAATCCGCTCCGTCGCCGCAATCTGATACGGGCGCATGAGCATGAGCACTTCTTCCGTCGTGAAAATGCAGTAACGCGTGAGAAGCGCAAGCAGCGTGTGCCGCGCGAGAAACGTCCGCCCGAAATCCATCAGGTCGGTGATGAGACGATTGCCCGCATCCGCCCAGAAAGACGTGAACTCAAAACTGTTGCTCGTCTTTTTGCTTGCCTTGCGTCCCGCCGCGTCCATCTCGCGGATATGGCTTGCACGCGTCGTATTGGAATAGTACTTCGTATTCGTCCCATTCGAGATGACGAAGATCTGCACATACTCGTACAGCCCCGCGCCCGCCCAGAAGCTGTCCCGCTGATAGCGACGAATCTGGTTGAATGCCTGACGGATCTCCACGCCGCGCCGCTTCAGCTCCAGATGCACGAGCGGCAGCCCGTTCACGAGGATCGTCACATCATAGCGGTTCGTGTGTGCCGCCGCATTCTCCCCCGCGTCCGCACCACCCTCCACCGCATACTGATTGATCACCTGCAGGCGGTTGTTATGGATGTTCTCCTTGTCAATCAGACGTATATTCTTTGTCGTGCCATCGTCACGCCGGAGATTCTGGATATAGTCTGTCTGGATGCGCCGCGTCTTCTCCACGATGCCGTCGCTCGCGGGTGCGATCGACGTCTTGAAAAAGCGTTCCCACTCCGCATCCGTGAACGCATAGTCGTTCAGCGCCGAGAGCTGCGTGCGGAGATTGGCGATCAGCTCCACCTCATCGTGAATGGGGAGATACGCATAGCCCTCCTCCTCCAGCAGACAGATGAGTGCCCGCTCCAGTGCCGCCTCCGACTGGTACGACCCATACGGCGCACGCTCCTCCCGTACATACTGTGCGAGCACCGTACTCTCCTCCGCACTCGCGATGAGATTATAGTACATGACAAACCTCGTTTCATTCTCTGCGTGGTAGATGGACGAACCTTACAAAATCGCCCAAGAACCTCACAATTTTCTCTCTACCTCACAAATCCAGTACTTTCAGGGCTTTATGCGATAAAAAAACGTATCTGAGCGACTTTTTTGCTTCTTACCTTACAAAATTGATATCGCACCTTTCAAATTACAACAAGAACAAAACTAAACAACGCATATACACGAATAATTGTCTGTCATTGAGGGAAGTGCTTGCAAGCGATGCAAGTACTTCTTTTTTAGTTAATCGTACCAATCTCCTCAACCTTGATAAAGTTTAATATGGCTGAAGCAGGCACATGACAGCCTGTATAGCACACGTTATTATCAAACGTGCATCTTGAAATAACATCTTTTAGCTTTGCAACGCTATTCACTCCAAATAAAGGAAATATTTTTTTGCAAAAACGTTCCGACTGTAGACGTTCCCATCCTAAATTTTTTCCTTCCGCATATACATACATTGTGGGAAACCAATTTTTTCTAAAATATGGATTGCCATTATCCACCAAGTCATATGCTTTACAGACGTGATACAGGAACAAATCAGACTCCGCCATTGCAGCCCTACTATATATCGGCAGCTTTTCTCGCTGTGAGCAAATCGTTTTTCCCAAAATTGTAAAATAATCTCGGTACTCCGTCGTTAATTTGTAATCCTCCTCAATTAAACGGCTGTAAAAGCAAAACCTTGTATAGTTTTCATACCTTTTAGCATCTCCGCCACTGTGAATATTTAGATAATACGAGTATGTCAACAGTGTGTAAATTGCACCATAGTCAGCTATATGACGCAAATATGCTATGACGCAGACAAACAACTCCCATATATGTATCTTAAATATATCTGTGGCGCTTGTTGAGAATTGCAGTGTATTTTGTAGAAATGTATGAATATCACTTATTTCGTTATACAGCTTTTCAAACAGTTCAGCAATATATTCAGCGTAATCAAAATCAAATTCCACTATTGCTTCAATAAATTCTAAAAACACATCTCTCACAGGTTTCATATCCAAAAATGCTTGAAACGCCTGCTCACCGGTTGGAGATTTTATGAAGAATGTTTTCAGTGTATCCACATATGTTGAATGAAACTGCGTAATTAAATTTCTTCGTCTATTTTCTGTCTTACTGGCTTTAATTTGTCGAACGACTTCTTTTAATGGGAATAAGTTCGTCATTTCTTCATTCAAAAAACTCGGTATTTGTCCCAATTTAGGTTTTGTAAACTCAGGTTTTTCATAAATATTGCGTAGAAGTTGTTCGTATCCTATTTCATACACATCAGCGCTCGATAGATCAATGTATATTCTCGTTTTTATATAAGCTGGCACATAGGGTTTTCCTTCTTTATCAAATTCAAAGATAATTGGGATGAACTTCTCTTGCTCTGTTTGACCATAGATTTCACTGGAGATAATAGCCGTTTCATCTCCAACTCCGCCCGTTCTATCATTCGCCTTTTCAGCATAGATTTTATCACAGATAATAAGCACTTTTACAATGTCTGCATCAAGCACACAACGCTCCATAAATTTGTATTTATCCTGACCTTCCTTCAATTCCCACAAGTCTAAAACAACATCGACACCATGAGACCTTAATCTCGTTGCCAAATCTAATACACGTTCACGATTTCCCCACGAATAAGAAATAAAAACCTTAGGGGTCTTATCTGTCTGCATTATTTTCCCTCCATTTTCATATTTATCTAGTAGCAACTCAACCGAAAAGTAGTAATGCCGACAAACGCTCAAAGCCCCCCTCCGCCGTTTCGCGGTCCACCTCCCCCGTCCACGACTGGGGAGGTGGCGAACGCAGTGAGCCGGTAGGGGCGCTCGCGCCTCAGGCCCCCTTCCGCTGAAAGGTGAGCAGCTTATCCCGGTAGTATTCGTACTGCTTTTTACGCGCGGCGATCTCGGCGGGAAGCCCCTGCGTGAGGTCATTGCAGAGCGCATCGAAACGATCGAGGATAGAGACGATTTTTTGCTGGACTTCGAGTGGTGGGATGGGGACTTGAAATTTTCTTATATTTTCCATCGTTAGGTTTTTCATGGATGATATCTTTGCATATTTTTCGATCTGTTTTCTCATAAAATGTTCTGTTTGAAAAAAATACCTTATATATGCAGGGTCGACAACATCTTTATCAAATCGAATGCGCGCAACGTTCGGTGCTAAATAGTATTTATCATTACAGTCAACAAGCGCAACCTGCCCTACTGTACCAACATACGTAAACAGCATATCATCTTTATATAGCTTGCTTCTCTCTAGCTTGGTTAAGTCGCTCCCATCTAGATATTTTACATCTGTTAAATCGATCTTGCCCTTCACATTCAACCCACGCAATGCAATAATCTTACCCGTTTCAACGTATGTAACATATCTGGTAAACTCAAATCCTGCTAGCTTAGTAACATCACCAATCATACCGATTGATTTCCATTCAACATCACGATCATTCTGATCAAAGTTCAAAAGACTGTCACGGTAAAAATTATATTGTTTTTTTCGCAAGGCTAGCTCCGCTGTTAGCTCCGCTGTTAGCTCCGTAAAATTGTCCAACAATTTTACGATTTCATTTTGGATGGGGAGCGGCGGGACGGGGATGAAAATTTCTCTGAGATTTTTTTGATTTAACTTCGGCGGAACACCTTTGACAAGATGTCGAATATTCACTGTTTGCAGATAGTGAAATAGAAATCTTAATCGAAGTCCTTCTTTCTCCTTCAAGATATGTGCATGATTATTTACCCATATTTTTCCTGTTGCCCAATGAACCACAGGACAACCATGCTCCGTTACCACACTTCCATCTTCACCAACCAACAAAAAAGTACCATCAAAAATGAACTCATCAACATAGTCTTGAATTCCATTTGCTCCATAATATGGATACTGTCCAGTTGTTCTATCTTTTTTCGTAACAGGTTTTCGCTGACTATCTAATATTTCACAAACTTCGCCAAGTTTCCTATACTCCACCCCATCGGGACACAGTTCCTTTATCATCTCACGCAGGCGGCTCATAGCGCGATGCCCTCCTCTCCCTCGATCTCGGCGATGATCTTCTCAATCTCGTCGCGCAGGACCGCCTCGCGTGCGACGATGGCACGAATCTCGGCGTTCAGCTGCACGATGTCGATGACCTCACGCGTGTCCTCGGGCGCGACATAGGTGCTGACGGAGAAGTTATAGTCCTCGGCGGCGATCTCCGCGCCCTTCACCACGCGCACAGCATGCTCCACGTCTACCCGATCCGTATAGAGCTTTAAGATGTTCTCGATATTCTCCTGAGAGAGTTTGTTGCTGTTTGTGACCTTGACACATTCCTTTGATGCGTCAATAAAGACCGTCGTGGTGTCTGGTTTGGATTTCTTGAGCACCATGATGCAGGTCGCAATCGTTGTGCCAAAGAATAGGTTATCCGGCAGCTGAATCACGGCATCGACATAGTTGCTGTCGATGAGATATTGACGTATCTTCTTCTCCGCACCACCGCGATACATGATGCCGGGGAAGCAGACGATCGCCGCCGTTCCACTCGCTGCAAGCCATGCGAGCGCGTGCATGATAAAAGCGAAATCCGATTTGCTCACGGGTGCAAGAACGCCGGCAGGCGCATAGCGCGGGTCGTTGATGAGCAGAGGATTCTCTTTCCCCGGCCATTTTTTGGAGTACGGTGGATTGCAAACGATTGCCTCAAACGGTTCATCATCCCAGTGCTGCGGGTCTGTGAGTGTATTTCCATGTGCAATGTCGAAATCATCGAAATTGATGTCGTGCAGGAACATATTGATACGGCAAAGATTATATGATGTGAGATTGTTATCCTGCCCATAGAAACCGTTTCGCACGTTTTCCTTCCCGAGAATCTTCGCAAATTTGAGCAGGAGTGACCCGCTGCCGCAGGCAGGATCATAGACCTTGTTCACCTGGGTTTTGCCGACAACGGTGAGATGCGTGAGAAGCTCCGAGACCTCCTGCGGGGTAAAATACTCGCCGCCGCTCTTGCCTGCATTCGACGCATACATCCGCATGAGATATTCATAGGCATCGCCGAACGCGTCAATGGTGTTGTCTTGATAGTGACCAAGCCCCATGTTCCCAACGCCGTTCATGAGCTTTACAAGATTCTCATTGCGTTTCGGCACTGTTTTACCGAGTTTATTGCTATTTACATCAAACTCATCAAACAAACCTGCAAGGTCGCCCTCGCTCGATGTTCCCACAGATGAACTCTCGATGTGGTGAAAGACCTGTTCCAAGGTTTCATTGAGGTTTTCATTGGTCGGCGCATTCTTACGCACATTCACAAAAAGTTCGCTCGGAAGGATGAAATAGCCCTGTTCATCCACAATATTGCTCTTCTCCGTGAGCGCCTCCGCATCGGACAGCACAGCATAGTCAAAGTCCGTATCCCCCGCCTCACGCGCTTCGGCGTTGAGATAATTCGTCAGCTTCTCCGAGATATAGCGGTAAAACAGCATTCCTAAAACGTACTGCTTAAAGTCCCAACCATCCACTTCACCGCGCAGGTCGTTCGCGATCTGCCAGATGGCGCGGTGCAGCTCTGCCCGCTCCATTTCCTTCTTGTTGTCCATGCTCTCGCCTCCGGCTTCATTTCTCATAATTCGTGATAGAGGTACTTTTGTCCTTCTAAAACAGGGTTGCTGGCATGCATATAGATCTTTTTAAACAAGTATCATAGGGCCATCATCCTGACGGCCTAGTTAATCAACCTGTTCATACATCTTTTGGCTTGGGAATATAGACTTTCTTCAGCGGAATCATCTGCTGATATTCTTCACTCATATTCTCATAGTATTTCAATACAAGATCTACTAACTCTATGCCGTTAATGCCTCGGATAATAGGATTCGCTGTGAGAAATTTTTGTGCATTCTTTGTATAGTCAGACAGTGAGATAAATAGGCCGTAATCTCCCGGCATCATCGCCCCTTTGAGCGATTGGATTGTTGCTTCTTTTATAGCGCTGTCCTGACTTTTAACCTGCACAGCAATGCGTGGAGGCAACTCATCTTTATAAGCTACAATATCAATGCCACCATCACCTCCATGCGGCGATATACTCGTCCGATACCCCATTGCATTAAGAAGATCTGCAACAAAACGCTCCAAATCATATCCCTTGAACAAACGGCTCAGCTCCTTAAGAACGAAATCACGTGTGTTGTTCATGATTTCTTCTGCAGTTGCACCTACACTCTCATCCTCTATATCTGTGGTCTGTAAAGGAAAGTCGGGGGATAGAGACGCAAGATACTCAGCTGCATAGTTTTTAATGGAAAACAGAGTCATTGCCGAACCAACTTCATATAATGCTCCCTGTGAAAATACTGTGCGAGAAAGATGCTTCAGCCATGTAACCTTGCGCGTATGATGATAAAGTCCGGCTAACGGATCATACATATAGTCACCGGAAATTCTCCCAATATTAATCTTACGGTCAATTTTTGAGGGGAACACGACATAGTCTCCAATTTTCATTTCAACGGCAAATCGATAAAGCATCCCTACAGAGGTTGGAATGGCACCTTTTTTCGCATGTGGATAGACCTGCATAAACCGCGCCCTAAAAGCATCCCGTGTCTTGGCAAGACCGCCAAGGTTACCCATATCATTCCATCCAATTGCAATAATCTTTTCCCCAAGGAAAAGCTGATCATCCTCGGAATGAATGCCCCATATAGTCTCTTCTGATATATTTTCCATATCAAAACACCTCACATATACAAAATCTATTGATTGTAACCCCAGTTATTGCAGAGGCTGAGTATGATATAACTCTGGCGCCAAACAAAGAAGGGCGGCTCATTTCCTTTACCGCTTAAAAACGCCATCCTGCGCCCCGAACTATCACGAGTAAACTAAGTGCAAGCATGGAACGACCGTTGATCCATTCCCCTGATCAACCACGAGCATGCTGTCCGCATCATATCACATGCTAACGTGATATCCCGCGGCCTCTTAAATACACACAGGATAAGGAAGGTCAATTGTCCCATCTCCCCATTGATTCCATGAAAGAATTCCAATGTTGCTAAAGATTCGTTCTTTTATTGTCATTTTCCTCTTTATCTTAATTTTTCTAACCGTGCATTTATTAACATAAAATTTTCCCACTTTTTACAAAATATATTATTTGTCACAAGACAATCCCGAACTCTTTTATGCTAAGGTATTGCATACTTTTGGGGGGCACTACAAAATAATGCCCGGAGCTTTTTTCAAAGCACATCTTATCCCATGGAACAGCCAATATGCTGCACGACGATTGCTGCCACTCGATTCGCCTCTTCGCAGGCCTCGCGCAGCGTTTTCCCCTGTGACAGCGCCGACAGGAATCCTGCTGTATGCGAATCTCCGGCGCCGATCGTATCGATCGCCTTGACCGGAGCGGAGGGAACGAGCATTTCGCCTTCATCGCTGCGACAAAGCGTCCCCTCCCTGCCGAGTGTCACGACGACGGGCTGACGCGTAACCGCATAGAGTCTGCGCGCAGCAGCAGCAGCGTTTGCTTCTCCCGTCATCGCCTTTGCCTCGGCCTCATTCATTTCGAGAATTGTACGCATACCCAGAAGCTCGTCGGCAAAACGCTTCCCCAAAAGCCTCGGCCCCGGGTCGAGCACCAGACGGCAGCTGCGTTTCCTGCGGCGCAGGAAACGCAGCAGGACTTCACTGCCGGGATTGTCATCCTGGAATCCATAGCCAGAGGCATAGATGTAATCGTAGGCCTGCGCATCAATCTTGTCCAGCCACGCATCGAGCCACATCGTCTCAATGCCGTCCATCGTAATGAATGTACGCTCGCCGTCAGCCTCGACAAGAGAGAGGCAGTATCCATTGTCGCAGCGTTCATCTTCGATCATCGGCCAATGCCCGGACTGCAGGAGTTCCTGCCGGATGATGTCCGCATACATTCCCTTGCCGAGCGGCACGCAGAGATCATGCGCAGTGCCCAGGGCGCCCATGATTTTCGATACGTTGAATGCACAGCCGCCGACGATCATGCCCTTCTGCCTTCCGGCAATATCTTCTCCGGCCCGCGGCAGACGATCGATATGAATGACGACATCGATCACTGCCGCGCCGAGGATCAGTATCTTTGCGTTTCCCATACGCTCTCCTCCGTCAGGCCGCATTTCGCCTGCCGCCGAACAGTGTCAGGAGGATGTACAGTCCGCCGCTTACAACGAGGGTCAGCAGAACATTGAGGCTGTTGCCGGCGAAAATGCCCGTGGCAAAGGGGCCTGCAAAAACAAACGTCTTGGAAAACAGCATACCCACGACAAAGCCGACGACCCAACTGACAACGCCGTGATAATTCAGCGCATTCCTCGCGGGATCGGTGAGCAGCTCCTTATCATATCCCTGCCTGCGGCGCAGCAGCAGATAATCCGCAAGGAATACCGAGGCCCACGCCGCGAGCAGCTTCCCGATGATACTCAGGAAGCCTTCCAGTGTCCCCTGAAAATCCTGCGCTACAAAGAGGATATAGGTCGGGATGACCGTGACAACAACCGTCTGGAATAGGAGGATCCAGCGTTCATTCACCAGAATATGCGCCGCCTGGAGCACGAGCTTGGAGGATTTCAGTCCTAGGAAGCACTGCGGCGTCAGGCCGCCGATTGCCGTGATGTAATAGAGGATCGCCAGATTGACCGGCAACACGCCCTTGATCACCTCGATGGGGTTTGCCGAACTCGCAAGATCCGGCACCCGTGTCGAAAGCAGTATGCCGACACCGAGCATCAAAATGAGCGGCACGGCGCCGCCAAGCGTAACGGCCCAGCCGACCTTGGTGCGCGAATGCTCCGGTGCCTGATGGCAGCTGTAGTCCGCCGCATAACTCGTCCAGCCGATGCCGGTGCCGGCGGCGACAAAGGCAAGTGCCGGCAGGAAATTCCCCAGCCAGTCACCACTCGGCATCGACAAGAGCATCGCCCAGTCCGTCTGCGGTATGATGATCGCAAGAATAACGAGTGTGAAAAAACCGAATAAATAGGTGCAGAGTGTCTGCATACGGATCAGCATCGCATGACTGAACAGTACGGAGGCCAGTACCAGCGCTACAAAAATTGCCAGAGCCGCGCCCATACTCAGAGTCGTCGTCCCAATCCCCAGCGCGGCAAACAGGGCCAACACCGTCAGTGCGCCGGTACAGACATTGATCGACAGCCATCCGGCATGCGCGATCAGAGCCGCCGCTGCAGGGATTAAATTGCCCCGAAAGCCGAACGAAGCACGCGACAAAACAAATGTGATGGCTCCTGTATCGTGTCCGGCCAGGCTCATCAGCCCAACGATGCCGAACGAAAACGAACCGATGACCGCAACGAGAACGGCCTGCAGGAAACTCAGCTGATAACCGACGATAATGGCGCCGTAGACGAGACCGAGGATCCCGATATTGGCAGCGCAATATAGGAAAAACAGGCTTCTGGGCCGGTCTGTCCGCTCCTCCGGCGACAGAAAGGTCTTTTCTTCTTCGTGCATGATAATCCCTCCCGTTCTTTTTTCTGAAAGCCACGCCTCAAAAGGGTCAACAATGTACCCTGCCGCGGTGCGCAAGCAGGCTGTCGGCATAATGTCCGAAATCCACGGCATTGCTCCGCTCCAACACGGCGATCCATTCTTCCTCGATGTGCTTTGCTCCGACCTTCGCACCGCAGATCGCAGTTGCCATAGCGCCGATCGTATCCGTATCGCCGCCGAGATTCGCACAGGCCAAACTGCATACTTTCGGCTCCTTGAAATAGTACGCCATCGCCAGAGCAGCCGGCACAGCCTCGCTCATCAGCGTTGTCGTGCCGATGATTTCATAAATGGAGAGAGAGAACGCCTCCTCATCTGCCCGATACCGCTGTGCAAATTCCAGTGCCAAAGCAAGCCGTGCTTTCGGCGAGGCACTGTATGTCTCCGCACCGTACTGCGCGATCATGGCACAGCAGTCCATTGCAGTATCCATAATGTCATCCCACGACCTGCCGTCGAGCGCGGCGCTGACCGCTGCCGCCACCATGCCGGCGCCGCTGAGTGCCACGTCGGTCTTATGCGTCGCCTCGCTGATATGAAAGACATATGCGGCAAGATCCTGCAGATCATGAGAGGAAAAGAGGCAGCCGATCGGCGCAATCCGCATCGCCGCGCCATTCGTCAGCGCCTTTACGGTGTAAGGTTCGGGATCTTCTCCATGTGCAACAGCATAGAGCGCAGCCTTCGTGCTCTGCCCCAGGATATTTTTGTCGAACGCATTCGTTCGAACGGCCCATTGCAGGAGATTACGCGCGATCAGTCCCTTGTCCGGCACGTAGTCGTTTTCCATCAGGGAGTCGAGAATGACGAGTGCCTGCGCCGTATCATCGGTAAACTCCCCCTTCTTCAAACCGATTGCGGCAGGATTTTCCGCGGGACTGTCCTCGAACGCCTCAATGCGTCCGAAAATCTCCCGAAGCCTTCTGCGGCTCAACAGCTCCGACGGCATTCCCATCGCATCGCCCAGAGCCATACCGTAAAGCGTCCCCAAAATATGATCTCTCATACGATCGCCTCTTTTCCTGTCCGGTTGTTTCCATAAGTAAAGTATATAATACGCAAGGAGCTTTTACAATGTGAAAGCCTAATCCGAGGAGGATGGGTTAAGATTTATCAGCGGGCGGGAAAGCCATATCGAACCGGCACTATCATGCGCGGGATTTCCATCCTATAACTACTCTTGATGCAATCATGCGGATAGGAAGATCGACGATGACGCGAAACAAAACAAGCACCTACAAATACCTCATGGCGTTCGGGTATCTGTGCATGGACATCAATCCGTGCCGCGGTCTTTGCGAAAACTGCAAACACAAAAGACGCAGACAAACACCTGCGCCTCGATGTAAAAGAGTCCCCCTAATTTAAATTTTTCCGCACCATATCGGCAATTCCCGTGAGCATCTCAATTTTTTCTCTTTGCCAGTCATCGCATTCATCGTAAAAGCATTCATCCTTCCGCTTCTTGAAGATACGAAACGGCTCCTCCTCTGAGTTATCATAGATGTGGCAAATATCACTCACGGCAATGACCGCGGGAACGAGAGCCATTGCGCGATCATAGCGCGCATAGATCTTCTCCTTGGGAACATCGTGCCCGCCCGATGCCACGCGTGCCTTTACACGATAGACATTGATAATCGGGTCTATGGTCAGAACATAGTAACAGCGAATAAAATAGCCCATTTCCCGCGCACGTTTCAAAAGGTTCAAATTACGCGACGTGGAAAGCACTGTTTCAAAACAGAACTCTCTCTTGTCAGAAAGACATGCCTCTCGCTGCCGTTCGGCAGTCTGCGCCGCTTCAAGATCATCACACTTGAGGTTCTTCTTAATCTCATCCGCGTTGATATAATCCATCTGAGGAGGACGCAGAATTTCTGTAAACGTGCTCTTGCCCGAACCGTTCGGCCCCGCAAAAACGATGATTTCAGGCTTCTTCTGCACGTTTTCCATCACATTCTGCCCGTATAGGCACACGCTGCCCATCGCTCCTGATCTCATAGAGGGTCTTCGTCTTGCGGTCGTAAACAACACTCGACACTCCTCTTGCCTTGTTCTTCGCCAGTGCAATACGCACCGCCGCGCGAGCTCCCTGCACAACCATATCATCCGTCATCTCCGTTGTCGCCATCGTGCAGCCTCCTTCCAAAGTCTTTGCTTAAGGAATCGCTGATAAAATGAAGTCCGTCAGATTGGCGTAGATTTTTTCGTCCGGTTGAGGAGGCAAACCGGACGCATAGCCAAAGCTATGTGGAGGATTTGCCGACAAAAAGCGGGCAAAAGATACGCTAAGACAGCGCGGCTGAATTTATCAGTGCTTCTTTAACTATATCACATTTTAAAGAAAAGTTCACGAGAGGACGGTTTCGCACCACATCATTTTGCTCTATAATAGAGGCAAAGGAAAATGACAGGAGGTGCTCCATGCTCTACACGGCACACTACGATTCCCCGCTCGGCGGGATGACGCTCGTGAGCGACGGCACGGCGCTCGTCGGACTCTATTTCGACGGGCAGAAATATGCTGCAGAAGGACTCGACGCAACGCGCACACAAAAAAACCTCCCCGTATTTGAGGAGGCGCGCCGCTGGCTCGATGTCTATTTCAGCGGCAGAAAGCCCGACTTTATGCCCGCGCTTGCACCTCACGGCACGGCGTTTCAGCAATCGGTGTGGGAGATTCTGCGCACGATTCCGTACGGTGAGACAACGACCTACGGTGCGATCGCACGGCGCATTGAGCAGAATACCGGCTGCCGCATGTCGGCGCAGGCGGTCGGCGGCGCGGTCGGCCGCAACCCGATCTCCATCCTCATCCCCTGTCACAGAGTCGTCGGCACGAACGGCAGCCTGACGGGCTATGCGGGCGGCATTGATAAGAAGGAGCGTCTGCTCCGATGGGAGAGAGCACGCTGAGACGCGCCTTCCCTCCCGCTGCAAAAACGCATGATCTCCGGGTCATGCGTTTTTATTTGCATCAATTTATGAGAGCAAATGCTTATTCCTTTTCTGCTTTTGACTTGCTCCTCAGTATCGCGCAGACGCAACCGCCTACAGGATTCGCCGCCCCGCGTTTGCGCGCCTTGTGCGCGGCATAGCGGCGCTTGCCCTCCTCGAAGGCGATGCGTGCCTCCTCGGTATCGAGCGCGAGCGGCGGCACGGACTTCGGACGCGCATTGCGGTCGAGTGCAACCATTGTGAAATACGCCGAGAGTGCCAGCTGCGGATCGCTGTCCTCATCCAGATCCTCGACGATGACATTGACGGCGATCTCCATCGAGCTGTGCCCGACGTAGACAATGTCCGCCGTGACAACGACGAGGTCGCCGATGCGGATGGGCAGGTGGAACTCGAGCTCATCCACGCGCGCGGTGACGACGTTCGAGCGTGCGTAGCGCCGCGCCGCTGTATATGCTGCCGAGTCCATCAGCTTCATGATCTCGCCGCCGTGTACGTTCCCGTTCGGGTTCGCCTGGCTCGGCATCATGACCTCGCTGATGACAATACGGCTTTCTTTCATCTCACATGTATTCATACAGACCCTCCATCGAGTTGACTTCCATTTTTGCAGCGTCTACTTTACCACCGCTTCCTGAAAATAATCCGTTGCTTTGGAAACATTTTCCAAAAAACTCTTTCTTGACATGTGAGCGCACTCCAATGCTATAATGCGGCGTAGCAGGATGGATGTTTTATGGGGGCTCCCGCACGATTCAAAGGGGGGATTTCATTTGTATTTGGAAAATATCACGTCGCCCGCCGACATCAAGGGCTACGGCGCTGCAGAGCGCAAGGCACTCGCACAGGAGATGCGCGACGCTCTGCTGAAGCGTGCGAGCATTCACGGCGGACACTTTGGTCCGGACTTTGGCGCGGTCGAGGCGATCATCGCGCTGCACACGGTATTCGACTCACCGCGCGACAAGATCGTCTACGACATCTCGCACCAGTCCTATCCGCACAAGATGC
>ERZ773042.1249-NODE-1249-length-15267-cov-13.215751_pt1 | contig 15267 bp, 10 predicted proteins | sample MGYA00511664_ERZ773042 | MGnify/ENA primary metagenome ERZ773042 (study PRJEB29015, sample SAMEA2737984) | human oral metagenome | biome: human oral; feature: human-associated habitat; material: dental | place: China | collected 2036 ... | reverse complement strand
ACGGCTACGAGATCCCCGACGCCGCCCGCGAGCGCATGGAGGCCTACCTGGCCGACCCGGCGGGCGCGGCCCACGTCGCGCGCGTGGCCCGCAGCAAGCTGCGCGCCTCCGGGCAGGACCCGGCGTCGTGGGAGTCGATGAGCGACGACGCCCGCCACCAGTTCCTGGCCGCCTTCTTCGCCAGCGGGCACGACGTCATCGTGGGGCGGCGCCACTTCACCGACGACGCCATCGACACCACCGGCCTGGCCGGCTCGGGCACGCTGACCCCCGCCGAGCACCGCGCCTACATGCGCCTGGCGGTGGCGGCGACGTCGGACCTCTACCACGCGAACCGGTGGGTGCGCTACGTGGCGGTGTTCCAGAACTGGCTGCGGCCCGCCGGGGCGAGCTTCGACCACCTGCACAAGCAGCTGGTGGGGATTGACGAGCGCGGGGTGACCAGTGAGCTGGAGCTGCAGAAGGTGCGGGCCAACCCCAACCTGTACAACGAGATGGGGGTGGACTACGCCGCCTACCAGGGGCTGCTGGTGGCCAGCAACGAGCACGCGGTGGCCTTCGCCGGGTTCGGACACCGCTACCCCACGCTGGAGGTCTACTCCACCTCGGCCACGCCCGAGCCCTGGCTCATGGGCCGTGAGGAGGTCGACGCCGTCTCCGACCTCATCCACGCCCTGCACGCGGCCACGGGGGCGGACGTGCCCAGCAACGAGGAGTGGCACCACCGCCCCCTGGGCGTGGACCAGCCCATGCCCTGGCACGTGACGCTCAAGTGGCGGGTCTCCACCCTGGCCGGGTTCGAGGGGGGTACCAAGATCTACCTCAACACGATCGACCCCTGGGTCCTGCGTGACCGGGTGGTGGGGCGGCTGGAGGACCTGCGGGCGGACCGGCTGGTGGCGCCCATGGCCGTGGGCGAGGAGTGCCCGACGACGCCCAACCGCCTCCGCTACAACCCGGTGCTGGGGCGGTGAGGAGCGGGTAGGCAACTGCGGGTAGGAGGAGCGGGCAGGTACCCTGGGGCGGCAGGCCGTCCTGCTCGGCCCTGAGAAAGCCGGGCCACCACCTTAAGGAGCCGGAGCACGGCGCCCCCGGCGCCCGGCGGACCTGGTCCTTTACCTGCCCACCTCACCCCATTACCCCACAGCCTCTTCTTATCGCCCCAGGAAGGGACTGTGACGTCCTAGGAGTTTAGTTTTGGGAATCATTATCCGCGACCCGGAGAAGAACCAGCCGACTAAGGCCAGCAGGCTCCACGGCCTGAGGCTTGTGGTGACCTCGCAGGCCTGGCTGTTCATACCCTTTGTCCTCGCGGTGCTCCTGACCGTAAACCACTCTGCCCCGAAACGCACGTGCCCTGCGACCGAATGGTACTCGTCATTCATGTCGCAGTTCACGCCCGGTGACGACCAGGGGGCAGTCACCCGCTTCGCCTTGTCCGCCCTTCACACGGTGACCCCGTTGCTGGTCCTGTTCGTCTGCTTCGTCGCGCTCTGCTGCGTGATCCAGCTGCTGACGATCGCCCGTATCGTGCTCAGAAGAAGGTACTCGGCCTTCCCCGAGACCTGCCACACCCTCATTATGTTCGTGACCCCGGTGGTCCTGGTCGTAGTCTTGCAGCACGCGGACCGTGTACCGGTGCTCCGAGGCTGCGAGCTCCCCGCCCTGACCACGTCGTGGATCCCCTGGATCCCTGACTCCTGGTTCCGTACCGGGCTGTCCTGGGTCCTTTTTATCGTGTCCTCCTTCATCCTAATGATTATCGCGTCGGCGCTACCGGGAAAGGGCCCGATGCTGTTCGACGAGAAATGAGTCGCCAGCCCGGCCCCGGATCGGGACCGCCAGCGCCCAGGAGCGCGCCTTCCCGGAGCCGCGCCCGACGCCGTGGGCTCGGGCCGCACCCGGTCAGGACGGCGGTCATGCGCCAGGGGGCAGGCCCGAGCCCGCAGCACACGCGGACCCGGCCCGCCACCAGCCACAGCCTCACCCCACCACCAGCCCCGGACCTGCCCACTGCCCGCACCCCCTCGCGGCCGCCAGCCGCCTAAGAGCGGTCTCCGGGCCTCCTGCCCGGGACAGGATTATTCGCGGGGCCCGTGACCCGGGGGCGTCAGTGCAGGTCAGAGCGGGTACAACGGGTACCGGGAATAACCTTCCGGTATCGCGTGGAGAACACCTGTAGCTCTTATTAGGACCGGCACGGCTAGCAGCGGCCGTCTCACCCCGAGGCGGAGGTCAGGTAGGTGGCACGTACCGGGCGGGCGCGCACCCGGGCGGGTCCCGCCGCCAGCGACCGTGATAACATCGGGGCACCCGACCGGGACCGTAACGAGGAGAGACCGTAGGATGACGAGTATCGGTATAGATATTGGTACGTCGAACACAGTCGTGGCCAAGGTGGACGCCAACGGCAACATCACGGTTCACAAGTTCGAGGACGACGACCTGCTGCCGTCCATGATCCACGTCGAGGAGACGGGCGGCAACATTACCGTGGGGAAGGCGGCCAGAGAGTTCTGGTCCGGTTCGGAGGACAACCCGGGAGAGACCTTCCGCAGGTGGAAGATGTCCATGGCAGACAATATCGTCCTGGCCACCCAGGACTGGGGCGGCGGCCCTGTAGACATTAGCCCCGAGCGGCTGACCACGTGGCTCGTGGAGCACATTATGAAGCAGATAACCGGGGGCCTGGGCGGCGAGTCCGTGGACTCCGTCGTCGTCACCGTGCCTCACGGCTGGCGCAGGGAGCACGCGGAGAAGTGCCTGGCGACCCGTAAGGCTGCCCGGGAGGCGGAGGCGGACGGTCGTCCCCTGGGTGCCACGGTAAGGGACCAGACCGTTGACGAGCCGGTGGCCGCCGCCGTCTACGCACTGTACGCCGCCGGCAACACCGCGGACTTCGCCGGCAAGGACCTGCTGATCGTCGACATCGGCGGCGGGACCACCGACCTGAGCCTGGTCCGGGTCGGCGGCCCCGACGACCCCCTGGTCGTCATTGACGCGGTCAACAACAATATCGGCGGGGACTACGCCACCTCGCTCCTGCTCCTCAAGCACCTCGAGAACATCGCCACCCGGACCGGTATCACGGTGCCGAATACCGCCGAGGCGGTGCTGAGGTCGCTGGAGCACAGTGACAGCACCTGGCTCCGCGCGGCCTTCGCGGCGGCCGAGGACCAGCTGCTGCACACGATCTCCAGGTACGCCAGGATAGCCGAGGGCAGGGGCAACCTTACCGACAAGATATCTGGCGACTGGGGCGGGCGACGGGTCCCCGTGTCCTCAATGACGGACAACGGCACCATCATGACGGAGATGTCACGGGCAGAGTACTTCACGTGCCTGGAGCCCTTCTTCAGGAGCACCCAGGAGCTGCTCACCGCCTTCCTCCGCAACCGGCCGTCACTGCCGTACGCCATCCTCATGACCGGGGGCGGCAGCAATATAGGCGGCCTGCGTACCATGGTCATTGAGCCGACGCTGAGGCGACTGGCGACGCCGTCCGAGGCGAGGGAGGTCCTCGAGCGCCTCAAGAAGTTCCACCTCAACGAGTCAAAGCTCTCCACGGCGGTCGCCATGGGGGCCGCCCTGGTCGCCTCGGGCCGTATGACCATTGAGGAGCGGCTCCTCTTCGACATCGGGCTGGAGGTCACGATCTCCGAGAAGATGGCCAAGGAGCTCGGCCTGGGCGAGTCCCGCCAGTGCATTGTGTCCCCGCTGCTCAAGAGCGGCTCCCGGCTCCCGGCCACGGTCAGCCTCAAGGAGCTCGGCTTCGGGGCGGTCGACATCCAGGAAGACGACCTAGAACAGCGGGCTATCATATTCGACGACATAACCAGCCCCTACGAGCAGGTATGGAGCTGGAGCCGCAGCACATTGACCTCCCGCAATGTCCTCAGGAACGTCGACGTGAGACTGACCGCGGACACCGAGGGCGTGCTCAAGTTCATCGTCACCGCCCATGACGGGAACAACCTGATCAATATCGACGGCAGGCTCAGCCGACCGAACCACCTGACGAGGTCCCGGGCGGGCACCATCTACCTCCACGAGGACCAGGTGCAGTCCAAGTACGCAGTCAGGACCCCTGACCAGATCGCCAAGGCCCGGGCGGCGGTATCATGACGCTCCAGACAGTGCTCGCACGGATAGCGGGCTCAGAGACCAGCCTGGACTGGGACGAGTGGTACGCCCTGGCACTGGCCGCGCACGAGAGGCCCGGCCAGTGGGAGGAGGCGTGGGCAGGGCTCGCCACAGAGGACCGTGAGGCCCTGCTGAGCCGTCTGTCTCATGACGCCGACCCGCTCTCGGACTACCTGATCCGCTGTCTCCTGCCCAACGACCTGACGGATCTCAGCGACCCGACCCTTGACCTGGCCACCGACGAGGCACTCGAGGCAGGAAACAGGCAGCTGAGACGTCTGGAAGAAATCAGGCAGCGAACTCATACTGACGTGGAGACGGTCCGCCGCGCACTTAATGAGCACACCCGGATCGAGGAGCTGCAGCAGGAGGAGCTACGACTGCGGCAGGAGCTCGCCAACGGCCCCGGCGCCGCCCAGCGCCAGGCCTTGGAGAAGGAGATCGAACGCCTCAAGTCTGAGCTGGTCTCCCTGCGTGCCTACGACCCGGCGGAGCGGCAGCAGCTAAAGACGCGGCTCCAGGGGGAGACTGAGGCACTGCGCACTGAGAAGCAGTCCCTTGAGAGGAGCATCCGACAGGCGCGCCAGGAACGGGCGGGCACCGAGAAAGATATCGCCGCCGCCCGGGCGCAACTTACTGAGATCAAGGACCAGTGGGCGCAGGAGCAGGATCACCTGGCCTCCCTCCAGGCACAGGTGAGTAACCTCCAGACGCATATCGGTCAGGCACAGGAGGTCGCCCAGGACATCGACGAGCTTGCCTACGGACTCCGCTCCGGCCTGGAACGCAGCTCCACCAGGCTCAGGGGAATCGGTAACAAACTCAGGAGTATGTTCCACCCCCACAGGCCCGACGACTCCTCCCGCAACCCGCAGCCGTAGCGGGACCCACCACCAGCCCGTAAGGGGCCCGCGCCCTGTTCACCCCGACGATCGTGAGACGCCATGCCACTGACCGACTTCCTCGCTGACCTCGCGGCCTTCTCCGGCCCTGTCCCCTGGACCGGCTGGCTCCCGCTTCTCGTCGAGGCGCAGTCCCCCCAGGCGTGGGAGCGCGCCTGGGCCGCGCTGGACAGCGACTCCCAGGAAGATGTCATCAACCGCCTCTACAAGGACCACAGCGTCTACGCGGACGTGCTCCGGCAGCTCGCCGTGGCCAGCTCCGAGGGCCTACCCGCTTACGACACCGTCCGCGAGGCCCTGCTCGACGACGCGGCCAATGCGGCGGGGCGCAACGCCGAGCGGCTGCGTGACCTCCGGCAGCGCGTCGCCGACCTGGGCGTCATCCTGGAGACCACCCAGGTGGACGAGCTGGAGCTGGGGGCCAAGGTGGCCGAGCTGGAGTCCAAGGTGGCGGGCTTCCGGGCCGACGACGTCGCGGGCCGGTACTCCACGGTGCTCGCCCTGCGCGAGGAGGCGAACCGCCTCCAGCACCAGGCCGACACGGTCCGCGGCGTCGACCTCTCCGCCGAGCAGGCCCGCCTGGACCAGCTGCAGGACGACATTGCTGCCGCTGAGGCCGAGAAGGAGAGACTGCGCGTATCCGTTAGAAGCCAGAAGGAGGCCCTGGTACAGACCGAGCAGGAGACGTCCCGGCTCCGCACTGAGCTCACGCACCTGGACAAGCAGGTCAGCAGGGCCGCGACCGAGCGGGACCGCGTGCAGGACGATATTGACCGGCTGACTGAGCAGGCCAGTCAGCGGGAGCAGGAGACCCAGGTGCTGGCTGAGAGGCAGGAGCAGGTAAGACGGCGCCTCAGAAAAGCGCAGACCCTGTTCGACGAGCTGAGCCGGGTCGGCGCCGCGTCAACCCCGGATGACACCAGGCGCCTGCTGGAAGAGGTCCGCGCCCTGGTCAGGGACCTGCCTGCCAGCACGGCCTAATAAGGCCACATTGAATGGCATCTCACCTTGGGAAGGGACGCCCCCACAAGAAGCTAGGCCGCTTTTTCCAGAATTTTCCCCCGTAGTTTTCCTGCCAGCGAGACTCAATACCGGCCCACCTATTCTCCCCCACCATCCACAGGTAGCCTGTAATGGGCTCGCTCCGGCCCCTGCGAATAGCCACGCGGTACTGTTGCCTCTCGAATATGACCTCGTCTCCGCCCTCATCCCGGAAGATAATCTTATTAGCAGATACCATAACGGGCTGCAGCTTTTCATTACTTGTCATATTGCCGGTCAGCGCCCACGTCATGGAGTCGTCCCGCCACAAGCCCAGCGGGCCGCGGTCAGCCCCGGGCAGAGCCCCAATCTGCGCACCGCTCAGGGCGAGGACGGTAAAGGCGTGCCCCCCAGATTGGCTGGCCTCCACACCGGCGAACAGTGCGCCCACACTGTCGAACAGTCTGCTCCTTAGTCGCCAGGCAACCAGGCGACGGTCGTCGTCCGGATAGTAGACGGTAATCTGGTCGGGGACCGACAGATCAATCTTGGCCGGGCAGGACGTAGATGAGAAGACGTCTTTCTCCTCCCAGTGCCCGAACTCATTCTTGCGCACCTCAGAGGCTACCGGCCCACCCTGCCCGCGCGCACAGGCGATCTTGACCAGGAGATCAATCTGCGGGTCGTCTCGTATAACCAGCATTATTCCTCACCACGTGTACCAGGGGACCTTAAGCGCACTGCCACTCACCCGAGCAGAAGAACCACGACCACCACAAGGAGGACTATATTGAGGATCCCGCTCAGGCCCAGCAACCAGGCACCCAGTCCCATATTCCAGTACCGACGACGCTCCTGGGGCAGACCGGGTACCGTCACCGGGGCTGGCTGGGGGAAGACCGGGGCCAGCCCCCCGTCCCTCCCGTCCTGGCTGCGACCCGGGGGACCCGTGAGGGCCTGGGGTCTTTGCGCAGGCACCACGCTGGCAGGCAGCTTCCCCTCGTAGGAGCGCGGGTCCAGCCCGAGCGACCTAATCCAGGCGACGGCGTGGGGCCGCCAGGAGGTGCTGGTCCCCTGCCGAGCGGCGACCTCCGTGAGGACGTCCACCACCAGGGAGCACTCGGAGCGGTCCCGCACGAGGGCCGCGGCCTCAGGGGGTGCTGGCTGCCCGGCCTCGACCAGGTCGGCCTGCCACGCCACCAGGTCCGGGTACAGCGCCTTCTCCGCCGCCACCACCCTCCAGACCGAGGCCCGGACGGCCTCATGGGGGTGGGTGAGCAGGTCACGCAGACGGTCGCGCCGCAGGCGGATCAGGCGTGCCGCCGCCGCGTCGTCCCAGCGTCCGGACACGTACCGGGGGACCTCGGCGCCGTTAAGGACCACGAGGAGCTCGTCATTGCCCAGGGGACGCAGCTGCTCCAGCACCGCCTGCCAGGTCGCCACGGCCTGCTCCCACTCGGCCGCCCCGGGGGCGAGGTCCTTAAGCCGCGCCCGGAAGAGGGAGTCGGCCCGCTGGCGCACGGAGTCCGTCCCGGGACGTGCGCCGCACACAAGATCCGCGTACCACAGCAGGTTCCTGGGCACCTTGGACAGCGGGACCGAGGGGGCGACCAGGCGGGTCGTCCCCATGACGAGGTCGTACTCACGCGGGTGCCGGTCCGCGAGCTCGGCGGCCCACAGGCAGGTGACCACCTTGTTCCCCGGATTGCGGTCGGGGTACGGGTAGGCGGTGGACCACTGGACCATCCGGGCCAGCTCCTCGGGCACCGTGCCCATGAGCACCACCAGGGCTTGCTCGTCCTCGGCCCCGGGCACGTCAAGCAGGGTGTGACGGGCACGCTCGTCCATGCCCAGGAGCGTGGCCAGCGTCCGTGCCAGCGCGCGGCCGTCCACCCCGGGGCCGCCTGTCCCAGGGCCGTCCACCCCGGGGCCGCCGCGCGCCAGAGGCCCCAGTCCCGGGGCACCGAGCCGCGCGGGCGACAGCAGCGGGCCATGCTCAAGCCAGCCCAGGACCTGCGCCGCCACCTCCACCAGGGGCAGTCCCCCGGGTGCCAGCACGACCTGGATCGTGCCTGCCGACCCGTACTCACCGCCCGAGCCGACGACGACCACGCCCCAGCGGCCGGTAGTGCGGTCATAGGTGAAGGTCACCGAGCGCAGGGCCCGGGGCGCGGTGGCCATGTCCACGCTCAGCTGGGTGAACCCCCTGGAGCACCGGGACAGTGCCTGGCGCTCCGCGCCGGTCGCCTCGCTCGTGTACTCGGGATCCTCCCGGAACCCGCCTCCCCGGGCGGGGTTGTCCCGGTTCGTCCGCACTACCCAGCTCATGCGCCCCCCTGACCCGAGGAGGGCCTGTGCCCTAAGGACGGGGCCAGGATGTGCCGGAGCACCTGGAGGCACCCGGCGTCGTCGTCCTGGTGGCTCCACGTCCTGTTGCCCTTCTTGTCCACGCGCGTCCACGCGCTCGTGAGGCAGAAGCGTGCCGCGCTCTGACAGAGAAGCTGCTCGAGGTCGTTCCGGCTCACCATGGTGGACAGGACGGCGCTGACGACGGCGGCGCTGACGACGTCGCGCATCTGCAGCCGGTGCGCCCCCAGGCCCCGGTACCACGTGTCGGCGCTGGTAGGCAGCGTCACCGTGCCGGTGGTGGAGAACTGCGGCATTGGGCGGGTCTCCCACCACCCCGGTACGTCCTCTGTCGCCACGGGGCGGGTCCGCGCCACCTCCACGTCGCCGACGGCGGCGCCGGAGTGGGCCAGGGCCCAGAAGGCGTCGGGGTCGGAGAACCGTGACAGCAGCTGGCTCACGATATCCAGCTGGCGCCCCGTGTCGGCCTCTGCGACGCTGCACAGGAACCCCCAGGCCTCCGGGTCGGTATTGCGCTCGTCCCAGGAGCCCACGCACCCGATGAGCGCGCTGAGGGCGCACTCCCGGAAGCTCTCGTGGTCCTCCTCGGGAACGAGCCCGGACCACCGGCCGAGCGGGTTGTCGTCCGCGGGGGTCCTCTCGAGCAGGACCCGGATGGCGTCGCACTTGGTGAGCACCAGGGTCGCACCCATTGTGTAGTCCCGGCTCAGCCTGTCGGTGAGCATGGCGACCATGCGCTCAGTGACGTCACGCGCGGTGCTGCCACGTACCTCCATGTCCGACCAGCCGCCGGCGGAGGCGGCCACCGACCTCACGGAGAGCTCAAGCGCGGGAGAGCCCTTGAGCGACTCAAGGCACCAGTAGGCGGCGAGCGGGTCCACGACGGCGAGGAAGTGCGCGGACTGGTGCAGCTGGGCCACATCGGCCTGTGAGCCCACGTAGTGCTCCTCGTCCGGGTCCGTCCACGCGTCGGTGGCCTCCCCGGGAAGGTCTATAAAGGCGATGTCCAGCCGCAGGTCCTTGCTGCCCTCCTGGTCGCCGTGGGAGTAGCGGACGTTGACCGGTCGCAGGTGCGGGGGCCGGCCCCGGCCCCAGGAGGCCACGCGGGCGTCCACGTCCGACGCGGACAGGACCCGTCCTTCCGGGGTGGCCCTAATGGCGTCCCGCAGCACCCGCTCGAAGCCAGCGAGCGCGTCGTCCTCCCCGTCATAGCCCTGCAGGCGCTGAATCCCCCGCTCAATAACCGTCCGCATGTCCTCGCCCGAGGCCGCCCGCGTCGCCCCGACGGCCTCCCGGTTCGGGATCTGCGCCGGCCGGTACCGTCCCCCCACCGGGCCGAGGCGCACATTGCGCACGAGGTAGTCGCCCCCTCGGCCCTGCCTCAGGACCGGTGCCTGCGTACGAAGCAGGGTCTCCCTGAGCTGCGACTTGCCACCGCCGACAGGTCCGAGCAGGCACACCTTGATCCGGTCACCGGCACTCCCCCCGGGCGATGACTCGCTCTCGCGGACGTGGCCGTTGTAGCACACGTCGTAGGAGCTGGTCACCGGGGCGCTCATGTCCGCCCCCGGGGACTCCCAGGAGTTGTCAGGGTGGGCCACCTCAAGGATACGGACTGACTGCCTCCCTATGTCGAATCCCTCGCGCTCCTCTATCCTCAGCCAGGCACGCGGGGAACTACACAGGTCACAGCGCTGCACGCCGCGCCGGGGCGCGGGCTGCTCACGCGCGGGCTGCTCGCCAAAGAAAGGGGCGGAGGTCATGACATCATCCAGAACACGATAAACAGCACCACCGCGAACAGCGTCCCCCCGACCCAGGTCGTCACCCAGCTGGCGACACGGGCGGCGTCCGCCCTCGCCTGCTCGCGCACGGCCGCGTCGTGGGCCCGCATACGCTCCCGCAGCTCCTGGGGAGTCCCGTAGTTGCGCAGGCCGCTCATGTCGTCGTCGGTCACCCTGAACGCGGGCACGGCCGAGACGGAGGCGGCCACCTGGTCGTCGAGCCAGTCGCCGCCACGGAGCCTGCACAGGGCCCGGCACACGGGGTTGTCCTGGTAGACCCCGACGGCGGTCTGCCGGGACATCTCGGCGACGGCCTCGTTGATCGCGGGCTGCCAGTCCGCGGGCCGCCTGCCCCCGACGCTCCTGTCAATGAGCGCGCTGTACTCGTCGGGCCCCGGGTCAGGACGGTACTGGGAGGGTCCAGGCGGCGGGAAGGACCCGGGTCGGGAGGTGGGGGACGACGGCAGGACCGTGGTCCGGCCCGAGGACGTAGCCGGGGGCAGGGCCGCGGTCGGGGCCGTTGTCCGGACCGGCGCCTGGGCTGGTGCCTGGGTCGGGGGCAGGACCGTGGTCCGGCCCGAGGAGGTAGCCAGGGGCTGGGCCGTTGTCGGGGCCGGTACCTGGACCTCGGTCTGGGCCGGCGCCTGGGCCGCGGTCCGGGCCTGTGCCTGGGTCGGGACAGTGGGCTCTGGCTCGGGATCCGGCCCGGGGGCCGGGAGCGGGGTCCGCGGCGGGGCGTCAGCATCCCAGTCGGGGGCAAGGCTGAGGAAGACGTCGCCCACGTCCAGGACCACACCGGGCCCGAGGCGGGGGATGTCCTTCAGCTGGCTGGCCATGGCGGCAGCCGACTCGAACCGCTCCGCCGGATTCAGCATGAGCCCCTTCTGGAGGAGTGCGTTAATGCGCTCCACCTCGTACTCACAGCCCCGGGGGCCCGTGAGCCCGTGCACCTGGGGCTCGGCCTGGCGGGCTATGAGCTGCTCGAAGAAGTTCTCAGGGTAGGGGCGCTTGCCGCAGAGCATCTCGTAGAGCATGACCGTGGTGGAGAAGATGTCGGACTGCGTTGCCACCCGCCTCGCGTCCGACATCTGCTCCGGCGAGGCGTACGCCCGCGTACCCATTGCCGGGGCGCTAATGACCTTGGTCGCCGTCGAGGCAATACCGAGATCGATAATGACGGCCTTCTCGTGAGGAGTTCCGGGGTCCGCGACAATAACGTTCTGAGGCTTAATGTCACGGTGGATAATGCCGTGGTTGGTCCGGTCGCGGGGGACCCGGTGAAGGGCGGTGAGGCCGTCGAGGACATTGAGGACGAGCTCGATCGCGCGATCGGCCGCCAGACCGTGCGGAACCTCCTTGTCAAGGACCTCGCGCAGAGAGTCCCCTGCCACGTAGCGGGTGACAATGTAGGCGCTGCCGCCGCCCGAGGACACCTCCACCGGCTGGGCGACGCTGGCATCACGCCAGTTGTCAACGGCCTGGCGCAGGAACCCGTACTCGGCCCGGGCCATACCGGTGTCGGCGGAGGGCATGACCTTGACCACCACGCAGTCCCTCGCAGCCAGCTTGAGGTCAGGTACGGCGTCCACCGCGACGGCCCGGTAGACGTGGGACCCGGTTTCCCGGTTCTGGCCGATCAGGCACTCAACCTGATAGCGCCCGTCCAGGACGTAGGACCCGGGCGGGAATAAGAAGCTGTCAAGGGGAAGAGCTGACCCTGGTGGCTGATTCATTCGAACTGCCTCTCAAGAAATGAGCGAGCAGCCGGCACCCTTATCGACGCACCCTATCGACGGCGGTGACGGGGCGGGTCGTGGTGGGGCCGGACGCGCTACCGTATCGTGCCATCTTTGACGTCCCGGATCCACTCCCGCCGGGCCCCGACGGCGGCCGCGAGCGCCACCGCCCGCCCCTGTGGCGCCCCCGTAGGGGTAGCGACTGGGCGCCGGGGCTGGTGGTGGTCTCGATGGCGGCGGCGAGGGTGGCGCCCTGGTAGGGGCTGGGCGCCGCCAGGTGGATGGTCGCGCGTGCCAGGGACGTGCGTGGCGCCCTGGTGGGGACTGGGCGCCGGGAACCTGACCGTAAGGGGCTGACATCCGGCCCGCTGGCACCAGGACCCGCCGCGCACCGGGCGGTCCACCGACAGGCCCGCTGCACCAGGATCCGCCCGGGCTAGGCCTTTGCCAGGTCCTGGGACGCGGCCAGGAACCGGTCCAGGGACTCGCGCAGCAGGTCGCTGCGCCGGGCTACGTCCGCGAAGGGGGTAAGGCGCGCCATGAGAGCCGTCATGGCGGCGCACCGGGTACGCAGGTCCTCCGCGTCCGGGCCGTCCTCCGCCAGGACGCCCGCCCTGAGCAGGAAGGCCCAGGCCTCGTCGGCCTCTACCGGGTGACGCAGCGTGTAGCCGTACCCGACGGCCAGGACCGTGCAGGCACCCAGGACGAAATCGCAGCGGGCGAGCCTGGTCCGCGCGCCGGGGAGGGCGGACGCCGCCGGCTGGAGCTCGAAGCGGGCGCCGCGCGCCGTGGTGATGGCGCTCTCCAGGACGTCACGCTCAAGACCGGCCCCGAGATCCCCTGCCTGGGTCAGACGGAGGGTGTACTCAGCCAGCTCCAGCAGCATCTCCGCTGGCGCGGCCCCCGCCTCGGCCGGCTCCTGCACGGGGTAGCGGTCCGCGACGATCCCGTACAGGTCCTCGACCCTGACACTGCACATGTCGTGGTAGTACCTGGCGGCCGGGACCGCGTCCACGAGGGTCAGGGCCGTCCGTGCCGCCGCCGCGCCCTCAAGCGGCAGGTTGAGGGCGCTGTAGGTGGTGGACAGGCCGTAGCTGCACGCGGCCCGCAGGAGCTCGCTGCCCGGGAGCCCGGACCAGAGGGACTGCGCCATGGCGTAGACGACAAGGGCGTCCTCGTGCCTGGTGGCCTGCGTCTGCGCCAGGGCGGTCTGCGTGAGGTCCCGCGCCGCCTCGAACCGAGTGCGGTCGCCTGCGGGGGTGACGACGCCGTCCCGGCTTCTCCGGGCGTCGTCGTCCCGCTCCGCGGCCTCGAACGGCAGCGGCCGGAGGTCGCGGATGACATCGAGGAGCCCTGTGCTGCCGCGCGTCACCGGGCTCCGGTGCGGCGGCACGGTCTGGCCGTCATATACCGGGGACGCCGCGGTGCGCGTCGGTACGGCCGGGGCGGGCTCGGTGCGCACCGCGGGCCTGGTGCGCACCTGGGGCTCGGTACGCACTGGGGCGGGCCTGGTGCGCGCGGGTACCACGACGGGTGCCGACGCCACCGACGTGCCCCTGGCGAGCTCGGCGAGTCTTTGGCTCTCCTCGGCCTCGTCCCTGTAACCCGCCTTCGTGAACAGGGAGCTGGCCCTCTCGGCGTACAGACACGCCTTGTCCGGCTGGCCGTCGTACTGGAGCTGGAACGCCGCCCTCAGTACGAGCTCCGCGTGCCACCTCGGCCGCTCGTCACGACGTCTCCCCGTGAGACGCCAGCCGCCACGTCCTGACCCCGACCTGTGGTCCGCGTAGAACGGGACGGCCGCGTTGAAGCAGGAGACGGCCCGCCGCCTGAAGTCCGTCGGCTCCTGGCACTGGTCGTGGAGGTCAGCCAGGACGACCCAGCACTCCGCCTCGGCCTCCGGCACCTCCATCTTGTCGAGGAGGTCGCTGACCAGGCGCATGCACCTGCGGAGCAGCGGCTCCAGGGCCAGCCCCGAGGACTCAAGCTGCTCCCCCGACCTCCGTAGCAGCTCGGCCTCGACTCGCAGCGGCTCAAGGTCACGTACTCCGGCTATCTCGTCAAGACGCCTCGCCAGCGACAGTATTCTGCCACCGGGGCCATCCGTCGGAGGCACAGTGCTCATGGATATCCTCGCTATTGTGTAGAGGGGCGGTAGAAGACAGGTTCCGGTCGGTCTCCGCGCCGTGACGGCGTGCCGCGGCTACGCGCCTGGAGTCGAGGTCGCGCCTGCAGCGTCACGACGGGCGGTGCCTGACGGACCCTAGGTGCCGGGCCCGCCTGCTAGTGAGAGCGGGTCGGGGGTAACCCACACCGGATGACACTTACCGTCCCTCGTCTCCACCCCCAACCAGTACCCGTTCACGGGCCAGAGGTGAGCAAAGGACATTGGGTTCTCGTGGGCGATCAGGTCCATCTCGGCCCAGAAGGAGCGGAACATTGCGCACGCCCTCGGGTCGCCCTCCCCGCCGTCCTCCCAGGGGAGCTCCCAGCCGAGGGAGCAGCCAGCCGACTCGAGCCACTGCAGGGCGTGCCCCCGGGGACCCGCCTCCCGCCGTCGGAGCGCCGTCACCCTGTCAGGGCGGACAATGAGGTAGGCGTGCTCACGGTCGTCAACGGGTAAAGGTACTTTCTCGGCGCCAGCGCGGTCCAGGGCGAGCACTGTAAATGGGCTCCGACCCAGGTCGCTGGTCTCGTTCCCGGTGAACAGCTGCCCCTGCCTGCGCTCCGCCTCCAGACGGTATTCCCGGTCAGTTCTCACCACAATACTGATCCGGTCCGGGTGCGACAGGTCCACCTCAGCTAGGTGCGGTAGGGCGTCGACGTCGTCGAACGCCTCTCTTTCCGTCCACTGGCCCGCCTCGTCCCTGCGCAGGGTGAATGCACGTGCCGCGGCGGCGCCATGTGCCCCCGTGATCTTGACAAGAAAGTCGACCTGGGGCTCGTCGACCAGTACCAGCATATTCCCTCCGTTCCGCCGGGGCGATGACGCACGTCCCCCCGTACGCGGGACGCCCCGCGACCACCGCACAGCCCTGCCGTGCCGGGGCCACCGGACGGAAGGGGCCCGTCCATCCTACAGGCCCGCGTCCGTGCCAGAGAGCGCCCGGCAGGGTGACTGGCAGAGGACACCCGCGCTACGGGAGGGCGCTGCGGGGCCATCCCGGCGGAGCGCACCGGCCCGCAAGGACACCCGCACCAGGACAGGACACCCGCACCAGGGCAGAGCGCCCGCACCAGGGCAGGGAGCTCGCACAGAGGCCACGTAGTACAGTCCACCCATGTCACGTACTGTCATTATCGGCAGCCACGGCAAGGTCGCTCTCCTGACCGCCCCGCTGCTCGTGGCTGCCG
>ERZ773042.1247-NODE-1247-length-15309-cov-7.364626_pt1 | contig 15309 bp, 11 predicted proteins | sample MGYA00511664_ERZ773042 | MGnify/ENA primary metagenome ERZ773042 (study PRJEB29015, sample SAMEA2737984) | human oral metagenome | biome: human oral; feature: human-associated habitat; material: dental | place: China | collected 2036 ... | reverse complement strand
TGGGAGGCCACACCGCGGTCGGTGATCTCGAGGTTCGCCTCGTAGTTGCCCCACAGGCTGAGGCGGTCCAGGTTCGCGGTTCCGATGGTGGACCAGGTGCCGTCTATCACCGCGGTCTTCGAGTGCACCATCGCCCCCTGGTAGAGGAACAGACGGATGCCGGAGTTCAACAGATCGGTGTAGAAACCTCGCGACAACCAGTCCGCCACGGCGTGGTTGGAACGGTCGGGCACGATGATCCGGACATCCACTCCGCGTTTCACGGCGTCCCGGAGTGCGGCCACCAGGTCGTCGTCGGGGATGAGGTAGGCGTGGGTCAGCCAGATGCGTTCGGTGGCACGGTCGATGGCTTCAAGGTACATGTTGCGGATCGGGTAGACCTGAATCCGGGGCACGTTCCGGTGCACCTTCAGCGGGGAGTCCCAACGCCGCTGCTGGTCGTTGGAGAGCCTGGGCAGTCCCTGCCTGCCGGCGTTCTGGTTCCAGAAGTCGACGAAGGCGTTCTCCAGCTCCGCGGCCCCCGGGCCGATCACGCGGGCGTGGGTGTCGCGCCACTGCTGCGCGTACAGTTTGCCGATGTTGTAGCCGCCGATGAATCCTTTCTCGTGGTCGACGATCAGGAGTTTCCGATGATCGCGTCCCCAGGTCCTTGGCGACCAAGGTTTCGGTAAGGCCGGGTGCCGGAGTGCGAGCACCCCCTCCGGCATCGTGAAGAACCGACGCGGCACCACAAGGTTCGCGAAATCATCCCAGATGACGTTGACCTCGACCCCGCGGGCCGCCGCCCGGCCCAGCGCGTCCTTGAAGGCCTCACCCACCTCGTCGAACTTCCAGATGTAGGTCTCGAAGTTCACCACCTTCCGGGCACCGTCGATGGCGGCGAGCATGTCACGGTAGAGTTCCTCGCCGAAGGTATAGACGGTGACCTCGTCCTGGCCGACGGCAACCGGTTTGGCGGGGGAGTAGGGGAAGCGCCGTAGCTTCCGGTGCTTCTTCCGCAGCGACTCCCAGCTGGTGACCCCGATCATGAAGGCGATCTGCGTCAGCAGCAGGCCGGCGCTGATCCGGGGAATCACGACACGGAGGAACCTCAGGACTCGCCTCATGACGGCCAAGCCTATTACGGTGTTGGCACGATGTCTGACTCCCTCTTCCCAGATCTTGCCGCCACTTTCGCGCCCGACGAGGCGGGCGTTGACACATCTTCCCCACTGGGTGTTGCGCGGGCCGTCGACGAGAGGGAACTGCTGGCGGACCTGAACGAACCTCAACGAGAGGCCGTGGTCCATGCTGGTTCCCCCGTGCTGGTGGTGGCCGGCGCCGGTTCCGGCAAAACAAGGGTGCTGACCCGGCGCATCGCCCATCTGGTGGGGATCCGAGGGGTACACCCCGGCGCCGTGCTGGCCATCACCTTCACCAACAAGGCTGCCGCCGAGATGCGGGAGCGGGTGGCCGACCTGGTCGGGAACCGGGCGAAGCTGATGTGGGTCTCCACCTTCCACTCGGCCTGTGTGCGTATCCTGCGTTCCGAGATCGATCGGTTCGGCATTGCAAGATCCTTCTCCATCTACGACGACACCGATGCGAAACGTCTGGTGTCGCTGGTGATGCGGAACCAGGAACTCGATCCGAAACGATTCCCGGTGCGCGCCGTGATGAGCGCCATCAGCGGCTGGAAGAATGATCTGGTGGACTTCGAGACCGCGAAGGAACAGGCTGCTGGTCCGGTTGAGAAGGCCAACGCCGAGGTCTATGAGGACTACCAGGCGCGGTTGCGTGCCGCCAACGCCCTCGACTTCGACGACCTGATCATGACCACAGTGAACCTGTTCCAGGCGTTCCCCGAGATCCGTGAGAAGTACCGCCGCAGGTTCCGTCACGTGCTGGTGGACGAATACCAGGACACCAACCACGCCCAGTACGCGCTGATCCGTGAACTCTGCGGACACACCATCCCGTCGGACACGGGAGCTTTGACGGTGGAGCCGGCCGAGTTGATGGTGGTGGGCGACTCGGACCAGTCCATCTACGCTTTCCGGGGGGCAACGATCCGCAACATCCTCGACTTCGAGAACGACTTCCCGGGCGCCAGGACGATCGTGCTGGACCAGAACTATCGTTCCACCAACACCGTGCTCCAGGCCGCGAACGCCGTGATAGCCAGAAACCGAGGGCGCCGCGACAAGGCATTGTGGAGCGACCTGGGGGAGGGGGCCCCGATCGTTGGGTGGGTGGCCGACACCGAACACGACGAGGCGCAGTTCGTGGCGGGGGAGATCGACCGGCTCGTCGACGAGGGTCGTGCCCGCTATGGCGATGTCGCGGTGTTCTACCGGACCAATGCCCAATCGCGTGCGCTTGAGGAGGTTTTTATCCGCGTTGGGATGCCTTACCGGGTGGTCGGTGGGGTGCGGTTCTACGAGCGCAGGGAGATCCGCGACGCCATCGCCTACCTCCGAGCCATCGCCAACCCCGCCGACGACGTGTCGGTGCGGCGAATCCTCAACGTTCCAAAACGCGGCATCGGCAACCGGACGGAGGCTGCGGTCTCGGCGCTGGCCAGTGCGGAACGCATCTGCTTCTTTGACGCGCTTTCACGCAGCGAGGATGCGCCGGGCCTGGCGACCCGGTCGGTGAAACAGATTCGTGGTTTCGTGGACCTGATCGAACGGCACCGTGTGAAAATGGCCCAGGGTGATCCCGCCGACGAAATCCTCACCTCGGTGCTCACTGATTCCGGGTACCTCACGGAACTGCAGAACTCCACCGATCCCCAGGACGAAACGCGCCTGGAGAACCTGGAGGAACTGGTGAACGTGGCGGCGGAGTTCGTCGCCGCCGCGAACTCCGTCGATCTCGACGAGGACAACGAATCCGGGCTGGCGGCGGGAATGCCCGAACCTGATGCCTCGCTGCCCGCCTTCCTGGAGCGGATCGCCCTGGTGGCGGACTCCGACCAGGTGCCGGACGGGGAGGAGGGGCAGGGAGTGGTGACCCTCATGACCCTGCACACCGCGAAAGGCCTGGAGTTCGACACCGTGTTCCTCACCGGCATGGAGGATGGCGTCTTTCCCCATCTGCGTGCCATGGAGTCGCAGGACGAGCTGGAAGAGGAACGCCGGCTGGCCTACGTCGGCATCACGCGGGCCCGCACACTGTTGCACCTGTCTCGTTCCACGGTGCGGGTCACCTTCGGGCAACCGAGCTACAACCCGCCCTCCCGTTTCCTGGAGGAGATTCCGGCAGGGCTGATGGACTGGCGTCGTCTCGGTGAGACCCCGACCACGTGGGCTGCCAGTGACGCGGAACGCAGGTCACGGACCAGAGAAGCAATGAGTTTCGGAACCGGGGGTGGGAAACGCCCTGCGGTCAGCGACCTGGCCGTCGGGGACCGTGTGGCCCACACCGCTTTCGGGCTCGGAACGGTGCTGGCCGTCCACGGGACCGGTCCGAAGCAACAGGTGGACGTGGATTTCGGGTCGGCGGGGAAGAAACGTCTCGCCATCAGTCACGCGCCCATGGAGAAACTGTAGGAACTCGAACAACGGGGTTCCGGGCGGATACGCGGAACCCCGTGAACCGAGAAGGAGCTCAGAACCGTCAGCGGATGGTGACGCCTTGGCTGCGAAGAAACTCCATGGGATCGGTGGCCTTGTAGACGTCACCGGGGGTGGTACCTGCCGGGTAGTACTCGAAGTGCAGGTGTGGGCCGAAGCTGCGGCCTGTCACCCCGACATACCCGATCAGATCGCCGGCCTTGACCGCCTGCCCTGGCTTCACCACGACCTGCGATTGGTGCGCATACAGGGTCATGCCACCGTTCAGGTGCATGATCACCACGTTGTTACCCGCCCAAGAAGCAGCGGTGGGGCTCAGCACGATTCCGGACGCAGCGGCATAGATGGGGGTTCCCACCGGTGCCGGGAAGTCCTGTCCCGTGTGGTATCGGGCCCAGGCGCCGGTTTGTCCGAAGGTGGAGCCGATGGAGTAGTTCTCCTTGAGCGGCAAGGACCCGCCGCTGGCGGAAGCGGCCGCCAGATCCTCGGGGGAGATCTGAGAGGTGTCGACACCGGCCTTCTTGAGCGAGTCGCGAGCAGCGCCGAGACGCTCCTCGGCCGCTTTCTTCTCGGCTTCGAGTTTCTCCGCCTGCGCTGCCACGAGCTTGAGGTCGGCCTCCATCAGTTGTTCGCGTTCAGTGGCGGTCTCGTCCGCGCTGGTCTCCAGGGCGCTGTCCCGGGAGGATTTGAGGGAGGCGTCGTGTTCCTTGGCATTCTCATCGGCCACCGCGGAGTCCAAGTTGCCTCGAACCCCGGAGCGGGAAGAATCACCCGAGTGGCCGAAACCCTGCTCCACCGCTTGGGCGGCGGCCTCCGGGACGGCGGCATCGCTGGCCACCTGATCGGACACGGCCTCGCTCCCGGAGGTTCGGGAATACCAAGCCCAGGTGAACAGGGTTCCGACTGCCAGCAAACCGGCCAGACCGGAAGCGATCGAGACTCGCCCGAGACGTCGGCGTCGTCTCGAGGGAGGAGTCGTGGAAGCTTCCACGACCTCGTTCAGATCGGATTCCTCGTCAGGGGGGAGGTCGGAACAATCGACCTCGACCATGGCCCGTTTCGGGGCGGTGGTCTTTTCCGTGTGATTCAAGGCAGTTCTCCGCATCTTGATGGTCATCCAACGGAAACCTTAGCAATTCTCAGTAAGCTCTCAAAATTAGGGATTCGGTCCGGTTGATTCCTGACCTAATCGGGCACTTGGCCAGTGCAAACCCTGACCCTCGGGAGGCTCCGTGGACGGCTTCCGTGAGATTCTGCGGGGTCGGTTGCAAAGTGTCGCAAAACGAAGTTCCGCGGATGTGCTGATCGTCCTGGTGACTGAGAATGTGGGTTGCGGTATCCCTGGCGAGCGCGATTCGACGTATCGCAGGGTGTACGGGCCCTAGCCCTGTGCAGTGCGCTGGCCGACCCTGACAGCCAAGGTCTTGAGCTGATCCTCACTGAACTTGCTTTCCCCGACGCCGGTGAACAGCAGATAGCTGACGGCTGCCCCGGATCTGGCGACTATCAACTGGTATGGCCTTTGAGAGCCGTCGTCGGAGACCTGCTGCTTGATGTCGAAAAGCCGAGCCGTCACTGCTGGACCATCGCTACCGTCGGTGGTCACGGGGCTCAGTTCCGTGACCTTTGCGGCCGCGACCCTCTTGGCGCAGGAGGCCAGATTCTCCGAGATCAGATCCCCGAAGGTGGTGGCGGCGGTTGCATCGGCGAAGGCGAAACGGTACTGGGTGATGCCGAAAACCTTGAAGGTCTCGTCGGAGGAGCCGACTGTGTAGGAGCGTTGCTTGCGGTCGGTGGGTCCCTGCTCGCTGGTCAGGTTCACACCCTCACATCCCATACCGGAGGACTCCACCTCTTTCAGGCTGCCCCCGCTCCAGGCCAGGTGTCCCGGGGCGATGATCGGGATGTCATTCGGGATCAGCCAGCCCTGTGGGTTGGCGGCGGGTGGGGCCGCCGGGGCGACCGCGGGAGTGGTGGGACAGGTGCCGGCCGCGGTTTGACAGGTCTCGGTCAGGGAGCGTCGCAGGGCGTTCGCCGCACTCACCGGATCGACGGTGTCGTTGTTCCGGGCCACGTCGAGCAGGCTGATCACCTTGCCGGTGCGCACCAGGAGAATCGTGTGATGCTGGGCGATGTCCTCCTGGACGACGCTCATCTGCAGCACCTCGTCGCCGAGCTGGGTAACGGCGGAGGAGCCCGTGATCAAGGCAGGAATCGCGGAACAGGACGCCAGGGACGTGGCGCGCTGCTCGTAGATCTTCTTGGCGGTCTCCTCGTTGGCGTAAGCGTCGACCTGGTGTATCAGGGCCAGCTTGTCCTCCTGCTGTGTCCCGATTGCGCGCTGAAGAGTAGCCGTCGTGTTGATCTCTGCCGGGTCGGAGTCCAGGCAGTTCACCTTGCGAAGCGTCTCCTTGCCCTTCTCCGTGATGGTCTGGGTGACGCTCCAGCTGGCGGCCGGTTCGATGAGGGTCGCATCAGAGATGTCGAGAAGCGAGGTGTCCGCGAGATTGACCGGTTCGCTGGCGACCTCCGAGGTACTCGGATTGGCGCTGTCGGCAGCACTCGGACCCGCCAGTCGGGAGAACATGAAGATCCCGCTCGCTATCAGGACCGCCGCTGCGACTGCCGCCACCACCCACGTGGTGAGCATCCGCCTGTGAAGTGAGATCCAGCCTGTTACGGTCGCGGATTTCTCGCGCCGCTCCCAACGGGAATCCTCCTCCGGCCGGAAATCATTGGGTTCCGGCTCGGCGGCCCGAGCAGGAGAACGATGCGCTGCTGCTCGGGGCTGATGGGTTTCTCGGGCCGGTCGGGAGGGCTGTTCGGGCCAGCCGCCCCAGGAGGAGACCGGCTGCTGGGCCTGGCGCTGGGGGGCGGCCTTGGAGGGGGTGGCGGGGGAAAGGGCGGCGTGGACGGCGGTTCCGGATCCAGAGCCATGATCCGCCGGGGTGGTCTCGTCATTGAGGCCATCCCATCTCATGGCTCTCCTGCCGGCCCCGGAGCCCGGTACGGCCCGTCGCTCCGTGCCGGGGAGGACCGGGGCCGGGACTACGGTTTCCTGAAAGGAGGAAGGGGGGCGGGTGAACGGCGAGTCGATGTCATCGGCGGCGCCGCGTCGGGCCCGGCCTGCGTGCCCACTGCGTGTATCGTCGACGCCGTCCGGCTGGGCGTCGTCCGCCGAGAATGCCCTGCGGGGACGCTGCTTGCCGGAGTCAGTCATGTTCACCTCCACGCGGACGACGAAACCGCCTTCCGGGCGGCATCTCACTGGTACAGGTTACCCATGACTTCGGTGATCTGCTGGATCGAGGAAGGAGGCTGGTGTGGCGGAACGCGGTTCCCGGCATCGGATGATAGCCGTGGATGTGGATGAGGCCGCCCGTGTAGCGATGCCCCAGGTGACCATCCCGTGGTTCATATTGGCCCCTCTGGGAGCGCTCGCGATGGTGGCCGGAGGGTGGCTTCTGATGGCGGGCCCTGCGGCGCTGGGGTGGCTGACCTCCCCGAATTCGCAGCTGCCCGATGCGCTCGGGCTGGCATCTCGCATTTTGCTGCTCGCCAACGGGGCGGCGACCATGATCGGGGGGCAGCTGGTGAGCATTGCGCCGCTCGGGTTGAGCCTGGTCCTGCTGCTGCTTGGGATTCCCGTCTCCGGGTTGGCGGCCCGCTCCGCCCTCGACGAGACCGCCGATCTGCGGGGGCTGGTGCTGAAGATTGGTGGCACCTACGCGGGCACCTATGCCATTTCCGTCACCCTGATCGCATTCGTCGTTCCGGAGACCTCGGTGATCCGCACCCTGCTGGGAAGCCTCCTGATCGGTGTCACCTCCGGATTCTGGGGTGCCGCGCGTGCCATCGGGTACGACCTCGGTGAGCAGTGGCCCGCGAGGTTGCGTCCGCTGCCCCGGGCGGTCGGGGTGGCCACCCTCACCGGAGTGGGAACCGGAGCCGCGCTCCTGACGGTTGTGCTCTTCCTGGGACGCGACCGCATCGCCAGTATCGCCGACGGACTTGGTGGCGACGTCACGGCGGGGATCCTGCTTGTCGTCACGCAGCTGATCTGGCTCCCGAACCTGGTCATCTGGGCCATGGCCTGGACGCTGGGAGCGGGAGTCACCCTGGGAGAGGGGACGCTGCTCAACATGAACGGCACGAGCCTCGGATTCCTGCCATCCATTCCGGTGCTCGGGGCGGTCCCCGAACAGGGCCCGGTGCCGGACCTGGCCTGGCTGTGGCTGCTGGGCGGAGCAGTCGCGGGGGTGCTGGCGGGGCTCATCGTCACGCTGAAGCGCACCTCCGAGCGGTTCTACGAAACCGCGCTCGCCGGGGGTCTGGCCGGGATCGCCGCAGGGGCCCTGCTGTTCCTGCTGGCCTGGTTCTCATCGGGTGGCTTGGGGACGCAGCGTCTCTCCCGCATGGGGGTCGGCCTCGATAGCCTGGCGATAACTGCGCCCTGCATCCTGGGGCTGGCCGGGTTGGTGACGGGTCTCGTGGTGGGACTCGTCAGGCGAGAGTGGCCGACGTGGCGGAGGGGTGATCCCGAAGCCGAGGAGGAGACTGCCAAGCAGCGGCGCGGGAAAGACGCCGGGGTGTCGGGGAACAGCTGATCGGTCGTGGTGCTCTCACCGGTGGCAAAAGCCTCAAGACATTGTCCGGGGCATTCTTGTCGGCAGCGGTTTCGGGGACGGGGAGCGGTGTGGCTCGTGAGCGCAGAAGGGTTCCTCCGCCAGGTAGTCGCCCGTCATTGCGTAGGCGCGGGCACGTGAGCCACCGCAGAAGGAACGGTATGAGCAGATGCCGCACTTGCCCTTGAGCCGGCTGCGGTCGCGCAGCGTCGTGAACAGTGGGGAGTGACGGTAGACCTCCTCAATGTTGTCGGTTCGGACGTTGCCTGCCTTGATGGGCAGGAAACCCGATGGATAGATGTCTCCGACGTGGGAGATGAACATGAAACCGTCGCCGTCGTTGACGTTGCGGGCGCGGCCGATGCCGTCCTGCTGTGAGTAGTGCATCCCGGAGGTCAGCACGTCCAGGTCGGTGTCCGTCCCGGCCCGTGCCTCGGTGCGTTTGCGCTGCATGACGACCCGCGAATACTGGGGAGCAGCGGTCGCCTTGATGTCGAAGGAAGCGGTCCTGGACAGGTCGTAGAGCTGGTTGAAAACGGCCTCGAATCCCTCGGCAGAGGCGACGTCCTCCTTCCTGGCCCGTCCCATCGGGACCAGGAAGAAAACCTCCCAGAAGACGATTCCCAGCTCCGTCATGAGCCGGCACATGGCCTCCATGTCGTCGAGGTTGGCCTTGCGGACCACCGTGTTCACCTGGGTGGTCAGGCCGATCTCCTGGGCCTCTCGGAGGATGCGCAGGCCGTGCGCGAAACTGCCATTCACGCGGCGGAACTCGTCGTGGATGGTCGCGTTCGAGCCGTCGAGGCTGACCGCCAGCCGGCTCAGGCCCGCGTCCTTGAGTGCCCGGAGCTGCTCGCGCGAGGCGAGCGACGTGGTGGCGGGGGTGATGGCCATGCGCAGCCCGATGTCGGCGCCGTGCCGCACCAGGTCGATGATGTCCGGGCGTTTGAAAGCGTCCCCGCCGGAGAAGACGAACACCACGCGCCCGAACCTCCGTACGTCGTCGAGGAGCTTCATCCCCTCCGCCGTGGTCAGTTCGTTCGGGTTTCGCAACGGTTGCGCGGAGGCGCGGCAGTGGCGGCAGGCCAGGTCGCAGGCCTGGGTGGTCTCCCAGATCACGATGAACGGGGCCCGGTCGAAGTCCAGGTTCGGGCGGGCACCGAAGGGTTTCCCGTGCGGATGACCTGCCCGGTTCGAATGGGGATGCGACATGTCTCGACGCTAGCGCTCCGGCGAACGACAGAACTTGCGAGGGGGAGTGTCGCCAAGTGGGTTTTGAGGCGATGATGTCGTTTCCCCAGGTCGCGGGAGGTTTTCGTTTCTCGGCCCACGGACGCTGCTGCTCCCGGAGGCCGGGTCTCTCGGGCGGAAGAGGGCAACTGGCGATACGGTTGTGCGGTGACGACTCGCGTGGTGGTGCTGGTTTCCGGGTCGGGGACCCTGCTGCAGGCTCTTCTCGACGCCGTTTCGGCGGGGGAGGTGGATGCCCGGGTCGTGGCGGTGGTCTCCGACCAGCCCGCCGTCCACGCCCTGGAGCGGGCCCGCGCCGCGGGGGTGCCCGCCGTCGCCCATCCCTACGCAAAGGGATCGGACCGCGACGTGTGGGATGCTGAACTGACCGGGATCGTCGCCGGCTTCGAGCCGGACCTGGTGGCCTCGGCGGGGTTCATGAAGCTGCTGGGGCCCAGTTTCCTCACCCGTTTCGGGGGACGCACCATCAACACCCATCCCGCGTTGCTGCCCAGTTTCCCCGGGATGCACGGGCCGAGGGACGCCCTGAACCACGGGGTGAAGGTCTCCGGCGCCACGGTCTTCCTCGTCGACTCCGGGGTGGACACCGGTAGGATCCTGGCCCAGGGGGCTGTCGAGGTGTTGCCCGACGACACCGTCGAAACCCTTCACGAACGCATCAAGGTGGTGGAACGCCGCCTGCTGGTGGAGACCGTGCGTGCCTGGAACGAAGGAGAGAAATGACCGACCGGATTCGGCTGCGCCGCGCGCTGCTCAGCGTCTACGACAAGGAGGGCCTGGAGGAACTGGCCACCGCCCTCCACGGCGCCGGGGTGGAGCTGGTCTCCACGGGATCCACCGCGACCCGGATCGCCGCGGCGGGGATTCCCGTGACCCCCGTCGAGCAGCTGACGGGATTCCCCGAATGCCTCGGCGGCCGCGTCAAGACACTCCATCCGCGCATCCACGCCGGTATCCTCGCCGACCGCCGCCTGCCCGCCCACGTCTCCCAACTCGAGGAACTCGGCGTCGCCCCCTTCGACCTGGTGGTGGTGAACCTCTACCCGTTCGAGGCCACCGTCGCATCCGGTGCCGGGACCGACGAATGCGTCGAACAGATCGACATCGGCGGGCCCTCGATGGTGCGCGCCGCCGCGAAGAACCACCCGAGCGTCGCGGTGGTCACCTCCACATCGCAGTACCCCGCCGTCCTGGCCGCCCTCGCCGACGGTGGTTTCACCCTCCAGCAACGCCGCGACCTCGCCACCGAGGCCTTCCGCCACACCGCTTCCTACGACATCGCCGTCGCATCCTGGATGGGGGCCACCGTGGCCACCCCGGCCGGGGACGGGTTCCCGGCATGGCTGGGAGCGGCCTGGGTGAAGAAACAGGACCTGCGCTATGGCGAGAACTCCCACCAGGCGGCGGCCCTCTACACCTATCCTCCTGGACCGGAGGGAATCGCCCAGGCCGAGCTGCTGCACGGCAAACCCATGAGCTACAACAACTACACCGACGGCGAGGCCGCCTACCGCGCCGCGAGCGACTTCACCGAGCCGTGTGTCGCGATCATCAAACACGCCAACCCGTGCGGGATCGCGGTGGGTTCTGACATCGCGGAGGCCCACCGCAGGGCCCACGCCTGCGATCCGGTCTCCGCGTTTGGTGGGGTGATCGCCGCCAACCGCCCCGTTACCGCCGAACTGGCCGAACAGATCAAGGACATCTTCACCGAGGTCGTGATCGCCCCCGGCTTCGAACCGGAGGCCCTGGCGATCCTCACCGCGAAGAAAAACCTGCGACTGCTGAGGGCCATCCCCTACACGCACCGGGAACGCGTCCTCCACCCCATCTCCGGGGGAGCCCTGCTCCAGCGACCCGACCGCATCGACGCTCCCGGTGACGACCCCGCGAACTGGGAACTCAAGGCGGGCGAGGCGGTCGACGAGGCGACCCTGGCCGATCTGGCCTTCGCGTGGCGGGCCTGCCGCGCCGTGAAGTCCAACGCCATTCTCCTGGCCCACGACGGCGCCTCCGTCGGCGTCGGCATGGGCCAGGTGAACCGCGTCGACTCGTGCCGCTTGGCGGTTGAGCGCGCAGGGGAGCGGGCAGCCGGGTCGGTGGCCGCATCCGATGCCTTCTTCCCCTTCGCCGACGGGCCGCGAATCCTGATCGACGGTGGCGTCCGGGCCATCGTCCAGCCGGGTGGCTCCCTGCGCGACCAGGAAACCATCGACCTGTGCGCCGAACACGGCGTCGCGCTGTACTTCACCGGCACCCGTCACTTCTTCCACTGAGGCAGGGAAAAATGACTGCGGTAATCCTTGACGGCAGGGCCACGGCCGCCGCCATCAAAACGGAACTGAAGCAGCGGGTGGGCCGGCTCAGCGCCCTGGGGGTGGTGCCCGGGCTGGCGACGGTGCTCGTCGGTGACGACCCGGCCAGCCAGAACTACGTGCGCATGAAACACCGCGACTGCGAACAGGTGGGCATCGCCTCCATCCGGGTGGAGCTGCCCGCCGATGCCACCGCCGCGCAGCTGGAGGAGGCCGTCGCGGCGCTCAACGCCGACCCCTCCTGCACCGGGTACATCGTGCAGCTTCCCCTGCCGGGGCATCTCGACGAGAACCGGGCGCTGGGGCTGATCGACCCGGACAAGGACGCCGACGGTCTGCACCCGATCAACCTGGGGCGGCTCGTGCTGAACGAACCCGCCCCCCTGCCCTGCACCCCGCGGGGCATCGTGGAGCTGGTGCGCCGCCACGGCATCGAGTGGCGGGGGGCGGAGGTGTGCGTGGTGGGCCGCGGCATCACGGTGGGGCGTCCCCTCGGGTTGATCCTGACCCGTCGCAGCGAGAACGCCACGGTCACCCTGTGCCACACCGGCACTCGCGACCTGGTTGAACACACCCGCAGGGCCGACATCGTGGTGGCAGCGGCCGGGGTGCCGGGCATGATCACCGCCGACATGATCCGTGAAGACGCAGTGTGCATCGATGTCGGTGTCAGCCGAGTCGAGGGCAGGACCACCGGGGACCTAGCCCCGGACGTGTGGGACAAGGCGGCCTGGGTCACCCCGAATCCCGGCGGGGTGGGCCCCATGACCCGCGCCATGCTGCTCAGCAATGTCGTCGACCGCGCCGAGGTGCTTCATGCAGACCCCAACGGTTAACCGTCTCCCGACGAACCCATGGCCGCTGGCGGCCGTGCTCGGCGTGTTCACAATCGGCGTGTTGATCGCGGGTTTCGGGAACTGGCGTTACGGGGCGGTGGTGATGGCCGCGGCGACCCTGCTCGCGGGGATCGCCCGGATGCTCCTGCCACGCCGCGTCTCGGGCTTGCTGGTGGTCCGGCGCCGCTGGATGGACATCACCATCCTCTTCAGTTTGGGTACCGCGATCGGTGTGCTGGCGCTGGTGGTTCCCCCCGGCACATGAGATGCGGAGATGGGCGATAGGCTCGGAGGTGGACATCACCGTCGAAAGAAAGGTCCGCACGATGAGCACTGAGGCTCCCGTCAAGATCGCAGTGACCGGCGCAGCCGGCCAGATCTGCTACAGCCTGCTGTTCCGGATAGCCAGTGGTTCCCTGCTGGGTGATCGGCCCATCGAGCTGCGTCTGCTGGAGATCACCCCGGCCCTGAAGGCCCTGGAGGGTGTCGTCATGGAACTCGACGACTGCGCCTTCCCGAACCTGAAGAACGTCGTCATCGGCGATGACCCGAAGAAGGTCTTCGACGGCGTCAACCTGGCGATGCTGGTCGGCGCCATGCCCCGTAAGGCCGGCATGGAACGCGGCGACCTGCTGAGCGCCAACGGCGCCATCTTCACCGCCCAGGGCAAGGCCCTGAACGAGGTGGCCGCGGACGACGTCCGTGTGCTGGTGACCGGCAATCCCGCCAACACCAACGCGCTGATCGCATCCAGCAACGCCCCCGACATCCCGAAGGAACGTTTCAACGCCCTCACCCGCCTGGACCACAACCGCGCGAAGTCCCAGCTCGCCCAGAAACTCGGCTGCCCCGTCGAGGAGATCAAGAAGATGACCATCTGGGGCAACCACTCCTCCACCCAGTACCCCGACATCTTCCACGCCGAGGTGGGCGGGAAGAACGCCGCCGGACTGGTGAACGACGAGGCCTGGATCGAGTCCACCTTCATCCCGACGGTCGCCAAGCGCGGCGCGGCCATCATCGAGGCCCGTGGCCTGTCGTCCGCTGCCTCCGCGGCGAACGCCACCGTCGAGCACATGCGTGACTGGGTGCTCGGCACCCCCGACGGCGACTGGGTTTCCATGGCGATTCCCTCCGACGGCTCCTACGGGGTCGCCGAGGGCGTCATCTCCTCCTTCCCGTGCGTCGTCAAGAACGGCACGTACGAGATCGTCCAGGGCCTCGAGATCGACCCATTCTCCCGTGCCAAGATCGACGCCTCCGTCGCCGAACTGCTCGACGAGCGCAAGGCGGTCCAGGAACTCGGCCTGATCTGATCCGGCAGGAGCACAAAGGTGCCCGGCGGGTTCTCCGCCGGGCACCTTTTGTTGTCCTGATGGTGTTGGCCCGGATCGCGACGAAAGTGACCCGGGCCAACCAGTTCGTGGGTCAGAGTCCCAGCTCGCCAGCGAAGTCACCGGCTTCCAGGCGGGCCTTGATCAGGCTGAGGAAGTGGGCGGCCTTGGCGCCGTCGATGAGGCGGTGGTCGTAGGTGAGCGACAGGTACATCATGTCCCGGATGGCGATGGTGTCGCCGCCCAGGGCGTCGGTGACCACCACGGGCCGCTTCACCAGCGCGCCGGTGCCGAGGATCGCGACCTGCGGCAGGTTGATGATCGGGGTGTCGAACAGGGTTCCCGCCGAACCGTAGTTGGTGATGGTGAAGGTGCCGCCACTCAACTCGTCGGGTCCGACCTTCCCGGCGCGGGTGCGGGCCGCCAAGTCGCCGATGCGTTTGGCCAGCCCGGCCAGGTTCAGGTCACCGGCGTCGTGGATGACGGGAACCATCAGGCCGCGATCGGTGTCGACGGCGATGCCGATGTTCTCCTGCGACGCGTAGGTCACGGTGCCCGCCTCGAAGTCGGCCGACGCGTTGAGCGCGGGCATCGCCTTCAGGGCCTCGATGGTGGCCTTCGTGATGAACGGCAGATAGGACAGGGAAGCTCCCTCGCGTTTCTTGAACTCGTCCTTCGCCACCTTGCGCAGCTTCGAGATGGCGGTTACGTCCACCTCAACCGTGGCGGTGAGCTGCGATGCCACCCGCAGTGACTCCGTCATCCTCTCCGCGATCACCTTGCGCATCCGAGACAGCTTCTCCGTGGTGCCGCGCAGTTTTGCCGCATCCTCAGAGACCGCGGCCACCTGGGGAGCCGCTGTGGGCGCGGGCGCCTCCGCAAGGGCGGTGGGTGCGGGCGCGGATGCGGCCTTCTTGGTGGCCTCGGCCGCGTCGAGGATGTCCTGTTTGCGGATGCGACCCCCGACGCCGGTCCCCTGGACGGAACTCAGGGAGACACCGTGCTCAGCAGCGAGTTTGCGGACCAAGGGGGTGACGTAGACCCCCTCGTCGGCGGAGGCGCGGCGCGCAGTGACCGGTGCGGCGGGCGCGGGAGCATGCGATGCGTCCGTGGGCTCCGAGGGAGCCGCGGACGCGACGGGAGCTGATGCGGGAGCGGTGGCCGCAGGTGCCGGGGGAGCGGCTGCGGCATCACCGACCAGCGCCAGGACGGCGCCCACTGCAGCGGTCTCGTCTTCCCCGACGCGGATCTCCAGGAGGGTTCCCGCGACGGGGGAGGGGATTTCGGTGTCGACCTTGTCGGTGGAGACCTCCAGGAGGGGTTCATCCACCTCGATGGTCTCTCCGACGGCCTTCAGCCAGCGGGAGATGGTGCCTTCGGTGACCGACTCG
>ERZ773042.1245-NODE-1245-length-15315-cov-3.817235_pt1 | contig 15315 bp, 5 predicted proteins | sample MGYA00511664_ERZ773042 | MGnify/ENA primary metagenome ERZ773042 (study PRJEB29015, sample SAMEA2737984) | human oral metagenome | biome: human oral; feature: human-associated habitat; material: dental | place: China | collected 2036 ... | reverse complement strand
ACTTTATTAACAGTACTGCGGGTATGATTGAAATAGGGAGTGTTTCTGTTTAATTGTCACCGTACAATAGTTTTCGACTGTTGTTTATGTTTCTGACCCATTGTTTATGTTGCCAACTCCCCGATAAATCATTATATCTACGCCTGTTCTATAAGATCCAGTAATTGCCTTACATCCTTCTTACCGAACTGCGGTTTAGCATCATTTATAAGCATACAGGGAACGCTCATAATTTGATACTTATCTTTTATTTCACCGAAGTGATTGATATCATAGATCTCGATGTTTACCTTAGGGGAGGCAGCCGCTATCCTATATGCTGCTGCAACAAGATCGGGGCATACGGTACAGGTAAGTGACACTACGATTTTGATGTTCACTTCTTTATTTATATCATCGATCCTCTTACTTACATCATCTTCTAAAGCCTGTCCCGGACCTGCTGCATTGTAAAGCCCCAGTACAAAGGAAGTAAACTCATGACCTCCCGGTACTCCGTGGAATGACAGTCCCGCATAGTTTCCGTCTTCATAACAAACCCTTACACAAGGCTTATTTTCCAAGGCTTCATCCTGTACTGTCTCCACTGATAATTTATCGGTAAGTGCTGCCAGGGACTCCATATAATTTTTAAGCTCATCGGACACTTCTCTGTTATCAAGGTAGAGCTTAAGCTTAAGGCTCCTTTCCATCCTTGAAAAGATCATATCAAGCTGTGCAAGCATATCTTCGGTAAAAAGTCCCTCATCAGCCTCTCCTGATTTTGAGGCACTCTTACTTTCTGCACTGTGTACCGCCTTTACCGGTTCTTTTCTCTCAGGTACTATGCCTGTCTTTTTATGCATGGTTGAAACATACTTTTCAAGCTCTGTAGCTGCCAAAGCTCCGTCTCCAACCGCAGTAACCACCTGTCTTAATGGCTTTATACACACATCTCCGGCAGCATATATTCCGTCAACACTTGTTTTTTGTACCTTATCCGTGATTACATAACCTGCCTCATCCAAATCGATCTGTCCCTTAAATATACCGGTTGCCGGTGCATAACCTGCAAATACAAATACTCCAAAGCCCTCGTTTGCGTAATCCACCTTTGTTTCTTCACCGGTTTTATTATTCTTATAGGTGATACTTCTTAGTATGCTGTCGCCTTCTACCCTTACCACCTCCGTGTTTGTAAGTATATTTATCTTATCGTGAGCTTTGACTTGATCTGCAACACTTTTCGCACAGCTGAAATCATCTTTGCGAATAAGGAGAGTTACATTCTTAGCGTACTTGGTAAGGAACATACTTTCTTCCGCTGCGGCAAATCCGCCTCCTACAACATAAACCTGCTTTCCGGTAAAGAACTCTCCGTCACAGGTTGCACAGTATGCAACTCCATGACCTCTAAACTCCTCTTCTCCTTCAAAACCTATCATCTTAGGTCTTGCACCTGTAGCTATCACTATTCCGAAACACTCTATAGTTCCTCTTGCTGTATGTACCTTCTTTATATCCCCTTCAACTTCAATAGATTTTACCTCGGACAGCATAAACTCGGCACCGAAATTTTGTGCCTGTTTTCTCATATCTTCACTTAACTCTTCACCGCTGGTATGTATAACACCGGGATAATTTACAACCTCCGAAGTAAGGCTTATCTGACCTCCGAATTTCTCCTTTTCTATAATTAAAACCCTGTAATAAGCCCTTGCCAAATATATAGCTGAGGTAAGTCCCGCAGGACCGCCACCTATAATTACGACATCATATACATTATTTTTATTCTCTGACATAAAGTAACCTCCTGTTGAACTCCTTAGAAATATTGCAAATATCGTAAAAATTGCAATATTTGTAAAACTTAAACAATTTTTTGACTTGCTTTTGCAGATGCTTGCTAAAGCGGCTACACCTACCGGCAAACTAAAGTAACTGCAATATAATTCAAGAAACGATACACTAGCAATATGAGGACTAAACAAAGTGTATTATTTGTTAATAGGCCACTTTGCCTTGTCCTCATGCATATTAGGGCAGTTTATAAAAGCATTTCTTTAATATCTTAAGTAAGAAAGGCTTTTACCATCATACTACTATATCGTAAATGTTGTTTATATTTTTAATGAATTTATTATCAATAGATATCTGTATTTTATAATTGACCTACTAAATCAAGGCTTGGCTTAAGTGTCTTAGCACCCGGCTGCCACTTGGCAGGGCAAACCTCATCACCATGCTCATGAACAAACTTACAAGCCTGAAGCTTTCTGAAAAGCTCATCCGCATTACGACCTACATTTCCGGCATTAACCTCATAAGCTACTATCTTACCTTCAGGATTGATTATGAAGGTTCCTCTTTCAGCAAGTCCCGCTTCCTCTATAAGTACCTCAAAATCACGAGATATTGCATGTGTAGGATCCGCTATCATAGGGTACTCTATCTTAGATATTCTTTCTGAATGATCATGCCATGCCTTATGTGTGAAATGTGTGTCTGTAGATACTGAGTAAACCTCACAACCTTCAGCCTTGAACTTTGCATAGTTATTCTGAAGATCCTCAAGCTCTGTAGGACATACAAAGGTAAAATCTGCAGGGTAGAAGAAAAATACGCTCCACTTTCCTAAAATATCCTTCTTGCTAAGAGACTTGAAATCATTATTCTGAAAAACCTGAACATTAAAATCCGCAACTTCCTTGTTAATTAATGACATATATAACCTCCTAAATTTATAATCTGTACTTATAACTTATATAAGTACATCGCCAAGAGCGACTTAGCTCTAAAATTATCGTGTATACAATCTATCATAAAAAAACAGCGATTTCAATAGGTTCAAGGCATTTTCGGCACTATAACTAATATTAGTAATCATTATTAATATATTTTATACATATTACAATTACTTTCCAACTCCGTCCCAGCTTCCGTCAGGTAACAGCCTGTATCCGTCTGCTGTTACAGTGTTGCTTAACATAATTCCCATATCTGCACCGTATGTTTCATTAAGATAATACCATTTTCCGTTTATAAACTGCCAACCTGTAAGCATAGCCCCTTCACTTACATCAGCCGCCTCACTGAAGTAGTAAAAATGTTTGTCATCATCAGCATACCAGCCTGTACGCATATTGCCCTTTTCATCAAAGCTATACCATGCAAAAGGAAGCTTACTTGCCTGTTTTTGTACCAGACCTTCATTAAACACCTCAACCCAAGCAGACTGTCTTAAACTGCCTAAGCTATCGGTATACTTCCATCTTTTGCTTATTTCATCCCTTTGCCAAGTACCCTTGTCTACAGTTACAGGTACGGTATAATTTCCTATGATCTTTGTCTGACCTTTATAGCCTTGTGGGAGTGCTTTTGAAATACCTGATGTTCTTGCAGTACTTCTTGTTCCTGAGCTTAAACCTTTGCCGGAACTTGAGCTGCCCCCTGAACTTGAGCTGCGCCCGGAACTTGAACCTCCCCCTGAACTTGAATCTCCCCCGGAATTTAAACCGCCGGAACTTAAACCTCCCGAACTTGAGCCGCTATATGAACCGCCCTTACCGTCAGACTTTGTATCGTCCTCAGCTTTGTTGTTTGTAGTGTTCTTGCCGGTATTTGTGTTATTGTTTATATCACCACTTGCATAGGTATTTGCATTATTGGCAGTATTATTATTGTTATTATTTTTAGCCGTATTATTTATATTTTTACTGTTATTTTCTTCACTTCCGGAACTTGAATTATTTTCTGTATGATCCTTTGGCTTATCCTGCTTTTCTTCACTCCACTTAAGCAATGTTCCATCACTTCTTAACACATCATAAGCCTTGGTTGCAACTATCTCTACAGCATTACTTTCTATAATAAATCTTTCCTTTGTATTTCCTTCAAAGGCAAGCTCTGATACATGGGTAATCTCTATAGGAAGTTTTACCTTGCTAAGCTTGTTATTGGCAAAGGCGTAGTCGGGTATAAGATCGAGTCCGTGCTTATAGCCTTCAAGTCTGGGCTTTACAACAAGCCTTTCTATTCTGTTGTTCATAAATGCTCCTACGCCTATCTCTTCGGCAACATCCGCAAGTTCAACCTCTTTTAATTTATTATCCTTAAATGCCTTATCGCCCACATGACCTGTGTATTTACCGAATTTAAGCTCCTCTATATCATTGTTCTCAAAAGCTGAAGTCCTTATCACATGAGTAAGCTCCGGCAGCAAGACCTTAGTTAATGAGTTATTCTTAAACGCATACTCATTTATGGTTCTAAGTTTACTTTGATTGATATTATTAAGGTTCCAGCCAAAAGAAGTTAAGCCTGTATCCATAAATGCTCCTGAACCTATGGTTTCAACTGCATCCGGCAAAGTTACACTGATCAAAGACTTATCGTAAAAGGCAAAATCAGCTATTTCATTGACAGCAACACCTGTACCCGATACCGGAAGTACCACTTCACCTCCTGTACCGTTGTACCTTTTAAGTACTGAGCCTTCTATAATATATTCATCATTATTATTTTGACTTACGCTAAAACTTCCTGCCGCATAATTATTAACAGTAAATTCAACCATATCCGAGGCGCTTAACTCAAGCCCTTCGATCCTAAAGAAACCGTCCTCATTAGATTTTACTTCATAGGATTTAGAACCCACTTTAGCATTTATTTGAGCATTGGGCAGTGCAAAGCCAACAAGCTGTGTATCGGTATCCAGTATCGGCAGTCTGGTTCTTACCTCCTGTAAATAATAGTAAAAACTTATATCATTACTCTTTTCAAGCTTTATATTAAGGCTTGGAGTATCACTTATATAGGATATACCTTTTCTTGTAAGCCTTGGTGCTTTTACACCTACCGTATCGCCTATGCGGTAGATCTTCGAAGCTTCTGTATTTCTTCCTATATTCTGTAAGCTGTTTTCTCCGTAGTATACCTTTTTAAGAATTACATCCTCATGGTCCCTTGCATTTATCATATTTACACTTACCGAAGCCGGATTTATCACATACTGTCTATCCTTTGATGTAAGGGTGCTGTCCAAAGAGGTAAATACCTTGGCATAGCTAAAGTCGGCTCTGTCATAGCTTCCGAATGCCCCGTCTTCTATAATTTCAAGTTTAGGTGCATTCACTTCTATTTCCTTAATCCCGCTAAATGCTCCGCTTGCTATGTAGCTTACTGAAGGAAGTGTCGCAACAAGAGGGCTTCCGGCAGAAGCAAAGGTATCTTTTTCTATTCTTGTTATGTTAGAAGGAAGATTTACTTTAAGTGATTTATCATCAAAGTTATCCTTATATTGATTCATAAAGGCAGCTTCACCTATTAAACTCAACGACTCGGGCAAAGTGATCTCACTTAAGTCATTATTCTTAAATGCCTCTGCGCCGATCTCTTCTATACCCTCGGAAACTACTATCTTTCTGAGTTTTTTATCTCCCTTACTTGTTCCTATAAAGGCTTTCTCTCCTATTCTTTTTACTTCTACACCGCCTATAGATGAAGGCACTACAACTGCTGTATTATTTCCCTTATAAGCGGTAATAGTCTGTGTAGCCGCATCAAATACAAAACTTTCTTCCGTATCGGCTATTATTTCAGGATCTTCCGGTTTTGCCGCTCCCGATTCGTCATCGGTTTCGGGGTTCTTTTGTGCTCCTGCCTCATAAAGCCAATCGGACTTAACCGCAAAGGCTCCCGAAGGAGTAAGAGCGCTTGTTTTGATGAAGGCTCCGTCATATATGTATGAATGTTCCTTGGCATTTTTACTTGCGTAAACATCATAATAGACTCCCAGACTGTTTTCCAGATTTTTTGTATACATAGTTGCTATATACACAGGTTTATCAGTCTTTATGGTAAATTCCGAAAAGTCAATGGTATTCCATGCATTCGGGGTAATATTCTTATACTCCCTAAAGGGTGCTATCTCTCTTAATCTTTTATTATCATCATAGGCAAGTACTCCTATCATAATATGATCGCCTGAGTAGTACTTATTCTTCACAAGGAATAAATCTGCTGATTTAAGTATACCGCCCTTATAAGGTGATTGAAATCTTACGGCAATACCCTTCATACCGCTTGTGAAATGCACAGTTTGATAATCTCCGTCAGCACCGGGCTTTACATCATAGCCATAATCAAGCTTTTCGCTACTTAAGTTTCCAAGCGGTCTTAACTTCACCTCATCAAGTTCATTGTCACCTGCACTTAAAGTTATTTCTTTTTCTACACTGTAGTAGCCCTCTTTATAAAATCTGAAGGTATACTTGCCCTCATATATGGAAGAGTTTACATAATTTCCGCCGGCGTCCGTACTTATTACCGGCACCGAATCATCTTCCACCAAGCGTATATTAACACCTTCCAAAGCATTGCCGGCTTCATCTTTTACCGTACCTTTAATACTTGCGGACTTTGCTTTATTTAGCACTACTGTAGGTATATTTACCTTATGAGCGCCTTGACTCAAATCAACTTCCACTATTTGTTTCTCATAGCCATAAGCCGAAAACTCAAGTCTGTATTTTTTATCCGACTTATTAATTGCATGACTTATATTAAATGAGCCGTCAATGTCGCTGGCATAGGTATACTTTCCGGTATCCAAGACCTTGACCTTTGCCCTTAAAGGTATATAAGAGTTACTTGGAAAGCCTCCCGGAATAGGCACCGAGCCGGCGGTATAATAGCCTGTACCTGCCCCCACATCAAGCTCTATGCTTGAATCAGTGTTTACACCCGACTCTGCATTTGCCTCTTCTTTATATTCTGTTGTTGCATCGGAGTCTGTAGCCAAAAAAGAGGCGTTGCTTGGGCTTGCTTCTTCATTTGTAAATACTCTCAGCCTGTCAGTCTTAAACTTCTGCTCCTTATCGCCCACTACCACATTGTCTATATACCAACCGATGTTATAGGAATCTATGTAGATATTTCTTCCTACATTTATGTGGAATCTTATATCAACGCTCTTACCCTTGTATGCCGAAAGATCCGCTCCGATCTGCTGCCATACTCTTATTTGATTATCATCCATAATGCTTTCTCTTGATACAAGCAAAGACCATGTATTTTTATTCTTTTCCTTGATCTCAACTGTAAGGCTTAGTGCAGTGTCCAGACTCATTTGAGCATTAAAGGAGTCAAAGTACAGGTAATCGCCCTCCTTTACCGTAACTGAGGGCATCTGTATATAAGAGTCCTGATTTTTCCTAAACCTTCCGTTTAGATTTGTACCCCAGACCTTGGTAGAGTTCTTTTCAAGCCCCTCCCAAGTCTCTCTTGGAAGTAACTTTGTATAATCACCGTCAGCCGGTCGCATGGGCTTACCCCATTGCCAATCATTGATATTTCCGCTTAAAACTCCGGTCGTAAAGCCTCCGTTATCGGCTTCAAAATCATAAAAGACGGTTTCTTCATAGGAGCTGTAGTCCACATTAAGCTCTTTTGAATACTCCGAGTAATTACCCGACTTATCCAAGGCTCTCACACGGTAAATGTATTTTTTGCCCAAAGCAAGCCCCTTATCATAATAATTTACTCGGTAATGGGAGCTTGGTCTTGTAGGATCTTCATTTTTATTAATAAATGTAAAGTCGGATAAGTTCTGCTGTATAGTAGCTATTTGGGCAAATGTAGCAGCACCCTCTTCTTTTCTTTCTATAGAGTAACTTAACATATCCGTCTCTTCATTTGCCACAAAACTTAGGTTTAGTCCTTTTTGTCCTATACTTGCCCTAAGTGCCTGAACCTGTGCCGGCGGAGTATCTTCCTGCTGCTTTATGGAAAAGTTATCAAGATACCAGCCTGCACCCTCATCCGTATTATGCCCGTAGAAATAAAATCTAAGCTGCAAAGGTTTTGCATTTCCTGTATACTTAGCTAAAGAATATGTGTTATGCACCCAGTTTCTTGTGGTAATATCGGGTCTTAAGACCACTTGGTAGATATCTTCCCAGTCATTTTCATCTCCGCTAAATGAGGCTTGCAGTTTGGCATAACTGAGCCCGGTAAATCCGTTATACATATCCACACTAAGTGACGGATTGCCCGTAACCGTACTTAAATCTACAGGGGGCAGATACAGATAACTGTTCACCCTCTTTTCAAATACTCCCCTTCCGGCATTTGTTCCTACATAGGTAGTATTTGCCGACCCATTAAGTCCTCTCGGCAGTTCAGGCTCGGCACTTGATTTCCTTCCCGAAACCTCCCATGTACCTTCAAGCATAAATCCGTTAAGCGAGCTTGCCTGCTCCAAGTCGGACTCCCAAGGCAGTGTCATTCCGGCTTTTATTTCAACATCCTTTTGCTTTGTTACTGTATTTTGTGCATAATCTTTTGCACTTAAGCTTAGATGCAGCGTTCCTTTACTTAACTTATCCGCCTCTATACTGTAAGAATAGGTTCCGTCATTTTGCACCCCCTTGCTTAGATTAAGTTCATGCTCCACTGCAGTTTGCGGATCGTCTCCTATATAATAAGACAGCTTGACCTCTCTTATGGATACATCATCATCCACCTTGGCTTCAACCTTCAATTTTCTGCCTATATATGCCTCATCCTGAATATTTATCTCAAGATTCGGTGCTCTTTTATCAGCCCCGTCTTTTAGTACCACACCGCTTATTTCGCCCTGCGTTCTGTCTTCCATTACCTTGGCTACGGCATCATAAGCATTGATAAGACCGTAACCGTATGCCATATTCGGACTTTGTGTATAAGTATTATCCGACAGCGGCTCTGCTGTGGAAGTAATAAGATTTCTTATCTCGTCAAGGCTGTCGTACTCTTCTTCCTTGCCTGCTTTTTTTGCCGCTTCCTTAATCAGCGCTATTACTCCCACAACATGAGGAGTTGCCATACTGGTACCGTTCCAGCTTACATAATTGCCCCTTGCATCTACTGAACGCACCTGTACTCCCGGAGCGGAGATCTCAGGCTTTATTATTGATTTGCCCGAGTCAAATGCGGAAGGTCCTTTGTTTGAGAACCTGCCTATTTGCTTGTTATGGTCTACCGCCGCTACCGATATTACATCAAGGTAGTTGCCCGGATTTGAGATACTTCCCGGTCCCGGTACCTTGGATGATGTATTGCCCGCAGCAAATACGGGAACTATACCTGCCGAGTTCCACGCATTTATTATATCCTTAAACCACTCATCATTATCATTCGGACCGCCCCATGAGTTGTTAATAACATCCGGTTTCATTTCAAGCATCCACTGTGCGGCTGCAAGAAGATCCGAAACCTCTCCACCCTCAGGTCCTATGGCTCTGGCGCTTATAAACTTTGCCCCCGGAGCCACTCCTATACGGTTTACACTGTTTGACTGCTGACCCAGTATGGTTCCTGCTACATGAGTACCGTGGTCATTGACCTCGGAATTTTCAGGATATGCAATATTATCCACAAAATCTCTATATGATGCTCCTTCCCACTTTTTGGTGGAAGGGTCGTCAACCTTATTTATAACTGTTCCACTTGCGCTGTCATAGTCAAGAAAGGATTTTTTGATTGCAGGTATATTATAATTAACTCCGGTATCTATGATACCTACAGTTATACCGCTTCCGTCTATACCGAACTCTTCCCAAACCTTATCCGCATGAACATCTATGACACCCCACTCTATATCTCTTTCATCAGGGGTATATATCGTATCCCTTTTTGTTCTTCTTTTTTTCTCTTTTTCCACCGGATTTATAAGCTCAACCTTGGAATTTTCGGTAATTTTTTCTACAGAATCAAGTTTTGCAAGTTTCTCCAAAAGTTCCTTGGAAGCTGTTACTATATGTATGGCATTGGATATATAGAAGGATTCGTACTCTTTCACTTCCTGCTTCTTAACTGCCTCTTCTATAATGGCAAGTGCCTCTTTTTGTGCCATATCAGCCTTTTCCTGCAGTGATAAGGAGGTGTCTGTTCCTTCATTACTGAATTTTATCATTACATCATAAGGCGCATTCTTTCCCTTCAAAAGTTCTTCAAGATAGCCTATATCCTTAGACTGCTGTGTCGAATACGCCGCATAACTTGTTATACCTGTTGAAAAAGGTATATTTGCCGTTAATATAGCCGCTGCCAAGACTATACTTAATATCTTCTTTGATTTCTTCATATTTACCCTTTAATAATTTATTTAATATGTCAGAGTTTGGTCAGCTGTCCGATATACCAAATGAAAGCTTGCTTTCAGCCGTATATTATATATGTATATCAGACTGCTGCCGACACTCACCTTCGTCCAATTTATAAATAAAAATCAAATATTTTTAGTTCTTTAACAAAGATGAAAACTGTCAAAACTCCGGATTTAATATTGATACTCACTTGAAAGTACTATGTCTATTTCCGTCTTCTTATATCCGTCCAAGTAAAAGGTCAGGGTATATACAGGCCACTTTCCTTCTGCGTCTTTTTCTATAACCCCGAGCTTAGCTGAGTGTGAATACAGGGCTTCAAGGCTTACTCCTTTAATTTCCTCAGGAGTTTTATATAAATCTTTAATGACCTCATTTACCGAAAGCTCTATGGCATCCTCATCTGCAGCACCTTTTTTCCTTATATTGACTCCCATAGACTTCCACTCGGCTTCTTTTATGGACCTTGCCTTGGATGTAAGGTACACTGCTCCGCCTTTATAAAATACAGTCAAACCGTCCTGTTTGTTCTTAAAATCTTCATCATGTTTATCTTTAATGATCTCTAAAGGTACAGCCACGCCCACATCGTCTATATCGGCGTACTCCACTTCAAAGTCTAAATCGTCTATGCCTTCTATTTTAAGAGTCAGCATAAGCTTATTATTGACAATAAATTCCTTAACCTGAGTGTAAGGTATTTCCACCCTAAAGTCGGTTGCCGAAGCACCTGTGGTAATAGCCTTTGTCCCTGCTATCTTTTTTGTTTTGTGATATATACCTACAGTTGTGTTATTAATTATGTCCGAGGAGTCAACTCCGCTAAACCTTAGCACAGCCTTGGCATAAGGATTTGTCTTTTTTGACTCCGCCACAGTAAGTTTTTTATCTTTTTTATACTTTATACCTATGCTTGCCTCATCATCTTCATGCACAACTTTAAGCACATAGTCCTTGTCGACTGCAAGTGAACTGCTTTTAAGCAGGCTTAAACTGTTTATAGTAATTTGTTTTTTTGTGCTATCAAAATGATAATCAGAGTTTTTTACAAGTTCGATAGCATTGCCTTCTGCTTTCGTTCCCACATAATAATATAGCTTTAAGTTATTCTCATCTACCTCATCAAAGTTTCTTAATGTAAGAACCGGATCGAGTTTGGCATAATAACCATTATCTTTGTCAAGTTTCAATGAGGGTCTTGCAGCAAATGTCAGTTTTATATTGGCAGTTTTAAGTCCCCTTAACTTCATAACAACACTTACAAATTCCTGCTTGTAGACATTGGACAGCGTATAAGGTTTTAACTTGTTCACTATGAATTTAATTTTAAGCTTCCCCTCATCCTCTATAAGTTTTACCGCCTCCGATAAGTCTTCACCTGAAGCTGTTGTAAACTTTATATTCGCATACTCACTCGGATCCACATTGGTAAATGTTATTTCTTTTAGGGTATCTTTTTTTCTTGAAACTGAATTGTATTCAATACGCTCATCTGAATAAGAGCCTTCAAACTTTGCTTTTTTATCAGTGCTGTATTTTATATAAACAGGGAAAGTCTTTTCGCCCACTTTCACCTCAACCCTTACGCTGTCTCTAAATCCGTCTGCAAGTATGGTGTCCGTATCTATGCTAAATTTCTTACTCTGAGCATCATAACTTAGCCCCTCTCCCACAGTAAGGGTTTTATTAGGTATCAAATATGCCGTCACCTTTATATCACTGCCGTCTTTTGTGTAGTTTTCCATGCTTATTACAGGCTTTTCATCATACCTGTAGCTGTACTCCATACTTCCGTACCTTTTAACTCCTTCATGATCCCATGTAAGTTTTACTTCCTCACCGCTAACCTGTACCTCCTTAAACTTTACATTAATATAAGCCGGCATCGACTCTATATCCTCCGCCCAGTTGTTGTACTCCGCCGGTATATTAAGTATGATTGCTCTGGCTCTTGTCAAAAGTCCTTCATTTGGGGTCTGCTCGAAACTCCAACTATCTATATTAAGCTCTATCTTTGAATTATCACTTAATTTATACACAACCTTTTTAGGAAGTTTATCCTTATAGGAAGAGCTGAGTTTATCCTTATAATCAAGTGTAATATCTTCAAAAGGCTCATATCCGGTCAATGTGGCACTCTGATCCGGCTTATTTGGATCTTTTTTCGACTCCCCATCGTCATTATTTCCCTTATTATCATCGGGCTTTTTAAAATTCACTCTTAAACTTACATCAACAGTTTCCAAGGATGCCCTAAGATACTCTCTGGAAGAGTCTAAAAGTACTGTAGGTCTTGCAATTAAGCTTGCATCCTGTGCAACTACTCCATCAAAGCTCCAATTAATTATCTTAAGCGCCACCTTCTTGCCGTTACTTAGTCTGTAGGTAACCGACCTTGGTAAGACATCTATATAAGAAGACGGGTTTTCATCCACAAATTTTACATTTATATCAGCCAAGGCTATATATGAAACTATTACGGGATGTTGTTCCTGTTCTTTCTTATCAGACTCTTTTTGAGTATTTCCATTATCAGTATCGGCATTACTTTTGCTTGCCTTATTTTCCTGACTTTTATCATCATGACTTTCTGTACTATGACTTTGGTTATCGGCTTCCTTGCTGCTACTATCACCTATCTTTTTTTCTTCTTCCGTTTTATTATTGCCACCTTGCTCTGTAAGTGTATTGGGCAGACCCTTGTTTAAAGAGTCACTACTTAATGAACCGGCACCTGATGCAGCGCCGCTTGAGTTTTCTCCACCTGATGTGCCGCCGCCTAAGATTCCTCCACTTGATGAACCTCCACCTGAGTCGCCTCCTGAGATTCCTCCACTTGATGAACCTCCACCTGTTCCACCGCCTGAAGTTTTGCCACTTGATGAACCTCTACTTAAGCCCCTGCTTGTAACTTTTACATCAGGCTTTGCTTTTGATGAAAGACCTTTTGTATTGTCTATTATTACATTTTTGTTGTCATCTATCCATTGACCGTCTGAATTTAATTTATAACCGTCAGGGGTAACAGTTGCAAAAAGCATTTGCCCTGCAGCTTTGTTATCAGTATTGTTGAAAAAGTATGCCTTACCGTCTATCCACTGCCAGCCGCTAAGCATCTTTCCGCTATTCGCACCGTTCTCCGTACTTAAAAAGTACCATGCACCGCTCTCATCCTGAAACCATCCGGTTTTCATATCTTTACTTTCTTTATCAAGATAGTACCAGTTATCTTTGTCTTTTATCCAACCACTCTTTGCTTTATTATCACTGCCGTAATATCTCCAGTGCTCGTTTTCAAGCTTCCATGAGCCGCCAAAAGTCACTGTATCGGCATAACTTACATATGCCGCATTTGAAAATATCATACTAAATGCAAGCATATATATAAAAGTCTTATGTACTGACTTTTTCATCTGTAAAAAACCTCCTGAAAAATATAATAATTTACAGAAAAAGACTACTTTATGCAAAAACAACAAGTTAGTCTCTCCTAACTCCTGTGTGCAGTTAGCATTACCTAATTAACTTAACTTTTAGATTTTAATGTTTATGAAAACCTCTGTCAATACAGTATATATGTACTAAAGTCAGTGCAGGCAGAACAGGGGTATTAAAAAAGCGCTGCCGGCAAAGCCCGCAACGCTTTTTATGATTATTTACACACATTCTACTATAACACATTTTAAGTATTACAGTTTTACCGGGTAATTCATCTTCGTCAAAAAACTAAAAATGTTTAACTGCTACATCAGTCAAACGGATACGAATGTCGGCGCTGTCCTACTTCCTAAAAGAAGAATACACCTTTCCGGTCTCAAGTCCTCCCCTAAGCTTTGCAAGTTGAGATACGGTAACCAGTTGGAAACCTCTTTTATGAAGTTCCGGTATAACCTTCTCAGCTGCTGTAGCTGTAGGTACAAACAAGTCATGCATAAGAACTATATCTCCGTCCTTAACACTGTCCAAAATACTGGTGGTGGTCTTTTCGGGGTTTTTATGCTTCCAATCCAGCGTATCTATAGCCCACAAAGCAACTGCCATATCAAAGGACTCTATTTCGCCTAAGATCTCATCATTATACAGTCCACCCGGCGGTCTGAAATTTCTGACCTTTTGTCCTGTGTTCTCAAAAACAATATCATTAACTTTCTTCATAGCCTGAAGTCTTTCTTCCTTGGTTTGTTTTGTAAGGTAGGCATGGGCATAGGTATGATTACCTATCTCCATACCGCTTGACGCCGCCCTCTTAAGCGCCTCCAAATTCTTGCCTGTAACCCTTGTACCCACCACGAAAAATGTAGCTTTACCGCCTACAGCTTCCAAAGAATCAAGAATTCTGTTTGTAGCCTCCGCATTGGGGCCGTCATCAAAGGTAAGTGCTACCATAGGTTTTGATGGATCTATACCTGATACATCGACATCACTTAGGTCCATCTTTTCTCCCGGCTCGGGCTTTCCTTTGGCTCTTACAGATAAGTTGATACCGTCTATATAATCGGCAGCAACAGCCGCCTCTCCGTCCTTATACCACTTACTCCATTCGCCCTTGGATAAAATCTTAAAATAAACATCATAGGTTGCCGTTATATCTCCCTGAAGCTCAAGCTTTAGAGCTTTAAACTTCTTATTGGAAGCAATATCTCCCATAAGTTCACCGTCCACAGCCCAGTTTGACCATGTACTTCCGTCATAGGAAGCCTGATATCTTACCGAACCTTTTACTCCCTTGGGAAGATTGTATACTATAGCCTTAAGTCCTGTAGGATATGAACCTTCCTGAGATAAATTAGTATCATCGGATACCCAGTCGGTATAACCCTTTCCATACATATGAGCGGTAAATGTAACTCTAAATCCTGTGGCTGCATAAGCCGTTGTTTTAGACAACAAAAAAAACGCACATATGAGCAACGCATATATGTACATTAACCTAAAAAAAGGCAACGCACTACCTATAACACCCTGTTTGAAAAATCTAGCGTGTTTCATATATCTCTCCTTATTTATTCTAGCAAAATCTAATTAAGTCTATTCTACCACTTTTTTAATTTTATTACACCTTTAAAATTACTTACGATATAAGTTAATCAAACTAATGTATCGTTGATATCCGACCTTGTTGTTACTTTCGTTAATAGATTGTAACAAATACATAATAAAGGAAATCGAGATTTGCTCTACTGTTACA
>ERZ773042.1238-NODE-1238-length-15364-cov-6.178980_pt1 | contig 15364 bp, 9 predicted proteins | sample MGYA00511664_ERZ773042 | MGnify/ENA primary metagenome ERZ773042 (study PRJEB29015, sample SAMEA2737984) | human oral metagenome | biome: human oral; feature: human-associated habitat; material: dental | place: China | collected 2036 ... | reverse complement strand
GGCTTGTTCCCAGGTCATGCCGGTGTCTTTTTGGAAAGAAGACATGGCTTGGATGAGGTTTTCAATTTGGATGTGAGTAATGGTGCTGCCGGTGGCGGATTTGAAGGTTTCGATTTTATATTGGTTACTATTGTTTGTATACCATGAATTGATAGTTACCGAATCTGATGAGCCAATCATACGCAGACGCAAATTATTTCCAAACCTTTCAAACATAATATCTTGGAAGTCATAACCCAGTATAATCTTGTCATCGTTACCATTAGCATCATACACTGTATCAGAGCCGTCGCCTTTGTTAAAGATATATGTATCATTACCATAATATCCGTCCAGGTAATCATCTCCTGCACCACCAACAATTAGATCGTCACCTTCACCACCAGATATACGATCGTTGCCAGCACCGCCATAAAGTTTGTCGTTTGACTTCGATCCATAAAGATTGTCATTACCGCCCAAGCCGTAATAGGTTACCGCATCGTCATCAAAGGCTTGTATAGTCTCGCCATCCTCGGTACCAGTAATATTATGTACTTTACTATTGATCGTATCCTGAGTCCAGACAGTACCGTCGGCGAAAACTACTTTTTCGATCAGACTTTCCGGAGATGACTTATGAAAACCGCTATAACTATAGTATCCAAAGTAGTTTTTTACAGCGATTTTATCGCTCGTTCCTTTGAGGGATAATTCAAGAGCATAACCATAATCGCTACCGCTTTTATATACTCGCCTGACATCGACGTCATTTGGAGTAATTCCCTCGCCGAATTTGATTGTATCCGTACCGCCGCACTCGCTAATCACATCAGAGCCGTCGCCTTTGTTAAAGATATATGTATCGTCGCCGCGATAGCCGCTTAATTCATCATTACCCCTACCGCCGACCAGCAGATCATTACCTTCTCCGCCAGATATTGTGTCATCGCCGTCATCGCCATAGAGTTTGTCATTGCCCTCGCTACCAAAGAGCGTATCATTGCCGCCGCGTCCATAATAAACCACGTCAGTCTTGTCATACGCCACCAGACGATCATTTTCTTCCGTACCGGTCAAATGATGCATTTTGTAATCAATATCATCCTTCGTCCAGACAGTACCGTCAGCAAACTTAATGCAGTCCAACATTCTGTCCGGCGTAGTATACCAACCGCTGTAATTTGATGAACCGAAATGGCTGACAAAAGTAACCGCATCGTCAGTATCTTTAATGGATATTTCAAGGTTATAGTTGCTATTTTTATAAACCCGCTTCAATATAATATCTTCCGGTTTAATTCCCTCGCCAAATTGAAGCATATCGAGACCGCCGCAATCAGTGATAACATCTTTTCCGTCGCCACGATTAAATATATAAATATTATCTCCGCGAAAACTGTCAATCGTATCATTACCCTTACCGCCAACAAACAGGTCATTACCTTCTCCGCCAGATAGCCTATCATCGCCGTCGCCACCGTAAAGTTTATCATCGCTCCCCCCACCAACTAGCACATCATTGCCAGCCAGTCCGTGATATTCCACGGGGTCGTTATCGTAGGCTCGTATAGCATCGTCTTTGTCTGTGCCAGTAATGTTGTGCATCTTATCGTAAATAGTCTGCTGTGTCCAAATAGTACCGTCAGCAAATTCAATTTTTTCTATCATACATCTAGGAGTAGCCTCTGTCTTGCCATATACGTTGTATATACCAAAATAATCAACTACCGTTACTTTATCATCAGCATTTTTAATAGATATCTCAAGGTTATAATCATTCCCTGTACTGACACGCTTTAGTACGATATCGCTTGGAGAAATCCCTTCGCCAAATTGAATCGTATCCGTGCCGCCATAATCTTTTATAGTATCCGAACCGTCACCGCGATTAAAGATGTATGTATCATCTCCACTAAAACCGTTAATGATATCGTTACCCCTACCGCCGACCAGCAGATTATTGCCTTCCCCACCAGATATTGTGTCATCGCCGTCATCGCCATAGAGCTTGTCGTCGCCAGCAGCACCTTCCAACCAATCATCACCACCCAGCCCGTGATACACTACGCCGCGCTTACCGTACGCCTCTATCATATCTGCTCCGTCGGTACCAGTTCTATTATGCATCCTGTCATCAATATATTCCTTAGTCCACACTGTGCCATCAGCAAACTCGACCCGCTCTATTTTTACTGCCGGATTATCTACCGAACCCCACGGTGAATTCGTGCCAAAATGTTCGTATACCGCCACTTTATCGTCAGTATCTTTGATACATAACTCAAGATTGTGTCCGTAACCATTACCAACGCGCTTGATAACAATATCATCAGGACGAATACCATCACCGAAACGAATTGTATCCATGCCACCGGTATCGGTAATTAAATCCTGTCCGTCGCCACGGTTAAATATATAAACATCATCGCCGTTGCTTCCATAAATTCTATCGTTACCTAGCCCGCCAATGAGTGTACCACCACCGAAAATTGAATCGTCACCAGCATCGCCATAAAGTATATCCTTGCCGCTCCGACCACTAATAACATCATTGCCGTCTAAACCATGGTAAATTACTGGAGCATTGCCAACCATACTAAAATTATCATCGCCATCAGTACCAACCATATCATGCGCCCGGCGATAGATCTCGTCAATATTCCATGCCGTTCCGTCAGCGAACATAACCCTCTCAATTTGGTTACCAGGACTAGCAATATCTCCTGCCTGATAGTAGCTATACTGACCGAAATGACGATGAATCGTCATCTTGTCATTTGTGCCTGCGATAGACAGTTCCAACGAAATGCTATTTCCCTCAGTCGATACAACACGAGCAACGACGTCCTTCGGCAATATGTTCTCGCCAAATTGAATCGTATCAAAGCCGTCTGTTTCTTCAATACGGTCGACACCGTCGCCGCGAGAAAATAGATAGACATCATCTCCGGCCCCGCCGTGTAACTGGTCATTACCAGTACCTCCAGATAATACATCATTACCGCCAAAACCATATATCATGTCATTTCCATCATTGCCATACAAAGAATCATTACCAACCCCGCCAACTATACCATCATCGCCACCCAGACCATGATACACATATGCTCCATCGTCAAACGATGACAGACTATCATTATTCTCCGTCCCAACCACATCATGCGCACGGCGATGAATTTCATTAAGATCCCAAGACACACCGTTGCTGAAAGTAATCTGCTCTATTTGATTACCTGGCTTGCTAATATGCGGACGATCACTGTTATAGGTACGCGTACCGAAGTGCCCGTTCACTACAATCTTGTCAGTTGTATCTTTGATGGTAATCGACAAAGACAGATTATTACCAGAACCCCAGATAACTCGCAAAACAACATCTTCTGGCAAAATTCCCTCACCAAATTGAATCTTGTCAAAACCATCTGTCTCTTCAATATAGTCAGCACCATCACCTTTTGAGAATATATAAATATCATTACCTTCTCGACCGTACAACTGGTCGGCACCTGTACCGCCAATTAACACATCGTCACCTCTCATACCATAGATTGTGTCATCGCCGGCATCGCCGTAGAGAAGATCGTTGGCAATACCGCCGACGAGGCTATCGTTGCCAGCCAGACCGTGGTAGGCAAGAGGCTTGTTGTCGAGAGCATAGTAGGTGTCATTTTTATCGGTACCACTCATGTTGTGGGCTCTAGTATGAATCTCTTCAAGATTCCAGACGGTACCGTCTGCAAACGCAACTTTCTCAATTTGGCAATCTGGTGTTTCCGTGTAATAATTACTTCCTTTATAGCCAAATTGCTTTTCAACGGTAATTGTGTCATTAGTACCTTTAACAGATAGTTCAAGACTCACGTAATCACTGCTACTTTTGGCAGTAACAACTCTCGCAACTACATCATCTGGAGTAATACCTTCACCAAACTGAATAGTGTCTACACCTTTAGCATCACTTATCACGTCCACTCCATCGCCTTTGTTGAAGATGTAGGTGTCATCACCTTCACCACCTTCAAGACGATCGTTACCCTGGCCACCAACAAGAGTGTCGTTGCCATTTAAGCCTCGTAGATAATCGTTACCGGCATCGCCGTAGAGAAGGTCGTTTCTGACTGCTCCAATAAGAGTATCGTTACCGTCACCCGCAGTAATAACATTATCTCTGTCTACAACCCCGTTAATACTATCACCCGCATCAGTACCTATCATAGTCGTAAGTGGAGCAGTATCAATAATTCTCTGATATTTAATCGACTTTTTAGCAAAATGTTCGCGCAAATGAGTAAATTCCGCATCTGAAATAAGTCCTCGATTGCGCAGCGTTCGCGTAATCTCTGCTAACATCTTTTCGCCAGTTACCGCGTTAGACTGAAGTTGTTCATCTAAGTATGCTTGAACGCTAGAAACATCAAGTTTAATCGGATTTTCCGACTCCAGATCTAACGAGTAATTAAACTTTCGGAATACATCCGCTAGACTCGTTTGCATAGACAGCATCGTATAGATACTCTCAAGAAGTGTCGTATATGAACGCTCCAAGATCGGCGCTTCAGCAGCGGTTGGCGAACTTGTCGGAGAGTTGCGGTAGCTTGTGCCAGTCACTGTCTCAAGCACTGCCAGCTTGCGCGCATCAAAACTACTACCGCGACTTGTTGGATTGATTTGTGAAGCACCAACCCACGCAAACAAAATGTCTTGCAATTTTGCTTGCCTTAAAGAAGTATCATTGGCATTCATAAAGTCCTGTACTAATTGTTTCAACGCGCCTGTAGTATCGCGCGCCATCGCTTGGCGCAGAGAATATGTATTACCCATCGGATGAATCTCGGGTAGATTCATAATGTCTTCCGGAACTTCCACGGAATCTGTCATCTGGACATCTGCTGTGTCCCGCTGCAAGAAGAATTCTTTCATATCAGCAGTTGTGCCGTCTGTGCGCGTAAATGAGCCGACGCGCGCAATCGTATTACCGTTCTCGTCAACTTTGCCAACAAACTCATTGCTCAAATTGAGCGATTTGATACCCGCCTCCTCCAGTGTAAGCAATTCGTCTGGCGTCGAAACGCCGTTCCCGTCCTTGTCAATCCAGATTCTCAGCTCAGAAAACTTTGCATCTTTGGCGTCAATAACACCATCATGATTTGAATCCAGTGCTGCTAGTGCCGCGAAACCGCTTGAAGCAGTTTTTCCATCATCAAGAATAGTCCGATCGCCAAATAGCTCCTTGCCTGCTTCAATCTTACCATTACCATCACGATCAAGCACCAGAATACCTGACTTCGCATCAATCCAGCCAGTCTTTTCGGCAAAACCATTATTATCTAAGTCATAATACACGCCAGCAGTGACCGACTTCGTGGTAATACCTTGACCGGAGATATCGAGGACGATGGGGTCAATGCGAATAGGTATAGCGCCCGCCTGTCTAGTCAAAAACGCTATCAAATTACTGACACCGTTACCAAAGGAAGTTCCTATATAATACAGGCTATATCCTATGAATGTTCCCGTATCGTATATTATTTCGCCAACAAACTCAGACGTCTTAACAAACATCTTTACGCTCCCATCGACAACCGCCATAGAAACCTTGATCGTAGCACCAGCCACAGCAGTTGGAAGTTCTACGACAAAAAAACGTACACCCTTAATGAATACTGTTTGCACATTAAGCCCCGCTTGCGTAACTTTACCAGCAGCCACAACTGTTGCGCTTCCGTGCGACACTTTACTTCCCATCTTGCCGTCGCCATTCAGAAGACTACTTGGGTTATGAGGGTTTGTTATTGTAAAGCTATCCGCTGCATTTTGCATATTCTGTCCAATTTCAGCAAGCATTGCCATAGTCAGCCAAGCAGCACCTTTGCCAACCTCTCCATTTTTAGCCGCCTCTATAACAGCATCAAAAGCATATTGCTGCGCTACATCGATATCTCTATTTCTCTTTTGTATAGCCGCATCCTTATGAACTTTTGCTTGATCTTCTATATAGATAACTTCTCCAAGATGATCGCCATAATTACCGATAAAATCATTTTCATTCACATAATTTTTAACATTATTGTTATAGCTGCTTAGGTTAACATCTTTTAATATCTGTCCTATACCGACAGCATCAAACGTCATTGTTTTGTATGCGCCGTTCGTCATATAAGCCATATACTGCGCTAGCCCGCCGCCCAAACTATGACCAGTGAAACTTCTGTCGCCTATATTAGATGCACCGCCGACTTTCTTGACAGTATCAATGTAAAAATTGAAAGCATCTTGGAACTGATTGGCTCCATCTTTTAACATCAAATTTCCACTGGAGGCGATATATAAGTCTGTTAGAAAATCTTTTATCGCCTCGACGGGACCCCTATTAATATCCGTACCGCGATAAGCAAATACGATCTCCTTGGTTTTAGGATTTTGCACAGCAATAGCAGACATACCAGAGGGAGAGGTGTAGGTGTTGACGAGAGTCCAGGAGGAGAGGGAGAAGAGGGCGTTGAATTCGGGTTTATTTATATTTTTTATGTTTTGCATAACTTCTTTAATAGGACGACCCACACTACTATTAGACAACTGTTCGTAAGCCAAGGCGCTCAGAGATAAATACTGCTCTGGTGTTAATGACATATACTCTTACTCCTTTCCTTTATATTTCGTAAAACAATCTACAGAGAGATTCTTGGTATCAGTATTATCGCCAGTTCCACCATAATAATGGCATAAATAACGAGAATTCTCTGCTCGGGAATTAATTACATATCTTACAGCATAGCGACTAGGGTTTTTTGACTTTACATACTCAACTAGAACTTTAAGATTTTCTATATCCTTCTGGTTGGGCAAATTCCCTGTCTTTATTACATATACGCCGTATGTAACATCGGCTCCATGCTGACTTAGCATATCAGACAATGCAGGAGTACCCTCTGTATTGTCCGCGACCTTAGGATTTATGGATATATCAGTCATATATTTATAATTTTTAATACCCAAAGTGTCAATAACCCTATATAAAGAGTTTGCCTCCTGTTCGTTATATAGAGCACTAAGATAATTATCTCTATAAGAACTCCCCTTTTCAAGAACAAGAAATTTATTAGAACTGTCTTTTCTGTTTGCATTCGCAACCCAACCACCTTCAACCGCAAGACCACCCCCCCTATACTCCGGCTTCTCTACTACAAACTCTTGTTTATACTTATTTTGAAGATACTCTTTCATACTAGCTTGGATATTATTTACATCAAATTGGCGTTTAACATAAAATCCGCCAACAATAACCATTGCCACAACGATTAGAATTGTAACTATATGTAGTATTCTGCGTAATATTATTTTGAGCACATTAGATTTAGGCTGGTCATTCTTAGACATAGCAATTTCCCTTACGGTTAAATAAATTCTTTACATACCGCGTTACCGACGTGGCAATAGCAGACATACCAGAGGGAGAGGTGTAGGTGTTGACGAGAGTCCAGGAGGAGAGGGAGGAGAGGACGTTGAATTCAGGTTTAGAAGTGTCAATATTTTTCGTGACTTTATCTATTCTAGATTTCTCTGGATCTCCAAGCAGCTGAGATTGAAAACTCTCGTATGCCAATGAGCTTAATGCTAAATACTGCTCTGGTGTTAGACTCATATTGATACAACCTCCCACTTCTTAAACATATTAGCTATATTGTCCTTATGTAAAGTCTTTAGTTTTTCAAGCGAAATAATCAAACCGTACTTTTCATGACCATAGTCCGCTGACTTATATGTAATTACGGTATCTGTTTTTGTGGGTAGTTTATTGGCGAGTATAAGTAGTTTATCAACTACTGCTATTTTTTCTTTAGTAGATAAACTCCTATTGCTCAACTCAGATACAGTGATATTGTAAGGTATTTGCTTGCCATATTTATTGACCGCATCATTAAATAGAGGTACTTTACCACTAATATTGATATTTCTTGTCTGCACACTCATTGAAGACTGAATGTCGATCTCCCACTGCACCCCGTCGCCAAACACTTCGTTAATTACAGGTTGAAGTCGTTTGCGTTCCTCATTAGTCCACACGGCGCCAGCATAACCATCCCTAATGCCCGATGATGATGACATTACTGTAAAACGAGTGGTTTTGTCGTTTTTTGGATACGCAACAGCATCAAGGTGACCTTCAACTCCAAGTCCACCGCCATTTTTCTTTGGCTTTTCAACCACAAACTCCTGTCCATATTTGCTCTGTAGATATTCTTTCATGCTAACTTGTGCGTTGTTTACTTCAATATTAGATTTCAGATATAATCCGGCAATGATAATGACTATAATGACGATTGGAATTGCAATCATATATAGCATTCTGAGCAGTGCTGTTTTAAGTATTTTAGACGCATGTGGCTGCGCCTTTTCTCTTTTAGCTTCCTTTATTCGCTTAATTCCATTCATCAGCTTACATCAGCCTTTCTTTTTGTAGCCTGACGTAGCTCAAACCTTAGTATTAATGTAGCAATTTTTATTGCCGCTAAGCTAGCCAGCTTATCTTTATTCTATCTTAAGAATAAGCGTAATACAAACAATTGTAGATAAACTAAGCAGGCAGAATCATGAAAACCTGTAAAAACAAAAGTTATTTTTTAATTTTAATCTCAAATACACACTAAACACACAAATTAAAAGAACCCCAAAAAGGTTCTCTAATGACGATTTTCTTATCTGGTCGGGGTGAAAGGACTCGAACCTTCGACCTCACGGTCCCAAACCGCGCGCGCTAGCCAACTGCGCCACACCCCGAAAAGGCTAAACTAATTGCCTAGCTCAATTCTAGCATGGATCAGGCAAAAAATCCAGTTGCTGTCATCCCAATTTCACTGTTCGCCGCAATGCCGCCTCGGCTAGTTGCGTCGATACTGTACGAAGTTGCTCAATACCTTGAACAGATTCCATATCAGGCGGCTCTTTGTATACACCGCCCGACTGGCATGCTATCATCGCGGCAACTATCGACGCTGTACTATCACTGTCGCCTCCAAGGTTCACCGCCCTGTACACCGCCGCCTGCATATCACCGCCAGCCCCTAAGAATATATCGTAAGCCATCGCTAAAGTTTCCGGCACATAAAAACCATAGTCTGTACCTGATCTACCGGCAGCATACCGTTCGGACAACTCCTCGTCGGTTTGGCACGGGTTATAGACTGCTCGATGTAGCAATTCGCTTTCCTTAGAAAAATTATTTACAGCTAGGGTTTGAATAAATCGATCAGCTGATTCTGATACCGTTCGCCCTTCAAGCAAAGCGCTCAGCACCTCGCCGTGCAGACGCGTGCATATACGCGCAATTTCGCTATTGTGCGTCATATTAGTAAGTAAGTCGTATTGTCCGCGGCGCGTTCGCTTATCAACTTCGCCCAAGACTTGCCAAACAACTAGCGGCGCCATTTTCATAACAACACCGTTGCCCGCCTTGTCTTTTTCGCCAGATTTACGAGGCGAGACGCCGCTAATCATTCGCTCCACCGCCTTTACCGTGGAACCGCCCCAGCCGCACGGCGCGCCCTCGGCTGTGCGCGGGGTCTGACGATAAGCTGCGACATGCTCATCTGCCAGCGATTCAATCGAAAAACCGCCAGTTCTTATGAGACTCTCAGCCACTGCCAGACTCAGCTGCGTATCATCGCTGACCGTGCCGCGCGCGCTTCCTGGAAAAAACGGATGATCCGACGGCGCCTGCAGTTCAGTAATTCTGCCGTATCGCTCGCGTATGTCTTCAGCCGGCCTTCCCTCAACTAGTAAACCAGCAGCATCGCCGTAAGCAATAGCCGGCAACACTTCACAAGCAGCGTTATAGATACTTTCTTTGCGGCCAGCTGGTATTTCCGCTTTGAGACTATGCATTCACCGGCTCAATCTCCACCGAACGAACTTCTTTGTTTTTTGGCAGCGCTGAATCTGCCGTGAATGTATAGACCAATAATTGCCCGAACGGCATTTCCACGTGCGCCATATCCGATTCAGGAACTTGATCTAAGTATTTTATTAGCGCCCGAATAGAATTACCGTGCGCCACCAATAAAATATTTTCGCCAGCCTGTAATTTCGGTAAAATCTCAGACTGAAAATATGGTACAGCACGCGCATAAACATCTTTTAGTGTTTCGCCGCCAGGCACTGGATAATCCCAACCCCGGCGAATACCGTTAAAGGCTTCCTCGCCGATTTCGTCCTTAACTTCCCATTTATTCTTGCCAGTCAAATCACCGTAATCGCGTTCATTCAACTCTACTGCCCGCACCACTGGTATATCTTCTACTATGCCGGCGCCTTTTAGCAACGCGTCAAGCGTTTGATGCGTCCGCTTCAAAGCCGAAGTATACGCCTCGTCAAATACCATACCTTTTAGCAATTCGCCCAGCCGCTCTGTGTCGGCTATACCCTTTTCCGTCAGGCCAACGTCAGTCAGCCCCGTCCATTTGCCAAGCAAATTCCATTCGCTTTCGCCGTGGCGGCTAATAACCAATTTTCCCATCTTTTTATCCTCCTTCTTAGCTGATGAATACATCGGCGTGATAGCAACTATTTTCTCGTCCTGCGAACCGGCGACCGTGCTAGTAATTTTAGTTTCAACATAACCGAACTCTTGCTTCGCCCATAATTTCACCGCCCAAAGCAGCGGAAAATTAGCCTGAGCAACTTCCTCTTTACTTATGAAATAACTATCCTCAATTTCCGATTCCTGCAAATGAAGATGAGCGAGCCTGTCGTCCGGCAGCGCTGCCGCAAACACAAACTGATGCGACAGATAATCTTCGGATTGGCGCGACGCAACCATCGCTAAGGCAAGCTCGCCCGAGGTCAGGTCGATATTAGTTTCCTCTTTAGTCTCGCGGATGGCAGCAGCCAGCGGCGATTCGCCAGCATCGACGACACCGCCCGGAAGCCCCCAATTATCTTTGTAGTTGGCTTTTAGAATTAGCAGCTCGCCTTTAGTATTTTCGATCAAAACTGCCGCGCTGGAGAAGCGAGCATCCAAACTAGCCATCCACTTCTGCCGCTGCTCTTTAGTATATTGCACCATTATTTCGCGTATTCAAATGCCCGCGTCTCGCGGATAACGTTAACTTTAATTTCGCCGGGATATTGCATGGTGCTTTCAATTTTAGTAGCAATGTCCCGCGATAGCTTGATTGCCGACAAATCGTCGATTTTCTTTGGATTAACGATTATCCGCACTTCGCGGCCAGCTGAAATTGCATAGGCCTTATCAATTCCCTCAAAGCTAGTCGCCACATTCTCCAAGTCGCGCATTCGCTCGGCAAAGTTTTCAGCCGAAACATTGCGGGCGCCCGGACGCGCGGCTGAAGCTGCATCGCATACGCGGACAATAATCGCCTCTGGCGTCGTTGCCTCAATGTCGTCATGGTGCGCTTCAATAGCATGTACAATCCGCTCGTCCATGCCGTACTTGCGGGCAAATTCCGCGCCAATATGATGATGTTTGCCTTCAATTTTATGCGTCACTGCCTTGCCAACATCATGCAGCAGCGTGGCAATTTTAGTGATGCGCACGTCCGCGCCGATTTCCTCGGCAATCATGCCGGCAATTTGCGCCATCTCTGTCGAGTGTTTCAAAACATTCTGGCCGTAACTCGTCCGGAATTTCAACTCGCCCAACATTCGCAGCATTTCTTTAGGAATACCGACCACGCCGACTTCGCGCGCTGCATCCTCGCCAGCCTGCTTGACCTCTTTATCAATCTGTTTTTTCGCCTTGGCGACCACTTCCTCGATACGCGCCGGATGAATGCGGCCGTCTTTCATCAACATCTCCAAACTTAGGCGGGCAACTTGCCGGCGAATCGGATCAAAGCTAGAAAGAATCACCATGCCTGGCGTATCATCTACCAGAATATCGACGCCTGTTTCTCGCTGTAAAGCCTGAATGTTGCGTCCTTCTTTACCAATAATCCGGCCCTTCATCTCGTCGTCGGTCAGCTTAACTGCCGTCACCGTCCGTTCAGCTGTTACTTCGCTACTCATCCTCTCCATAGCAGTTACTAAAATCATCTGCGCCCGTTCTTCAGCATCATCCATTGCGTCATGCTGCAGCTTCGCCACTAGTCCTATCAAATCCTGCTTAATGTCGCGTTCGGTCATTTTCATCAACTTGTCGGCCGCATCCTTTTTCTTTAGTCCGGCAATTTTCTCTAATTTCTCCTGCTGGCGGGAACGAATATCGCGAATTTCACTTTTTAGGTTGTCAATCTCGTCCTCGTGGGTTCGCAGCTTTTCTGATCGCCTGTCTAGCTCCTCCAGCTTGTTATCCAGCGTCTTTTCGCGGTCAGCCAAGCGATTCTCGGTTTTTTGCCATTCCTTACGGCGCTCGTTCTCAATTTTCAGCGCCTCGTCTTTAGCCTTCAGAACGATGTCGCCAGCTTTAGTTTTAGCATCCGCCAAATCGTGCTCAATCTGACTTTTACCGTTAATCTGGCGCGACCGCTGATAACCAAAAAATCCGCCCGCACCAAGCCCAGCTCCGACGATGGCGGCAATAATTATTCCTATCATTGTCATTCCTTTCCGATTAGCTGCCCCTGAGTATTCGCCTCAAGGAAATATATCAACAACCAATCAATTTCAAACTATCTAATCCGGCGAGTCAAAACTTACAAACCGCCGTAATTTAATTATACACGGTTTCAAAAGTTTTCGCACGGAAAGTTATTAGAAAAATCACCGAGCGACTATTTACTTTTTATGAAAAATATAATTCCAGCAATAATGAACAGTACCCAAATCATAGAAGTAAAGAAATAATCAATTGAGCTTAATATAGCAAACTGGAGCCATCCCTGGTCTGGACTTATAAATCCGCGAGGCATAAATCCAAGAATCCTGATAATATAAAGTACTACCGTTATGCCCATGAGCGCAATGCCAATTCTGCGAAAACTTTTCGATCGCTCTATTATCTTTTCACTGGCAACTTTATTTTTTGAAGCCTCGTCATATATCCAGAATAATTTATCTTTTCTTCTCAATAGGAACCACAAATATAGTGAGCCTATCACAGACACAATAAATGAAGGTTTGGACGCTAGCATACTAATAGAATGTATCTCATTTATAAAAACGCACGCTATATTTGAATCATCGCCATGTATGCAACTTCCATTGCCGCGATAAAGTATCGCTATTATTGTCGACAATAAAATAAGCAACAGCGGCGCAATTACCATATATATTGCAACAATTCTTTGACTATAACGATCAACGCGACGAGATTCCTTGAGAAGAAGCATACTTTGTAATGCAATATTAACCCCAAATAAAATTACTACGATACCTATGACCTCCCCGCCGCCGCCAGAAGCACGGCTAAAACCTATAGCAAGCAGCGTCCTTATAATTACAAAAATCGCATACACAATTATCCCCAAACTACCAACAAAAATAGCCGCCTCCGCCACGCTGTTTGGCTGAGGCATATCGACTTTCGCGGCTTTTATAGCTTTCTTCTTACGTTTTACGGGCTGTTTTGGTTTTATGGCGCGCTCTGTCATGCCGTAATTATAACATAACCGCAATCATTTTCGCGGCGCGGTAATATGAGCGGCGGCGCCATACTCTGGCATAACGATTTTCTCATTTTCACCAGCACGCAGTTTTTTAAGCGCCGTCTCCCGCCAATCTTCGCCCATTGCGCCGACAATTGGTATATTCAGGCTATCCGCCAGGGTATTGGCAACCGTCAACCCAATCCTCAGTCCAGTAAAACTGCCTGGACCCCTCATTACGCCGATACCGCTGATATCATGCAAATCGCCGGTTTTTTCTTCCAAAAACTTCAGTAAGCTGCGCGCCAATGTCCGCCCCGCTTGCCACTCAAAATCCTGCCGAGTCTCACCATAAATCACCGTCAAAAAACAAGTCGCCGTCGAGGTATCTAATAAAATTATCATGCCAAATTCTCCTTTATCTTCTGCCAAAGTTCGGTCGATTTTTTGCCGCTGGGATGAAATTCCACTAGCCGCTCTTCCTCGCTAATTGTTGTAATTTTTACCACCAAGCGATCTTTCGGCAAATTATCATCAACCGCGCCCGCCCACTCAACTACTACTACCGAATCATCATCCGTAGCTTCGCGAATCTCATCGCCCATAATACCTGCCTCGCTCAAACGATAAAAATCATAATGCGCCAAACGCAGCCCTTTAGGCGAATTATACACGCGTGAAATCGTGAAAGTCGGACTTTGCACCGGCTCATTAACCCCTAGCGCTCGCGCAATACCTTTGGTCAACGTGGTTTTTCCCGCACCAATATCGCCTACCAATTCCAAAACTTCGCCGCCAGAAACCGACCGGCCGATCGCCTCCCCCAGCTGCTTCATTCTTGCCTCGTTATCAATTTTCACTGCTTTTAATTATACCATTTTATAGAGATATATTGACGCGTATTTAGATTTTTGATTTGAGTGGGGTCTGACTTTAAAATTCGCGTCGGTATGCGCTAGCTTTTTTTTAGCGACAATAGTACAATAACCATAAGAATTATGCGCGTTTCGGACGAGACAGTTGAGAAACTTCTGAAACAGGGTGGGATCGTTAATGATTCGCAGCTTGATGAGTTAAAGACGCTCGCCAAACGATCAAAGCAGAGCTTGCAGGAAACTGTTATCGACCAAAAAGTCGTTTCCGACGAAAAACTGACAAAAATGATCGGCGAACTGATTGACGTGCCGTTTGTCAGAATTGAGCCGAAGGATATTTTGGACGATGTTTTGAAAAAAATCCCGGAGCATATTGCCCGCCAATATAACGTCGTTTTGTTCGCGATAAACGAGGACGGCAGCTTGTCGCTGGCAATGGAAGATCCGGACGATGTGCAGGCGCTGAACTTTATCCAAAAGGAAATCGGCTACAACACTAAGGTTTTCCTGGCAACAAAAAGCAATATCCTGGATTGCTTGGAGAATTACCGCGGCGACATGAACGACGAGCTGGACGAGGTTATTTCTGTCCAAAAAGACGCTTCTGCCGAAGATCAAAACGTTAGCCAAGATGACTTCGCGGAAAATTCGCCGATTGCTCAGACGGTTAATTTATTACTGGAATACGCCATCAAATCCAATGCCTCTGATATTCACATTGAGCCGCGCGAGGATTACGTCCAGGTCCGCTACCGCATCGACGGCGTATTAAAAGAGGTCAACAAACTGCCGCGCAATGTTCACGGCGCTTTGGTTAGCCGTATTAAAATTTTATCAAACCTGAAGATTGACGAACGCCGCGTGCCGCAAGACGGACGTTTTAAGATAAAAGTTTCCGGCAAACAATACGCGCTGCGTGTCTCGACCCTGCCAATTGCCGACGGCGAAAAGGTGGTGATGCGTATT
>ERZ773042.1237-NODE-1237-length-15373-cov-4.909257_pt1 | contig 15373 bp, 12 predicted proteins | sample MGYA00511664_ERZ773042 | MGnify/ENA primary metagenome ERZ773042 (study PRJEB29015, sample SAMEA2737984) | human oral metagenome | biome: human oral; feature: human-associated habitat; material: dental | place: China | collected 2036 ... | reverse complement strand
AAATTAGTTTATAATAAGACGAAATTTACTTATATATAATTTTTTTGATAAAAATTTTGATTACGGAGTCTCCGCATTTATTGCCTTCTATCTAGGAATATGTGCAAGTTTTTTGTATGATAATATTATCAAACATAAGGAGCTTACAGGCTTGTTCTGAGAAGCATTTAGAGTGGATATTTCTTTTTGGTGCTTAGAGATGCTTGCCGATAAGCCGAATATAAAGCACCTTAATAATATATCACTATGTCGAATGTATACTTCGCTTTATAGTAAATGCTTCTATTTGAGTCAGTGCTATAATTGCGATTATAGGTTTAGTAATGTCGAAATTTTAGATTAGAGGTGTAAATATGATATAATTCATTTCAAAAATATTGATGCAAGATTAAAATTTCGATTTAAATTCTATTTTAATGAAAGGAGATTTCGAATGAAACTCATCAAACTAAGTTTAGCTGCGGCGTTTTGCGCATGTGCGGTGTCCTCGCTAAGCGCGGCGGATAGCGTAGCCGAAGCGATCACTAATGGTAAGCTTGGCGGAACGGTAAAGACAACTTACGCCAGTAAAACCGTAGATAATAGAGGCGAAGCTGCTACGGGCGATAACGACTACGAGGCATTCGGCGTGGGTCTTGAGCTCGGATACGTCACCGATCCTCTTACGGCTTTAGAATAGGACTTACCGGGCAAGGCTGGTTGATGCCGTATCACGTAGGCTCAAGCAATAAGATCGCCTACGATAAGGAGTGGTATACTAAAGGTGCGGTATTATCGGAATTATACCTAGGATACGGCATAGGAAATACCGATATAAAGGCAGGTAGACAATATGTCGTAACTCCGCTCGTTGCTGGCAACTATACCAGGGCGTTTAAAGAGGCTTTCGAGGGCGTAGCGATATCTAATAAAGATATCCCCGATACTACATTGTGGGGTGGATGGTTTTATAAATTCCAAGGAAGGAGCAAAACCGCTATGGGCGCTCCGGCAGGCGAAGGAAAGGCTCCTTTGTTTAAAGATAGGGTGATTCTGGGTAATATGACCGGTCCGGTCGCCGTAAAATTTGAAAATATCTTCTCCGCATATGTTCAAAATAAATCCTTGCCTTATACTACTTTAACCGGCGCTTACGCAGCGGTAACGGACGTAAAACCCGCTAACGCATTAAAAGACGGCGACGTTAGTTTGTATCTTGCCGAGGCGAATGTAAAAGTGCCCGTAGGCGAAATTTTAAAGCTAGGATTTGACCTTAACTACAAAGGCTCGCGCGTAGACGGAGGGCTGGAGCCAAGAAGGCTTGACGGCGATATGTTCGGCGCAAGAGTCTCGGTTAGCGAGTTTTTCGGATTCGGTCTATCGTATGCCTATACGACCGTTAGCGATGATGATGCCGTTATTTTGGGCGTCGGCCACGGCCCGGGATCATACACCGCGCTACCTATCCGAGGCCCGTTCGTATTCACAGGATATGCGGGTATGGATACACACAAGATCGTGCTTGATTACAACTTCGGCGCTATCGGTCTGGACGGCTTCAAAACCGCGCTGCACTACGTAAAGGGCGATCAAGACAGAGTAGGCGGCACGAATAATATCAATGCTAGCGGAGCTGCGGGCCAAAAGGTCGGTACCAGCATGGACGTAGAGGGTTGGGCGGTAACGGCAAACTACGCTCCTAAGGCAGTTAAGGGGCTGAGCTTGGGCGTAACCTACACTGCGCTTGAAAGAAGCGACCACTACGCTAGCGGCGTAAATAGAAAGTTCGACGAGAACGAGATATGGTTGCAGGCTGCGTATAAATTTGATCTAAGCGGCAACTAAAGCTTTAAAGAGCGGAGTATTTCCCGCTCTTTCTCATCCGTATTATTCTGCCTCATATATGACGCAAAAAATGGCGTTAAACCTGAAAAATTTACTCTTTCTCATCCGTATCATCAAGCGAACTCGCGCTTGCTAAATACTTCAATCTAAACTCTCTAAATTTACACGGACTCTTAAATTTAATGAAACAAGGACGAAATTTAGACGATAAATTTAAATGATAGATTCGGCAAAATTTCAGGGAGACGGAATTTTAAATTTGCCGATCCGCTCCATGAAATTTTAAAATTATAAAGCCTTACTATTAAATTTAACGTAGCTATTTAATCTAGTAAAATTTCAGCAGCATTTCGTAGAATAAGCGCACTGTATATCTGACATCGGCAAACTGATGTTTGTCTTTAAGCCCTTAATATAGCAGGCATTGACTGCGCCCTAGTATACGGCGCTAATATCAAAAAAAGCGATGATTTTTGCACGGCTTCTTTCGATGAAATTTTAAATTTGGATAAATTTTAAAGCTCGTCCGTAAAGCGTAAAAGAGATGAAAAAGGATAAAATTTTACTTGCTGGATCAAGCGAATAAAAGCGAGATAAAATTTAACTTCGCTGAATTTAACTCGCCGCGGATCAAATTAAGCCCTAAATTTGAGCTTTAAATTTAACCCACGGCGGAGCATGAATTGAATCGCGAATTGAAACGCTTATAATCCCAAGGCGTTATTTCTTCGCGCTAGAAGCGTCTATAAAGGCCTGCTCTTCGGCGCTCGGTTTATACTCGTCGCCGAAAAATCCCTTCTTTGCCTTGATCTTCTCCTGCATCATCTTCTTTTCGTAAATTTTATACGTCGGTCGCCAGTACTCTAGGTAGTTGCGAAGCCCGATGCCGTGGCCCGCGCTTACGTGGCAGCTCGCACATTTTAGCTCACGCTCGGTGCCTAAGAGCTTTTTGTAGTGCGCGTGCATGCGCTGTGCTTGCTCGGAGGTGATCTTGCTGTCGATCACGGTAGCGTGACAGCTCGTGCAGCCGTTGTCAAACACATAGTGCTCGCGGTTTTCGCGCCTTTTGTTCCAGTCATATTTTTCGGGCTCGTCAAAGAAGTGCGAGTAGCCCTCCAACACGCCGTTTTTGGCCTTTTGATAGACGTATTTTACGATATTGTCGTGCGGTAGGTGACAATCGACGCATTTAGCTTTGACGCCCGTTTTGCCTTTGCCCGAGTGTACGTCGTCTTGATAGGCGATCACCATCGGATCCATCTCGTGGCAGACGTCGCAAAATTTATCGGTGCTTGTTTTCTCAAGCGCGTAATGCACCGGCACGACGACGAAAAACCCTATAATACCGCTTATTAAGATGATAAGCGCTAGTAATTTTTTAGAAATTCTCATGGTGTCACCCCCATCCATTGCGGCACTTCGTGCTCGTGGCATTCGGTACACATATTCGTAGATGCCTTGTGCTCGTTGTGGCATTCGTCGCAGTATAGCGTAGGACCGTCGTGGACGGAGTTGTGCGGATTAGCCTTAAGCGTATCCATAAATTTAAGCCTCAAAGCGAGCTGTTTTTTGTCGCCGTGGCAGCTGATACAGCCCTTGTCGCCGATACTTTTAAATTTAGACGGATCGCTTCCTTGATTTACATGGCAATCGACGCAGTCAAACGCCAAATGCTCGTGATGAGGTTTGATTTTGTATTTTGCCCGAAGCTCATCTGAAACGACTATGTTCGTGGCGTTGGCGTCGTTAGCGGACGGCGCGCCGAACAAAGTCGCGATGATACAGCACAGAAATAATGCCGTAAAACTGAAATTTTTCATTTACAACCTTTTGTAGAAGTGCCTTGCGGGCCAGCTTTCGCTAACCTGGCAAGGCTTAAGAGAGCCTACGCTCCGACTATATTAGGCGATCTGCTCGCCTGCGATCATTCCGAAAACTATGCAGTCGGTGATAGCGACGGTGCCTAAGCGGCTCGCGCCGTGAGTTCCGCCGGTGATCTCGCCTGCAGCCCAAAGGCCTGGGATCGGCTTATTGGTTTTAGATGATAAGACCTCGGCTTTGGTATTGATCTTTAGGCCGCCCATTGTATGGTGAGGCTTCGGCGAGAGGCGGATGACGTAGAAAGGTCCCGCTTCGTTGATCTCGCTAAGCGCGCTTTCTTGCTTGCCAAACTCGTCTTTTTTAGCCTTTACGCCTTCGTTATATTTCTTGACGGTCTCTTTTAGCGCGTCGGCAGGTACGCCATATTTTTTAGCGATATCGTCTAGCGTAGCGCACTCGCCGACTAGTTTGCCGCTTGCCATACCCTTGGAAATTACCTCTTCGCTTAGGTCTTTAAACGCCATTTTGGTATCGGCGAAGGTTATCGGATAGGCTTTCGGATCCTCGCGTAAAATTTTAAACTCCGCGTCCGCGCGGGTCTTGCGATCTGCAAGCTCGTTCATAAAGCGCTTGCCGTTGCGAACGTCCACGGCGATGCCGTATTTAAAGGTACCTTGCTGAGTTAGGATCGGAGCGGTGCCGAAGCCCTTCTCATCGGGGCTCGCCCACGGACCGAACTGGATCCAATCGACCTGCACCGGATACGCACCGATCTCAAAGGCTTTTAGTAGCACGCCCGCGGTAGCTCCCGCGTGATTTGTACTATCGACGTCATCAGGGATGCGCGGATCTTGAAGCTTACGGAAAATTTTATCGCGGCAAAATCCGCCCGCTGCGAGCACTACGCCCTTGTTTGCCTTTAGCGTTTTTTTCGTGCCGCTCGTGTTTTCAAGATCGTCGCTATAAAGATTCGGATCAAATTTATACTCCTCGCGGATTACGACACCCGCTACGCGATCACCGTCCATTACGAAATCGTCAAATTTCGCGCGGCGGCGAAGCTCGCAGCCCTTATCTTTTAGCGCTTCAAATTTTTCAAGCATCGGCTGGATGTAGCCAGAGCCGCTATCATTTGTAGTTAGCATCGAGCGCGCGACGCTGTGTCCGCCGAAGTGCGCGCAGTGATCCATCTTAAATTGCACGCCGCTATCGACGAGGAATTTAAACGCGTCCAAGCCGCGATCGGCTAGGGTACTTAAAAGCTCAGGATGGTTGATGCCAAGACCCGCCTTTAGGCAGTCGTTCATAAATAGCTCTTTGCTGTCTTTGATGCCCGTTTTTTCCTGCACTGGGTTCATCGGCACGCTCATACCGCCGCCGTTGATGACGGAGTTTCCACCGATACGGCCCATCTTTTCAAGGATCAAGACTTTGTTGCCTTTCTCGGCTGCTTTTAAGCCTGCCGCAAGTCCTGCAAACCCGCTACCGATGATGATTACATCCCACTCCTCGTCAAATTTGACGTCCTTTGCGTCCACTGCGCTTGCTTGTGCATTTACCGCGCTAAGTGCGAGTGCACCGGCTCCTACCATACCCATTTTCAGTATGTCGCGTCTCTGCATATTTGCCCCTTTACTTAGAGATTTTTTAATCTTAAAGATTAATGTCGTAATTTTATATTAAATCTTTATGTAAGTCAAATGTTATTTGGTATATAATTTAATAGCTAAAGGCTATAAAATTTCAACCAAAGGGGCAAAAAATGAGCCTGCGACATATGGAATTTGCGGTAAAAATTTCGGAGCTTAAAAGCTTTACAAGGGCGGCGAGCGAGCTTGGTATCGCCCAGCCGTCGCTTTCTAAGAGCATTATGCTTTTAGAAAAGGAGCTCGGGGTCGAAATTTTTGATAGAAAAAACGGCCTTGAGCTTACCTACGCCGGCGAAATTTACATCGCCAAGGCTAAGAATTTATTGCGGCTTAATAGCGAGTTAAACAACGAAATCCACGGGCTTTCGTCGATTAAGACGGGCAAACTCGTTATCGGCGCGACCTCGACCAGCTTTAAATTTATCGAAAAGATCATCGCGATGTTTTACAGTAGGTTTTCCAAAGCCGACATCAGGGTCGTGCACGCTCACTCCGAGCCTGCACTCATCGAGATGCTAAAAAGCGGCGAGCTTGACGTCGTCTATGCCGCGCACTTCGGCGAGCTTTCTGCGGAGGGGCTTGAGTGCGAGTTTATAAAAAAGCGCAGGCTGCTTCTAAGCGTCTGCTCCTCTCATCCTGCCGTTTCGCGAGCTAGTATAAATTCTACCGAGAAATACCCCAAGATCGCACTTAGCGAGTTTAAATCCGATAAATTTGCAATCAGCAGTAAAATTTTAAAAAGCGAATCGAACTTTAAAAAGATATTTGAAAACGCCGGCTTTACGCCTCAAATTTTCTGCGACACCTCCTATCTGTACGTGGCTAACGCGATGGTCGCGGCGGGGCTTTGCGTGAGTTTCAGCTTCGCGCGGTACATTTTTGAGACGCAAAAGGACTACATCACGCTCTTTGACGTCGCTGATGAGCCGCTTTTGGACGTGTCGTTTTCGGTCGTGTATAAAAAGCCCTCCAAGCTCGCAAAGGAATTTATAAAGATGATAAAAGCGGGCAAAAGCAGCGAGTAGGGCGGTCTGCGGCGTGCAAATTTAAATTTAATAACGCGCCGCAAGGGTTTAAATTTAAAAATGCACTGCATAGGTTCAAATTTAATAGCAAGCTCCGAGACGCTGCGCCAAAGATCAACTTTTAAAATTTATCCTGCAACCTTGTTTTTTAAATTCCGGTTCGCAGCTTGCTTGGTCGAAATTTCATCTCAAATTTTATCTCGCGCTAGTCGGTTAAATTTTATCTTGCGTCACGACAAGCTAAATTTTATCTCGCGGCGAGTTAGATTAAATTTCATCCGCCGCGGCTGCGTAAATTTACGGCGCGCTCTTTTATAAAATTTTATCTGCAAGCGAGTAAAGAGCGTCTATTTAGTGCTTTCGGCTCTTTGACTTCCGCTTGATTAGCTTTTCTTGCTCGCCGCCAAAACTTGCGCTAAGATCGCCGCTAGCGCGATGTTAAGGCTGACGCATAGCCCAAACAGCGCCACGGCCTTGGTGGAGCTGAAAGCGAGCGTAAAAAAAGAGATTATGCTGGTTAAAGACGCGAGCGTGATGCCGAAAATTTTATCGCCAAGCGCCATTTTATCGTTGTTTGCAAAGATCATATAATCGATCCCCACGGCGCCTGATAGGATCAGCGCAAAGATCGCAAATATATTTACGCTCACGCCGAATGCGCTAAGCAGAGCGAGTACGGCTAAATTTGACGCAAAGACGGAGATGACGATCAGCCACGCCGTTCGCGCGCCGAAAAACGCCCACAGCAATGCGAGCGCAAGGGCGTATGCGGCGCATTTTAGATACAAGGCGTTGATTTTGATCTGCGAAAATGCCTCGCTTATGGCGCTTCGCATGTTTAGATGCAGCGCGCCCATCTGCGCGGCAAGCTCGCTTACGGCCGCTTTATCGCGCACGCCGCGCAAAAAAGCGATATGCGGATCGATGCTCGGCATCGCGGCAAAAAGAACGGAGCTTCTAGCTTGCTCGTAGCTTAAAATGGGTGCATCTGCAATCTTGGCAAAGTTTGCGTCCACGAGCTCGCGGCTGAGTCCAAGACGTAAAAATGCGCTTCTATCGTAGTTTGCAAAGGCCTGCTTGATAAAGCTCTGCGTAGCTGGATCCAAAATCGGCGCGCCGGTGTATGAGTCCGCAAGACCGCGCGCTACGACCTCTTTGGCTACCGCGCCCGCATCGTTGCCCACGATCAGATCGAAGCTGGAGCCTCCGATGCTTGCGAGCTTGGCGCTCATTGCGATCAGTTTTTTATCCAGGCTCGCGTATTCGCTGACGTCGTCCTTAAGCTCCATTTTAAAATGCAAAAACGCAAGCAGCGCCGCGCAAACGAGAATGAGCGCTTTGAGGCTTAGGTTTATCTTGTAAAGCGTCTTTGCGTAGAGTTCAAGAGCTTTTGCAAAGAGCGGGGCGGGGCGAAATTCCGCTCCTTCAAGAAGTAGCGGCAGGGCGAAGTAGCTAAAGCAAAATGCCCCCGCAAGTGCGGCTATAGCAAAGATCGCGATCTCTTTGAGCAGAAAAAACGGGCTAAATAAAAATACGAAGTAGCCTCCTGCGGTGATGAAAAACCCTAGAAGTAGGATGTTTCGCATGCTTTTTATCGAGCGAGCCTCGATGCGGCGCGAGATGTTTGCGCCGAGCCAGTGCACCGCGTAATCCAGCATCAGCCCGATTAGGCTCGTCGAAACTACGGCGCTTAGGATGTGGATCGAGCCGCGGATCGCCATCGTAGCCACTACGCCGCAGGCAAGCCCGAAAAGCGCGGGCAGTAGCAGACAGAAGATCCGTACGCGCGAAAATGCCGCCAGCAGCAGCGCCGCGCACAGGCTAAGCGATACGGCGCCCGCGACGGAGCTTTCGCGCACGCCCGCGCTCTTGCCCAATGCGCTAAAAAGGGCGGTGCCGGAGATTAAAATTTCGCTCTTTTGCGCCTCGCGCACAAGCGCGCTAAGCGCGTCGTCGTTTGCTTTCGGAGCGAGTTTGGCCGTAGCGAGGTAGTGCGGCGCGCCATCAATGATCGCGATGAAGCGGTTTTGTGCAGGATCGAGCTTGATCGCGCCGCGAGAGCTGAGGCGCGAGTGAAGGCTAAGCGAGAAAAAGTCCTGCGAGAGGCTAAGCGGACGAAATTTTGAATAAATCTCACGCGCGCTACGCTCAAAAAAGGCCTGCGGATCGCTTTTTAAAAGCTCCACGCTCGCATCATCGAGCATCGCGGGCGCAAAGCGCGCAAGCTCGCTCTGATACACGCTCGCGTCCTTGACCTCGTAGATTATGCTCTCAAAAAGCCCGCTTTTTTGCATATCTGCAATGAACGCGTCAAAGCTCGCTCTCTCTGCGCTTGCGACGATGATTTGCCTTGCGATCTCGCGGTTGAAATCCTCGACGCTCTGTTTCTGCTCGCCCGAAATTTCAATGCCGCTTAGCTCGTAAAAATCGGAATTTACGCGGTTTAAATTTAACGCTATAAAGGCGCAAAGCGCGATGAATGCCGCGCCGAATACCGCTAGGATCGCGCTCTTACTCATCTAAGCTCACGACGTCCGAAAATACGTTTTCGCTCACGTCGCCGTTAGCGCTGCTAATTCGCAGCACTCTGACGTAGGCGCCGCCCTCGATCACGATATTTTTAAAGATATTTTGCAGCATCCCCTTGGGGCTTAGCTCGGCGCGCCACGCATCTTTGCTGCCGCTTAGCGCGATCGAGAAATTTTTGCTAAGCCGCGCTACGTCCAGGCGCGAGATCGCCAAAAAAGTGTCCTTATCAAAAAGCGAATCGGCGCTTTTGATCCATGCCGCGCCGCTACGCTCAAAAACGCCGTCTGCGCCGATTTTTAGCTCGCTTCGCACCGGCTCTAGCGTCGTCCAAAACAGCTCGCCGCCTTTGATTTTAAACTCGCCGCTGCTTCGCACGGGCTCGGCAAAGCCCTCGATGCTGAGCGTTTCGCTAAATTTGCCGCCGATATTGTCGGTCTTAAGCGCCAGATCGCTTACTTCAAGCGCGCCCGCAAGCCCCAAAATCGCCAAAAATAAAGCTAAAATTTTCATCGTAGTCCTTTAAATTTTATGCTCGCTAAATTTCACTGCTCGTTATCGCTAGGCAAAATTTCATTTGCCGCGGCATTTTGAGAGCGCTCTTGCTCGGGCACAGCTTTGCTTGCCGATGAAATTTTATCTGCCGCCGAAATTTTACCCGCGGAATTTTTCTTTGCTAAAATTTTATCCGCGCACTCCCTTAGCTGCGGCGGTATCTCATACAGCGTCCTTTTGGAATCAAGCTCCACCGCGGCTTGCGACGTGGTTGCCTTGGCTAGGAGCGCGCCGGATGGGCTTTTGATGCGGTAGGAGAATTTTATTATCGTGTCGCACTCAAGCAGCTCGATGCTTACCGCAACCTCGTCGTCAAAAAGTATCGGCGCGATAAATTTAAACTCCATTTTGATAATGGGATATATAAATCCATCATCTCTCATCTGCATATATGTGTAACCTGCGTCGCGCCAAAACTCGCATCTAGCGTCCTCGCAGAGCTTTACGTAGTTGCCGTGCCACATCACGCCCATCGGATCGGCGTCGTAAAATCTGGCGCGAAATTTATACTCTTTCATTCCTCTCTCCGCTATGAAATTTTTCGTCTTGCGCGGCGGATTTTGCGGCGGTTAAATTCGAATTATCTAAATTTAGCGCAGTATCCGAACTCGCCGTATTTTTCAAATTTGACGCCGTATTTGAACTCGTCGTGTCATTTAAATCCGCTGCGCCATTTAAATTTGACACAGCGTTTGAACTCGTCTCGTCGAAATTTACGGTGCCGTCGCGCTCCACATCGCTCGCGTTTTTCCCTTGCGCCCAAAAATCAAAGAAATTATACCATTGAGAAGGAAATTCTTTGGCATAAAGCTCGAGCTGCCGCACGTAGCTTTTAAGCGGCGCCGCTACAGATCGCGCCTTATCGCGGCTTTTTAGCGGCGCAGGCAGCGGCTGCAGCCGAAGCTCGTGGCCGCTGCGCCCCTCGTAGCACCATAGGCTAAATAGCGGCGCGTCCAAAATTTTAGCGAGCAGGTAGCCGCCGATCGGGAAGTTCGCGCTGCGTCCTAAAAAATCCTCGCTTTGAAATTTATCCGAGCCCACCGGCATGCGATCGCCCATTACCGCGATGTGCTCGCCGTTTTGTAGTAGCTCTTTGATTTGCAGCATCTCGCCGATACCGAGCTCGCCGACGTAAAGAATTTTCACGCCGCCGCCCATTTTTTCAATAAATTTCATAAAATTTTCGCTGTGTTTGCGAAAGATCAGCACGTTGATTTTTATCCCCGCCGTGCTTGCTGAAAGGGCGCGCGCGATCTCGGTGTTGCCGAAGTGCGAAGTGATTAAAATTTTGCCCGTTCCGTCGCTTAAAAGCTCCTTCATGCCGCTTTGCACCCGTATTTGATCTAGCGCGATCTTGCCGTTCCAAACTGCGATTTTTTCGCACAGACTGAGGGAAAATTTATAAAAATTCGCGTAAATTTCGCGAATCTTGGGCTCGCGATCAAGCGCGTGCCGCAAAAACTCCCTGATCGCGCGCCGTTCGTTTTTAAGCAGCGCAAAATAGATCGCCGAGATGCAAAGTGCGGTGCCTCGCATGCAAAAATCAGGCGTGTGAAGCGTGATGAAGCGGGCTAAATTTAAAAGCGCCGCGCCCGCCTTTTCGTTGTTTTCACTCCAGTGCTTAGCCATCGCACCCGTCCTTTGCGCTGGTACTCTGTGGCGAGGCTTTTACGAACGAACTTTGCGCTGAATTTTCCGCCTGTGAGCTTTGTACTGCGGCGTTGTCGCCGCATTTTTCGATACCAGCTTTTTCGTTTGCGCCGCCGTCCATCTCCTCTTTTGCACCTTTGCAACTATCGCGCCGCGCTCCGCCGCAAAAGTTTTGCCCCGCTAGCCCTTGCAAAGTTTCGTCTGCGCGCCGCTGCGAAACATCCTGCAAGCTGCGCTTTTTAAATTTATCGCAGGCGCGCTCTAGCGCTCTTTTTGCAAGCCAGAGCGGAAGCCCGCAAAATAGCCTAGCGTGCATCAGCGAAATTCCGAAATTATCCCGAAACGGCGCAAAGTGGCTCACTCCGCCCGCTTCATAGCGCACCGCCAGATCGAGCCATTTTATCTCTAGCCCCGCGCGCACGGCTAGGATTAAAATTTCGGCATCAAAGCCCATCCTACGGTTTTTGGTGCGAGGCAGAAGCAGCACGATCCCCTCTAGCGGGTAGATTCTAAAGCCGCACATCGCGTCTTTTATGCGGTGCGAGAGTGTGTTTACCACGCACCAAAAATTCATTATCTTGCGTCCGTGTAGGCGGGATTTGGGCGCGCTTTCGTCATACGCGGGCGCAGCGCAGATCAGCGCGGAGGGCTGCTGCGCCGCAAGTGCCAAAAACTCCTCGCATCTGCTTACGTCGTGCTGAAAGTCCGCGTCGATCTGAAAAGCATGCGTAAATCCAAGTTTCTTCGCCCACACTAGGCCGTCGCACACGGCAGCGCCTTTGCCGCCGTTTTGCGCGCGGGTGTAAATTTGAGCCGCAAGCCCCTTTAGCGCGCTTTTGCTCGCTTCGTCGCTACCGTCGTCCACGATCAGCACGGGCGCGATGGGCGCCAGGGCGTGCACGAGCTCGGCGATGCGCGCGGGGTGGTTGAAGTAGGGCAGTAAAAATGCGGGCTTAAAGGCAAATTCTTCCACTGGCGCAGACCTTGTCGTTTGAAATTTCAAAGCGGAGTTTGCCGCTTGCTTCGGTGATTTTGATTAAAATTTCATCGCCGGGGCGGATGAAATTCGTAAATTTTAAATTTTCTATCTTTTGCGTGCCGTCCAGCTCGTAGTCGAGGGCTTTTGCGCAGATCAATACGAAGCGAAGCTGCATAAACGCGGGCACCAGCGCAAATCGCGCAAAGTGTCCGTCAAAATAAAAGTCGCTGGCTCGCACCTTCGCGCGAAACTCACTCTCCGCGCTCCGCTCGAAAATTGGCACCTCGTAGCGCTGCAGGGCGCTTAAAAAGTCCTTTTTGCTTAGCTTGCCCTGCTCATTAAAAGGCAGCTTGCTTGCGATCTTAAAGTAGCGCAAAATCGCGCCGAATTCGGGCTTTAAAAAGGCCTTTAACTCGTCCGTGACGCCCTTTTTGCCGCCTGCGCGAAACGCCTGCTCGCCGCGTTCGCTGAGCTTGATAAGAGCTACGGCGCGGTCTCGCTGTGGGTGCAGATCAATCCTGCACTCGCCGATAAATTCGTGCGAGCGGAGTTTGGCTTCGAGAAGATCGAGGCTCACGCGGTTTTCGTTGATCTTTACGGTGCGATCGCCGCGCCCCAAAAGCGTGATCTCATCTGCGCACACATAGCCGAAATCGCGGCTTTCAAAGCGCTCGCACCAAGGCGAGCTGATCGTAAACTCGCCCGTTTGCGAAAATTGGTCGGCGGGCCGCTTTGTCGTAAATTTATCGCAAAGCTCGCTCTCTTGCGTAAATTTATCGTCGTGTTTTGTTGCGATGATCGGTGCGGGGCTGTTTTTCTGGCTGGCTGCGGTTTTATCGCTAACGTCTGCATTAAATTTAGACGCCTGCTCGCCCGAGCGGTTTGCGTCTTGTCCGTCTGTATTTTGCCCGTCCGCACGGCTCGTTTTAGGCTCTGCCGCAGAATTTTCGCCGCAAGAGCTTGCCACAGGATCAAAGAGCTCGCCCTCGCGTTTCTCCGCGCCGTTGCTATCAATATCCGTGCGGATCTGCACGCTAACGGGGGCAAAATTCTTAAGTCCCGCGCCTTCGTTGCAGGCGATCACGCCCGTCTCGCTGGAGCCGTAAATATCGACGATGCGGGCGCTGCTAAGCGCGCGTAACCTATCTCGGATCGCAGGACTTAGCGGCGCGCCCGCGCTAAAAATGGTGCTCAAAGGCGCTATGTTTGCGGCGTCTGCGTGCTCGCACAGCGCGCCGAGCACCGTGGGCGAGCTGATCAGCACGGCGCCCGCAAGATCGGCTGCGAGGATGATTTCAGGGTAGTTTAGGCCGCCTTTTTGCGTGCGCGAGCCGCAAAGCAGCGGCACGAAGATGCTAAATGTGAGCCCAAACATATTTTGGTGCGAGACGCCAGATAAAAATTGATCGCTTGCGCAAAGGCCGAATCTTTCTACTAAAAATTCCGCCTCCAAAACCATATCGCGCAGACTTTTTTCGATATTTTTTGCCTCGCCCGTGGAGCCCGAAGTTTTGATATAAAATTTTTGATCGGCGCGCAGTAGGTGCAAAGAGACAGCCTCTTGCTCGCACGGCGCGTGATTTTGCGGCGCGTTTTTAGATGAAATTTTAAGCGCGGATTTTCCCGTATCGTGAGACGAAATGTTTTCTAAATCATGCGGGCTGAATTCGTCTAAATTTTGTGCTGCAGCGAGATTTGGAATTTTCACGTCGCCGCCAAGATGAAATTCGCCGCTAAATTTGGGCTCTCGCAGCAGTACGGGTGCAAAGCCCGCAATCATTGCACCGAAAAAAAATGCGATAAACTCTGTCGCGTCCTCGCCGTAAATTTCGATCATCGGCGCGCGTTCTTGCTCTTGCGTCTGCGCCGATTGTAGGGCACGTGCGGCATCTGAGCCGCCGCTAGAATTTTTAGCATCATTAAAATTTGCGCTTCTGCTAGAATTTTCCGCGTATTTTAAATTTACGTTTGCCGCGCTGCTTTGGGGTTTGTCCGCGCCTTTTAAGCTTGCCGCTTCGCTCTGCTTGCATCCAGTTTTTGCCAAATCGCGCGCAAGAGCCGCCGCGGCAAGGATTTCGCGCTCGTAAGGCTCCAAAGAATTAATCAAATTTTTTAACATAAAATTTCCTAAAAATCATCTCGCCGCCGATCAGCGCGCCGATGAGGACATATGAGATCGCGCCGCAGTAAACGCTCCAATAAATTTTATCTCGCGGTAGCAGTAGCGCCGCGCTAAGTAGGCCGTTTAGCACGAAGAATCCGAGCCAAATTCCGGTCAGCTTGCGCGTGTAGGCGCGGCCGTGCTCGTTGAGACCTGGCTGCTTCAAAAGCGCCAGGCGCGTGATCGCAGACGTCGATCTTAGGCTGAGCGCGAAAAGCGCCGCGAGCGAGAAATTTATTATGAGCGGATACAGATACGCAAGACCGCCAAATATGGCGCACAGCACAAAAAATGCCGCGCACGCGCCCTTAATAGCGCGATCTTTACTTTCAAAAACAGCTCGCGCTCCCCATAGCGCGCTCATCGCCGCGAGCAAGCAGACTCGCGCGCCGCCGTGCAAAAAATAGAGACCGAAAGGGTAAAACACGCTTAAAATTATGGTAGCTGTTTTTAAAAATATCGCTCGTCGCAATCTTTGCAATCCTTAAATTTAGCCGCAAGGGCTTAGTTTCTGCCGCGGCGGTTTAGCTTTGTCGCAGCAATTTTATTTTACCGTGGCTGGCTAGGCTTTTGCTGCTGCGATTTTGGTTTTGCCGTGGCGGTTTTTGGTTTTGCCGCTAGCAGCGCGATCGTTGCGATCTATACCGCGCCGAGATACTTTAAATTTGACCTCGGCGCCACGGTTTTGTGCGCCATGCTTTTAAAATTTTAATTCAGCCGCGCCTGCCGCCTTCAAATTCTAGTTCTAGCCGCATCTTAAAATTTAGCTGCGCTTTAATTTAGCTCGCGGCACTGCACTCGCGATCAGATCCGCTAAATCAAATTTAGCCGAAATTTTAAAATTTTGAAATTTTATTAAAACAGCGGCCGCAAAAGAAACAACGCCTTTTAAAATTTCAAAATTTGACCCAGGCTAGCAGATTTAAATTTTAAAATTTTGAAAAGATAAATTAAAAAAATGAAATGAAAAAATAAAGGATAAAATTGAAAATAAGAGGGAAAAGATAGATATAATAATGCAAAATTGGGGAGCTTTTTATGATAAGGGAGGTTTTAAAGTAAAAAATGGACAATCTGTAAAAGGAAAAAATGTAGAAGATTATATTGAAAAGATAGATAACTTAAAAGAACCTTTCATGAAAAGTCTATCAAAAAATATATTTATAAAAAAAGTAATTCCTCT
>ERZ773042.1232-NODE-1232-length-15412-cov-2.613466_pt1 | contig 15412 bp, 13 predicted proteins | sample MGYA00511664_ERZ773042 | MGnify/ENA primary metagenome ERZ773042 (study PRJEB29015, sample SAMEA2737984) | human oral metagenome | biome: human oral; feature: human-associated habitat; material: dental | place: China | collected 2036 ... | reverse complement strand
AATCAGGGCGGGGGAACTTCTCGTGCGTGTGCGCGCGTGCGCGGTCTGCGGCGGCGATCTGCGCACATTCCGACATGGACATCCGAAGATCCATCCGCCTGTGATTCTCGGGCATGAATTTTCGGGCGTTGTGGCGGAGGTGGGGGCGGATGCGCCGTCGGAGTTGATGGGCGCACGCATTGTCGCCGCTCCAGCCATTGGCTGTGGGGCGTGTGCGTACTGTCGCGCGGGGCATACGCATCTCTGCGGGGCTCGTGAGACGATCGGCTTTAGCATGGACGGTGCCTTTGCCGAATATGTGCGGATTCCGGCGCGTGCCGTACAGCTCGGGAATGTGCAGCACATTCCCGATGACGTGGATGATCTCAGTGCAGTGCTCACGGAGCCGCTTGCCTGCGTGGTGAACGGACAGGAGGCACTCGGCATCGGAACGGGGGATACCGTCGCCGTCATCGGTGCGGGACCGATCGGCATCCTGCACGCGGAGCTGGCACGGGCGGCGGGGGCGCGTGTCCTTCTGCTCAACCGCAGCGCACAGCGGCTTGGCGTTGCGCGCAGTGCGGTGATGGAGGTTCTTGCGCATGAGGTGAAGGCGCAGCGCCTTTATCATGTGGATGAACTGGGAGAGCGTCTAATCTATGCGCCATATCTTTATCAAGCAGAGGAAAAAACAGCACGGACTTTACGACTCCTGCAAAAGAAGGCAGAACATATCTACGTGGATGATGCGGATCTTCTCGTTGCTGAGTGGGAGGTAAAGAGTTCTGTGACCCTTGCCGCAGCGCAACGGGAAGCGGTGACAGCTGCACTGACCCATGGAGTCTTCGTTCTGACGGGAGGCCCTGGGACGGGAAAGACGACAGTCATCCGCAGCATGATTGACATCTTGGGCGCAGAGGGACTGGAGATCCTGCTCGGTGCACCGACGGGACGTGCCGCAAAGCGGTTGGCGGAGGCAACGGGGCATCCTGCCGTCACAGTGCATCGAATGCTTGAGGCACAGGGTGGAACGCAAGGGCAGATTCACTTCGCCCGCGATGATAAGACACCGCTTGAAGCAGATGTCATTATTCTGGACGAAGTGTCCATGATGGATATTGTGCTGATGCAGCATTTTTTGACGGCGGTTCTCCCGGGCACGCATGTCATTCTCGTTGGGGATGTGGATCAGCTTCCGGCTGTTGGTCCTGGCGCTGTGCTCAAGGATATTTTGCGTGCAGAGGTCATTCCGAGCGTACGGCTGACAGAGATTTTTCGGCAGGACAGCACAGGCACAATTGTTTTGAATGCACACGCAATCAACGCAGGACGCATTCCATCATTTACGGCAGAGGATTTTTCGTTCCTTCCCGCTGTTTCGAGCGAGGATGCGGCACAGCAGATTGTATCGCTATGCCAAGATCTTTTGCTGCGTAAAAATGATGTTTCCATCATGGATGTACAGGTGCTCTCTCCTATGCGGCGCGAAGCATGCGGTGTAGATATACTCAACCTACGCCTTCAGGCAGCGCTGAACCCGCCGGGCCGGGGCAAGGAAGAAGTCGCGGGACTCCGTATAGGGGATAAGGTGATGCAGACTCAAAACGACTATACGAAAGGGGTCTTCAACGGGGATATTGGAAGGATTACATGGATCGATACAGAGCACATTACTGTCAACTTCTCTGAGGAAATGGATGTATCATATACACGCGATGAGCTGCGCGCGCTGACGCTTGCCCATACGAACATACAATATGCCCCGCTCCAGATGAAGGTGTCTCTGACGGATACGGGGTTGGAAACAAGATGGCACATAGCGCTGTGCGAGGAACTGCCGCGCTTCTCCAAGGCGCTGCCTAGCTATCGGACAGGCGTATACAATCCCTATGGACTGGTGCACGTCAAGAGCCATGAGGTCGAACTTGTCAATGCGGAGAAGGGAAAATACGATTATCCTTTTTTTAACGACATGGTCTTTGACCTGGTGAAAGCGGATGAGACGAAGGCGACGCGCATCGAGACGGACGGCACGCCGATGCTCCTCCCGCTCGCGGCAAAGGAAAAAATGCAGAACATCTCGTTTCAGACGGCACAGATGGATCGCACCGTGACGCTCGGCAGAGGGGAATTTCATTTCTATCGCATTGAAACACCGGTAACGATTTGTGCGCACGAGCCGTTTCTGATCGGTGCGCCGATCGTCCTCCGGCACAGTCCGCAGCGCAGGAAAGTCGTGCTGAGTATCATGGCGGATGGTCTCAGTTGGAACGGGATACGGGAGGAGGCAGAGGCGCTCGTTCCCAATCTGCTGAGATTCTTCTCGAAAGGCGTGATCTTTGACAACAGTTTTTCGACGGCAGAGTACACCTATCCTGCACTTGCGAGCATCGAGACGGGGGTGTACCAACACCGTACGCAGATCGCGAAGCCGGGGACGGCGATGGCACTCGATCCTGCCCATGTGACGCTCTCCGAGCAGATGAAAAATCTCGGCTACTACTGTGCGAATCTCCAAGGAGATGGGCAAGGCATTTACAATGGCGCGACGCGCGGCTATGATCGCCTGATTGTGAATCGGTGGATGCTTCCTGCCGTGGATGGTGTGGAGCGTGTGATACGACACCTCCATACCTTTGACGAGTGTGATAATTTTCTCTTTCTGCACGTTATGGATTCGCATCCCTATAACTCAAACGTCAGTACACCCGCGTATGCGGAGGCACATCTGCCGCTTGCGGATGTCCTGCAGGAGGAGACGGCAGCATCGGTCTTTCTGAAGCAGACGCCGCTGCGCCGCTGCGTCAATCGCAGTGAGATTCGGGCGATGGATCGGCAGCTCGGATATCTGTTTGACTACATCGAGCAGCATTATGAGGAGGATGAATACATCGTTCTCCTCTACTCCGATCACGGCACGTCTGTCCACGCGCGCAGTCCGTACCTCATGAGCGAGGAGCAGACGGGTGCGGCACTGATGGCGCGCGGCGCGGGTGTTCCTGCGCTTGGGCGCGTGGATGAGCTGACGAGCTCCGTGGACATCTACAAGATCCTCGGAAAGCTTGCGGGCTATCCCATCGATGCAGCGCATCTGGATGGAAACCTGCCCGAGGCATTTGGCGGAAAGCGGCGGGAATACACCGTCAGCAACTCCATCTATCCGGGGCAGACGTACAAGATCTGTGTGCGTACGGAGCACTACGCGTTCCATCTAGAGACGGCGGAATTTACGCGCGAGGATGGGACCATCTCGCTCGATCGGTACACGTACCACATTCACGAGCGTGACGAAAATTACCGTGAAATCTTTGATGATACGCTCGCGAGGTACTTCCTCGATATCGTGTGGTCGTATACGGAGAGCTTTCGGCGGTAGCCGCAAAGAGTGAGCGGAATGGAGCCTGTAAAAAATCATGGTCAAATAAAGCAGGTAGAGCGAGGTGTCTATGGACGCATTAAAGATTGGACGCAGCATCGCATTCCTTCGGAAGCGTTATCGCATGACACAGCGCACATTGGCGGACTGTCTCCATATCAGCGACAAGGCTGTTTCCAAATGGGAGCGCGGACTTGCGGTGCCGGATGTTTCGCTTTTGGGCAAGCTATCTGTGATTCTTGATACGGATATCGAAAGCATCCTGGAGGGGAATATTGCGAGCTTTGACGTGCGCTGGAACGGTGTGCTCGAGATGGATTATCCGCAGGGGATCAGTGCATCCACGCTTCTGTATGATAAACCGGCAGTTTACATGCAGCTGTCCTATTTTATGCTGGCAGGGATTACGGACATCAGCATTCTCGGGCAGGATTCCGATGTGGACTGGGTGAAAGCGCAGCTTGCAGACGGCGGATCGCTTGGCATTTCTCTCCGCTATGGAGAGGAAAGGGCGAGCGATGAACACATCGCAGGGACAATGCGTATTCGTGGACTGTCCTTTCTCTACGGGAAGGATCTGACGAAATCATTTCGGCGGATATTATATGGAGCACCGCAGTCTTACACGCTCGAAAACTATCAGGGCGCAGCACTGGGGATTCAGTTTGATCGCGCACAGCCGATCCATAAAAGAACCACGTTGAAATTGGAGCGCGGTATTGTCGCCTTTCCGATAGAATCCCATCGGGAACTGTATACGGCGTCAAGCCTTATCCATTTGATACAGCAAGCTATGAATGAGAATATCTGCGCTCTGCCTGAGATCGCATATCATCGGGGACTGATACGTGACACCAAATAAAGGGTAAACTGCAAGGCGGTTGTCCACTAAGGACTTTTAGAGGATAATGAGAATATAATTTTTGGAGGAAGAAATAGAGGAAAGATTAGATGAGACGCAATAGCGATGTTTTAAACATAACGGAACGCAAGGCGCTTGTTCTCGGGAGCGTTTTCCATGACTAAAGAGATCATTCTAACAGGACGTCAGGAGCAGATCCGGGATCTCGACATGCTTCCACAGTGGGATCGCAGTCTGGTAGACTTCCGTAAATACCATCAATATGTGGGACAGAGCGGTATCCGTTATGAGATGACAATGCAGGCGACGCGCGGCTGTCCCTACCGCTGCTTTTACTGCGACGTGCAGCATTTGACACCCATGCACCGACGCCGTTCTGTAGAGAGTATCTTTGATGAGGTGAAGTATCTGCACGGCATCGGCGTCCGAAAGAGTGAGTTTATCGACGATGCGTTCAATGTGAACATCAATGCGTTCAAGACGTTCTTTCGCAAGGTGATCGACTCCGGGATGGATATGAACTTCTATTTCCAAAGCGGACTGCGCGGCGACCTGCTGGACAAGGAAGCGATCGACCTCATGGTCGAAGGCGGTACGAAGAGCATGAATCTTGCACTGGAAAGCGCCTCCCCGCGTTTGCAGAAAATGATGGGAAAGTATCTGCAGATTGATCGTCTGCGTGAGAACCTTGCCTACATTGTTGAGAAATACCCGCAGATTATCGTCGGACTCAACGCAATGCATGGGTTTCCGACGGAGACGGAGGAGGAAGCACAGGCGACGGTCGATTTCATCATGGATATAAAGTGGCTGCATTTCGCACATCTGCATAATGTACGCATCTTTCCAAACTCGCGTCTGGAGCAGGTTGCTCTCGAGCACGGCGTGACGAAGAAGGAAATCGAGGAGTCACTGACGTTGCCGTACCACATTATTCCCCCGACGATCAAGCTCGATCCCGATTTCTCGCGCAAGCTGCGCCTCAGCTTCGTCCATCGGTATGTGCTCAGTCCGAAACGACTGCGGCATGTGCTTCGCCATCAGCTTGCCGTGATGAACGAGGAAGAACTCATCTATAAATACCGCACGATTTTTCCGACGCATATCGAGACGTTGGACGATATATTACGCCTTGCGAAGATCAAGCGCGATGAAATCGATATATCGAAGATGCCAAAGGTGGATGTGCCGCATATCACCTATCCAAAGCGGACGCAGAAAGCAGCGGAAGGAGCATTGCGCATTCTCTTTCTCGATGCGAGCCACTTCTTCTCAGCTGACCGCACGAATGAAATCAACGCCGTTGAGCCGCCGCTCGGTGGTATGGCGATTCTCTCGTATCTGAACGATAAATTTGGTGACCGTATTTATGGCGAGATTGTCAAGACGGGCGTCGATGTCGACACGATGGAGGAACTGCGCGCGCGCGTGCAGTCGTTCCGACCGGATTTCCTCATGATGCGGACGCTGACGTATTACAAGGACTTCTTCGTCGATGTTGTCGCAGAGTGCAGGAAGCTCTTTCCCGATGTCCCCATCGTGGCAGGAGGACCGCATCCGACGATTGATCCGGAGGACTGCCTCTATCGTGCCGGTGTTGATGTCTGTGTCATCGGCGAGGGCGAGATTATCTGCGGCGATCTCGTCGGGCAGACGTTGGAGGAGGGACGGTTCCCCGATACGGAGATGCTGCAGAATATCAAGGGCATCGCATTTCGTTCGGATCGGCAGGTGCATCCTGAGGTGGCTGTGCCGAATGGAAAAAATGCGACATATGCGCGCTATCCGTTGTGGGTGAGGGCAGGAACAGAAAAGGCAGTGAGCAGATGATTCTGGGGATTTACTGTGCGGGCAACCTCGGCAAGGTGTTTTATGATCTGGCTGTGCGCATTAATGCCATACAAAGGCGTTGGGAGAAGATCGTATTCATCGATGATGTCTATGAAGGGGCATCGTTCTATGACGGGGCGGAAGTCCATCGACTCTCTGCGTGGAAAGAGCCGAAAGAAAATGTCGAGATTGTGATTGCAAATGGCACACCGCGCGGACGCAAGGCAATTTACGACCGCGTCACAGGCGAGGGGTATCGTTTGGCAACCCTTATTTCACCGACAGCTATTGTCTCGCCGTCTGCACGGCTTGGAGCGGGGGGCGTCGTACTGGATTATGCGGCAGTACTGGCCGATGCTGTCGTTGAGGACAATGTGCTGATCTCTGTTTATACCGCGGTTGGACACGATGTCTGCATAGGGGCGCATAGCGACATTCAGACGAATACGATTCTCGGTGGAAATGTCCGCATCGGGGAAGGCACATTTCTTGGTCTCTCTGTGACCGTGAAGGAGGAGCTCTCCATCGGGCGCGATACGATTATAGGCATGGGGGCGGTTGTCAGTCGGGAGATCGGCGATGGTGTCACTGCTGTCGGTGATCCGGCCCGTGCCGTACGGCGAAATGAAGACGGTATCATCTTTAGAACACATTCGTAAGGAAGGTTTTCCGGAGGAGGGAGGTGGTGGCGTGGCATACGAGAAACTGACACAGATCGGTGCATTTGAAATGCAGGAGTATCAGCAGAACCGCTCTCCGTGGATGTTTGTCGATGAAATTATAGAGGTGGTGCCCGGGAAAAATGCAAAGGGATATAAGAAGTTCACAGACAGCGAGTGGTTTTTTCCCGGACATTTTCCGGACGATCCGAATGTTCCGGGGCTGATCCAGACGGAGGCAATGGAGCAGGTTTTTTTGATGACGTTCCTGACGCTTCCTGAATACAAGGGGAAGAAGACGGGATGTATCGATGTGCGAAGCCGTTACATGAAAAAGCTCATCCCCGGCAATCGGCTGGATATCGAAGCAGAGCTGACAAGCTTCAAGCGAGGGATTGCAAAAGGCACAGCGAAAGGCTACGTCGGAGGAGAGCTTGCCTGTGCGGCAGAGTTCGTGCTCACCATTCCGGAAATCATAGAGGGATTTCGCGTGAAGGCCGCAAGGCAGTAATTGTAAAGAAAGGTGAAATATCATGACCAATTTGGAAAAGTACAACGAAGCATTTATCTCCTCGTTTAATGTGGAGGAGGCGGCACTGGCCTCTCTGGAGTATCAGGGCGTGAAGGAGTGGGACAGCATCGGGCATATGCAGCTCATTTCGGAGCTGGAGGATGCGTTCGACATCGAGATGGAGACGGATGACATTGTGGATTTCTCCGGCTATGAGAAGGGCAAGGAAATCTTGAAGAAGTACGGCGTGGAGATCTAAGCGCATGGACGAGAAGAAAGGATTCAGTCTCGATGGCTATGCGCTGCAAAAGTATCAGCCGAACCGATATCCCTTTTTGATGATCGACTACGTGACGGAGGTCATTCCCGGCAAGAGTGCAAGGGGCTACAAGAATCTCTCGAACAATGAGTGGTTTTTCCCAAAGCATTTTGAGGGGCATCCGAATATGCCGGGAGCGCTTCAGCTGGAAGCCTTGGCGCAGATGCTGGCGGTTGCCATTACGACCCTGCCGGGCATGGCAGGATATGCCACGCATGCGATGAAGCACGTTGTGCGCTTTCGCAAGGAGATTTTCCCGGGGGAACGCCTGGATATCGAAACCGAGGTCAAGTCGTGGAAGCGCGGGATCTGCATCGGCATCGGCAGAGGCTATACGAATGGGACACTCGCGTGCGAGGCAGAGATGACGATTACCATCCCCGAGATTTTCAAGGCATATTTGCCGGATCACGGAGATCGTAAATGAGCCTGATGGAAAAGCCGCAGGCCATGGCAAAAATGCACCGCCTTTACCGCAGTATCAAAAAGAACGGCGGACGCATCGGAACCAACCTGCGCGTGCTCGAACTGGTCTACAGCAATGCCTGCAACTTCAAGTGCGAGCATTGCTCGACGCGCGCCCCGCTTGGCGAGAATGCCGACTACCTGATGCCGCTCGACAAGGTGGCAGAGCTGGCAGATGAGGCGCATGAGCTCGGTATCGTTGAGTGGAATATGCACGGCGGCGAGCTGCTGACGAACAAGGCGCGGCTCTTGGAGCTGATCCGCGCGATCAAGCCGGAGCGATTCTATGTGTTTTTGACCTCGAATGGTTTTTTGCTGACGAAGGAAACGGCAGAGGAGCTTGCCGAGGCGGGCGTGAATCGCGTCTCCATCAGCATCGACAGCTTTAATCCCAAGGTTCATGATGCGTTTCGTGGCGTGGAGGGCGCATATGCGCACGCAATGCAGGCACTCGAATACGTGAAAGAGGCGGGCATGGATCCGTTTATGAATATCACGGTCGGCCATTTTAACGCCTTTTCGGAGGATGTTGAGAATCTCTGCCGATATTCCTATGAGCATGGCTACAAGACCTTCATCAACATTGCGATTCCCTCGGGCAACTGGCAGGGGCATCTCGATGTCGTTGTCGACGACAGGGATCGGGCGCATCTGATGGAGCTGCGCAAGAAGTACGGCAATATCCACCGCGATCTATGGAATCCCTTCGACAAGGAGAATGAGGGGGTACTGGGCTGCCAAACGATGAGCAAGCTCTACGTTACGCCGAGCGGCGATATTTTTCCATGCTCGTTCATGCACATCAGTCTCGGCAATGTCTACAAGCAAAAGCTCAAGGACATCATTGACTACGGCTACAGCATACGTTATTTCCACGACCACAGCGAGAAATGTCTCGCGGGTGAGGATCTCTCCTTCATCAAAAAATATATGGTGGACAAGAAGATGTCGGTCATGGAGCCGCTCGATGCGAAGGAGATCTTCAAAGAGGAAGACTATATCAGGTGATGGGGGACGCAGATGATCCTAGCAGGTCGAAATGCGGTCGTCACGGGTGCAAACCGTGGTATTGGTGCCGCCATTCTTACGGATTTTGCCGCGCAGGGCGCGAATGTATGGGCATGTGCCCGCCGTGCGGAACCGAGCTTTTTGGAGGTATGCGCGCGGCTTGCGCGGGAGCATGGCGTATGGATTGAGCCGGTGATCTTCGACTTGGCGGAAGAGGATGGCATCAAGGCCGGCGTACAGCAGATTCGGGCGGGGAAAAAGCCTGTCGATATTCTCGTCAACAATGCGGGCGTCGTGCCGGAGAATCGACTTTTCCTGATGGCGGATCCGGCGGAGATGCAGCGTGTTTTCTCCGTGAATTTCTTTGCCGCGATGCAGCTGACACAGCGGGTGGCAAAGCTGATGATCCGCCAAAAATCAGGGGCGATTGTCAATGTCTGCTCGATTGCTGCGCTTGATGGAGAGCCGGCGCAGATGGAGTATGTCGCGAGCAAGGCGGCGCTCATCGGTGCGACGCGAAAGCTCGCCTCGGAGCTTGGTGCATACGGCATTCGCGTCAATGGCATCGCGCCGGGACCGACACAGACGGATATGCTCGCCGCGATGGAGGAGGGGCTTCGTGATCGGATGGAGGCGGCAACGCTTCTAAAGCGTCTTGCAGAGCCGCAGGAGATTGCCTCTGTCGTTTCGTTTCTGGCGTCTGATATGGCGAGCTATATGACAGGGCAGATCCTGCGTGTGGATGGGGGGATGGGACGATGAGGACAGAGGAGCTTTGCCGTCGTGCACAGCATATGCGGCGCATGGCACTGGATCTCGCGTATCGCTGCGGCGGCAGTTCGCATATCGGCGGCGGCCTGTCGATGATGGAGATCTTGTCCGTTCTGTACGGCACTGTGATGAATACGGCGCAGCGCACGTTGCCCTATGAGGCGCGGGACAAGTTCATCCTGAGCAAGGGGCACGGCGTGCTGGGGCTTTACACGGCACTTGCTGAGTTCGGCATTATCACGCAGGATCAGCTTGCGACGTTTCAGCGGGACGGCTCGGATTTCATTGCTCATCCTGTGATGAAGGAGGAGCTCGGTCTTGAGTCCTCGAGCGGAAGCCTCGGGCAGGGCATCTCGATGGGCGTCGGTCTCGCGCTTGCGGCAAAGAAGAAGGGCTATGCATACCGGACGTTCGTACTCTGCGGCAACGGCGAGAGCAACGAGGGCTCTGTCTGGGAGGCGGCGATGAGCGCCGTGCAGTTCGGCCTTGACAATTTCACCCTCGTCATCGACAATAATCACATGCAGAGCGATGGGGCAAGCGAAGCGATCCTCGATCTGTCGGATCGCTACGGTGCAATGCTGCGCGCCGTGGGCTTCGAGACGTTTGAGGTGGACGGGCACGATGTTGCGGCCTTGACGGAGGCGTTCCAACGAGAGCGCGCGGAGAGGAAGCCGCGTGCAGTCATCGCCCATACGGTGAAGGGCAAGGGCGTCAGCTTTATGGAAAATAATAATGACTGGCATCATAACCGCCTGACGGAGGAGCAGTATCAAAGGGCGATCACGGAGGTGGAAGAAGCGTGATGGAGATTAAAAAGAGTACGGCTCGCCTCTGGTCGAAGCTCGGCTCGCGCGCTGTCTTTGGTATGGCGCTGCTCGATTTGGCGGAGCGCGGCGTGGATTTTTATGCCATGTCCGCCGATCTCGTCCACTCCTCCGGCCTCGGGCGCTTTCAGGAGATGTTTCCGGAGCGCTGCATCAATATGGGAATTGCCGAGCAAAATATGCTCGGGGTCGCGGGCGGCATGGCAAAGGACGGCACGCCTATCTTTGCGACGTCGTTTGCCCCCTTTATCACGATGCGGGCGGCAGAGCAGGTGCGCATGAATATGGGCTATATGCAGCTCAATGTCAAGACGGTCGGGCTTGGGAGCGGGCTCATCATGGCGCAGCTCGGCAACTCGCATTTTGGGATTGAGGATGTCGCCGTCATGCGTGCCATTCCGAATCTCACGATTGTTTCGCCCGCAGACTGCGGCGAGATTGTCAAGGCAGTCGAGGCGATTGCTCAGCACGAAGGTCCTGTCTATCTGCGTCTGACGGGAGGTCCCGGGAATCCCGTTGTCTATCGGGAGGAATACGACTTCACCATCGGACGTGCAATTACGCTTCGCGAGGGCGCGGATGTCGCTGTCGTTGCAGCGGGGACAATGGTTCATACTGCTCTTGAAGCGGCGGAACTGCTCGCGGAATCGGGCGTAAGTGTGCAGGTTGTCGATATGCACACGATAAAGCCGCTCGACACGGCATGTCTGGATGGGCTTTTGTCGCATCGTCTGCTTGTGACGGTCGAGGAGCATACAGTCTGCGGCGGTCTCGGCGGTGCGGTTGCGGAGTACCTTTCGCCGAAGCGGAAGCGCCCGCCCCACCTCCTGATCGGCATAGAGGATGTATTCCCGCACGCCGGCTCGTATGACTATATGCGCAAGGCATGCGGTCTGACGGCAGAGCAGATCGCGGCGCGGATTCGTACGGCACTCGATGAAACGACGCAGGCGGTAAGGTGAACGAAGTGACCAATAAATTATGGGAGTTTGCTGCGTTTTCGAATCGTACGGCGCTCCTGTTAGAGGAGCGTATAGTAACATATGGAGAACTTGGCGAAGAGGCGGAGCGGATTGCTGCGTGCGTTTCACCGCGTTCCCTCGTCTTTCTGTTAGCCCGTAATTCGCTTGCTGCGATTGCGGGCTATGTCGGTTTTTTGCAGCACGGCATTGTGCCTGTGATGATCGACGCCGCGCTGGATGAAGGCCTGCTTGCTTCGCTCCTTGCGGCATATCGCCCCGCTTATGCATGGATTCCTGCCGAGCGCATGGCGGCGTTTCAGAGTGGACATGAGATCCTGCGGCAGGAGGACTATGTGCTGCTCGACCTGTTGGAGGAAAATCTGTTTCCCCTGCACGCAGAGCTCGCGCTTCTCATGACGACGTCGGGGTCTACGGGCAGTCCGAAGCTCGTGCGGCAGAGCTATGAGAATCTGCGCGCGAATACGGAATCCATCGTAAACTATTTGGATATTCACGAGGATGAGCGCGGCGTGACGAATCTGCCGCTCCACTACGTCTACGGGCTTTCGATCCTCAACACACATCTCGCGGCAGGCGCCTCCGTCGTTGTGACGGAGCGGACACTTTTTGACCGTGCATTTTGGCAGATTGTCCGCGAACATGGTGTAACGAATCTCGGGGGCGTGCCGTATACGTACGCGATGCTGAAGCGGCTGCGCTTCTTCCGCATGGAGCTCCCTGCGCTTCGCACGCTGACGCAGGCGGGCGGCAAGCTCGATCCTGAGCTGCACCGTGAATTTGCCGAATTCGCGCATACACATGGGAAGCGATTCGTTGTCATGTACGGCGCGGCAGAAGCAACGGCACGCATGGGGTATCTGCCCTCTGCGGATGCCATCCGAAAGACGGGCGCGATGGGGATTGCGATCCCGGGCGGCAGATTCGAACTCGTCGATGAGGCGGGCGAGGAGATCAGAGCGTCGGATACGGTCGGCGAGCTCGTCTACTACGGGGCGAATGTGACGCTCGGCTACGCGATGAGCGGCGCGGATCTTGCGCGCGGCGACGAGCGCGGCGGGCGCTATGAGACGGGTGATCTTGCCCGCCGCGATGCGGATGGGTACTACACCATCGTCGGACGCAAGCGGCGTTTTTTGAAGATGTTCGGCAAGCGGACGAATTTGCAGGAGGTCGAGCATATTCTCCGTCGGCAGTTTGGTGAAGTTGAGGTTGCGTGTGCGGGGGTTGACGATCAACTCTATGTCTTTGTGACGCAGGAGGTACTTGTTCCCAAGATTGTGCCGTTTTTGAGTGCAAAGCTCGGGCTGCACCACACGGCGTTTACGGCAAAGTGTATTGCCGAGATTCCAAAAAATGCTTCGGGCAAGACGGTCTATCGCGAATTGGAGCAGTATTATGACGTATGAGGAAGTGCTTGCTCTGCCGCCGTTTGGCGTAACACGTGAGGAGAAGCAGCAACTCATATATGAGGAGCTCTTGCGTCTGACGGAGCAGCATAGGGCGCATTGCGCGCCCTATGCGCGCATGATGGAGGCGGTTGGTTTTTCTGCTGCGGACGTTCATTCGGTGGAGGATATTCCCTTTTTGCCTGTGCGGCTCTTCAAGGAGATGGAGCTGCGGAGTGTGGCGGAGGAGGACGTGTTCAAGACGATGACCTCGTCGGGGACGACGGGGCAGCAGGTGTCAAAGATCTTCCTCGATCGTGTGACGGCGACGAATCAACAGAAGACGCTTGTGCGCATCGTATCCGACCGGACGGGAAAAAGCCGTATGCCGATGCTCATCATCGACTGTCCCTCTGTCGTGAAGAATCGCGCGATGTTCTCGGCTCGTGGGGCGGGCATCCTCGGCTTCTCGATCTTCGGGCGAAAGAAGCTCTATGCGCTGAATGACGTGATGGAGCTGCAGCTGGATGCGATTCATGACTTTCTTGCAGAGAACGCGGGGCAGCGCATCCTGCTCTTCGGCTTCACCTTTATGGTGTGGCAGCATTTCTATCAGGCTCTGCGGGCTGCAGGCGAGCAGCTTGATCTCTCGAATGCCATACTGATTCATGGCGGCGGCTGGAAAAAACTTGCCTCCGAGGCAGTCTCACCTGCGGCATTTCGCGCGGCTCTGCGCGAGGTCTGCGGTGATATGGAGGTTGCGGACTACTACGGCATGGTCGAGCAGACGGGCTGCATCTATCTCGAGTGTGAAGAGGGACATCTCCATGCGAGTACATACTCCGATGTGATCGTGCGCCGACCGTTGGATTTCTCGCCCGCAGCCTTCGGCGAGCGCGGCATCATCGAGGTGGTCTCACTCCTGCCGGAGTCATACCCGGGGCACGCGCTCCTGACGGAAGACGAAGGCGTTCTGCTCGGTGAGGATGACTGCCCGTGTGGGCGAAAGGGGAAGTATTTCAAGGTGCTCGGCAGGCTGAAGCAAGCGGAACTGAGGGGGTGCAGCGATACCTATGCAGCAGCATTTTGATGGTGTGACCTATGCGCTCGGCAGTGCGGAAAGCGAGGCGCGGATGGCGGATGTTCGCCCGCTTCCGATTTTTTCGGAGGAGGCGGTCGCTTTTCTTGCCGCATTCTCGGCAAGGATTCTCGCAGATGCGGAGGCAAAGGCGTACCCCGATGTCGTAACACTCGGCTTTTGGTGCCGTCCTGCCGCACTGCGTCAGATGCAGAAGCTCTATGATGCGGAAAGGAATCGGCTCGGGCGCGGCATTGTCTTTCACATTGCACCCTCGAATGTGGCGGTGAATTTTGCCTACTCGTGCCTCGCGGCATTTCTCGCGGGAAATGCAAGTATTGTACGTCTGCCGTCGAAGGATTTCCCGCAGGTCGATGTTCTCTGTCGGATTTTCACGGAGACGCTTGCGGAGTTTCCCACGCTCTTTCCGTACTTCCTCTTTGTTCGCTACGGACACGTGCAGGAGGTGAACGAGCACTATTCGCGGATGTGTCAGACCCGTGTCATATGGGGCGGGGATGCGACGATTGACGCAATACGCCACACAGTGCTTCCACCGCGTGCAAATGAGATTACCTTTGCTGACCGTCATTCGCTTGCCGTGATTGATGCCCCTGCCTATCTCGCTGCAGAGAAAAAGGGGCGGATCGCGCAGGATTTCTACAATGACACGTACCTCAGCGATCAAAATGCGTGTACCGCGCCGCACTTTGTCGTATGGCTCGGCACAGCAGAGAAGGTCAAGGCGGCGCAGGAGGTGTTTTGGAGCACCCTGCATACGCTTGTGAGGGAGCGCTACACGCTGCAAGGCGTTCAGGCGGTGGATAAGCTGACCCAGCTCTATCGGCTCGGCGTGCACGCTGCGGCGCAGCAAATACCTATGGAGGACAATCTGATCACGCGCGTCTGTGTGGCGGAGCTGACGGAGGAACTTGCCGCATACAAGGCAGGAAGCGGCTTCTTTATTGAATATCGGGCACAGGAACTTGCAGAGATACGACCGCTGTGCGGCATTTCGAGCCAGACGCTTTCGTATTACGGCGTGGAACGGGACAGTCTCCTGCGGGCGGTGCTCGCCATGCGTCCTGCAGGCGTTGACCGCATCGTGTCGATGGGGCGCACGATGGACTTTGCGCTCGTCTGGGACGGTGTTGATCTCATTCGGACCATGAGCCGTGTGATTTCGGCAATTTGAACGGAAGGGGATATGTCCATGTGTACGAAGGTGCTCGTCGTTCTCGGCGGCGATCTGGATGAGGAGCTTGTCCCTCATTACCGGCGTGCGGAGCAGGAGGGGACGCTTTCGATTGTTGGCTATGCGAGCTGTACGGAGCAGGGACTTTCTTTTGAGGGGCCGTC
>ERZ773042.1231-NODE-1231-length-15415-cov-3.090039_pt1 | contig 15415 bp, 15 predicted proteins | sample MGYA00511664_ERZ773042 | MGnify/ENA primary metagenome ERZ773042 (study PRJEB29015, sample SAMEA2737984) | human oral metagenome | biome: human oral; feature: human-associated habitat; material: dental | place: China | collected 2036 ... | reverse complement strand
CCGAAGGCTGCGGCTCCGGTCTCCGCCGGGGGCTCGGCCATCGCCGCGCCCATGCCGGGCAAGGTCCTCGACGTCAAGGTCGCGGTCGGCAGCGTCGTCAAGACCGGCGACCTCGTGCTGCTTCTCGAGGCCATGAAGATGGAGAACGAGATCTTCGCCCCCGCCGACGGTACTGTTGCGGAGGTTCGGGTGCGGGGTGGGGAGTCCGTCAACACGGGGGACGTCCTGGTCGTCCTCTCCTGAAAATGAGAAGTCGGGCTGAGTTTCCGCCTGGAGTTGCCCGATGTTTTTCTTTATGCCTGCTGAGCGTCCCTCCCTTCCGCCCTGAAACGGGTGTGGGGAGGGAATTTTTTTGGGAAATATCCCTGCTCTCCGTGTGCTATTCTCCTTGATGCCGAAAAGTAAAATTGCGGGTTTGACGCTCCCCGCGGCTTGAGGTAGTGTTATCATTGTTAAGATATCAATGGAGGTGTTGGGGAATGAAAATTGCCGTTGGATGCGACCATGCCGGCTACATCCTGAAGCTCATGGCGATGGACCACCTTGTGCTGCGCCCGGAGGTTCGGCTGCAGGACTTCGGGAGCTATTCGGAGGAACGGGTGGACTATCCCGATATCGCGTTCGAGACGGCCAGGGCCGTCTCGGAGGGAGAGGCCGACTGCGGGGTGCTTTTCTGCGGGACGGGGATCGGCATGGCCATAGCGGCGAACAAGATAAAGGGCATACGGGCCGCGGCCTGCAACGATGTCGAGAGTGCGCGTATGGCGAGGGCCCACAACAACCTCAACGTGCTCACCCTGGGCGGGAGGGTTCTCGCCCCCGGGCAGGTCCCCGGCATCCTGGACGCATGGCTGACGACCCCCTTCGAGGGAGGGCGTCACCTCGCGCGCATCAACAAGATCGCTGCGGGAGAAGTTGCGGACTTCTGCACCGGGCTCTCCTCCGGCGGCCGCGTGGTCGTGTTCAATCACCCCCTTGTCCAGCACAAGGTGGGCATCATCCGAAGCAGGGACACCAGCGTCAAGGAGTTCCGCGAGCTGCTGCAGGAGATCGCCGGGCTGATGGTCTACGAGATCACCCGCAACCTTCCCCTGACCGATGTCGAGGTCGAGACGCCCCTGGCGGTGACGAGGGCGCGGACCCTGGAGGGCAAGAAGCTGGCCATCGTCCCCGTCCTGAGGGCCGGCCTCGGCATGGTGGACGGCATTCTCCAGTTGGTCCCCAACGCCAAGGTGGGGCACATCGGCCTCTACAGGGACCCCAAGACGCTGAGCCCGGTGGAATACTACTGCAAGCTGCCGCAGGACATCGAGGAGCGTGAGATATTTGTCCTCGACCCCATGCTGGCGACGGGGGGGTCCGCTGCGGCGGCTATCTCCCTCGTGAAACAGCGAGGCGGACAGAAGGTGTCCCTGGTGTGCCTCATAGCCGCTCCCGAGGGGATCGAACGTGTCCACAGGGAGCACCCGGAGGCCGATATCTTCATCGCGGCCCTGGACAGCCACCTGAACGACCACGGCTATATCGTCCCAGGGCTCGGCGACGCGGGGGACCGCCTGTACGGGACCAAGTAGGGGGTTGCCCTCCTTGATCGATGCCGGACTTTTTTTGCTGGGGCTCGGGGGCTTTTTCTGGGGTGGCCTGGTTACGCCGCTCTCCATTTGCCTGGCTCGCAGCTACCGGATTCTCGACCTGCCCGATGCCCGAAAGATCCACACGGGCCAGATGCCCCGCGGCGCCGGGCTGGTGCTCTGGACGGGGTATCTCCTGTGGGCGCTCTACGCGGTGGCGGAAGCGCCCTCCGTGCGTTTCACCGCGATCGGGGCCACGATCGTCTTCCTCATCGGCTATATCGACGACATGCGCTCTCTGAGCCCGTTCCTGAGGCTGGGACTCCATCTCCTGAGCTCGGCTCTGGCGGTCCTGCCGCTGGGGCTGCCCCCTCTGACAGCCGTGACGTGCGCCGTCTGGATTGCGGGGGTCACGAGCGCCTATAATCTGATCGATGGGGTCAATGGGTTGTGCATCTCCCTTTTCATCGCCTCGTCGGCGGGGCTGGCCTTTCTGGGGGCCGCCCCCGCCGGGGTGGTCATGGCGGCGGCGGCGCTGGGGGTCCTGTGCTGGAACTTCCCCTGTGCCCGGACCTTTCTGGGGGATGGGGGCAGCACCCTGCTGGGCTATCTCTTCTCCGCCCATTTTCTGACCGCCGCGGCTCCGACGCTTCGGGGAATCGGACTGAACGAGCTGGTCCTGCTGCTCCTGCTGTTCGGCGGGATGCCCGTTCTGGACACGATGATCGCCTTCAGCCGGCGCATCCTGATGGGCCGGTCCCCGTTCTATCCCGACAAGGGACACCTGCACCACCGTCTGATGGGGCTTACGGGCTCTCCCCTCTGGGCCGTCGTCTGCCTGGTGCTGATGCAGTCGGCGTCCCTGGCGGGCGGGCTTATGGTCTACGCGCGCCTCTCCTGACGACTTCCCGTGGAGGACATGGATTGGAAGAGATGAACTGGAGGACATGGACAACGGCGAACGAAGGAGGCGGGGGCGCTTCATGCATAGGATAGCCTGTGTCGTCGGGACCCGGCCGGAGGCCATCAAGATGGCGCCGCTCGTGCGGCTGCTGAAGGAGGATGGGCGCTTTGCCGTGACGGTCCTGGCCAGCGGGCAGCACGCCGATATGCTGCAGCAGGCTCTGGCCCATTTCCGGATTGCGGTGGACGTCAACCTGAACGTCATGAGGGAACGCCAGACCCTCGATCACGTGACCTCGGCCGTTCTGCTGGGGGTCGGCGCCTTCCTGGACGGGAGCCCGCAGGACATGCTGCTGGTGCACGGGGACACGACGACGACGTTCGGGGCCGCCCTGGCGGGCTTCTATCGCGGTGTCCCGGTCGGGCATGTCGAGGCGGGGCTGCGCAGCCACAACATGGCCATTCCCTTCCCGGAGGAGGCCAATCGGGTGCTCGTCGACCGGCTGGCCTCCCTTTTCTTCGCGCCGACCCCAGGGGATGCGGAGAACCTGAGGTGCGAGGGAGTGCCTGAGGAACGAATCTTCGTGACGGGCAATACCGTCATCGACGCGCTGCTTTGGACGCTCGGGAACCTCGGCCGGGCGGAGGTCCTGGACGGGGTCCCCGAGGACGGTCCCCTCGTATTGATGACGGCGCATCGAAGGGAGTCGTGGGGGGAGCCCCTGGCCCGTATATGCAGGGGAGTGGCCGCCCTCGTCGAGGCGCATCCCGAGGTGCGGGTGCTGGTGCCCCTCCACAAGAACCCGGCCGTCCGCGAGGTCGTCCGCAGGGAGCTTGGGGGCTTTTCCCGGGTGATCCTCACGGAGCCCCTGTCGTATCCCGATTTCGTCTCGGTCATGAACCGGAGCCTCTTCATCGTGAGCGACAGCGGGGGGATCCAGGAGGAGGCCTCGGCGCTTAGAAAGCCCGTGTTGATCCTTCGGGACCTCTCGGAGCGGCCGGAGGCCATCGCCTCGGGGACGGGGGTCCTCGTGGGGACGGACCCGGAGGCCATCCTCAGGGAGTCGCTGCGCCTTTTAGAGGACCCGGACTACCGGGGAACGTTTTTGAAGCGGGGGATGCCCTTCGGTGACGGCAGGGCATCCGAGAGGATCCGGGATATCCTCCTGGACTATCTGGACAGCCTTGCGGGAGGGATCGGCGGATGAACGTCATGAGGATACAGGGGGGGATCCCTCTCAGGGGGACCGTCCGGACCCAGGGGGCGAAAAACGCGGCTCTGCCTGTCATGGCGGCCTGCCTTCTCCTGAAGGGAGGGACGCTTGCGCTCGACAACGTCCCGGACCTCTGCGACGTGAGCACGATGATGGAACTGCTCAGGGCCCTTGGAGTGGAGGTCTCGAGGGAGGAGGACCGCGTGCTGCTGAACGTCCCCGAGGACATCGCCTGGGAGGCCCCGGAGCACCTGGTGCGCAAGATGAGGGCCTCCTCGCTGGCGCTTGGCCCCCTGCTGGCCCGCGGCGGCCGGGCGGCCCTGCCCCTGCCGGGCGGGTGTTCCATCGGCAGCCGTCCCATAGACCTGCACCTGAAGGGGCTCGTGCAGATGGGGGCGAAGATCGAGATCCGCAACGGCGTGGTGCACGCGGCGGCGGACCGGCTGCGGGGCCGGAGAATTTACCTCGACTTCCCCTCGGTGGGGGCGACGGAGAACCTGATGATGGCCGCGACCCTGGCCCGGGGCGAGACGATCATCGAGAATACGGCCCGTGAGCCTGAGATCGAGAACCTCGCCGCGGTGCTGAGGACCATGGGGGTCCCCATCGAGATGGAGGGGACGGGGTGCGTCCGCATCAAGGGGGTCGATGAGGTGCAGCCGGGACGCGAACGGGTGATCCCCGACCGCATCGAAGCCTGCACCTACATTCTGGCGGGCGTCATGACCGGCGGGGAGATCACCGTGTGCGACGTCGTCCCCGCGCACATCGACGCCCTGCTCGCCAAGCTGGAGGAGGCCGGTGCGAGGTTTGCCGTCAGGAAGGGGGAGGTGACCGTCTTCCCCGTGGAACGCCTGCAGTCCGTCTCCCTGAAGACGATGCCCTATCCCGGCTTCCCCACGGACCTCCAGCCTCAGATGACGGCGGCCCTGGCCCTTGCGGGCGGCGTCAGTATGGTGGAGGAGAGCGTCTTCCAGGCCCGCTTCCTCTACGCCGAGGAGCTCAATCGGATGGGGGCCGACATCCGCATCAAGGGGGACACGGCCATCATCAACGGGGTGAGGAGGCTGGATGGGGCGTCCGTGAGGGCGACGGACCTGCGCGCGGGGGCCGCGCTGATCCTCGCCGGGCTCTCCGCCTCCGGGGAGACGCGCATCGAGGACATGGTGCACGTCTGGCGCGGATACGAGGCCATCGACCGCAAGCTTCGCGGCCTGGGGGCCTCGGTGTCCCTCGAGGAGGGGACCGGATGATGATGGAGCCGAGGACCGAGACGGGAGAGAGCCTGCAGGGTGCCGCGTCGAGCGTTGCCGAGGGACTGCCCCCCGAGGAGAAGAGCTCCGAGGAGAAGCCCCCAGTGCGGAAGCCCGACCTTTCCACTATCGAGGTGTACGCGTTCGTCGGGCCGGCGGGGACCGGCAAGAGCCAGAGGGCCTCGCAGGTGGCGCGCCAGCACGGCATCGACCTGATCGTCGACGACGGCCTGGTCGTGTCCCGGGGGCGCATCATGGCGGGCCGGAGCGCCAAGTCGGAGGGCAACATGGTCCGGGCCATCCGGCGCGCGCTCTTCGAGTACCCCGCCCACCGCGAGGAGGTGGTGGGCTTCCTCGAGGGACGCGCTCCCTGCAGGCTGATGCTCCTCGCCACCTCCGAGGGGATGATGCGGAAGATCGTCGCGAAGCTGGGGCTGAGCGATCCCGTCAAGATCATCGGCATCACCGACGTGGCGACGCGGGAGGAGATCGACAACGCGCTTCGGGAACGGCGCGAGAAGAGGCAGCACGTCGTCCCCGTCGCCCGCACCCAGATTCAGCGCAACTTCGCCGGAAAACTGGTGAGCCAGCTTAAGGACCTCTTCAAGAGCAAGGACAGGGACGACGGGCGCACCATCGTCAAGCCTCCCTTCAGTTTCGACGGGCACGTGACGATCGGCAGGGAGGCCATCCTGGAGATGTGCCGGCGCCTCGTCGTGATCGGGGACCACGTCCGCAAGGTGCACGAGATCGAACTGGAGACCGACGACGACAGCCTCGAGGTGAACCTTGCGATCGACGTCAGGCTGGGGAGCCGAAGCGCCCTTCTCATCGCCCGCCTCCTGCAGAAGAAGATCAGCGTCGGGCTGAGCTACTTTACGGGGATGGACGTCAGGAAGGTCAACGTCAGGATCCATGAAATCGAACTCTAACCGGAGGAAAGGGATTGGATGAGTGCGGACGAGACAAGGGATGAGAGGCACGCCACCGAGGACCGGAGGGCAGTGGCCTGGGACGAGCTGAGGTCCCGGGTCGAGACGTGCGACCGCTGCGGGCTCTGCGGGACCCGTGCGCGCACGGTCTTCGGCCAGGGGATGACGCGGACGCCGCTCGTCTTCGTCGGGGAGGGGCCCGGGGCCGACGAGGATCGGGAGGGGCTGGCCTTCGTGGGAAGGGCCGGCCAGCTCCTCACCCAGATCCTCACCGCGGCGGGGATAGACCGGGAGTCGGTCTTCATCACCAACGTGGTGAAGTGCCGTCCTCCGAACAACCGCGTGCCCACCCAGGAGGAGATGATGCGGTGCGGGGATTTTCTGGAGGCGCAGCTCCTCCTGATCCGGCCGCGCATCCTCGTGTGCCTCGGCAATACGCCGATGCGCTGGATACTCAAGACCTCCGAGGGGATAACCGCCCTTCGCGGGCGCTGGTTCGAATGGAGGGGGATCGAGGTCATGCCCATGTTCCACCCCAGCTACCTTCTGCGCAACGACTCCCGGCAGAAGGGCAGCCCGAAGGACCTCACGTGGCAGGACGTCCGGAAGCTGAAGGCCCGCCTGGACGAGATAAGGCTGGACGAGACAAGGAAGGAGAACGCCGAGCAACCATGAAGACGGAGTCGAAGTCGGCGCCGAAGACGGTGCCCGATCATCTGGCAATCATCCTCGACGGAAACGGAAGGTGGGCCAAGCGGAGGGGGCTGCCCCGCCTCATGGGGCATCGTGCCGGCCTGAGGAAGCTCGAGGAGATGGTCCGCCTCGTGAAGCGCCGGGGAATCCGCTATTTCTCGGTCTACGCTTTCTCGACCGAGAACTGGAACCGGCCGAAGATGGAGGTCGACGGCCTGATGAGCCTCTTCCGCTACTACATCCGCCGCAAGGTCGACGCGATCAGGGCGGAGGGCGGGCGCATCCGTTTCGCGGGGCGGCGCGACAACATTCCCGCGGACCTTCTGGAGATGATGCGCTGGGCCGAGGAGCGCACCAGGGAGGAGACGACGATCGACTTCATCCTGTGCCTGAACTACGGCGGACGCGCCGAGGTGCTGGACGCCGTCAATGCGCTCGTGGCGAGCGGCCACTCCGGCCCCGTCACGGAGGCCGACCTGCGGCGTTTCTTCTACCTGCCGGACGTCCCCGACCCGGACCTGATCGTCCGGACGAGCGGTGAGCTCCGCCTCAGCAACTTCTGGCTGTGGGAGGCGGCCTACAGCGAGTTCTACTTCACGGACATCCACTGGCCCGATTTCGACGAGGCCGCCCTCGACGCGGCCCTTGGGAATTACGCCGGGCGGGAGAGGCGCTATGGCGGACTCAAGCCCTAGCCGCGAGCTCCTTCTGCGCACGTTGAGCGGCGCCTTCATCGTCCTGGGGATCATCGGCGGCATCTACCTGGGGGGAACGGCCTGGCTCTGCGTCGTGTCCGCGCTCGCCCTCGTCTCGCTGGGGGAATATTACCGCCTGCTCGGCAAGCAGGTGAAGCTCTCGCGCGGAATCGGCTACATCTGTTCCCTTGCCGTGCTCCTCTCGTCCGCCGAGGGGATTCGGCCGGTCTCGATCGCCCTGATCCTGTCCCTGAGCACCTATGCCATCTTCATGGTCGAGATCCTGCGCCGCCAGACGACGGGGCAGAGCTTCGTGGTCGGGAACGTGGGGGGAACCATGTCCGGGGTGCTCTTCATCGTCATGCCCTGGACCTGCATCGTGTTGCTGCGGGGCCTCCCCACGGGGAACCTCATCCTCGTGTCCCTTTTTGCCAGTACGTGGGGCTGCGACGTCATGGCCTACCTGATCGGCGCGCGGTGGGGACGAAACAGGCTCTGCGAGCACGTCAGTCCAAAGAAGACCTGGGAGGGCTTCATCGGCGGCTTCCTGGGCAGCTTCCTGATGGCCGCCATCGTCATCTACGTCCTGGAGCAGCCGCCCTACCCCCTTTTCCTGATAGGTCTGGTCTGCGGGCTCGCCGGCCAGATGGGAGATCTGGCCGAATCCCTTCTCAAGCGGGAGCTCGACGAGAAGGACTCCGGCCGTCTCATCCCCGGACACGGGGGGGTCCTGGACCGCTTCGACAGCATCCTGATCAACGGGCTCCTGACCTACCTGCTCTTTGGGATCGTTTTGGTATGACGGGGCCAGGGCGAAAGCGGATTGCGGTCATCGGGGCGACGGGCAGCGTGGGGTCGTCCGTCCTGGACGTGTGCCGTGCATACCCCGACGCGCTCGAGGTTTGTGCCCTCGCCGCGCGGTCGCCCTCCGAAAAACTGATGGCGCTGGCGGCGGAGTTCGGTGTTACAATGCTCTGCGTCCACGACGCGCCGCCCGACTTTGGGCCGGAGGGGACGAGAGGGCTTCGGGGCCCCGAGGGCCTGATCGCCGTGGCGGAGGACCCGTCGGTGGACCATGTGGTCTTCGCGTCCTCCGGGACCGCGGCCATCCCGGCCCTGCAGGCCGCCCTGCGAGCGGGGAAGGAGGTCTCCCTGGCGAACAAGGAGAGCATCGTCGTCGCGGGGCCGTGGGTGATGCCCCTGGTGCGGACGAAGGATCAGCTGCGTCCCTTGGACAGCGAGCACAACGCGGTGTGGCAGTGCCTGCACGGCGAGTCCGCCCCCGTGCGGCGTGTCCTCCTCACGGCCTCGGGCGGCCCCTTTCGGACCTGGACGGCGTCGGAGCTGGAGACGGTCACGCCCGATATGGCGCTCCGCCATCCCGTATGGTCCATGGGGGCGAAGATCACGGTCGACAGCGCCACCCTGATGAACAAGGGGATCGAGCTGATCGAGGCGATGACGCTCTTCGGCCTGGAGCCCCATCAGGTGGACGCCGTGGTCTCTCCGGGGTCCTTCGTTCACGCCCTGGCGGAGTTCGAAGACGGCAGCGTCAAGATGCTCGCCGGGGTTCCGGACATGCGGCTTCCGGTGTCGTCCTGTCTCTTCTGGCCGGAGCGCCGTTTCCCCTGCGGGGGACTTGAACGGCCCGTGGTTGCCCCCCGCACGATCGCCTTCGAGGAGCCGGACCCGGAGCGCTTTCCCGCCCTGAGGCTGGCGCGGGAGGCGATGGAGCGAAGGGGGCCGTTCCCCGCCGTCCTGGTCGGGGCGGACGAGGTGGCCGTGGAGCGGTTCCTCTCGGGGCGGCTGGGTTTTACGGCCATCGCACGGGCCGTGGAGGAGACGATGGGGGCCTGTACGCTCCCGGTCCCCCAAACCCTTGAGGACGCGCTCGCGGCCATGGAATGGGCCGGGCGGCACTGTGCCGCCGTCTGCGGCGCGTGGGAAGGGTGAGGGGAGCGCGGACGAATATCGAATGGGATTCCCAAGGGACGAGTCCCTTGGGTGGGTCCAGGGCAAAGCCCTGGAAGTTTTTAGGGAAGCAAGGAGAAAATCGATTCGATGCTGACAAGTATTATTGCGTTCATAATCGTCATCGCCATCTGCGTGCTGGTCCACGAGTACGGGCACTACATCACGGCGCGCCTTCTGGGCGTCCAGGTACACGAGTTCGCCTTCGGCATGGGGCCGGTAGTGAAACAGATCGAGCAGAGAGCCGGGCAGGATGGGAGGCCCCGGATGCTCTGGTCCTGGCGTCTTTTCCCGGTCGGCGGCTTCTGCCGGCTGGCCGGAATGGGGGAGGAGTCCGACGGGGAGGCGGTGCTTCCGGGCATGGGGTTCAACGAGCAGTCCGCCTGGAAGCGTTTCTTCATCCTCCTGGACGGGGCCCTCTTCAACGTTCTGCTGGCCTTCCTGCTGACGGCGGTGTTCCTCTGCGGGCATGGGGTCATGAACATGGAGGACACGAGGATCGGGACCCTGATGGAGGGGTTCCCCGCGCAGCGGGCGGGCCTCGAGGTCGGGGACCGCGTCGTGGCGGTGAACGGCAGGTCCGTCGCCCATTGGCGTGAGATGTCCGAGGCGCTGAGGGAGGCTGCGGTCAAGGGGGACGTCCGCCTCGAGGTCCAGCGCGGCGACCGTACCCTGACCGTGACGACGCCCATCCCCGACAACGCGGAGTATGGGCACCCCATGCTGGGGGTCACCCCCGCGCTTCAGCGCTATTCCCCCGGGCAGGCTTTGCAGAATGCCGCAGGGTACACATGGAGGATGTCGAAGCTCATGCTCAAGGGGGTCTGGGACTGGGTGACGCAGCGCCAGGAGGTGGACGTCACCGGCCCCATCGGCATTGCCTCGATGTCTGGGCGGGCCTTGAGGGAGGGGCTCTGGAGCTTCGTGACCTTCCTGGCCCTGATCAGCCTGAACCTGGGGCTGCTCAACCTCTTCCCCATCCCCGCCCTCGACGGAGGGCGCATCCTCTTCGTCCTGCTGGAGATGGTGTTCCGCCGCCGGCTTCCGGAGCGCGTGGAGAACTGGATCCACATGACGGGCTTTGTCCTGCTGATCGCCCTGATGATCTTCGTCACCTGGCAGGACGTCTACAACCTCTTCTGGACGCGATGAAGCGTCAGGTCCGGATAGGGCCCCTGACGGTCGGGGGCGGGGCCCCGGTTCGGGTGGAGAGCATGCTGAAGGCCCCCCTGTCCGATCGCGGGGCCTGTCTGGACCAGTGCCGGAGCCTCCTCGAGGAGGGGTGCGAGCTGGCCCGTGTGGCCCTGCCGACGGCGGCCGACGCGGAGGGGCTGGCCTGGCTGCTCCCACGGACCGAGCTGCCCCTCATGGCGGACATCCACTTCGACCCTGCTCTGGCCTTGGCGGCGATGGACGCGGGGTGTCGGAGCATCCGCATCAACCCCGGGAACATGCCGCTGGGGCGTCTGAACGAGATGATACGGATCGCGAAGGATACGGGCGTCGTCATCCGCATCGGAGCCAACGGGGGGTCCCTCTCGGGGCGGCAGCTCGAGGAGGCGGGGGGTGACCGCGCCGCGGCGCTCTTTCTGGCCGTCCGAGAGCAGGCGGAGCTGTTGCTGGAGAATGGGTTCGAGGACATCATCCTCTCGGCGAAGTCCTCCTCCGTCCCCGAGACGGTGCGGGCCAACCTCCTGATCGCCCGTGCGTATCCCGATTTTCCCCTGCACGTCGGCCTGACGGAGGCCGGTCCCGGCGACGGCGGGATCGTCAAGAGCACGGCCGGCATTGCCTCACTGCTGGCGCAGGGCGTCGGGGACACGCTGCGCGTCTCGCTGACCGACAGGCCGGAGCGTGAGGTGCGGGTGGGGTACGAGATCCTGAAGGCGCTCCATCTGCGCTCGCGGGGGGTGAACCTGGTGTCGTGCCCGACCTGCGGCCGCAGGCGCGCGGATGTCATGCGCCTCGTGGCGCTCATCGAGCCGATGCTGAAGGACCTGCCCGACGGGACGAGCGTGGCGGTCATGGGGTGCGAGGTCAACGGCCCCAAGGAGGCGAAACACGCCCGGCTGGGAATTGCCGGGACCCCGGCCGGAGCGGTCCTGTTCCGGGAGGGGCGGGTGGTTGGCGAATACCCCTTCGAGGAGGTGCCGGAGGTCCTGCCACGCTTTTTCAGGGAAGCAGACCCGAACGGCTCCGGCGAGCCGGGGGATGACGAAGCCAGCTGCGGGGCGGGGCATCGGGACCGTACACCTGTATATAAATAAAACGGCCGATATGGGGAGACATTGGAAAAAGGGGGAACGTGGCATGCCGGTCAATCTCAAGGGAAGAAGTTTTTTGACTCTGATGGATTTTACGCCCGAGGAAATCGCCTATCTGCTGAGCCTTTCGGCGGACCTCAAGGCGAAGAAACGCGCCGGGATCCGGGGCTGCGCTCTGGCGGGGAAGAACGTGGCGCTTCTTTTCGAGAAGGCCTCGACCCGTACCCGGTGCGCCTTCACGGTCGCCTGCATCGACGAGGGGGGGCACCCCGAGTTTCTGGGCAAGAACGACATTCACCTCGGCGGCAAGGAGGACGTGAAGGATACGGCCCGGGTGCTGGGACGGATGTTCGACGGCATCGAGTTCCGGGGGTTTCGGCAGAGCATGGTCGAGGAGCTGGCCCGGTGGGCCGGGGTCCCCGTGTGGAACGGCCTGACGGACGTCGACCACCCCACGCAGGTCCTGGCCGATTTTCTCACGCTTCAGGAGAACTTCGGTCGCCTCGAGGGCCTGAACCTCACCTATGTGGGCGATGGCCGCAACAACATGGCGAATGCCCTCATGATCGGCAGCGCCAAGATGGGGGTCAACTTCACCATCGGGTCCCCGAGGGAGCTCTTCCCCGACCCCGAGCTGGTGGAGCGGTGCCGGGCGGCCGCGCAGCGGAGCGGCGCGGAGATCCGCATCGTCGACGACCCCCGTAAGTCCGTCGAGGGGGCCGACGCCGTCTACACCGACGTCTGGGTCTCGATGGGCGAGGAGGCGCAGAAGGAGGCGCGCGTTCGGCTGCTGACACCATGGCAGGTCAACGAGGAGCTGATGAGGGCGACCGGCAGGGATAGGACGATCTTCCTGCATTGCCTGCCGGCGGTGAAGGGCTGCGAGGTCACGGAGGAGGTCTTCGAGTCCTCCCGTTCCAAGGTGTTCGACGAGGCCGAGAATCGGATGCACACCATTAAGGCCGTGATGGTCGCCACCATCGGCGCGTAGGGGAGGTGGGAAGGATGTCGGAGAGACGGACCTTTCGGTGCGCCTCCTGTTCCCATGTCTTCGAGCAGGAGGGCGGGGCGCTTCGGTGTCCCGAGTGCCGGGGCAGGACCCTGATTCTGCTGGAGGGAGCGCCCCTCAGGGGCTCCAAGGGATGCGGCGGGAGCTGCGGAAGCTGTTCCTGCGGTTGTCATTAGTTTCTGTACGGAGGAGGCGGGTATGTCCATGGCGGAGGTAAAACAGGAGCACACGACGCATCTGCTGGGGGCCGCCGTCGTGGGCAAGACCCACCCGCGCATCGAGCTGCGCGGCCGGCTCGACAGCCTGAACGCCGCGATCATCCGCGTGCAGATAGCGGCGCGCGAGGCGGGGTGCGCGCAGCTCGAGAAGGACCTGGAGGAGGTTCGGGACAAGGTCGGGGAGATCCTGGCCTGCGAGGTGAAGGATGTCCCCTGCTCCGAACTCTCCCTGTGGGGGCTGACGGACGAGGAGATTCACGCGCGCTCGCATTTCCCGGAGCACGCTTACGGGATCGGGCATATCCTGCCCCATCCCGATATGGGGCGGTGGGCGGCGGAGCTCAATCTGCTGCGGACGCTGGTCCGGGAGGTGGAGCTCTGCGCCTGCCGCGCCTTCGATTCGCGGGAGGGGATCGAAAGGCCGGACATCATCAAGGTGCTGAACCGTCTCAGCAGCGCTTTCTACATCCTGACCTACAAGTACCTGCCCAAGGGATACGACCGGACGATCCGTTTCGCAAGAACGGAACCAAGGAAGGACGCACCGAAAAGGGAAGCGCAGTCCCGGTAGCGGAATGAACACCCTGCACGTTTTGAAGATCGCCCAGCTCGCCGTCAGGTCTCTGCTTGCCGAGGCCGCGGTCTACCCCAAGCCGGGGTTGGTTACCCCGCTGGACAATGGTTCCTGCACGGACCGGACCTTTCAGAGCTTCATCGACAGCGCCGTGGCGCTTCTTCCCTGTTTCCTCAACTGTGCGTCCATTGGGATGGAGACTTTAGAGCTCGGTCCCGAGGACGTGTTCGCCCTGCTGCGCGTGACGGGACGCCAGGGCGAGCAGGAGATGCTGCAGGCGACTGGCGGCGTTGGCACGCATCGGGGGGCTATCTTTCTTTTCGGCCTCCTGTGCGCGGCGGCGGGACGGCTCGCGGCCCAGGAACGGGAACTGACCCCCAGGGCCCTGGCCCTGGCCGCATCCTCCTTCGTACGAGGAATCGTGGGACGGGACTTGGGCGGCCTGAGCCTGGAGAGCTGCGGGACGGCGGAGGAACGTGCCTTCGTCCTCTACGGGCTGGAGGGGCCGAGGGGCGAGGCGGAACGGGGGTTCCCCATGACCCTGCGGGCCGCGGACCTGATGCGAAGGCTCGGGGAGGAGCATGGCGATGCCCTCTCGTTCCGGGAGCGTGCGGCGCACACCCTGATCTTCATCCTCTCCGAGAATGCGGACAGCGCCCTGGTGTCGCAGGGGGGGCTGGACGCCATGCTGAGCGTGCAGGAGGAGGCGCGAAAGGCCCTTGAGTCCGGCGGAATGCTCTCTCCCTCCGGGCGGGCCGGGATCGCGGAGATGGAAAGCGCGCTTGCAGGGCGCGGGCTGTGCCCCGAGGGTGGGGCCGATATCCTTGCGGCCGCGCTGTTTCTTGATGCCGCTCACGCCTGCCTGCGGAACTGAGGGACGCCCGTTTTTGTCGGTCAGTACCTTAGGCCGTAGGCCGGATAGTAGACCCTCTGGTCGCTCAGGCCCTCCTTCTGGGCGGCCAGAGCCGCCTGTCCCTGCGCTCCCATGTTGTAGGAGAGCACGGAGGTCAGGACGTGGACGACGAACATGGGGCCGATCAGGCTGCTGCCGAAGGTTGGGGAACGGTCCCCGGCGTAGAAGGAGAGATGCGAATGCCCGCATATGGGGGCGGCAGGGCTGTCCGTCAGGGTGACGATGCGGGTGCCCCGCCGGGCGGTGGCCTCGACGGCCTCCGTGACCTCAATGACGTAGCTGGGAAGCTCGCAGACGATCAGCATGTCGTTCTCCCCGACGGCCCGGGACTGTTCGATGAGCGAGACGGATCCTCGGCGCATGAGGACCGTCTTGAGCCCCAGTTCCGTGAAGCGGGTGTAGAACCACTCCGAGACCAGGGCCGAAATCCCCCAACCCATGCAGTAAATAGCGTCAGCCTTTTTTGCCGCCTCACAGAAGGCGACGATGGACCTGGAGGAGAGGCCGTTGCGGGTCTCCTCCAGGTTGGCCTGCTCCAGACGGCAGAGGTCCTGAGGAATGTGGGTGTCCTGGACCTCCCCGGCGATGGAGGAGGGGGCGACCTGTGCGAGCAGGGCTTCCTTGAGGACGTCCTTCAGGTCGGCGTATCCCTCGAACCCGAACATGCGCGCGACCCGCACCAGCTGTGCCTTGGATACCGAAAGCCTTTCGGCGACCTCGCCGATGGAATGGAAAGCTACCTCCGAGGAGTTGCCCAGAAGATATTCTGCGACGCGCCGGGTCTTCGTGGGAAACGTGTCCATCCTGTCCCGAATCTGTTTTTCCAGGTCCTGAATGTTCATTGCCCCGTCCCCTCCTCTTTCTCGGTCTCGAGCATGGCCTCGACCTCGTGCCGCCAGGGCATGGAGGGCTGGGCTCCAAAGCGTGTGCAGGCCAGGGCTCCGGCCCCGGCGGCGAAGCGGACGGCCCGTTCCGGCGGCATTCCCTCCGCCATCCCCACGCTCAGCGCCGCGCAGAAGGCATCCCGGGCCCCGGTGGAGTCCACGGCCTTGACCGTAAAGGACTTGAACGCAAAGGTCTTTCCGCCCCTCGAGCACACCAGCCCTCCCTGGGCGCTCCGCGTCACCACGACGGTCTTGACGCCCCGTGCAACGAGCTGCTGGGCTAACTCGGCGATCCGGTCCTCCGCAATGGGGCCGCCGCCC
>ERZ773042.1228-NODE-1228-length-15440-cov-3.506792_pt1 | contig 15440 bp, 7 predicted proteins | sample MGYA00511664_ERZ773042 | MGnify/ENA primary metagenome ERZ773042 (study PRJEB29015, sample SAMEA2737984) | human oral metagenome | biome: human oral; feature: human-associated habitat; material: dental | place: China | collected 2036 ... | reverse complement strand
CGAACACGGACGAGGATCGCCGCACGATCCAGAAAGAGATCAACCAGATGGTTGACCAGATCGACGACAACGCACTTGCAACGTACAACGGCAAGTACCTCGTCGATGGTTCGCGCAACAGCAAGGGTATTGCAACGTGCACGACGCTCACGAACACGGCGCTCAGCACGGCTGCAACTTGGAGTTCGGCTCTGACGGCTCTCAAGAGCCGTACGGATGAGAGCCTCAACATCCAGTCGACGGATAACGTCACGGTCTCCTATGTCCGTGAGGGCCGCACCTACACGACGACGTTCTCGGTCGGCACGAATGGTCTCTCCGACATCATCAAGAGCACGGCGTTCAACGGTACGGAGTCTCTCGCAGGCACAGCTCTCGTCAGCGGCACGAAGAACGAGGCTCTTGTCGGTCTTGACAAGGCGAAGAACAGCGTCTACACGGCGGACAACAAGACGGCTCTCTCGATCAATGCAGCCGGCGCGGGCACGACCTACCAGATCTCCTCGTTCACGATCTCGATCACGGACAACACGGGTGCCCTCCGCAAGACGGCGAACAATGCTCTCGATGCGTTCAACGAGCGTATCCGCGCAGAGAACAAGTCCGAGGACAATGCTCTCACGCTCCAGACGGGCACGAAAGCAAACCAGGCAATCAAGGTCAGCATGAGCGACATGCGTTCGCTCGCACTCGGCCTGAAGGGCACGGACGGCTCGGTCCTCAGCGTTCAGACGCAGGACAAGGCAAACGCTGCCATCAACACGATCGAGACGGCTCTGCAGAAGGCTCTCGATGAGCAGGCGAACATTGGCGCTGTCCAGACCCGCCTTGCTTACACGAGCTCCAACCTCACGACTTCGTCCGAGAACGTTCAGAACTCCGAGTCCACGATTCGCGATGCGGATATGGCGAAGGAGATGACGAACTACACGAAGAACAACGTTCTGCTCCAGGCTGCGCAGTCCATGCTCGCGCAGGCGAACCAGAACAGCTCTGCAGTTCTCTCGCTTCTCCAGTAATTTACAGCCTCAGCTGTATCTATTACAGAAAGAACCTCTCCCTTCGGGGAGGGGTTCTTTTTCTTTGCTAATTTTAGACTCATCGCGTATAATATTCCTATGAAAGGAGACTGCCATGAAGATCTCTGCATGCTATATTGTTAAGGATGAGGCGGACGAACTGCGCCGTTCTCTTGCATCCGTCGCTCCGGCAGCGGATGAGATTGTTGTTGTTTCAACGTGCGGGGATACTGCTGTGGCAGCAGCTGCAAAGGAATTTCATGCGGCGCTTTACGATTTCGCATGGCAGGGGGATTTTGCCCGTGCACGCAACCACGCCCTCCGGCAGACGACCGGAGATCTTGTGATCTTTCTCGATGCGGATGAGTATTTCCTCCATCCGGCTGAAGTGCGCAGGGCAATCGAGGACACCGCAGAAAAGATGCCGGATGCTGATGTCATCATGATCGGACTGTACAGTTTCCTGACCAGGGATTCCTTTGATGATGCACTCTATGAGCGCAGCCCCCGGATCCTGCGCATGCCGATGTGCTATATGGGGATGATTCACGAGCAGGCCGTCCGTCCGGATGGGGCAGAGCGTGTGCTCGCCTACGCGGATGCGCGGCTCGATGCAGGACATACGGGGTACATCCGGGAGCGCGGAGAGGAGAAAATCCGGCGCAATATTGCCATGCTGGAGCAGGATGCAGAGCTGCATGGGCGGACTGCGGTCCATGCATACTATTTGGCAGACTGCTACTTCGGCCTGCATGACTATGCGCGGGCGCTTGCGCTTTCGGAAGAGGCACTGCACAGCGACTATCGTTTCATCGGCGAGGAAAGCAAGATTTATCACCAGATGATTGAATCTATGCGCGCCCTGCACTATTCGGATGAGGAGATGCTCGCCCTTGCGGATGAGGCACTCCTAAAATTTCCGCAACTGCCCGATTTCTATGCGCAGCGCGGGATGATCCTCTGCGGCATGGTGCGCTACCCGGAGGCTGCAGAGAGCCTGAAGGAGGCGCTTGTGCGGTTCGATTCGGGGCTTTCATCGCTGCATGACTCGTCGTTCTTTAATACGCAGGCGGCGCGATTGGCCGCAGAGCGCATCCGCCGCATTTGCCTTCATCTGGGAGATACGGCCGGAGCAGAAGAGTGGAGCAAGAAGGCAGAAACCTATACGGAAGAGCATATGCAGACAGAGGAAATGAAGCGTTTGCGGATTACGGCGTGCTGGATTGTGCGCGATGATGCGAAGCATCTCCAAAAATCCGTCGAAAGTGTACGCGGACATGCAGATGAGCTGATTGTACTTGATACGGGATCAGAGGATGACAGCGTGCATGCTGCGGAGAAGTGCGGCGCTGCGGTCTATCATTTCCCATGGCAGGACGATTTTTCAGCGGCGCGCAACGCAGCGCTCACGCATGCATCGGGAGATTGGATCATTTTCATCGACGCGGATGAATACTTCTCCTCCGAGACATATGGGAATCTGCGCCGCACAATTGAGGAGGCAGATGCACGCGGCGGAGAGGTGCTGTTAATTCCTTGGCATAATATTGATGAGGAGACCGGGGAAACACTGCTTGACTCCTATGCGCCGCGCATCTTTCGCCGGAGGGAAGGAAGATGCTACAAGGGGCGTATTCATGAGGAACTGCGGGATGCAGACGGGTCGGTGCCGGCATCTCTGATGATTGCGCCGGAGACGCTGACTCTTGTGCATACAGGGTACTCTGCTGCACTTTCACGTGCAAAGGGGGAGCGCAATCTGCGCCTCCTGCACGAGGAGATGAATGACACGGATGCACCGGAGCGCTGCTGGCGTTATCTTGCCGAGACCTATGACAACCTCGGCAATGAACGAATGGCGGAACACTATGCCCGTCTCGACGTCGGGCTTGGGCGGCGCGGCGTTGTCTATGCGAGCAGCAGCTGGCGGATTCTCCTGCGTATTTATGGCGCAAATCCTGTCCTCAGAGAGAAATATCTTGACGTTGCAGAGGCTGCTGCACGTGTATTTCCGGAGCTGCCGGAGATGCATGCGGAGTACGCCGAGGCACTCGCTGCGCATCACCGCTATCCGGAAGCTGCTGCTGCGGCAGAGCATGCGCTGGCCCCGGCTGCGCATACGGGCATTGAGGTCTCGCTCTTCACGGAGGAGATGGCCGGAGAACTGTGCCGCCGCATGGAGATCTGGCGGCGCATTGATGCGCATGCGGAGGAGATGCGCATTGCGGCGTGTGTCTTTGTGCGCGACGATGTGCAGGATATGGAGATCTGGCTTGCGAATGCGGCGGTTTATGCCGATGAACGTGTTGTCGCAGACACCGGCGCGACGGACGGTACCCGTGCGCTTGCGGAGAAAGCCGGGGCTGAGGTCTTTGATTTCCCTTGGCAGGACGACTTTGCTGCCGCACGCAATGCGGTGATTGGACGGGCAGATGCGGACTGGGCAGCCGTCCTCGACGCGGATGAGGCTTTTTTTTCTCCGGCGGAGGTCCGTCCCTATCTTGCGATGATCGATGTTATGATGCCGCATGTGGATGCGGTACTGCTTCCGATTGTGCATGTGGATGAGGATGCGGGGGATCAGGAGATGGGGCGCGCGCCGCATGTTCGCCTCCTGCGTCTCGGACGAGGGCTTTCGTATGAGGGGCGTGTGCATGAGGCACTTGTCAAGGAGGGCGGCGCACCGGTACTCTATCATGAGCCGATCGCTCTCCCGATCCGCCATGTGGGGTATTCCTCCGGACGTATCCGCGCAAAGCATGAGAGAAATCTTGCCCTGATGGAGCGGCGCATTGCAGAGGAGGGGCACCATCCCGGTGACTATCGCTACCTCGCCGACACATACTATGGGCTCGGAAAATATGCAGCAGCGCTTCTCTATGCCTGTGCCGCGCTCGAGGAGCCTGTGCACTCTGTCGGCGCCGAGAGCCACCTTCACCATCTGCTGCTGGATGCGATGGAGAAGGAGGATGTTCCCCTCTCAGAGCAAATTGCTGCCGCGCGTGCTGCATGTCAGATATTCCCGCAGCTGCCGGACTTCCACGGACGCCTTGGCCTGCTGCTCGCTGCAGAGGGGGATGCCGGTGCGCTGGATGCGCTGACGCTGGCCCTGGGCCTCTCTGAGACGCCTGCGGATGCGGGCGGTGAGGCATCGGTATTTTCTGCATGGGCAGAATCTGTTTCGGCAGCGCGTGCACGCCTCCTCGCAGAGCGGGGGGAGCGTTCCGCAGCAGAGGAGGAACTCACGCGCACGTTTGCACTCAATACAGCACGCGAAGAGGCCTTGGATGTCTATGCGGAGCTTCATCAAACAGAGCAGACGAGTGCGGTTCTTGCCGGCATGCGCGGCATCCTTGGCGAGGATCAAGAGAACCTTGCCTATCTCATGCGCTTTGCCGACAGCTACGGATGGCCGGCACTTGCTGCAGCGGCACGGGCAGAGCTCGCACAGGAGACGGGGCATGCCGTTCTGGAACCGGAGCTTTATACGCAGGCGGAGAGCCTTGCGCCGGATGCCCTGGGGGCGCGGATCACGGCCGTGCTGGCCGGATGCGTGCGCGAGATGCCGGAGATCCTCCTGCGCCTGGAGCGTGAGCGGCATGCAGAGAGCCTGCCGCTCTATCAGCGCCTGCGTGCGCTCCTGCCCGAAGCGATGCAGGCGTTCTGGCGGCACTATGATGAGCCGGATGCGGTCGTTCGCCCTGAGAGCATGGAGGGGTACAGCCTTGTGCGGGAGTCCTTTGTGCATTATGCGGATGCGGGGCAGGCAGAGCGCTTCTTGGATATTGCTGCAGACTATGGAGAGGATGTGCTCCGTGCGGCGGCAGAGGCCTTTGCATCGGCGGAGCACTGGAACGGAGCCCGGGCAGGATGGCTGCGGTGTGCCGCAGGTGCGGCAGGATGCGCAGATGATCTCTATGGTGCGGCGCTCGTCTCGCTGTACATGGGCGAGCGGGAGCAGACACGGGAATATCTCATGCAGGCGCTCGCGGCGGATGCCGCACACCGAAAGTCAATGGAGTTGATGGAGCTGATACGATGAAGATCTCTGCCTGTGTCATAACGAAAAATGAGGCGGAAAATCTGCCGCGCTGGCTCGCATCGATGCGCGTCTTTGCCGATGAGATGATTGTTGTCGATACGGGGTCGTCGGATGCAACGGCGGAAATCGCGCGTGCGGGCGGAGCGAAGGTCTTTCACTTCGACTGGATCAATGACTTTGCAGCGGCGAAGAACTTTGCGCTCGATCAGGCACAGGGCGACTGGGTGGTTTTTACCGATGCGGACGAGTATTTTACCGAAGAGAGCGGACCGCGCGTACGCCCGCTGATCGAAGAATATGACCAAAAAAAGAAGTTCGATGGCTTTATTGTGCATCTTGTCAACATCGATATGGACACAGGAGCACTGCTCGGCACCTCGGCACAGGTACAGCGCATTTTCCGCCGTGCACCGCATATCCGCTTCGTTGGAAGCATCCACGAACACGTGGAGAATCTCAGCGGAGACCCGGGGCGCGAGATGATGATGGCACCGGGGCTGACACTCTATCATACGGGCTATTCTCCGCGCATCATCAAGGAAAAGTCACGCCGCGATTTGGAGCTGCTGCTGGCGCGGCGCGCACGCGGCGAGCACAAGAAGCTCGACGACTATCATCTGATGGACTGTTACTATACGCTTGAGGACTATCCGCAGGCGGCGAAGTATGCACGGACAGCGCGGGACAGCAGCGATCGGCCCGTCGGCTCGGAGGACCGCCCGCATGCGGTCCTGCTCCAGTCTCTTATCCTGATCAAGGCCCCGGATGCAGAGATCCGGGCGGTATATGATGCGGCACGGGCCGCAGTTCCGGATAAGGCCGATTTTCCGCTGATTTATGGGACCTATGCGTGGGATCAGAATTATTTCACAACCGCATGTGAAGCGTATGCGGAGGGGATTCGTCTGCATGAGGCGTATTATCGCGAGGGAGACTTCTCCGGCATTCTTGCGCCGTCTGCCTATGCACGTCTCGGCGAGGCGGCCGGGCTGCGCGGAGATATGCAGGAGGCGCTTCGCCTGCATGAGCAGGGGCTGCGCATGAATCGGCGTTTTGCGCCTTTGCTGGGGTCTTTCGTTCGTCTGTTGGAGCGTGTCGGGGCTGACGATGCCGCTGTGGTTGAGACACTGAACAGTCTCTACGACAGAGATGAGGATGCCGCGCTTCTTGCTGCGGTGCTGGCGGGAACGCCCTTTCCTCTCGCGGCACTCTACTATGACAGGCGCAGCGCCGTGAAGTTTCCGCTGCGCCGCCGCTTCCTGCTGGCCGGCGATGTGAACTCAGCAGCGGCATCATTGGTGGAGGATACGGAGCGTGCAGCGGCGCTCGGAGCGGCACATGGGACAGACTTTCCGGCAGAGACACAGGGGATGCTTGCGCTGCTGCTTCCGCGATCCTGCAGGGAGCGTTCTGCAGCACCCGAGGCACAGCGCATGCTGCGCCGCATTGCACGTCTTGCGGAGGAACAGCGATGACGGATACCGTGCTCGAAAATCTGCGCGATCAGATCTATGATGCTCTTGCGCGCGGGGATGAGCGTTCGGCGCACAAAGGGCTCAAAAAACTGCACCGCCGTGTTCCGCTCGAGGCAGCGGGGCTCTTAACGGCCCTGCACATCGAGGCAGGACGTACGCATGAGGCGCTGGCGGCGTGGCAGGAATGCGCCTCGCTTGCGCCCGATGACCCCTATACAATCTTCCTGCGGGCACGCATTTATCTCATGGAGGGGGAGAGAGGCTTTGCTCTTCAAACCCTTGCGCCACTTCTCGATGCGTCTCTGCCTGCAGAAATTGCGGAGAAGGTCTATAATCTCGCAGGGCAGTGCGCACGGTTTTTGGGGCGGGCAGCGGATGCCGTGCATTACTATGAACGGGCGCGCGATGCGGCCCCCGATCTCTCCCTGCGTGCCCTCAACGCGGGGAATGTGCTCTTTAACCGTCACTATCTGCCGGCCTCCCCGCAGGAGGATCGGCGCGCTGTGCAGGAGTACGGCAGCCTCTTTGCCGATATTCAGACATTTGATCACAGGGAGCATCGTGCGGAGGGGCGCCGGCTGCGCATCGGCTATCTGTCCCCCGATGTGCGCGAGCATGTTGTGCTCGCGTTTTCGTATGCGCTGATGACGGCGCTTGATCCCGCGCGCTTTGAGGTCTATGTCTACGCGCTCAATCCAGAGGATGCCTACACGGAAAAGGTGCGCCGGACCGCAGATGTCTTCCGCAATCTCAGAAGATTTTCGGCGGAAGAAGCGGCGTCCTCCATTTACCGCGACGGCATCGATATCCTCGTCGATCTCGCGGGGCATACGGCGGGCAGGACCCTGCCGATCCTCGCATACCGGCCGGCGCCCGTGCAGGTCTCGGGCATCGGCTATTTTGCATCAACGGGTCTTCCGACAGCGGATTACTTCCTTGCCGATCCGATTCTTGCGGCAGGAGATGCCGCGGAGGGGTTTACGGAGGAGCTGCTTGTGCTGCCGCACTCGCATTTCTGCTGGCAGCCGCTGCACCCAGCGCCTGTGCCGGAGCATGCACCGGCAGCGGGACGACCTGTTGTCTTTGGCAGCTTCAACAACTTCACGAAGCTGAATGACCGCGTCCTCAGCATTTGGGCGGAGATCCTGCGCCGCGTGCCGGACAGCCGCCTCCTCCTCAAGACGAATGTGTTCTCCTATGCGGATGCGCGTGCCGAGGCAATGCGGTGCATTGAGGCGGCGGGGATTCCGCTCGATCGTATCGATGCCGAAGGGGCATCCGCTGATTATCTTGCCGCATATGCGCACGTCGACATTGCACTCGACCCCTTCCCCTATCCGGGCGGCGGAACGACCTGTGACGCGCTCTATATGGGCGTGCCCGTCGTGACGCTGGCGGGAGAGACCCTCGGCAGCCGCTTCGGGGCATCTCTTCTCGAAAATATCGGTGCGGGGGCCCTCACTGCACGTACGGAGGAGGAGTACATTGCGCTTGCCGCTTCTCTTGCGGGAGATGCGGAGATGCTGGATGCGCTTCACGCAGGACTGCGCCGGATGATGGAGACCTCTCCCGTGATGGACGCCGTCGGATACGGCAGAGATCTCGGCGCGGCATATGAGCGCGTTTGGGCAGCGTATGCAAAGTCCTAAAGAGGAGCACATGAGATCACGATACTCTCAATAGAGGGCTTTGGATAAGGGAGCAGCAATGAAGAAAAAGAAGGAAAAGCGAACGGCAAAGACAGTGCCGTCCAAGCATACCGTACGGAAAATACGGCTCGGCTACCTCTCCTCTGATTTTGGGGCGGGGCGGATGCGGGATTTTCTCCCCATGTTTTTTTCCGCCTATGACCGTCTGCGCTATGAGGTGTATGCCTATCATACGGGAGCGGGCGGAGACAGCGCGATCTTTGCGCATGAAAATGTGCTGCGGGAGCTTGGCGCATGCACGCCGGAGAAGGCAGCGGAATACATCCGCAGGGACGGAATCGATCTTCTGGTAGATCTTTCCCCTTCTGTGCCGGATGCGCTTACCCGCAGCATTCTTGAGCTGCGACCTGCACGCTGCAGCATCTCCTTCGCCGAGGCCTGCCCGTCGGAGTTCGCTGTTCCGCTCCCCCGGGTTGACGGGCAGCGGCTGCTGCCCTATTGCTATACGCCGTTTTCCTCGGTTTACACCTATTCCTCCCGTCCCCCCTTGTCGGATACGGGTGTGCCGGCGATTGGCGTGATCGGTGCGCTGCAGGAAGACGGCGGTGCGGCTCTTATAGAGATGCTATCTGAGATTCTGCCGCGGATGGACGCGGTTCGCCTGATTCTCCCTGCGGGCATTGCAGAGGGACTCTCAGCAGATGCCCTGGCGGGGATCGCGGAGCTCGGGACGGAGGTGTCCTCCCTTGACCTTGTGGATGAGCTCCCCTATGATGAAACGGATCTTTTGCTGGGGATTCACGTGGATCTCCCAGATGTCTGCCATGCGGCAGAGCACGGCGTGCCGATTCTCACATCAGAGACGCTGGTGCTGCGTCATGTAGCACAGCTGCTGGAATGTCTCGGGCTGTCTCCTGCACGGGCGGCGCGGGAGACCGGCGAGCAGGCCTGCGCGCTGTGCGCTGACCTGACGCGGCTCTCGGAGCTTCATCAGCTGCTGCACTGGCGGCTGTTTGATCTCTCGGATGCCAATGCCGTCATGTTTTCTGTGGAACGCGCATATGACCGCGTCCTCATGAGCGGAGGGCAGCAGTCTGCCGCAGAACTTGCGGGGCAGCTGGCGCAGGCAGCCGAGCGGGAGGACTGGCACGCGGTCCTGCAGGCAGCCCGTGCATTGGATGGCATGGAGCATCTGGATCCAGAGCAGCGGATGAAGCTCGCATGGGCCTATTTCTTCTGCGATGCCCCGACGATGGCCGGGCGATGGGCACTGGCAGCCGAGGGGGTTCCGGCCGAGCGCGAGGGCGCGCGCCGCTACCTTTCTCTCATCAGCCCGACACCGCCCGGAACTGTGCTGGAGGCGTATGCACGCGCGAAGGAAGGGCTGACGCTGATTGAGGAGGGCCTTCCTGCCGCGCCGGATGTGCACGCCGTTCTGCTCAAGGCCTGTGCGGATTATGGCGGCTATGCAGCGGCATCGGATCTGCCGCCGCAGTATGCAATGGCATATGCACGTGAGGCGGGGACGCACTATCTGCGGCACAGTTACTACGGCGCAGGTCTCTTTAAGCTCAATGCGATTGATATTCCGGCGGAGGAGGTCTATCAAAAGAGCCTCGGGTATGCGGAGTTCTTTGCGGATGTAAAGCAATTCTCCCATGACAGGCACCGCACAAAAGATAAGATTCGCGTCGGCTATATCTCCGGAGACTTCTGCGAGCATGTCATGCAGTACTTTGTCTGGCCGTTCCTCGCAGGATTTGACAGCAGCCAGTTTGAGGTCTATGTCTACAACCTCGGCAAGCACGATCAATACTCGTCGTTTTTCCAGAGCCTCGTCACGCAGTGGCGGGATCTCTCAGATCATGGACGGGACATGGAGAGGGTTGCGCGTGCAGTTTATGCGGACGAGATCGATATCCTCTTTGATCTTGCAGGGCACACAGCAGATTCGGGCCTTCCGGCGCTTGCGTGGAAGCCCGCGCCTGTCCAGCTTTCCGGCCTCGGCTATATGGCGACAACGGGACTGCCTGCGGTGGACTACTTTGTGACGGATCGTTACTGTGATCCCCCCGGCAGCGAACATGTCTATGTTGAAAAATTACTGCGGCTGACGAGTCAGTTCTGCTATAATGGATATACGCATCTGCCTGCATCGGCCGGGACACCCGCGCGATCGAAGGGGTATATCCAGTTTGCCTCGTTTAACCAGTATGCAAAGCTGCAGGACGATATGCTGCTGGTGTGGCGGACGATCTTGGAGCGCGTGCCGCATGCGCACCTCCTGCTGAAGAATAAGGCATATGGGCGGAGAGGGGTTGCTGCAGCGGCCCATGAGCGGCTGCGCCGCCTCGGGTTCGATATGAGCCGCGTGCAGTTCGAGCGGCCGACGCGGGACTACATGCTCCGCTATCTCGATGTAGATATCGCGCTCGATACGTTTCCATGGCCGGGCGGGGGGACGACCTGCGATGCGCTCTATATGGGCGTACCCGTTGTATCGTACTATACGGACCGGCACAGCACGCGCTTTACATACAGCCTCCTGGCGAATATCGGGCTTGCAGAGCTTGCCTCGGAGCGGCTGGAAGACTATGTCGAGACGGCTGCGGCGCTTGCGGGTGACCTGGACCTGCTGGATGCCCTGCACAGGGATCTGCGTCCGTGCATGAAGGCATCGCCGGTCATGGATCAGGAGCACTATATTCGTGAGATGGAGGACTGTTACCGTGCAATCTGGGCCCGTTGGAAAAAGGAGCAGAGGCCGGAGGAATGAACGGTATGATCCATAGGAAGCAAGCCTGCTGACGGACGGAGCATCCGTATCCGTAATATGGAGGCTATGATATGGGGGCGATACCTCGATGAAGAAACGTAAAAAGAACCGCGCGGAGCGCACACGAAAGAAACGTGCACGGCGTGAAGAGAAGCGGCAGACGAAAGGGACGATGACGATGGCAGAGAAGAAGATTGTAACGGCAGCAATGATTCGTGCGCACATGGAAAAGAAGGAGTACGCTGCGGCGGTCAACGCGTTTGCCGATGCGGTGGATCAGGGGAATCCGCCGGCGGAATGCTATGCCGATGTGGCACGCGCCTATTTTGAGCTGGGTGACCACGCGCGTGCGGCAAGCTGGGTGACGAATGCGCTCTCGCATGATCCGAATGACGTTGCTGTGCGCATTGTGCTCGCACGCATCTGCCAGCGTGAGAAACGCACCGAGGATGCGCTGAAGGTCTATGAGAATATCCTCTCTGCACACCAGGCGAGCCTGACCTATGAGCAGCGCAGTGAGGTCGGCCGCCTCGCAGGACTCGATGCACGCCTGAACCCGGATAAGACGCGCGCAGCATACCCGCAGCTGGCGGCCCTCCTCGGAATCGCAGAGGCGCCGGTGAAGGAGACCGCTGCGCCCGCTGCACGTCCGGTACAGGAGCAGCCGACCGCCGCGCCTGTGGCCGCGCCCCAGGAAAAGGCCAAGTCGGTGGATGCAAAGGCGATGGCGGCCGAGATCCTCGGCAGGCAGATCCGCCCGCAGGAGAAGTGCCGTGCGCTGAATGCCTTTGCGGGCGTCGCCTATATGGACGGCGACTACGAGGGGGCAAAGCTGCTCCTCATGGAGACCATCCAGCTCGATCCCGGCAACATCGATGCGCTCCGCAATATGGCGCTGCTTCTGCATGAGATGGGAGACGATGAGAAGGCGATTGCGCTCGCGGCAAAGATGCGCAAGACGGACTTCCTCCTGCTGCGTGCGCTCAAGGCGTGAGTCCGTTTCATATCGTTCTCTTGGAGAAGGGGGTCGTGTCCGCGTATGCAGCAGTTCCTTACGATCGTTCTCGCGGCGGAGGACGGGCGCTTCCTGGCGGCATCCGCTGAAGCTGCCGTCCGTGCATGCCGTGCCTGTCGTGCAGAGGCGAGGATTCTTGCCGCAGCATCCTCCTCCAATGAGGAGGCTGTGCGCGAGGCCCTCTCTGCATGGCCGGAAATACCGATTTTGCTGAGAGACACCGCTTCTCTTGCACAGCTTTACAATGCGGGTGCAGACACCTCGGCGGGGGAAGCTCTGCTCTTCCTGCGGGAGGGGGTCCTTCTGCAGGAGGATGCCCTGCAGGCACTCCTCAATACACTTATGCTCGATGAACGCATTGGTGCAGTCGGGCCGTTTACCAACGGTACGGTCTATTCATGGCAGTATCTCAATGCCGCACATCTGGAAGAGGCGGAAGGAGAGAGCCCGTCCGCATGGCTGCGCAGGAATATCACGGGGCCGACGGACAGCCTTTTCCTTGAAAACTTTGCGCTGCTCATGCGGCGCAGTATTTTTGAGCAGATGGGGCGCTTTTTCGCGGAGTTCCCCGGGGCGGGCGGAGAGGACATTGATCTCTCGTTTCGTTTGAAATGCGCGGGCTTTCATCTGCTTCGCGTGCCCGTCTATCTGCCGCATGCAGGTGCGGAGATGTATGATCTCTTTGCTGCGGAGCGTACGCTGCCGCGGCCGTTTCTGCTGGAGCGTTGGGGGCTGGATATCGGTGTCCCGGAGAAGCTGTGGACGGATGCGCTGACGCCGATTGACTGGCAGCAGGGGCCTGCTCTGATCCGTGCGACGTGCCGCAGCGCACTTCTTTCTGCGCCGCTGGTGAGCATCATGATACCGACGTACAACCGTCCGGTGTACTTTTCTGAGACCCTTGCAGGTGCATTGGCGCAGACCTATCCGAACATCGAGGTGATTGTCTGCGACAATAGCACGGATGATCGTACGGAAGTGCTGATGCGCGATTATCAGGATGACATGCGCGTGCGCTATGTGCGGAATAAAAGCGCCCGCAGCAAGGCTGAGAATTTTATGCCGTTTGAGCATCTGGCGCAGGGAGAGTTCCTGCAGTGGTGCATGGATGATGATGTCCTTCTGCCGGATAAAATAACGCGGATGGTCGATGTGTTCCTGTCGGAACCGACGGCTGCGCTTGTCACATCCGTGCGCGGCATGATTGACGGGGACGGGACTTTTCTGGGGCAGTGGAAGGATGCGCCGCCCGTATTCGGGATGTATGGATGCTTCTCCGGCACAGGCATCGGCCACGCGATGCTCATGGATCACGGCAATTTCCTGGGCGAGCCGTCTGCCGTTCTCTTTCGGCGGCGTGATCTGACGCACCATTACTGGCGCGCGGAATCAGGCGGATATCAAACGCTCTCGGATTGCGCAATGTGGCTTGAGCTGCTGGAAAAGGGCGATGCGGTGGTCTTTGCCCGGCCGCTCAGCCTGCTTCGTCTGCACAGTGGACAGGAGGGGCAGGAGCCGGAGTCCCTGGTTCGTGCAGGCGTTGAATGGCGGCGTCTCATTGAGGCGTACTGGCGCCAGCGCGTATTTTTGACGAAGGAAGAGGACTATCAGCTGGCTCTGGCCAAATTGCGGGCAGATGCCGAGAAGCTCATCGATCCTCTGCTGCCGAAGGTTTCTCCTGCGCTGCGGCGGGAATATGAGGCCTCGATGCCCGGAATCCACATCGTTTTGATGAACCGCATCGAGGGCTGTGCGCCGATCCGTCTGGATGCCCCGCTCCGGCTGCTTGCAGAGCGCGGAGATCTCTCTCTCGGCGGATGCATACGGGCGGAAGATTCCGATATTGAACTGAGCGGTATTGCGAACCAGCATGACAGCATTCTCCTCTTTGAGCGGTTCCGTCTCAAAGCGCTTCCCGAGGTGAACCGACAGCTTTCCGCACAGACGGGGCAGGGGAATATTCTCCTGCAGGAGTTTGATGACCATCCGGTGATCTCCAACGAGATTGTGGAGGAGAACTATTTTACCTTTCGCGCTGTCTCCGCCGTGCAGACTTCAACGCGGTATCTAGCGGATTTCCTGCGCGCGTTCAATCCGTACGTATATCTCTTTGAGAACCAGCTGGCGCAGCTGCCTGAGCAGCGCACATATGATCCGGCGCAGGGGCGTGTGACGATCTTCTTCGGTGCGCTGAACCGCCGCCCGGACTGGGAGCCGCTGATGCCGGCGGTCAATGAAGTGATCCGCCGCTATGGAGACCGGCTGCAGTTCCGTGTGGTCTCGGATCACGGCTTCTATCAGGCGCTCGAGACGCAGGCGAAGGAGTTCGCGGGAGGGACGCGGGACGGTTCTGTTGCTGCGCCGTACGAGCGCTACACAGCAGCGCTCCGCGCCTCGGACATCGCGCTCCTGCCGCTGAACGATACGGAGTTCAACCGTGCCAAGTCGGATCTGAAGTTCATCGAGGCGGCGGGACACGGCGTTGCGGTACTCGCGTCCCCGGTCGTCTATGCGGGAACCGTGCGTGACGGCGAGACGGGACTGATCTTTCGCAGCCCCAAGGAGTTTGCACAGAAGCTCGATCTCCTCATCCGGCGTGCCGATCTGCGCCGCAGTCTGGCGGAGAACGCATATCGCTATGCTGCAGAGCACCGCCTGCTCGCGCAGCACATCGATGACTATATTGCCGCCTATCGCGAGATGTTTGCGCGGCGCGAGGAACTGGAGCGCGAACGACGCCGGCGCACAGCAGAGTTCTTTCCGAATTTATAGAAAAATACTGATAAATTATTTGTGCCCGACAAGCTGCTTATCTGTATTTTCTTTTTGTGATTTATACGCAGAGATGTTTTGCCTGCGCCCCGAATAAACAAGAAGAATCGTAATGAATAACGAAGAGTATGAATACTTGTTCTTCATCACCTTTCGTGATAGACCATTGACAGCAATACATGGGGCTCTTATAATAATAAAAGGCATACGTGCGAGTCTGGAGAAATGCTGATTGCAGCGGGTTTCTCTCTAGGAAAGGAGAGCCGGTAATGACGGGCAAAGTGAAGTGGTTCAGCGCGGATAAGGGATATGGATTTATCTCCCGCGAGGATGGCGATGATGTATTTGTACACTTTTCTTCGATCCAGGGCGAGGGCTATAAGACCCTCAGCGAGGGACAGGAAGTCGAATTCGACATCGTCGAGGGCGCACGCGGTCCCCAAGCGGACAACGTCGTCAAAAAGGAATAGCAGACGAGATCTGAAAAGCCCGGCTTACACAGCGGGCTTTTTCATTTGGATAAACAGCACGGAGAAAAATCAGAATTTAGGGAAAAACGATTCTTTTGCAGGGATTTTTTGCTTCACGTCGAAATAAAACAGCAAAAGGGGAGCGGTATAGAGAGCGCTCCCGTGAGTAGAAAGGGGCTGTGTTTCATGGCTGCATTCACGATTCGGGGAAAGAATGTCGAG
>ERZ773042.1226-NODE-1226-length-15481-cov-29.117205_pt1 | contig 15481 bp, 9 predicted proteins | sample MGYA00511664_ERZ773042 | MGnify/ENA primary metagenome ERZ773042 (study PRJEB29015, sample SAMEA2737984) | human oral metagenome | biome: human oral; feature: human-associated habitat; material: dental | place: China | collected 2036 ... | reverse complement strand
TGATGTTGTCGAAGATGCGCCGGCCCTCGCGCACGGCGTCGACGATGGTGGCGAAGTTGTCGTCCGCCAGGACCATCGTGGCGGCCTCCTTGGTCACCTGGGTCCCTGTGACGCCCATGGCCACGCCGATGTCCGCGGCGCGCAGGGCGGGCGCGTCGTTGACGCCGTCACCGGTCATGGAGACCGTGTGGCCCTGGGACTTGAGGGCGTGGACGATCCGCATCTTGTGCTCGGGGGCGACGCGCGCGTACACGCTGGTGGCGGCCACGGCCCCGGAGAGGGCGCCGTCGTCCATCCCCTCCAGGTCGCGGCCGGTCAGGACCGGGGCGCCGCGCTCGACGATGCCCAGGTCCGCCGCGATGCGCCCAGCGGTGGCCGGGTGGTCGCCGGTGATCATGAGGACGCGCACCCCCGCCCGGTGAGCCTCGGCCACCGCTGCGGCCGCCTCGGGGCGCGGCGGGTCGATGATGCCGACGACGCCCGCCAGTACCAGGTCCTTCTCCAAGCCGGACAGGTCCGTCCCGCCGTTCGAGTCGGCGGCCCTGCGCGCCCGGGCGGCCTCCTCGTCGGTGAGGACCCTGTAGGCGACCCCCAGGGTGCGCAGCGCCCGGCCCGACATGTCCGCGATGTGTTCGACGAAGCGGGCCCGGGCCTGAGCGGTCAGCTCAGTGTCGGCGTCGCCCACGCGCACCCGCGCGCAGTGCTCCATGAGGACGTCGGGCGCCCCCTTGGACATGATGACCGTGCCGTGGGCGGTGTCGGTGAGCAGCACCGACATCATCTTGCGCTCGGAGGTGAAGGGGACCTCGCCGATTCGCCCGAACCTGCCCTCGCGGTGCCCGTGTGTGCCGAGCTTCTTCTCCGCGACCAGGAAGGCCCCCTCCGTCGGGTCGCCGACGACGCTCCACACGTCCTCGGTGACGGTGAGCTCGGCGTCGGAGGCGAGCGCCCCGCCCGAGAGGACCACGGTGACCTCGTCGCGCAGGGGCCCTTCGAGGGGGTCGGCGTCGGGCCGGCCGTCGCGGTCGGCGTCGGGGGCGACCTCGCCGTCGGGCGCGTAGCCGATGCCCGTGACCACACAGGTGCCCGAGGCCGTGACGACCTCCTGGACCGTCATCTCCGAGCGGGTGAGGGTGCCGGTCTTGTCCGAGCAGATGACGGAGGCCGAGCCGAGGGTCTCCACGCTGGTGAGCTTCTTGACCACGGCCTTGCGGGTGGCCATGCGCTGCACGCCCAGGGCCAGGACCACCGACAGGATCGCGGGCAGCCCCTCGGGCACGGCGGCCACGGCCAGTGAGACGCCCAGCAGCAGGGAGTGGACGATCGTGTCGGGCGTGCGGTCGGCCGCCAGGAGCAGCAGGGTCCCCACGACGACGACGGCGATGACGACCACGACGATCCCCAGCATCTTGGAGACCGCGTGGATCTCCTTCTGCAGGGGTGTGTCCTGCTCCTCGACGGAGTCGAGCATCCGGGCGATCGCGCCCATCTGGGTGTCGGCGCCGGTGGCGACGACGACGGCGCGGCCCGTCCCCTGGGCCACGGAGGTGCCCCGGTGGACCATGCAGGTGCGGTCGGCCAGGTCGGTGTCCGCGCCGACGGCCCCGGGGGTCTTGACGACGGCGTCGGCCTCACCGGTCAGGGAGGACTCCACCACGCGCAGGGCGGCGGCCGAGAGCAGGCGCGCGTCGGCGCCGACCTGGTCGCCCTCGCCCAGGACGAGCACGTCGCCCACCACGAGCTCGGAGGAGGGGACGACCAGGAGCGAGCCGTCGCGCAGCACGGTGGAGGTCGCTTCGGTCATCGCGGACAGGGCGGCGACGGCGTCGGCGGCCTTGTTCTCCTGGACGAAGCCGAGGACCGCGTTGAGGGTGACGACGGCGAGGATGACGATGGAGTCCACCGGCGCGCCCTCGGCGCCCTCCAGGATCCAGGCGGTGGTGGAGATGGTGATCGCGGCCAGCAGCAGGTAGACGAGCGGGTCGTTGAACTGGCCCAGGAAGCGCCTCCAGGCGGGCACCGGGGGCTTCGAGGGGAGCTCGTTGGGCCCGTCGGCGGCCAGGCGGTCGGCCGCGGACCGGGCGCTCAGGCCTGTCGAGGCGTCGGTGCCGAGGTCGGCGGCGACGGCGTCGGCCGGGTGGGAGTACGGGGACATCAGTGCGCCGGTACCGGGTGCGTGAGGCGTTGGCATGGGCGCTATCCCATCAACGCCGGTGCTGCCCTGTCAAGGTACTGTTGTTGCGGTGCGGGTCCCACGGGGTCGCGCGGCGCGCATGGATTGGGGCTAACGGTGACGGGCCCGACAGAATCCACTATGCTGGCGCCAGCACTCCCGCTCTGATGAGCCCGTTCCGAGGAGGATCCATGTCGACTCCCACGCCCGACGACGGGAACCGTGCCCCGTTCGCGGGCCAGCAGCCCGACCAGCCCGCCACGCCCTGGCCGCAGTACGGGCAGCAGGCTGCCCCGGACCAGTCCGGGTCCGCCTACGGGCAGCAGGCCGCCCCGGAGCAGTCCGGGTCCGCCTACGGGCAGCAGGCGGTCCCCGCGGCTTACGCGGCGCCGCCGCAGCTCCCCAGCCGTGCGCCGGGCGTGCTGTGCATCGTCTTAGGGCTAGTGCTCATGATCATCATCGCGCCTGTCGTCTTCTTCTCCACCGCTGTGTCCTCGATCACCGACGAGTTCTCGAACGCGGCCGCCGGGGTCCAACGGCTGTCCAATGGCGGTGGCGTCACCCTGGAATCCCAGGACGGGTACTTCCTGCAGGTCGTGCCGCCCGATACCGCGACGGCGTGCTCCCTGACCGACTCCGCCGGCCAGTCCCACGCGATGCAGAAGCGGGACGGCACCGGGAGCCTGTTCTCCGCCGAGGGGCTCAAGCGCGGCTCGTACACGATCGAGTGCACTGGGGTGTCCGACACCGCCACGTTCATCGGAGTGCCCTTCTCCGGCGGCGTTCTGGAGAGCAGCGCCCGCAACAGCCTCATCTGGTCCACGGTGGTGGGGGTGACCGGCGTGGGCGTGCTGATCCTGGGCATCGTGCTGGTCGTGAGGACGAACAAGCGGCGTCGCGATATCCAAGTGGACATCATGATGTCAGGAATCCAGCGCCAGTAGTGCGGCGGAAGCTCGGCGCCGGGGATCCGGCGCCGACGCCCGCTGCGGGGCGCAGCGCCCAGCGCGGCGGGCGGAACTGAAAGGCCCTCATCCATGTCCTCCCTGTCCTTCACCGGCGGGCGCTCCGTGCGCTACCCCGCGCCCGATGTCGCGCGCGGCTTCATGCTGCTGCTCATCGCGCTCGCGAACGTCCCCTACTGGCTGCGGTACTTCCCCGCCTCCCCCGATGGCCCCTCCTCCGCGGACCGCTGGTGGATCCTCATCCGCACCGCGCTCGTCGACCGGCGGGGGTACCCGCTTTTCGCCCTCCTCTTCGGTTTCGGCGTCGCGACGATGGTGCGGCGCCGCATCGAGCGCGATGTCGAGGCCGCCCACCAGTCGGTGGATCCCCAGGTGCGCGCGTCGTGGGCGCCCCACGTGGCCGCGCAATGGGAGGCCCTCGTCCGCCAGGAGGCCGTCGACGACGCGGCGCGCCTGGTGCGCCGCCGCGGATGGTGGATGATCCTCTTCGGATTCGTGCACGGCATCGTCTTCGCCGGCGACATCATCGGCGCCTACGGCATCGTCGCCGTCCTCTTCGCGGGAGTGGTCGCGCGCAAGAGGAACGTGTGGATGGCGGTGTGGGGGTGCGTCATCGGGTTGGTGAGCGCGTGCAGTCTGACCGGCGTCGGCTTCTGGAAGGCGGGCCTGGGCGATCTGGGCTCCGTGGTCCACCCGCACGCCTCCCTTTCGGTCTACTACGTGCCCAACTCCATCGTCCAGTGGGCGATGGCCGCCCTGATCACGGTCCTCATCTCGATGGTGGTCCCGGCGTTCATGATCGGCGCGCGCCTGGGGCAGACGGACATCCTGTCGCGCCCTGACCGGCACCGGGGCCTGCTGTGGGCGGTCGCGGGCGCGGGCGGGCTGATCGGCGTCGTCGGCGCGCTCCCCTACGGGCTGGGGGCGTCGGGGATGGCGCTGCCGGTGCCGGTGTGGAGCGTCGTCCTCTTCCACGTCTCCGGGATCGCGGGGGCGTGCGCGTGGCTGGCGCTGTTCGCGCTCTTCGCGGGGGTCGGGGAGCCCCGCGGGATCCGGCGGGTGCTCGCCGCGGTCGGCAAGCGCTCGATGACCGCGTACCTCAGTCAGACGATCCTCTTCGTCGTGGTCCTGGGCGGCATGGGGCTCGCTGGTGTCCGCGCGGTCCCCGACGCGTGGGGCGCCGTGATCGCAGCGTTCGTGTGGGTGGCGGCTCTGGTGCTGTGCTTCGGCCTCGAGACCGTTGGATTCCCGCGCGGCCCCTTCGAGGTCCTCCTGCGGCGCGCGGTGGCGCGATCGGCGGGACCGCGGGCGGGGGTGCCGGTGCCGCCCCCCGGGGCCGGTGTTGTGGAGGCCCCGCCCGGCGTGGCCTTCCCGCCCCCGGGCGCGCGGATGGCTCCTCCGCAGGGCCCCCAGCCCCCGGCGGCTGGGACTCAAGGGGGGCCCCAGTCCCCGGAGGGCGCCCAGTCCGGGCCGCCCGGGTCATCGGAGGGCGAGGGGCCGGCGGGCCCCGGCGCCGAGCGGGGGGTAGCGGGAGGAGGAACAGGAGGAGAGTAGACGCGCCCTGCCCCCAACTCGTCTGTGTTCGTCGTCACGTTATGCTCGGCGCGGCGCGGCGTGAACGCGCTCCGCCTGCGCTCGGGCACTGGCGCATTCCGCCCATGACCTGGGGTTTTGGCCGGCGGTCAGTAGCGGGGTCGTCGGCCGGACCGGGGCGGGTGTCCGCCTCGTGCCCGCGAACCATTGGTTTTCTGCGGATTCTGGGCTACTGTTGATGTAGGTGTATGAGGCGGATTACATCAATTGAGGACAGGAGGGGAACTGATGCGACAAGAAGCCACGTCGGCGCGGCCCGCGGCATCCGCCGACCGCGTCCGTCCCGTCACCTACGACCGGCTCGAACGCCTCCTCGATTCCCAGGGGCTCGCTTGGAGCGTCGATGACGACGGCGAGCTCACGGGGACGTGGGGCGGCAGCCCCTACTTCCTGATCCTGGCCGGGCGCGACCGGCAGGTCCTCCAGATCGTGGCGATCTGGAAGGAGCCCGTCCCGATCAGCGCCCTCGAGGCCGTCCGCCGGTCGATCCTGCAATGGCACCGCACCAGGCCGTGGCCGAAGTGCTCCCACCGCATCGACGACGACGGGACGGTGCGCGTGGTCGCGGAGACCGTCGTCGGCTGGCAGTGCGGGGCGACCGATGCGCACCTGGTGCGCCAGATCGCGAACGCCATCGCGCTCGCACAGGACTTTTTCAGCGAGCTCGCCCGCGATATCGATATAGGGAGTTAAGAGGAAGAATCATGGGATGGTTTTGGAGAAAGGACGCTGATGGCGGCTCCGATCCCAACGACTCCGAACGCCCCGACGGCGCTCAGGGGCCCATAGATCCGTGGGGGTACGAGCCCAGCGCCTCCGGCGGCGGGGTGCGCACGGGCAACTCCGAGTTCGAGGCTCATCGCTTCGACATGGTCCGCCCGATCTCGCAGGAGAGGGTCGGACTGCTCTTCGACGGCGAGGGGTGGGACTGGGAGATCGACCAGGACGGGGACCTGCGCGGGATGTGGGAGGGGCAGCTGTTCTGCTTCCGCTTCCTCGGGGACTCGCAGGAGGTCCTGTCGATCATCGCCTTCATGAGCGAGACGATCCCCGCCAAGTACGAGGCGGATCTGCTGCTGTTCCTGGAGGGCTGGCACCGCGAGTACCTGTGGCCGAAGGCGTACTTCCACCGCGAGGCGAAAGGCGGCCTGCGGCTGGTGGCCGAGGTCAACAGCGACTACGAGTACGGGGCGACCGACGCCCAGCTGGTCCAGCAGTGCATGTGCGCCCTGGCGACGACCCTGCAGCTCTTCCGCGCGGCCGGCGAGTGCTTCGGGCCGCCGGGGGGCGGCTCGGCGCCCCCGGGGGACGGGGGCGGGGGGCGCCAGCGGGGCTTCGACGGCCCGGCCTGGCTCCCGCCCTCCTCCTAGGCGCCCCGCGGGTGCTCGGCACGGCGCGCCGGGCGCCCTTCGCGCATCCGGCCGGGGGCGGGGTGTTGCCCGTGCCACTGCTGATCTGGAACTTGAGCGGAATAGACTCAACTTTACGTTCGTTGACCTCAGCAGGACGCGCCGGAGCAGACCGGCGCACATTGTGGATGCGGCGCATCCGAAGGAGACAACATGAGCACAGAGTTCACCACGAAGGCGCAGGAGGCTATCGCCTCCGCGCTCCAGTCCGCCGCCGCGGCGGGCAACCCGCAAGTGGAGCCCACCCACCTGCTCGCCGCACTCCTCGAGCAGCCCGAGGGGATCGCGGCCTCCCTGCTGGAGAAGACGGGCGCCGACCGTGCCCGGATCGGCGCGCGGACCAGGAACGCCCTGGTCGCCCTGCCCCGCACCCAGGGCGCCGCCGCGCAGCCCAGGACCTCGCGCGCCCTCATGGCAGTGGTCGCCGACGCGGGCGACCGCGCCGCGAAGGCCGGCGACCAGTACGTCTCGACCGAGCACCTCCTCATCGCGACCGCTGCCTCGGACAGCGAGGCCGGGCGCATCCTCACGGAGGGGGGCGTCGATGCCGGGGACCTGGCGGCCGCCCTGGCCCAGCTGCGCCCCGAGCCCCTGACCAGCCCCGACCCCGAGGGGTCCTTCGAAGCGCTGGCCAAGTACGGGCGCGACCTGACCGAGGTCGCCCGCGAGGGCAAACTCGATCCCGTCATCGGGCGCGACAACGAGATCCGCCGCGTCGTCCAAGTGCTGTCGCGGCGCACGAAGAACAACCCCGTCCTCATAGGGGAGCCCGGCGTCGGCAAGACCGCCGTCGTCGAGGGCCTCGCCCAGCGCATCGTCGCCGGGGACGTCCCGGAGTCCCTGCGGGGCAAGCGCCTCATCGCGCTAGACATGGCGTCGATGGTGGCCGGGGCGAAGTACCGCGGCGAGTTCGAGGAGCGGCTCAAGGCCGTCCTGGCCGAGATCCAGCGCAGCGACGGGGAGGTCATCACCTTCATCGACGAGCTGCACACCGTCGTCGGCGCGGGCGGCGGCTCCGAGGGCGCCATGGACGCGGGCAACATGCTCAAGCCCATGCTGGCGCGCGGGGAGCTGCGCATGGTCGGCGCGACCACCCTGGACGAGTACCGCGAGAACATCGAGAAGGACCCCGCCCTGGAGCGCCGCTTCCAGCAGGTGTTCGTCGGCGAGCCCTCCGTGGAGGACACGGTGGCGATCCTGCGCGGCATCGCCCCCAAGTACGAGGCGCACCACAAGGTGACGATCTCCGACGGGGCGCTCGTGGCCGCCGCGCAGCTGTCGAACCGCTACATCACCGGGCGCCAGCTGCCCGACAAGGCCATCGACCTGATCGACGAGGCCGCCTCCCGCCTGCGCATGGAACTCGACTCCAGCCCCGTCGAGATCGACGAGCTGCGCCGCGGCGTCGACCGCATGAGGATGGAGGAGTCCTACCTCACCGAGTCCGACCCCGACGGGAAGGACGAGGCCACCAGCGAGCGCCTCGCGAAACTGCGCGCCGACCTGGCGGACAAGCAGGAGGAGCTCAACGCGCTCGTGAGCCGGTGGGAGGCCGAGAAGGCCGGGCACAACCGGGTCGGCGACCTGCGCGTCCAGCTGGACAACCTGCGCACGCAGCTCGACCTGGCCGTGCGCGAGGGGCGCTGGGACGAGGCGGGGCGCCTGCAGAACGGCGAGATCCCCGATGTCGAGCGCCAGATCCAGGCCGAGGAGGAGCGCGCGGCGCTCGCAGAGGCCTCGGCCGCCGCCCAGGAGCCGATGATCGCCGAGAAGGTCGGCCCCGCGGAGATCGCCGAGGTCGTCGAGGCGTGGACGGGCATCCCCACGGGGCGCCTGCTGCAGACCGAGACCGAGAAGCTGCTCCACATGGAGGCCGAGATCGGCAAGCGGCTCATCGGGCAGAAGGACGCCGTGAAAGCGGTCTCCGACGCCGTGCGGCGCTCGCGGGCGGGGATCTCCGACCCCAACAGGCCCACCGGGTCCTTCCTCTTCCTGGGCCCCACGGGCGTGGGGAAGACGGAGCTGGCCAAGTCCCTGGCGGAGTTCCTCTTCGACGACGAGCGCGCCATGATCCGGATCGACATGTCCGAGTACTCGGAGAAGCACGCGGTGGCGCGCCTGGTGGGCGCCCCTCCCGGGTACGTCGGCTACGAGCAGGGCGGTCAGCTGACTGAGGCCGTCAGGCGCCGTCCCTACTCGGTGGTCCTCCTCGACGAGGTCGAGAAGGCCCATCCTGAGATCTTCGACATTCTTTTGCAGGTGCTCGACGATGGACGGCTCACCGATGGTCAGGGCCGCACCGTCGACTTCAGGAACACGATCCTCATCCTCACCTCCAACCTCGGCTCGCAGTTCCTGGCGGATCCGGGGATGGACGCCGACCGGAGCAGGGAGGCGGTCATGGAGGCGGTGCGCGCGGCGTTCCGCCCGGAGTTCCTGAACCGTTTGGACGAGATCGTCACCTTCGACGCGCTGAGCAACGAGGACATCGGCCAGATCGTCGACCTCATGGTCGCCACAATGGCCCGCCGACTGGCCTCGCGGCGCATCTCCCTGACGGTCAGCGAACCGGCGAAGGGGTGGATCACACGGGTCGGCTACGACCCCGCCTATGGCGCGCGGCCTTTGCGCCGCCTGATCCAGCGCGAAGTAGGAGACCGACTCGCCACGTTGTTGCTTGCAGGAGGGGTCGTTGACGGGGACACTGTAACTGTAGACGTTAACGATGATCTCGACGGGCTGACCATGAATGTTGTGGAACCCTGAGAGTTCGCGTTAAGCTGGCAATAGTACGTAGTGGCAAGCCGTCCAAGGCGAAACCCGAAGATGGCAGGAGATGATATGACGGCGCAGAGGAAACCCCGCGGAGCCTACTCCGTTGGCCAGGCGACTCGCGAATCCATCCTCTCGGCGGCGATGGTGCTGATCGCGGAGCGCGGTTACAACGGGTTTTCTCTGCGGGACCTGGGGCGCAGGGTCGGGATCTCGCATCCCGCGGTCGTCTACCACTTCCCGTCGAAGGAAGCGATCCTGCGGGCGGCGATCCAGCGCCACGAGGACATGAACGCCCTTTTCAGGGTGTCCATCAACGAGGACGTGGAAGGGGGCTTCGAGGAGGGCGGCATCACCGCCGAGTCCTTCGTCGACTGGGCGGTCGGGGAAATGCGGTTCGCCATGATGCCAGAGGCGGACAACGCCATCGCCCTGGACTGCGTCCTGTGGGCCGAGGCCTCCTCGGAGTCCCATCCCGCCCACGTCCACTACAAGTACCGCACGGCCCAGATGGAGGAGGCGCTCACCTCCATGATCATCGCTTTCATCGAGGAGAGCCGCGTCGATATCGGGACCAAGCCGCGCACGCTGGCGAAGATCCTCATCCGCTACTGGTACGGGTCGGTCGTCTCGGCCCGCTACGCCGACGAGCCGATCGACGCCCGCGAGTTCGTCTCCGACTTCCTGGCGGTGTGCGTGCAACTGCTGCACCTGCCCGCGCACTACGTGCTGCGCCTGGGCGCTTCGGTGCCCGAGGAAGTGGCGGAGGTCTACGCGCGGATCCTGCGCAAGATCAGCGAGACCAACGAGATGAGCGAAGCCCCCGAGGCCACGGCGTGAGCAGCCCGGTGGACTTCCCCTTCGATGTCGCCCTCGTCCTGCGGGTCGGGGGCGATGTCGTTGCGTCGTGGGGGGACGTTTCGCGCGCCAGGCCGCTCGCCTCGGTGACGAAGCCGATCGTCGCCTGGTCCGCGCTGGTCGCCGTGTCCCAGGGCGCCCTCGCGCTCGACTCGCCCGGCGGCCCGGAGGGGGCGACCCTGCGCCACCTGCTCGCCCACGCCTCGGGGCTGCCCCTGGACTCGCGCGAGCCCGTGGCGGCCCCCGGGAAGCGGCGCATCTACTCGAACGCGGGCTTCGACGTCATCGGCGGCATGGTCGAGGAGGCGACGGGGATGCCGCTGCGGCGCTGGGTGGCCCGCTCGGTCTTCGGCCCGCTGGGCATGGCCAGTGCCGACGTCCCCGGATCGCCCGCCCACTCGGGGGTGTGCGGCGCCGCGGACCTGTCGCTCTTCGCCGCTGAGCTCACCCGCCCGTCCCTGGTCCCCGCGGACCTCGGGGCCGAGGCGGCCGCCGTCCAGTTCCCCGCCCTGGCGGGCGTCGTGCCGGGCTACGGGCGCCACTCGCCGTGCCAATGGGGCCTGGGCGTGGAGATCCGGGGGGAGAAGTCGCCCCATTGGACGGCGCCCACGGCCAGCCCCGCCACCTTCGGGCACTTCGGCCAGTCCGGCTCCTTCGTGTGGGTCGACCGCGCGCGGGGGGCCAGCGCGGTCTTCCTGGGGGACCGCCCCTTCGGGCAGTGGCACAAGGACAACTGGGCGGCGCTCAACGAGCGCCTGCTCTCGATGGCCGATGGCCGCGCGGGCGGCCCCGGCGCGCGCTAGGGGCCCGCCGCATCAGTCAGTAGTGGGTGACCACCGCGGTCCCCAACTCGTCCCAGTCGTACATCCACTGCGCCTCTTCGACGGGCATGTTGATGCAACCGTGGCTGGAGGCGTCAGACCCGATGCCGAAACGCGCCACCCACGGCGCCCCGTGCATCGCGTAGGAGCCCTCGAAGTAGGACACCCACGGGACGCCCCGCGCGCAGTAGGGCCATTCGGGCGTGCAGCCCATGTCCTGCGCCGCGTGCTTCTGGTAGACGTGGAAGGTGCCGACGACGGTCTCGTGCCCCACGCCCCCGTGGTTGATGTCCACGGGCCCGTGCACGACGGTCTGGCCCTCGTAGGCGGTCAGGGTGGAGCTCGCCAGGTTGATGTCCACCCACTTCTCTCCCTCGTGCGCGGGGTACGCGTACGACTCGTAGCCGGGCATGGCCGGCATCGTCTTGGTCGGGGCCGTGGTCTTCTTGTAGTCGAAGTCCCCCTCGTAGTCGGAGGACGACTCCAGCGCGCCGACGATCCCGGAAGTGACCTCGTCGGCGTTGTCGACCTCGAGGCCGTCCGAGCCCGGGAAGGAGCGGACCAGGACGTTGCCCTGGGGGTCGACGTTGTCGATGGCCTCCTTGGCCCCGACGTTCGTGGACTCCGCGGTCGCCTCCACCCACGCGGACACGCCCGCCCGGTCGATCGTGGGCGTTTGGAGGGCCCCGTTGCGGGCGGTGACCGACACCCACTTGAGTTTGTCCCCGACCTCGGCGGTGTACGTGTCGATGCCGTCGGTGACGCTCACTTCCGGGGAGATCAGCCGGTTGGCGGCGTCGGCGGCGGAGACGGCGTCCGCGTATGCGATGGTCGGCTCGACGTCGGTGGCGGTGAACTCGGCGCTGGACGGCGCCAGCGTCTCGGCGAGCGCAGTCGCGGCCTCCTTCAGCGCCGCAGTGTCGATGCCCTTGCCGGCGTGGCCCCGTGTGGCGACGAACGCCCCCTGGTCCGCGTCGGGCGACACGCCCGATTCGACGGCTGCGGGGCCCGCGGCCAGCGCCAGGTCCGATCCGGTCCGGGCCAGCGCGTCCTCGTCCAGGGAGTAGACGAGGGGGGTCTGGGTCGTGTGGAAGGGCGCGGTCAGGCGCGCCATGATCGAGGCGTTGGCGGCCAGGGCCTGGTCCGCGCTCGCCTGCGCGTCGACGGTGACGCCCAGGTCCGCCAGCCGCAGCTCGGTGGTCGTCCCGGACACGGTCGCGGTGAGCACGGCCTGCGAGGCGCGGGCGTCGACGGCCTCGGCGATCTGGTCGTGGGTGAGGCCGCTGACGGAAACGCCGGCGACGGAGGCACGGGGGAGCCCGATGTCCGCGTAGTGGGCCGCGTAGGCGGCGGCGCCCACTCCCGTCACGAGGACGAGCGCGGTGGCCGCTCCCGCGATCCACAGTGTCTTCTTCGATGGTCTGCCCATGAGATGAATCCTAGGGAACTATTTCCTGTTGCGCAGTTCCCCCGGTACCCGTATCCGGGGGGGCGGCGCCCGGGGAGGATCCCGGTGCGCTACTCCGCAGACTACCGCACGTCGAGGATCACTGGGACGTGGTCCGAGGCGCCCTTGCCCTTGCGCTCGTCACGGTCGATCCTCGCGCTGGTGATGCGGGCCTCCAGGGCGGGGGAGGCGTAGGCGAAGTCGATGCGCATCCCCTCGTTCTTGGGGAAGCGCAGTCTCTGGTAGTCCCAGTAGGTGTAGTTGGTGGTGCGGGCGCGGGTGGCCTCGATCCACCCGTCCTCCGCGAAGGCGGCGAACGCCTCGCGCTCGGGCGCGGAGACGTGGGTGGCGCCCTCGAAGGCCGCCATGTCCCACACGTCCTGGTCCTGGGGGGCGACGTTCCAGTCGCCGACCAGGGCGACCAGGGCGGCGGGGTCGGCGTCGAGCCACCCGCGCGCCTGGGCGCGCAGGGCGGCCAGCCACTCCAGTTTGTACGCGTAGTGCGGGTGGTCGAGCTCGCGCCCGTTGGGCACGTACAGGCTCCAGACGGTCAGCTCCGCCGGCGCGGGGGACCCGGGGGCGCCCTCGAGGGCGCCGGAGACGTCGATCACGACCCCCAGGGCCCGCGCCTCGACGACGGCGGGGTCGCCGAAGGCGGGCTGGCCGGGGAAGTGGTCGTGGACGCGCAGGATCGGGTGGCGCGAGGCGACGGCCACTCCGTTCCACTGGTTGAGCCCGTGGACGGCCACGTGGTAGCCGGCCTCCTCGAAGGCCTCGGCGGGGAACTGCGCGGGCGTGCACTTGGTCTCCTGCATGGCGAGGACGTCGGTGCCCGAGCGCTCCAGGAAGGCGGTGGCCCGGGCGGCGCGGGCGCGGATCGAATTGACGTTCCAGGTCGCGATTCTCATGGCTCCAGGGTAGGGCTGGGCGCGCGCGGTTTGCGCGCGGGGCCCCCTATATAGATAATGATTCTCATTAACAATGTGATTGGAAAAGGCATCCCATGACACGAACCTCCCCAGCGGGGGCGATCGCCCTCGTGCTCGCCCTCGCCGCGCTGCTCCTGGCGGCCCCCCCGGCCTCGGCGGGCCCCGACCAGGACAAGGACTGGATCGTCTCCGGACAGCACGTCGACGCCCCCGTGCCCGTCTGGCACGCGGACACCAAGTCCTTCTCCCTCAACACCATCACCACGCCGATGGAGAGGACCGCCCTGTGGCTGCCCAAGGCGTGGACCGGCGACGCCGCGAGCGGTGAGGCCAAATCCCAACTCGTCATCCCCAAGGGCCGCGCCGACCTGGCCTTCCTGGGCGGGGAGGGCACCGTCCTCAACGCCGCGCCCCAGAACCCCGGCCCCGGGAACACCCCCATCTGGGCGGGCCTGGGCGCGGACGCCAGCGCCGAATGGGCCGCCCCCGACGAGTTCGACGGCGGGACCTACACCCTCGACCTCGTCAACGTCGACGGGCCCGGCCGCATGGAGATGTTCATCGACAACGGGGACTCCGTATACCGCTTCCTCTCCAGCCACGACACCGCCTACCGCAGCGTCTACAACCCCCGCCACACCCACCTGTACACGACCTTCACCCAGCCCGGGCGCTACACGGCCAACTTCATGGTCACAGCCAGGGCCGCCGACGGGACCGCGCTCTACACCTCGCCCATCACCCCCCTCGTGTGGCAGGTCGGGGGCGAGGACCCCAAGGAGGGGAGGATCAAGGACGTGCGCTCCGCCTACAGCGCGGCGCGCGCCGAGCGGTCGGACGGCTCCGACGCCCGGCCCTCCCTCACCCTGGCCCCCTACGCCGGGCGCGAGCACCCCGGAGACGAGCACCTCACCGAGATGTCCTTCTCCACGGGCGATCCCTCCGACACCGGACGCGTGTGGCTCACCGTCAACGGCTACTTCCTCACGGAACTGCCCGTCGAGGGGGGCGCGGCGACGGCGCGCGAGCTCCTCGGCGACGCCGACGCGAGCGTCCAGGCCGTCTACATCCCCGACGAGGCGGGGGCGGCGGCCCGCTGGATCTCCGCGCCCCAGGCATACTCCCAGCGCGACCAGCAGGCCGTCACGGTGACCGACGGCGCCGCGCAGATCGCCCCCGAGGACAATCCCGACCCCTCCCCCGTGTGGAACCCCGCCTCGATCGACGTCGTGGACGGCGCGGTCTCCGTCCGGTACACGCGCGCGGAGGGGGCCAAGGCCCACACGGTGGCCATCCGCGCCCGCGACCCGCAGCTCCGCGCCGCCTACAAGATCGAGTTCTTCGAGGAGAAGGGCGACTTCACGCCCTGGTGCGCCGTCGAGGGCACCCTGGGCGCCGGGGGCGCGGACGTCAAGGAGCAGGACCTGGGGGTCTGCAAGGACCAGCCCATGTACATGCGGGTCACCCTGCGCCCCCACCCCAGGTCCAACGCGACCCTCACCTCCGCCGGCGTCGAGGACCTCACGGTCTCTGACGAGTTCGGCACCGAGGTGTCGCTGAAGCTGCGCGGGGCGCCCGAACCCGCCCCGTCCCCGTCCCCGCAGCCCACCGCCGCCCCGGATCCGGCGCCCACGGCGTCCCCGTCCCCATCACCATCGTCGCAGCCCACCCCAGCCCCGGATCCGGCGCCCACAGCGCCGCCGACCGCTCCGCCCCTCCCGGCCCCGGATCCCGCGCCCTCGGATCTGCTCACCGTCCCCGTCACCCTCTCACGGGGGCACCTCGACCTGCGCGTCACCCAGGGCGCCGACGGGAACGGGATGCCCTCCTACGCGATGGCCGTCAAGGACGACACCCGGACCGCCGCGCGCGCCTCGGTGCTGCGCTCGCTGCCCTCCGTGACGCTGGCCGTCCACCCCAACGCCTACTACGTGCGCCCCCAGTCGCTGTCCGACCCCGGCTACGACGTGCTCGGCGCCGTCGGCGCGGGCTCCTACGTGCTGCCGCAGACCCAGAACTCCGACATCGTCTGGCCCGGGTTCTCCACCGAGGGCGTCGACTACACGGGCCTGTCCGACGGGGTGGACATCGGCGTGCGCCTGCTCGACGGCCCGGCGGGCGCCTACGCGGCGTTCTTCCAGAGCGGATCGCTAGGAGGGAAGCCGACCGTCCACTTCGACTCGCGCGACCCGTCGAAGTCGGCCATCCACACCACCTCGTCCACCCACATGCACGGGAACTGGGTGTTCTCCGCCCCGGGCACCTACCACATCGCAGTGGGGGCCTCCAGCGGGGGCAGGGTCCTGGCCGCCCCGCAGGCGCTGACCGTCACCGTCGAGGGGACCAGGCGCCCCGGAGGCGCCACACCCTCCCCGGCGCCCCCGGTGCCCGCCCCCACAGTGCCGGGCGCTCCGCCCTCGCAGGACGACCGGGCCCGCCCGGGGACACCGCCCTCGCAGGACGACCGGGCCCCGCGTGCGCAGGAGCCCTCCGGCGGGCAGGGGAGCGGGGCGG
>ERZ773042.1222-NODE-1222-length-15512-cov-9.520994_pt1 | contig 15512 bp, 13 predicted proteins | sample MGYA00511664_ERZ773042 | MGnify/ENA primary metagenome ERZ773042 (study PRJEB29015, sample SAMEA2737984) | human oral metagenome | biome: human oral; feature: human-associated habitat; material: dental | place: China | collected 2036 ... | reverse complement strand
GTTCTCCTTTCTGATTTTTAGTAAAGAAAAAACAGTAAACCGATTTGATTTACTGATCTCATTTTTTCTATTCTTTCCGTTCCGATTTCACTACCTTTAACAGCTTATCTTGAAATGTATCCTTACTGTTTGGGGCAAAATATATCTCCGCTACGAAAATTTTTCCTCTAATCTTTTTTATAGTTCCATTTGGTTTCTGATGTGCAGTCTGTTCTTCTTATTTTTTGGTCATTCAACTTCTCTATTTTACTTGCACAAAAAAGATTTCCTGTATTTAGGAAATATCTTTTCGGTTTCAGTGTGTCTATGATTTGTCAGATACACCTTTCCTGTTTCTTGATTTCTTCGGTCTATTCTTTGGCAAGACTGTTTTTTCCAAGGTTTCAAATTCTTCTTTATTGGCTAATGAACGCTGTGCTACGTTTCGCAAAACATCTGTGATATTATCCATAATATTGAGCACATATTGTTTGAAGTCCCACCCGTCCACACTCGCGCGCAACTTTAACACCAATTCGAGATATGTTCACGGACTCCACATAAAGATAATAGTTCATTCCCTCGTCTCATTTCGCCCTGCATATTTTTGCTGGAGCTTCCTCTGTACGTTCTGGTAGACCGCATCATCCTGCGCGTTGAAGCTCACGATGGTCACGCGCATGCCCGCATCCGGATGCGCGTCAAACCACTCCCGAATCGTCATGAGTGCGATCTCTGCCGCCGCCTCCTTCGGGTAGCCGTAGACACCGGTCGAGATGGCAGGGAACGCGATGGTATGCAGCCCGTGTGCCCGTGCGAGTTCAAGGGAGTTCCAATAGCAGGAGCGCAGGAGTTCCGCATCGGATGCACTGCCGCTGTAGACAGGACCGACCGTATGAATCACATGACGCGCGGGCAGACGATATCCCTTCGTGATCTTCGCCGCGCCCGTCTCGCAGCCACCAAGCGTACGGCACTCCGCGAGGAGTTCTCTGCCCGCCGCCCGATGAATCGCCCCGTCGACGCCCCCGCCGCCGAGGAGGCTGTTGTTCGCCGCATTCACGATGGCATCCACCGCAAGCGTCGTAATATCGCCCACGAACCAGGCAATTTCATTCTGCATTGCTTTCTGATGCACGATCATCACTCCTCTCCTTCGGATAGCGCAATTATAGCACATGAAATCGTGATAAAAGAATTTCACAAAAGTTTTTCATGTTTTTACGAAAACCTGTCATTTATGACAGTACGCCCCCGCTCTTCGTTGTGCTAAGATAAAGCAGAACGAATCGTCTTACAAGTCGGAATAAAGAAGTTTTATCCGAAAAAGGCGATCTTTTATTTGCAATTCTGTCGTTTTCTCGTCAATGGATGGAGGAGGAACCCCATGAAAAAATGGAAAGCTCTGCTCGCAGCGGCATCCGCCGCTCTCGTCTGCGGCGCCGTCCTCGCCGGCTGCGGCTCAGACACCAGCGAGCGCCTCGCCCCGAAGCCCCCGAAGGAGGCCGTCGCCCGGCTCAAGTTCGCCGACAGAGAGGTTCCCCTCTACGAATACACGGGCGCGGTCATCCCTGCGCTCGAGGGAAAGAATACCAATCTCGCCGTGACGAAGGATGCCATCTACGGCATTCGCAGCGACGCCGAGGAGAAAAACTACCGCCTCCAAAAGCTGACGCTAAAGGACGGTGCGATTGCCTCAGTGGAGGATCTCGGCATCGTTCTCAACGAGCCGATCTCCTCGGACGGCAAGAACATCTACTATCTGACCCGGGAGGATGAGCTTGCCTGTTACAACGGCAAGGCAGCGACGCTGACCCCCACGCCGGGCATCGGCGTCGTCCGTGCCATATACGGAGGCAAGAACGCCTACACGAGCGGGAGTTTCGTGTCGGATGCCGACGTTATGTTCGGCGCAACATCCAAGGATGGCATAAAGGATGCAAAAACGGTTCTCTCCAAGGACGTATTTGACAAGCTCGCCCGTGCGAAAGACGCGACGCACGAGGCAAACGCATTCCTGATCGGGGCGGATGCGGACGGCTTCTACGTCTCCTCCCTTGCCACGTACGGCAGCACGGACAAGGAGTGGACCAAATCGCTCCACACATACGCCCCGGACGGCAAAATACTCCACACGTTCGAGTGCAACGAGAATATCCCGAGCAGTGCGCAAAAGCGCACGACGTGGGAACGCTCCGTCGTCGTGACAAAGGACTATGTCGTGTTCTACAGCGACGGCTATCTGCGCACATTCAACAAAAAGACCGGTGCGTACGTCGGCGACATTGAGCTGGGACGCGACAGCAGGAAACTCTCCCCCACAGGGGTCACGACAGATGACGAGAATCATATCTACTTCATCGACGACAATTCGCATATCTACCGCATTGATCTCTAAGAATATGCGCACTGCATCCCTGCGTTCCCGACCGCTCATAAACATGCCGGCATTTTTCCGTGCCGAGAAGGAATCATTGCGCGAAGTAAATGCGCAAAATGAAAAACTTTTCAAAAATTTCAAGAATCAATCATTTGTTGCTATACATTTTAGTTTGTTTTATGCTAAAATAAATTAAAGTGATTTAGGGGCACTGATAAGCATCTGCATTTTATCAGTGATTCCTTAGAAGCATCAAAGGAGGAATCCGAAATGAAGAAGTGGAAATCTCTGCTCGCGGCGGCTGCGACCGCCGCCTTCCTCGGCTCTGTCCTCGCTGGCTGCGGCGGTGACGGCACAGGCAGCGGCATCGGCATTGGCGGCGGCGGAAAAGACACCGCACTCTCCGCGCCGAAGGAAGCCATCGGACAGGTCAAATTCAACGGTAAGGACGTACCGGTCTACGAGTACAAGGGCGAGGGTCTCCCCGACATGGTGCACACAACGACCAATCTCACCGTGACGAAGGATGCCATCTATGCGGGCAAATTCGACGCCTCGGGCGATAAGAAGCAGCATCTGGTGAAGCTGAGCGTGAAGGACGGCGCCATCACCTCCGTCGAGGATCTCGGCATCCTCACGGCGCAGCCGATCACAACGGACGGGACAAATGTCTACTACCAGCTCGGCGAAAATATCTGCGCCTATGACGGCTCGGCCGTGACGAAAAGCAAGCGCGGCGAGGCGGACATCATGCGCGCCGTGCACGGCACGGAGACCATCTACACGAGCGGCGATCCCTTGAAGTCGCAGGACATCGAGATGGGCACGATCTCCAAAGAGGGGATCAAAGACCTGAAGTCCGTCCTCCCGAAGGCGGAGTTTGCAGCCCTCAACGAGAACAAGAAGGAAAATGAGGAGAATCAGGCATTCCTCCTCTGGGCGGATGCAGACGGCTTCTACATCTCCACCATCGCCACCAACGGCGGCCCGCCGAACAAGCGGACGTACCCCCTCCATATGTACGGCCCGGACGGCAAGAAGATCCGCACCTTCACCATCAACGACGGCCTTCCGGACAAGAAAAAGACCGACTCGAACGCGCGTCAGGTCATCCCAACGAAGGACTATATCGTCTTCTACAACGGCAACTTTCTGCGCGTCTTTAACAAGAAGGACGGCACATTCATCGACGAGGTCGAGCTGAGTTTCGATGGCAAGATCCACCCGCCCAAGCAGATCACGACAGACGGCGAGAACCGCGTCTACATCCTCGACCAAGATTCGCGCATCTTCCGCATTGATCTGTAGGAGGAGCCCGACATGAAACAATGGAAAACGCTCTGCGCGGCGGCAGCCGTCCTCACGTGCGCCGTCATGGCAGGCTGCGGCGGCGGTGACACCGCAAAAGGCGGCTCTCCTGCCCCCGTCGATCTCAGTCTTTCATTGCCGAAAGAGCCCGTCACCCAGGTAAAATTCGGCGACAAGACGCTCCCGCTCTACGAATACGAGAACGCCGACTACGACCTCGACTATTTCGACTTCAACAAGAGCGATCCCGTCGTGACGAAGGATGGCATCTATGGCATCATCTACGACCACGACGACAAGAAGACGCATCTCTGCCAGCTCCCCGTCACAGACGGCGCAATCACGGACATCGTGGATCTCGGCGTCGTGCTGAACCGGCCGATCACCTCGGACGGAACGAACGTCTATTACATCCCGAAGGAGGGCGAGCTCGCCGTCTATGACGGCAAGACCACAACCACGATCCCCCTGCAGGGCAAGGAGACGTGGCGCGCCGTCTTCGGCGGGAAGGACGCCTATGCGGGCGAAGAGCAGGTCAACGAAAAGGGCGTCACCCACGGCACGATCGCCAAAGATGGACTGAAGGATGCCAAGACCATCCCCGTCCCCGCACGCCCGAAGCCCGAGGGCTACTCCATGGTGCGCGGCGCAGAGCTGCTCTATGCGGACGCAGACGGATTCTACACCGACGAGGCATACGGGAATTCGCTGCAGAACGACGAGCAGCACCCGTGGGTCATCCCCGTCTACCAATACAGCCCCGACGGCAAGGAACTCCGCCGCTTCGAGCTGAATGAGAACATCCCGCAGGGCACAAAGCACTACGCCGCTCATGCGCGCTGCGTTGTCGCGACGAAGGACTACATCGTCTTCCGCACGTCGGACGATCCCATCCTGCGCGTCTTCAGCAAGAAGGACGGCGCGTATGTCGGCGACATTGAGATCACGGACGGCGAGCGCACACTGCGGCCCAAGGGCATCTTCACCGACAATATGAACCACGTCTACTTCCACACGCAGGACGGCGGAACACAGCGCATCTTCCGCATTGATCTGTAAGAACAATGCAAAGCGGCCGGCCATCTGCCGCATCGCCCCCTGGCACACGCTCATCCCATCGGAAAAGCAGGTCTGTGAAGCAAAATGCTTCGCAGACCTGCTTGTATTTTTTTGCCGCTGTTCCGAAAACGCATCGCCGGCTCGGAAAGACTGCTGATTTGCTTCCTCAGACGGGTAATCTGTGCATACGCATTTTCCGGCGCGTGCAGCAGTACCGAGAAATTTCACGCTGTCCCGGAACAAACAAAGTCACAAGAAAACATAAGCAATTGCTCATAATTTATTCCGATTTTTTAGATAATAGGACTTTTCGCGCAAGGAATTTCATGCAGATCAAACGAAATAGTATAAAATCAGTTGGAGTATAGGCAAGGGGGAGGGCGGCGATGAAACGACGGCGGCAGAATATGTTCCTGTTCTCTCTCTGCTGCGCCGCATGCGCCCTCGTTCTCCTCGCATCCATGCGCACGGCGGATGCGCTGTCGCTCGTCTATGCACACAACTTCGGCACGGCCTATGCCGACGCCCTGCGCCGCGCCTCCCCGGAGCCCCTCGATACGCAGGGCGTCTCGACGAATCTCTTGGAGATCTTTCAGGATCACCGCGTCGATGCCGCCGAACTCTATGATTTTCAAGCGGAGCAGTTTGTCCGCGGCTCGACAGAACAGCTCTATTGGTATCCGCACTTTTCCGCCGTGGTCGTCCTCGCCGTGGCGGAGGACTGCCCTGTCCCCGTGGAGGGTTGGAGCGATCTGCGGGAGAATGTCACCGTGGTTCTTCCCGATTCCTGCCCCGATCGGGAGATTTTCTTTTTGGCGCTGGCACGCGGACTGTCCGCAGACGCGAACCTCGACGAGGCGTTCGCCCTGCTCACGCGGCTGAAGGAGGAGGATCGGCTGCGCATCTGCAACAGCCGACGCGGCAATCAATACCGCCTGGCGGAGAAGGACGGCGGCGGGGATGTCTATGTGCTCTTTGCGCACGAAGCGGAGCAGCTCATTCAGTACGGCGCCCCGCTGCGCATCTGTATGCCGAAGGAAGGAACGCTCTCCTTTACCAAGGGACTGCTCGCGCGAAAGCCCATCTCCTTTGCCAATACCCTGCGGCGCGATCTGCGCGCAGCGGGCTATCCGATCGCGCCTCCGGCGGGGGCTGCGCAGATCCACGACGCCGATGCACTCTACCGGGAACTTACGGAGGCGAATGCGCGCTATCGGCAGATAATTTGGGGACATTCTGTGTTCACGCCGATCGAAACGCATGAGCGCCTGGTCATTCTCGTCACAATCCTTGTCGTCACGGTTCTCTGGGGTGCAAGCCTGCGCGCACGCGTCCTCCATCACGGTACGCGGCGCGCCGTCCTTCTGCTGATTGCGATGCTGCTCCTCTGGGAGCTGACCCGCATTGCAAAACTCCTTTCCATCTCGGTCGATATCTCCCTGCAGCACTTTCTGTCGTACCTCTACTATGTGTTCCGCGCGGGGCTCTCGGTTGCGCTCCTCTGGATTGCCTGGGCATCGGACGAGTATGTGTTCGACAAAAAAATGCCGCGCTGGCTGCGCGCAATCCTCGGGCTGAACCTCCTGCTGGCCGCCCTGATTCTCTGCAACGATCTGCACTACCAGTTCTTCACATTCATCTGGAATGCCGCCGCCATGACGCTGGAAGAGCATCTCGCGTGGGGCGCCTATGACTATTGGCTCCTCTGGTTCTGCGAGATCCTCGCGGCGCTCCTTCTCCTCCTTGAAAAGGCAAAGCGGCAGCGCGTGCTGCGCCCTGCGATGGCGCTTCCCTTCCTGTTCTTTTCCCTCTTCGTCATCTACTCCGTCGACCTCCACTACGATCCTCGCTTTGCATGGCTGGAACTCACAGTGGTAACGGCGCTCTTCTTCCTGCTCCTCCTCGAGCTCTGTCTGCGCACGGGACTCATGCCGTCCAACCGCTTTCACGAGGCGTTTTTCTCGCATTCGCACCTGCGCATGCAGCTCGTCGATACGGAGGGGCATACGGTCTTTTCCGCCGCCGCAGCAGAACAGGACGCGTCAAACGACATCCGCACATCGCGCATGAACATTCACGGCGGCGCCATCATCTGGCACGAGGATCTCAGTCTCCTGCACGAACGTCAGCGTCAGCTCGCACTCCTGCAGGACGCGCAGGAGCGCTCCCATACCCTCCTGCGCAGAGAGCGCCGCATCCGGGGGCAGCATCTCGCGCTCACGCTCAAAAAGCAGCTCTCCGAGGAGCTCGAAGCCATCCTCGACAGCAAGCGCCCGCTCCTGCGCAGCTTTCGCGAGCAGCTGATGGCGAGCACGGATGAGGCGGAGCTCACATGTCTCATCCGCCGGCTCAACCTGCTCTCCTCCTACCTCAAGAAGCGCTGCGTGCTCTTTCTCAAAGGGCAGGAGGACGGACAGATCCGTGCGGACGAGCTGTCGATGGCGGTCTCGGAGACCTGCGCCTATCTGCGCCCCCTTGGTCTGCACGTCGCCGTGGAGTGGCGGCTGACGCGCGCCATTGCGGCAGAGGCGGCGCTCGCCCTCTTCGACCTCTTTGCCGAGCTTCTCTCGCGCGCGGCAGAGGAGGGCGCGGCAGATGTACTCTGCCGTTTTGAAGAAAACGAAATGCCGGAGGCGATCTGCATGCTGACGTGCGCGGACTGGATCCGTCCGTGGATCAGCGAATGGCAGCGGCGGCACGATCTCCCGATCGAGATCAGCGATCTCGGCTACGCGCTTTCCGTCCGCGCGCAGGGCGTCAGCGCCGCTGTCCGCACACCGGTGCACGGGGAGGAGGCAGGGGCATGGAGAGTCTGACCTCATACGGCTACAGCGCGCACATCACCTTTATCTTCCTCTCCGCGCTCGTCCTCATCACCGAGAGTATCGCGCTCTTTTGGGGAGCGACGTTTCTCGGTCGGCAGCGTTTCGAGCGCGTCCTGCCGGAGGCTGCCGCGCTCGGCATACTGCTCTCCGTCACACTGGTCTTCGGCGGCAGCTGGAGCCTGTTCGTCAGCGGCCTGATGCCATACGGCTGGATGACGCTCGAACGCTGTGCCACAGGCGGCTTCGCCATCGTCATGGGATTCTGCTTGTGTCGGCGCAGGCCGTGGCTGGGTGTACCGCTCGCCGCAGCGGGTCTGCTCTCACTCCCGCTTTTTGACCGTCTCCTGCCGTGGAGCGCACTCTTCGTCCTCATCCTCCTCGCGGCGCGGCTCGTGATCCTTGCCTGTGCTGCATCTACGATGCTGGAAAGAGAGGTCACCGTCGCATCCATCCGCGAGGGACTCGATCTCCTGCCCGAGGGCATTCTCTTTGCACGCGAAAACGGCGCAGCCGTGCTCGTGAACATCCAGATGCTGGCCTTCATGGAGCGGCTGCTCGGTCAGCAGTTCCGCAGCGCCGCGATCTTCTGGCAGGCGCTGATCGACTTCGACCACCCAACCCTCGCAGAAAAAGAAGTGCGGGACGATGCCATCCTCTTTCGATTTTCGGGCGGAGACTCCTGGCTCGTGCAGCGCATACGGCTGATGAACGGACTCAGCGGCTGGCAGCTCACGGCCTCCTGCGTGACGGAACTCGACGCCGTGACGCGGGAACTCGAGGCGAAAAACGCACGCCTCTCCGCCATGATCAGCGCACAGAAAGATCTGCTCGACACGCTCGAGGAGACGGAGCGCCACCGCACCCTGCAGGAGATCACTTCGCGCGTGCACGACGTTCTCGGACAGCGCATCAGTATGCTGCAGCAGCTCCTTGCGAGTCCCGCGCCCAAGGATGCGCTCGATACCATCGTTCGCATCGACAGCCTGCTCGAAGCGGTTCCCCTCACGCAGGAAGCCCATCCCGCAACCCTGCTCGCCGATATGACCGACACCTACCGCAGCCTCGGCGTGCGGCTCACGCTTTCGGGTACTCTGCCGCGCAATATGCGGCGTGCACGTGCCTTTGCCGCCATCATCCGCGAGGCACTCAGCAACGCGGTCTGTCATGGGCGTGCGAACGAGATCGTCATCGCCCTCTCGGAGCGCCGCCTGCACATCCGCGACAACGGCATCGGCTGCACCGGGAAGCTGCGCCCCGGCGGCGGACTCACGGGCATGATGCGCCGCGTGAACGCACTCGGCGGGCGCCTGATCATCACACCTGCACCGCATTTTGAACTTGACGCACAGATAGGGGAGAAACAAGGATGATTAAAGTTCTTCTCGTAGACGATCAAAAAATACTCCTCGAGGGACTGGCGAAGATCCTCGCGCCTCTGCCCGACATCGAAGTCATCGGCACCTGTACGCTCTCAGAGCTTGCGGAGGAGGCATGTCTGCGGCTGCGTCCCGATCTCGTCCTCATGGACATCTGTATGGAGGGGCGCACGAGCGGCATACAGATCTGCGAACGCCTGAAGGCCACCTTCCCCTCCCTGCGCATTATTCTCATGACGGGGATGCAGGAGATCGCCTTCCTCGACTGGGCGAAGGAAGCGGGCGCGAACAGCTTCATCTACAAGGAATCCTCGGGCGAGGCATTCGCCTCCTGTATCCGCGCTACGATGGAAGGCGCACAAATCTATCCGGATATCTGCGGCACCCCCTCCTTTGGATGCACGGACGCCCAGCTGACGAGCCGCGAGCTCGAGATCCTGCAGCGCATCTGCCGCAACATGAGCTATGAGGAAATCGCCGAGGATCTCGGCATCAAGAAGCGCACCGTGAGCTTTCACATCAGCAATATGCTCGTCAAGACCGGCCACAAGAACGTCATCGGCCTTGCGGTGGAAGCAACGGAAAAGGGCTATACGAGCATCCACAGCTAAGAAATCACGGATCATTTCAGCACCATCGCCTTGGTGCATCTTTTTGCCCGTTCTTATCGGCACAATGAACCATACGGTACATTGTGCCACTTTTTTGCCGGTCTCTCACCTGTGACAGTACATTTACTCTGCGCTTCTTTTGCAAAGTTTTTCAAAAACCTGTCATTTATGACAGGTCACAAGCTTTTATCTTTATGCTAAGATAAAAGTAATCAGATTCTCATAAGCGCAAACAAAGACAAAGGAGGAAGAATCATGAAGAAATGGAAATCCGTACTTGCGGCAGCAGCAGCACTCGTCTGTGCAGGCGCCCTCTTTGCAGGCTGCGGCGACGGCGGAGGCATCGGCATCGGAGGTCCTGCGGACAATGGTCCTGCCGCACCGAAGGAGGCTGTCACGAAGCTGAAGCTCGGTGACAAGGAAGTGCCGATGTACGCGTACAAGGGGGCAGATACCCCCCAACTCGTGGACTCCCACGGCAGTCTCGCCGTGACAAAGGACGCCATCTACGGCATCAGCTTCGAGAAGAAGGAGGAGAAATACCACCTCAAGAAGATGAGTCTCAAAGACGGCGCGATTACCGGAGTTGAGGATCTCGGCGAGATCAAAAAAGAGCCGCTCTCCTCGGACGGCACGAACGTCTACTACATCCTCGACACCAATGGAAAGGTCGGCTGCTATGACGGCACAGCGGCAACGAGCTTCGACGTGAAGGGGGTTCGTACCATCTGCGCCATCTACGGTGACAAGAACGCCTATGTATGCGGTGACTTCGTCTCGAGTTCCGACACGATGTTCGGCGCGATCTCCAAGGAAGGCATGAAGGATCCGAAGGTCGTCCTGCCTAAGGACGAGTTTGGAAAGCTCTCCCAAGCGAAGGATGCCACGAAGGAAAGCAACGCGTCCCTCGTGTGCGCGGACAAGGACGGTTTCTACATCTCAACGCTGGCCACAAACGGCGGCGGCTCCGACAAATGGACGTTCCCGCTGCACATGTACGGACCGGACGGCAAGAAAATCCGCACCTTTGACTGCAACGCGGATCTCCCGAGCGGTGCCGAAAAGCGCAAAGCGGGCGAGCGCCAAGCCATCACGACGAAAGACTATGTCATCTTCTTCTACAGCGGCTACCTGCGCCTGTTCAACAAGAAGGACGGCAAGTATGTCGGCGACATCGAGCTGATGCTCGAAAAGCATAAGATTGACCCCCGCGGCGTGACAGCGGATGATGCAAACCACATCTACTTCACGGATGCCGGAGGGGATCAGCCAATAATCTACCGCATCGACCTGTAAGTCCTAGGGAAACACCGATACAGACTTCATTTTATCAGCGATCCCGCTGCGCCAAAGGAAGCCGCTCTGATCTACAAACTCGGCGGGAGGGGGTGCCGCTTCACACCTTCCCCGGCTGTATGCGCATCTTTCAGAAGAAGGATGGCACATGCGTCGGCGACATCAAGCTGGTAACGGCGGATGACAAGAATATCGGACCGTCCTGCGTCACAACCGACGACGCGAACCACATCTACTTCATCGACAGCTTCCAGAACAAGCTCTGCCGCATGGATCTGTAAGAAACGAGGGGAGTATCTTCCATGAAGATCAAATCGTTGCTCTGCGCCGCTATCCTCGCGCTCATTCTTCTCCCTGCCGCCCTCTGCACGGCAGAAATCACGGATGAGGATATGGCGCTCGGCGGCATCCGTATCGGCGATACGCGTGCCGAGGTCGAGGAGCTCTACGGCAATGGCAATCACTACGCAGACGGTGTGGAGGTGTGGAACGGCGAGAATGTCGGCATACACGCCATTGACTACGGCGCGTCGCTCCATGTGACGTACCGCAGCTCGGACAGTGGCTGGCACGTCATCAGCGTGCATCTTGGCGTGGACGACGTGAACGAGTACCTTTCAAAGCCGTCCGAGGAGGCGCAGAGCCTTGAGACACCGCGCGGCATCCATCTGGACAGCACGGCGGAGGATCTCGAGGCGGCATATGGCTACCTGCCGAAGCCCAAGTGCAGCAACAACGCCCCGCCAGTCTGCGGCTACTTCTACGACAGTGCAAGCGGCACGGCACAGATCGCATTCTACATCTGCGCCGAACACAGCCCCGGCATCCGCTCCATCTGGCTGCACGAGAAGTAATCAGCCAAAATCGAATTCTCTCATTTTCCATCTGCACAAAGGAAGAATTCAAAATGAAGAGAGACCGCGGATGAAGGAGGTGCTTCCATGACGATCCAATCATTTCTCTGCGCCCTCCTGCCGGCACTCCTCCTCGCGGCACCGCTCTGCGTAGCAGAACCTTTGACAGCTGCGGAGATCGTGCGGAACGATACGACCGAGGAGACGATACAGCCGCCACAGACACGCGCGCAGGCACAGAACGAGGAGACGCGGGACTGGTCACGTTCGGTTGTATCGCCTGTCCCGTGGCTGACGGTCGAGGATCACGTTCTGACGGTCTATGACGAGAGCGGCAGCAAGGTGTTCTGCGGTGTTTATCCGTCCCTTCGGCTCGCGGAGGACGACGCATCCCCGCTTGCGAAAGCCCTCATCGCGTGGAACGCGGAGATCGGAACGAGCGCATGGCACACCCCGTGCGCCGCGAAAGTGAGGCGGCACGCGCAGAACGCGGCACGCTCCCCTTCGCCTACTCCGACATCACGCCGATCACGGCGTGGGGGCGCGTCGATGATCGGGTGATCTCATTCTTCATGAAGGGGTCGTCCTACGCGGGCGGATTTCATGACATCCCCCATATCAGCGCATATACCTTCGACTGTGCGCGCGGACGGCAGATTGCGCTCGATGAGATTGTCACAGACCGCACGGCGCTGATCGACGCAGTTGCGGCAGCGTTTTGCACGCAGTACCCCAACGCCTTGCAGGAGGATTTCCCGTGCGGCATCAGGGAGGCACTCCTCATGCAGCATCCGGCAGACCAAGACCTCGCGGGCTTCTATTGGTACATCGCAGCGGACGGCAGTCTCATCATCTACTATCCGGTGTCTACGCTTGCATCCTACGCCGCCGGCGACTTCTCCCTCACGATTACGCGGGAGGATGCACCGAATCTATTTAGGAATCGCTGATAAAATGAGGTATGCCCGATTGGCGTAGATTTTTTCGTCCGATTGAGGCAGCAAACCGGACGCATAGCGAGTGCTATGTGGAGGATCTTCCACCGAAGTGCGGGCAAAAAAGATATGTCAAGATGGCGTGGCTGAATTTATTAGTGCTTCCTTTACACAGGCATATCCAATGGAATCGTTGCTGAACGCAAGAACGGGGCTGTTGCACGAAGCTAAGAACTTCGTACAACGCCCCTTCTTTGTGCCCCTATTACAATAGATTTATAGATCAGGGAAGCGGTACGCGACCGCGCCCTTGTCTGCCTCATTACCTAAACTGTAGAATGAGAGTACATTGGTCTGACGTATACCTCCTGGAACTTTACGTCCGTAAAGCAGTCCGTCAGCCATCCTCCCATTCCCAGTTGTTCGTTTTATGCAGGTAGAACTGCACTTCTACACGTTCGTGTCAGCCCTCAATAGATCGAATCGGCAATGAGGAGTTTGGTTTACCATTGCAACAAATCTATTGTTTGGAGGGATTCTCATGAACGCAGTCGGTATTGATGTCTCCAAGGGAAAAAGCATGGTCGCCGTGCTCCAGCCCGGCGGAAAGCTCCTTGCCCGCCCCTTCGAGGTGCTCCACACCAAGAGCGGCATCCAGAAACTCATCTCCTTTGTCCACTCGCTTGGTGGAGATACGCGCATCGTCATGGAGCACACAGGACGTTACTACGAGCCGCTGCTCCAACGGCTTGCCGCCTCCGATCTTTTCGTCACCGCCGTCAATCCTAAGCTCATCAAGGACTTTGGGAATAACACGCTGCGCAAGGTCAAGACGGATAAAGCCGATGCCAAGAAGATTGCGCGGTATGCCCTTGACAATTGGTGCGATTTGCGTCAGCATACAGGCATGGATACCACACGTACACAACTCAAAACCTTGAATCGACAGTTTGCCTTCTGCATGAAGCAGAAGACTGCCTGCAAGAACAATCTCATCGCGCTCATCGATCAGGTCTATCCCGGTGCCAACACCTATTTTGAAAGCCCTGCCAGAGCGGATGGCTCGCAGAAATGGGTGGATTATGTACGTGCGTTTTGGCACGTCGATTATGTCTGCTCTATGAGCCTCAGTACCTTTACAGAGCGTTACCGCAAATGGTGTCATCGCCACGGCTACAACTTCCAGCCGGACAAACCGAGGCTGCTCATGGAAAAGGCAAAGGATCTCATTGCGATGCTCCCGATGGACAAGACGACGAAGATGTTGGTGCAGACCTCCATCGCCCAGCTCAATGTACTGTCTAAGACAGTAGAAGCCTTGCGCACGCAGATGGTCGCTCTTGCCGAGCAGCTGCCGGAATACCCCGTTGTGATTGACATGAACGGTGTCGGTCCGACACTTGCAAGCCAGCTGATCGCAGAGATCGGCGACATCACCCGTTTTCCTCGGCGCGGCTCGTTGACTGCTTTCGCGGGCGTTGATCCCGGGGCAAAACAGTCAGGGACAATGCAGTTAAAGAGCAACAAGACATCCAAGGCAGGTTCTCCGCATCTTCGAAGGGCACTGTTTCAGATTGTTTCAGGACTCTTGATGCGTTCTCCCGATGATGCAGTCTACAACTTCATGGACAAGAAACGCTCCGAAGGAAAGCCTTACTACGTCTATATGACGGCAGGAGCGAATAAGTTCCTGCGCATCTACTACGGGCGTGTAAATGAGTATTTGGCAAACCTTTCCAAAGAACAAGAATAGCATTTCACTACCGTCCCTTTGGTCGGCGCTCCTGTGGCGACCTATTTGTGTTGCTCAAATTCCACTTGCCACAACTCCTCATCTTTTTTCATCTAAGGGCTTGACTTTTTATTTGCAGGCTTAAGTTTATTATATCATTGAAACGCCATTCTATCCAGTGTCGCTAAGGTGTGGCGGATTGTTTTGAAAAAATGCGAAAAAGCCCGCCATCCCCACTTCGATAAGTATTGGGGGAACGGCGGGCTTTGCGTTGAGGTCAGTCTCTTCCCGACAGCATTCGCAGCAAATCGAGAATCTCGACGTAGAGCCAGATGAGGGTCACGAGCAGCGAGAAGGCGCAGTACCATTCGTAGTCTTTCGGCAGGCCTTCCTGCACGCTGCGGTTGATCAGCTCGTAGTCCATGAAGAGGCACAGTGTCGCGACGCCGATGATGACAAGCTCGATGGCGATGGCGACGATGCCGCCGTCGTGCAGCATCGGGAAGTGGATGCCGAAGAAGCCGAGCACCATTTCCGCGATGTACGTGAGGACGACGCCCGTCAGAGCGATCATCGTGATGCGCATGAACTTCGAGTTGACCGTCACGAGGCCGCGCGCGTAGACGAGTCCGGCGGCGATGGCGATGCCGAAGGTCAGCATGACGGCATTGACGAGTATGCTCGGCGAGATGAACGCAACTGTCACGGACAGGCACGCGAGACACATGCCCTCAAGGATGGCGTAGAGCGGCGCGAGAAGCCCTGCCGTGCCGGGCTTGAAGGAAACGATCAAGGCCGTGATAAGCCCCATGACGGCGGTCACCATCGTCGTCGTCGGCGTTGCATAGCCCGTGAGCCAAGTGATGACGGCAGATGCCGCGACAATGAGGACAAGCCCCGTGCTCTTTATGGCGATGCCGCTGTAGCTTGCGGCTTCGCCCGAAAAGACGGCGTCCGTCGTTCTGCTCACTTTGGATAACATGGGATTGTTCAAGAGATCAGCTCCTTTGCTGTAGTTGATGAACCAAGGCGCAGACAAGCTGCGACTTTCTTCTATTATAAAGGGAGGCAGATGTTTTGTCTACGTTCCTCATGAAATGTAAAGGAAGCGCTGATAAAATGAGGTCGCCCAGATGTGCGAAGATGGGTGGCTGAAT
>ERZ773042.1219-NODE-1219-length-15550-cov-6.596063_pt1 | contig 15550 bp, 10 predicted proteins | sample MGYA00511664_ERZ773042 | MGnify/ENA primary metagenome ERZ773042 (study PRJEB29015, sample SAMEA2737984) | human oral metagenome | biome: human oral; feature: human-associated habitat; material: dental | place: China | collected 2036 ... | reverse complement strand
GTCGTGCGGCCTCATCGCGGGTCAGGCCGCCGCGAGCCCCCAGCACGACCGCCAGATCGGCCCCGATGATGAACTCGCTGAGCACACCCACGCGGCCCTCCGGCAAAGAGATCACCCGGCGCACTCCCGCGATCGCCTTATGGCGCAGCAGTCGCAGGTCGGCCAGGCGGCGCAGAACTCGAGCCTCAGCGGCGCCTCCGTCCACGACGTGAAGCACGACGTCATTCCCGGCTGCGTCCAGTGCCCGCCGCGGAGCGAGATGGCCCGGGCGATCGCGCCCCATCGGCTCCAGCCCCGCGGCCACGAGCTCGTCGCTCACCTCCACGGGGAGGTCTGTGTCCTGGGCGGCTGGGCTCTCATCATCACGTGTCGCCTCTGATCTGGCACGACGCTGCTTCAGGGATCTCATGACCGTCATCGTCCTTGCCGGGTCCGCTGTCGCACCAGGTTCGAGACTGCCTGTGGATAACTTTCGCGTCCGGGCGCCTATGGTAGGCGGCGTGCACCGTTTGGACGTCGCCCTCGGCTCCCGCCTGATCCCCTTCCAGGAGGGATGGGAGCTCCAGCGGCGGATCCACGAGGAGGTCGTCGGGGAACGCCGTCCCTCAACACTCATCATGCTGGAGCATGAGCCCGTCTACACGGTGGGCCGCAGAGCGCATTCCTGGGAGCGCCCCGACAGCGGCTTCGTTGAACCGGGGCATGTGCCCGTCGTCGATGTCGATCGGGGCGGGAAGACCACATGGCACGGCCCGGGTCAGCTCACGGTTTACCCGATCGTGCGCCTGACCTCCCCCATTGATGTGATCCAGTACGTACGCGCACTGGAAGCAGCCGTCATTGAGGTGTGCGCCGACTACAGGCTCGCCGCCATACGGGTCGAAGGGCGCTCCGGCGTGTGGATCGGGGCGGAGCCCGATTCGCCCTCTCCGTTCCGCGCAGTAGAGCGCAAGATATGCGCTCTGGGAGTGCGAGTGGCCCGCGGCGTGACGATGCACGGCATCGGCCTCAACGTGAATCCGGACCTGACCGCTTTCAGCTTGGATCGGATCGTGCCGTGCGGCATTGATGATGCCGGTGTCACATCCTTGGTGGTTGAGACCGGACAGCGCCTGCGCGCGGCCGACGTGGCCGACGATGTCGCCGCCGCTCTGGCAGCGCACCTGACGCCGCTGGTGGCTCAGGACACGCCGATTCACAGCGCATAACTGGGCCTTCAGTCCCAGATCGAGCGATCTCTGGCATAGACTGGAGCGTGCTGCCATTGTTGTCTGAGGAGGGTTCGTGACAAACACCGTCGCCCCCGAGGGCCGTCGTCTTCTGCGCGTCGAGGCACGAAACGCCGAGACGCCGATCGAGCGCAAGCCCGAGTGGCTCAAGACCCGCGCCGTGGTGTCGCAGACCTACCAGGAGGTCCGTGGCCTGGTGCGTCAGCGCAAGCTGCACACCGTGTGCGCCGAGGCCAACTGCCCCAACATCTACGAGTGCTGGAACGAGCGCGAGGCTTCCTTCCTCATCGGCGGCGAGCTGTGCACGCGCCGCTGCGACTTCTGCGACATCGCCACCGGCCGTCCCACCGAGTACGACGTGGACGAGCCCGCCCGGGTGGCCGCCTCGGTGGCGCAGATGGAGCTGCGCTACGCCACGGTCACCGGCGTCTCGCGTGACGACCTTCCCGACGGCGGCGCCTGGCTGTACGCCGAGACGGCCCGGCAGATCCACGCGATGCTGCCCGGCTGCGGCGTCGAGCTCCTGGTCCCCGACTTCAAGGGCCGGGCCGAGCCGCTGGAGGAGGTCTTCTCCGCCGCCCCGGAGGTGTTCGCCCACAACCTGGAGACCGTGCCGCGGATCTTCCGGCGCATCCGCCCCGCCTTCTCCTACGAGGGAAGCCTGAGGGTGCTGCGGCAGGCCTCCGAGGCAGGGATGCTGACCAAGTCGAACCTCATCCTGGGCATGGGAGAGACCCGCGCCGAGATCGAGGACACCATCGGCGGCCTTGTCGAGGCCAAGGTGGACATCCTCACCATCACCCAGTACATGCGCCCCTCCAAGCTGCACCACCCCATCGACCGTTGGGTCAAGCCCCAGGAGTTCGTGGCGCTGGCGAAGCTGGCCGAGCAGATGGGCATCGCCGCTGTCATGAGCGGCCCTATGGTGCGCTCCTCCTACCGCTCGGGCACGCTGTGGGGCAGGGCCATGCGCGCCAAGGGCCGTCCCATCCCGGCGAATATGACCGAGCTGGCCGCACCGGTCACCGCCCGGCAGGAGGCCAGCGCCCTGGTCGCAAGGATGGGCGACGCCGCGTCCTGACCCGCCGGAGCCCGGAAGAGCTGCGAACCCGTCTGGTCGCGCGGAGAGGGCGGCGACGTCGGCTATGGTGGGGACTGTGAGCAACGCCCCCAGCGCCCGGCCGAAGAAGAAGCGCCGTTTCCGCGAGCGCATCCTGAGCACCGTCCAGAACATCAAGGACTCCTACACGATCTCGCGCAGGACCTACCCGTGGGTCGGGTGGGTCCTGCTGGGGACGGCGGTTCTGCTCATCACCCTGGCCGTGGCGCTCGCCCTGGTCACCCGCCAGGCGGTCTGGTACTGGGTCCTCATGGCGGTGCTGCTGGCCCTCGTCGCGGACATGGCGATCCTGTCGTGGACGGTGCGGCGCGCCTCCTACTCCCAGATCGAGGGCAGGTCCGGGGCCGCCAAGCTCGTGCTCGACCAGGTGCTCGGCCGCGGCTGGTACCTGGAGTCCGAGCCGGTGCACGTCAACCCCAAGACGGAGGACGTCATCTGGCGCCTGGTGGGCCGCCCCGGCGTCGTGCTGGTGGCAGAGGGCCCCACCGGTCGGCTTCAGCGGCCGATCGCCGACGAGCAGAGGGTCCTGCGCCGCATCCTGTCCACCGTGCCGGTGCACGTCATCAATGTCGGCATCGACGAGGGGCAGACGCGCCTGATCGACCTGTGGCCCACCATCCGCAGGCTGCCTACCAAGCCCACCAGGCTCACCGACACCGAGATCAGTCAGGTCTCCAAGCGCCTGTCCTCCCTGTCCTCCAAGGGCCTGCCCATCCCCAAGGGCATCGACCCGACCAAGATCCGCCCGGACCGGCGGGCCATGCGGGGCCGCTGAACCGCCATCGCCCAGAACGGGCGCGCGCCGGCGCCCGGTCGTCTTGGCCCCGAGAAGGTGAAACAGCCGGGACACACACGCGGCACGCCCGTGTCACGGCATGCCCGTAGGGTTCAGCCAGCCGCACACCGCACCGCCGCAGCCCCCGAGCCGGGCCGGCGCCCGAGGCGGACACCACTGATGAAGGAACACACATGTTCAAGGACGCGTCCGAGGCCCTCGCCTACATTGAGAAGGAGGGTGTCGCACTCGTCGATGTCCGCTTCTGCGACCTGCCGGGCGTCATGCAGCACTTCACGATCCCGGTGGCCGCCTTCAAGGAGGACGCCCTGGCCGACGGCCTGATGTTCGACGGCTCCTCGATCCGCGGCTTCACCGCGATCCACGAGTCCGATATGAAGCTCGTGCCCGACGTGACCACTGCCTACCTCGACCCCTTCCGCGAGGAGAAGACCCTCATCGTCAACTTCTCGATCGTGGACCCGTTCACGGACGAGCGCTTCTCCCGCGACCCCCGCTCGATCGCGGCCAAGGCCGAGGACTACCTGCGGTCCACCGGTATCGCCGACACCTGCTACATCGGCGCCGAGGCCGAGTTCTACCTCTTCGACTCCATCGAGTACGAGACCACGCCCGGCTCCACCCGCTACGCCATCGACTCCAACGAGGCGGCCTGGAACACCGCCCGCAGCGAGGAGGGCGGCAACAAGGGCTACAAGACCGCGTTCAAGGGCGGGTACTTCCCGGTCTCCCCCTCCGACCAGATGGTCGACATCCGCAACGCCATGGTGCGCACCTGCCTGGAGTCCGGGCTGGCCATCGAGCGCGCTCACCACGAGGTCGGCACCGCCGGGCAGCAGGAGATCAACTACCGCTTCGCCTCGCTGCTGGCGGCCGGCGACGACATGATGAAGTTCAAGTACATCGTGAAGAACGAGGCCTGGAGGGCGGGCAGGACCGCTACCTTCATGCCCAAGCCGATCTTCGGCGACAACGGCTCGGGCATGCACTGCCACCACTCGCTGTGGAAGGACGGCAGGCCGCTGTTCTTCGACGAGCGCGGCTACGGGCAGCTGTCCGACCTGGCCCGCTGGTACATCGGCGGCATCCTGCGCCACGCCCCGAGCCTGCTGGCCTTCACCAACCCGTCGGTCAACTCCTTCCGCCGGCTCGTGCCGGGCTTCGAGGCCCCCGTCAACCTCGTCTACTCGGCCCGCAACCGCTCGGCCTGCATCCGTATCCCGGTCACCGGCACCTCCCCCAAGGCCAAGCGCATCGAGTACCGCGTGCCCGACCCCTCGGCCAACCCGTACCTGTGCTTCTCGGCCGTCCTCATGGCGGGCATCGACGGCATCAGGGGGCGCATCGAGCCCCGCGAGCCCATCGACAAGGACCTCTACGAGCTGGCCCCCGAGGAGTACTACGACATCGATAAGCTGCCCTACTCCCTGGACCAGGCGCTCGACGCCCTGGAGGAGGACCACGAGTACCTCACCGAGGGCGATGTGTTCACCCCTGACCTCATCGATACCTGGATCGAATACAAGCGGGACAACGAGGTCGTTCCCATGCGACTGCGCCCCCACCCCTACGAGTTCGAGCTCTACTACGACCTGTGACAGGCGCTGAACGGTTCTGTGTTCGCCTCTTGGCTCACCTCTTGCTCACCACAGAACCGTTCAGCTCATCACGGCGCGTCATGCGCTGCTGGGCCGCCCCGTTGAGTGCGTTGAATTCCACTCCCCCTCGTTCCAATCCACCAGGCGCCAGCCCTCTTCCGGATCGCCTTCGACAAGGCTGATGCCCGCGTTCCGCATGGAGTGGTCGGCGATCCAGGCGGGATCCGCTCCCCCGCCCGGTGCAGCGGCCAGGGCCGTCCACAGCCGCAGAACGGTGCCGTGGGCGACCAGCAGGGCCGTCCCCTCCGCTCCGACATGCTCAGCCGTGGTACGGGCGATCCGGGTGACGGCGTTATCGAATCGGGCGAAAGTGTCGGCTCCGTCCTCGGGGCTGCCCGGCAGACGTGCGGCCGTGCGCCCGATCATCCATGCCCGTGTCGTGTCCGTGTAGCACGCAACCGAGCGCGCATCCGTGTGCATCTCCAGATCGCCTGCGAGAACCTCGCGCAGGCCCGAATCGATAGTCGCCATCAGGCCAGTGGCGCCCTCCAGCGGGGCGATCGTCTGACGCGCACGGGCAATGGGCGACGTCCACAGCGACGAGATCTCACCGAGCCGGTCAGGATCGAGCCTGCCCGGCAATGATGCCGCTTGAGTCAAGCCGGCGGCGTCCAAAGAGTTACCGGGAAAAGCCGTATCGAGAGCGCCCATGATATTGGCGATGGTCCGTCCGTGACGGACGAGAAGAAGCTTCACGGCTCTAATCCTGCCAGGGAACGCACGCGGTCTCCTCCGCAGGGGCCTCAGGGTGGTCACGACCACGGATAGGGACCGCCTCCACGGCGTGCAGCGCGCCGCGGAGGCTTGGCAGCATGCCCTCCGGTTGTCGAGGCGGGACGTTTCTCAGGCGTCTCGGATCGTGAAGGGGCCGAGGCGCCCGCGCTCCTCGTGCGCGCCCGTTGGCCGTCGGCCATGCCCTGCAGTTGACCATTGTCCGAACGATTTCGGCGCCCCGCAGCCTCATCTCGGCTTCCACCGGCTCGGGAATCATCGCCGACCGGTAGGTTGTCGCCCGTCCGGGTCGCAGACCCGGCTCCGGCCTTCCGAGTCTCGGAGGTCCGTCCGAACACGACCCGTTCGACGACTCGGCGCGCATGGCGGGCGTGCCGCCGGTAGAGGTCCTCCAGCTGGCGCTCCCTGCCTGCCGCCAGGCCCACCAGGCGCCCGACCAGACGAATCTCCCTCAGGCCATTGGGAAGAACTTCGATGCGCTCTCCATGGTCCCGCCCAGTGCCGAGGACGGTCGCCGCCCGCACCCGTGAGGCCAGCAGCCAGGCGCCGCGCAGGGCGGCCTCCTCACTCTCGGTGAGCAGGCCCGCCGATCGGGCCGCGTCAAGAGCCTCCAGAGTCGACGTTGTACGCAGTTCCGACACTCGCGCCGCGTGCTGGAGCTGCAGGACCTGCACCGCCCACTCGACATCGGATAAACCGCCTGGGCCCAACTTGATATGGCGCGCGGGATTCGTTCCACGAGGCAGACGCTCTGCCTCCATGCGTGCCTTGAGACGACGGATCTGTCGCAGACCGTCGTCGTCCAGCCCGTCTGGGCTCCAGCGCAGAGGCTCCACGAGCTCCTCGAAGGCGCGACCGAGCTCAGCATCGCCGGCGCAGGCCCGGGCCCGCAGAAGCGCCTGGCGCTCCCAAACCGCTGACCAGCGCTCGTAGTAATCGGCGTACGAGCCCAGCGAGCGGCTCATCGGCCCCTGACGTCCTTCCGGGCGCAGGTCCGCGTCAACCTCGAAGGGATGCGGCTGGGCCTGTGACAGCAGGCGCACGACCCATCGGGCGACCGCCTCGGCCTCATCGGCGGCTTCATGCCGATCAGCGCCGGGGCGCGCCTCGTGCACGAACAGGACGTCGGCGTCGGAGGCGTAGGTGGTCTCGGCCCCGCCGAGGCGACCCATGGCGATCATCGCGTGGCGCGCCAGTGCTCCCGACCAGATTCCGTCCCTCTCCGGTCCGGAGGCAACCGCGTCCGGACCGTCCCGTAAGGCGATGACGACGCCGGTGGCCAGGCTGAGCACCCCGTCGAGAACCGCGTCAGTGGTGTCGGTCAGAATACGGGCGGTCCGCTCAGGATCAACGCCGTTCAGAGAGTCGGCCAATGCGGCCCGAACGAGTTCACGGGTGCGCACGCTCATGACCGCGTGCACGGCCTCCGCCGCCTGGCCCTCCAAGGCGGACTCGCTGTCAGCAGTCAGCACGCGCCGGCGCAGAAGACTGTGGACCTCGGAGTGCAGGGCAGCGGGATCGCGCGCGGTCAACTCGCTCGCGTCATCGAGCCAGGCGATCGACTCCGGCCTCTCGGCCAGGCGCTCGGTGGTCCACCGGGCGCCGGACAGGACGTGGCACAGGGACTGGGCGGCGGCCCGGGAGTCCCGCAGCATCGCCAGGTACCAGTGGGTGCCGCCGATCCGCTCCGACAGGAGCCGGAAGGACAGCAGGCCGTTGTCCGGGTCGGGGCCCCGGCCGAGCCAGCCGATCATGACGGGCAGGAGCTGGCGCTGGATCGCCGCGCGCCGGCTGACCCCCTCGGTCAGGGCGTGGATGTGGCGCAGGGCGCCGTCGGGGTCGAGGTAGCCCACCGCCTTGAGTCGCTCGCGCGCCGCCTGCGGGCTCAGTGCCATCTCGTCGGCGCTCAGCGTCGCCGCCACCGTGAGCAGCGGCCGGTAGTAGATCTCCTCGTGGAGGGCGCGCACGCGCCTGCGCACCGAGGTGAAAGTCGACCACAGGGCCTCGGGCTCACCCATGATGCGCCGATCGATGCCCCGCCCCAGACGGCGCAGGTCGTCTTCGCCGCGGGGCAGGTCGTGGGTCCGCTGCAGGCGGTAGAGCTGACTGCGATGCTCCAGCAATCGCAGCAGCCGATAGCAGGAGTCCAGTTCAGCGGCATCGGAGCGGCCGACGTACCCGGCCGCCGACAGCTCGGCCAGCGCCCCCAGCGTCGAACGGACGTGCAGGCGCTCATCGCCGCGCCCATGGACGAGCTGAAGGAGCTGAACCGTGAACTCGACGTCCCGCAGCCCACCCGGGCCGAGTTTGATACGACGGTCCTCCCCACCCCCCTTGCCGGACTCGTTCTCGACGCGGCGTCGCATGGCACGGGCGTCGTCGACGAAATTCTCGCGGCTGCTGGCCCCCCACACGAAGGGATCGACGGCAGTGGCATAGGCGGCGCCGAGACCCGCGTCCCCAGCGCATGGACGTGCTTTGAGCAGCGCCTGGAATTCCCAGGAGGCGGCCCAGCGCTCGTAGTAGGTCACGTGCGACCTCAGGGTGCGCACGAGGGCGCCGTCCTTGCCCTCGGGACGCAGAGCCGTGTCCAACGGCCATAAGGGCGGTTCGCGACCAGTGGCCGAAGTCGCGCGGGCCAGCCCGATGGCAAGATCCGTGCCCAGGCGGACCAGTTCGTCCTCATCGATGGCGTCGATAGCATCTATGGCACTGACGGCTCCGTCGTGGGGCTCGGAGGCGTCGGGGCGGTCTGCGGGCCCGACGACATAGATGACATCGACGTCGGACACGTAGTTGAGCTCACGCGCCCCCGTCTTGCCCATTGCGATAACGGCCAGCGCCACGGAGTCGGCCTGCTCCCCCACTCCTGCGCGAGCAATGGCCAGCCCCGCCTCCAGGGCGGCATCGGCGAGCCGAGTCATGCGCTCAACGACCACCGGTATGTGCGCGAGCGGATCGGAGCAGGTCACGTCATCGGCCGCGATGGCCAGGAGCCGGTCGCGGTAGGCCACGCGCATGGCAGCCGTGGCGGCCTCGACACGCGTGCATTCGGCCCCGTCATTGTCGCCGGTGCCGTCGGGGTCGAGGGCCGCCGCAACCGCCTCTGCCAGGACAACGTCCATCGGCGCTTGATCGGGAGCATCCACAGCATGGGCCGGACTCAGGGCGGCAAGGTGATCGGGGTGGCTGATCAGGAAGTCCCCCAGCGCCCGGGAGGCGCCCAGAACGGCCAGAAGCCGACGACGGTGCTCGTCGCGCTCATCGGGGACCCGCGCCTCCTCGGCGGACGCCTCTGAAGCCTCCGCCCCTGAAGCCCCTGGAACTTCGGAGTCGGAGGAATCCGGCCCTCCAGCACCCAAAGATGCGAGAAGCCCGCGCAGCTCCTCGTCACGGGAGCCGACGGCGGAGGCCAGGCGAACCAGGGAGAGCAACGCGAGGTCGGGATCGGCGACCCGACTGAGCTCCTCGACGAGCTCGGACCGAACCGGGTCGAGCTCGCGATCCGCTTCCTCAGGCTCCTGTACAAGGGGGAGCAAGCGACTCAGAGCCTCGTCGTGCAGGCACGACCCAGCACGATCGACTTCGTCGAAGCCCGCTCGCACCAGCCGCGTGCGCACACTCGTGCGCCGCTGGCCGAATGGCCTGGAGGAGCTCTCGTTCCATCGACCGGTCATAGCGCTGCTCCGTACTCAGGGGATTCAGGCATTCAGGTGCGCGGGAAGAACTGGCTGATCTCGAAGTCAGTGACCTGAGCGTCGTATGAGCGGTACTCCCTGCGCTTATTGCGCAAGAAGTACTCGAAGGCGTCCTCTCCCAGCGTGTCCGCCACCAGGTCGGAATCGCTCATGGCGGCCACGGCCCGCTTGAGCGAGGTGGGCAGGGCGCCAATACCCATGGCTCTGCGCTCGCCCTCGGACAGCGCCCAGACATCATCCTCAGTCTCGGAGGGCAGTTCGTAGCCCTCCTCAATCCCTTTCAGGCCCGCAGCCAGAATAACGGCGTAAGCGAGGTAGGGGTTGGCAGAGGAGTCGATGCCACGGTACTCGACTCGCACGGATTGGCCCTTGCCCGGCTTGTGCATGGGCACGCGCACCAGGGCCGAGCGGTTGTTGTGGCCCCAGCACACGTAGCTGGGAGCCTCGTCCCCGCCCCACATGCGCTTGTAGGAGTTGACGTGCTGGTTGGTCACCGCGCAGATCTCCGCCGCGTGGTGCAGGAGCCCGGCGATGAAGGAGCGGCCCGTGGCCGACAGCTGGTACTCGCCAGCGGGGTCGTAGAAGGCGTTGCGGTCGCCCTCGAACAGGGAGAAGTGGGTGTGCATGCCCGAGCCGAACCGGTCGGCGAAGGGCTTGGGCATGAAGGTCGCCAGGCAGCCCTCCTGAAGGGCCACCTCCTCCACGACGGCGCGGAAGGTCATGATGTTGTCCGCCATGGACAGGGCGTCAGCAAAGCGCAGGTCGATCTCGTTCTGCCCGGGACCGCCCTCGTGATGGGAGAACTCCACGGAGATGCCCATCTGCTCGAGCATGAGGATGGCGCGGCGCCGGAACTCGTGCGCCGTGCCTCCCGGGACGTGGTCGAAGTAGCCGGCGTGGTCGGTGGGGGTGATGCGGCCCTCGGCGTCCCGGTTGACGAGGTAGAACTCGATCTCGGGGTGGATGTAGCAGGTGAAGCCCGCCTCGGCGACCCGTGCCAGCTGGCGCTCCAGCACCGATCGAGGATCGGTGCGGGCCGGCTCGCCGTCGGGGGTCAGGACGTCGCAGAACATGCGGGCGACCCCGCCCGCTCCGTCGCGCCAGGGCAGCATCTGGAAGGTGGAGGGGTCCGGAGCCAGCAGCATGTCGGACTCGAAGACCCGGGTGAGGCCTTCGATCGCCGAGCCGTCGAAGCCGATGTTCTCCTCGAAGGCGCCCTCCACCTCAGCCGGGGCGATGGCCACGGACTTCAGCCGCCCGGAGACGTCGGTGAACCACAGGCGGATGAAGCTGATGTCGCGCTCTTCGATCGCCCGCAGAACGTACTCCTGCTGCTTGTCCATAGTGCCTCCTGAGTCCCTCCTGCGCGGGGTGTGCGAAGGCGCTGCCGCCTCCTGACGAGAGCCTACCGAGGCGGATGGGTCGGGAAGATTTCACACGCCCCGGTGAGGAACGGGACCGAAGCCAACTCATTCTCATTGAGGACGACGGCCCGTGAACCGGCATAGGCTTCGCCCCATGGCTACTCCCGAGTCGCCCTACGGGGCCTCCAACGCTGAGAATGTCGCCGGCAGCAAACCGGTTCGCCTCCCCCGCCTTCTCGCAGCGAAGGCTGAGGGAACCCGACTGACCATGATCACGGCCTATGACGGCCTGACCGCGGCGATCTTCGATGCGGCCGGGATGGACATGATCCTCGTCGGCGACTCGATCGGCAACGTCATGCTCGGCCACGGTTCCACCCTCCCCGTCTCCCTTAATGAGATGGTGGTCGCCACTCGGAGCGTCGCCAGTGCCGTCAAGCGCGCATTCGTCATCGCGGATCTGCCCTTCGGAACCTATGAGGCGGGTCCCGAACAGGCTCTGGCCAGTGCCGTCCGCCTGGTCAAGGCCGGTGCCAACGCCGTCAAACTGGAGGGTGGCCGGCCACGGGTGGATGCGATCCGGACCCTGACCGACGCCGGCATCCCCGTCATGGGGCATCTCGGCTTCACGCCGCAGTCAGTCAATGCACTGGGCGGCTTCCGCGTCCAGGGGCGGGGAGAGGAGGGCGAGAAGCTTCTGGCGGATGCCCTAGCGATCGAGGAGGCGGGCGTGATGGGCATGATGGTGCCCGAAACGGTGGCCGCACACCTCACCGAGGCCCTCGCCGTCCCCACCATCGGGATAGGCGCCGGAGCCCATTGCGACGGCCAGGTCCTCGTCTGGTCGGACATGGCCGGCATGACAGAGTGGAGGCCGCGCTTCGCCAAGCAGTTCGGGCGGGTAGGCGACGCCCTGCGCCAGGCCGCCCTCGAATACGCCGCCGCAGTCCGCGAAGGCTCCTTTCCCGCACCGGAGCACTGGTTCAGTTCCTGACGACCTTCAATCCATTCCCCGTCGCGAGAAGCGGCGAGAAGCGAAGTTCAGTCGCCCGAGTCTCCTTCAGCACCAGCGGCCTCGATCCGAGTGAGCTCCTCGGAGAAGGTCCACCGGTTGAGAAGCCTCTCGAAGCGGCGCCCGTCGATATAGACCACCGGGCTGCCGTCTTCGGTCAGTCCTTCGACATCCATGGCGTCGGCCAGCACCTTGGGCTCATCCGCACCACTGTCGATGCGTTCCCACATGGCCCAGGCGTCCAGCCCGGCCTCCTGAGCGGCAACGGTGATGCTGTCGGTGCTGATCTGACCGCGCAGGTTGGCCAGAGCATCGTGGAAGCGCCACAGTCTCTCCGGCCCCTCGTGACGAGCGGCTTCCATGGCGAGAGCGGCGAGAAGGCTCTCAGGACCGGTGAGCTTGTGACGCAGGACAAGATTTACGCGCCCGGCATCACGCAGGGCGGCGATGCCCTTGAGCGCCTCCATGAGGCGCCAGCGCCCCTCGTAGGACATATCCGCATAATTGATGAGCGTATGGGGCGCATCCGGATTCCCGCTCGTCAGGTCCTTATCGAAGTCGACCTCACGGCACAGGTGCTCACCGGGCGGCGGGGGAAGCGGGGAGATCCTCTCGGAGACGCGGAAGATAACGGTGGCCAGGAGCAGGGCTCCCAGCGATGCCGCAAGAACGCCCAAGCGGGCCTGGTCGCGCAGCGCCTCGTCCTCCAGGGCGAGGTTGGCCACGAGCAGGGAGATCGTGAAGCCCATGCCGGATAGGGCCGCCAGGCCCAGGATCCGGGGCAGGTCCAGGCCGGGCAGACGGGATCCCGGCACGAGGCGCAGCACCAGGCCTGCTCCCACGGCGACGCCCACGAACTTGCCGAGGACGAGGCCCGCCACGACGGCCCACATGACGCGTGAGGAGAAGGCCGCGGCGATGGTGCCGCCGTTGAGCGCCACACCCGCATTGGCCAGGGCGAACAGCGGTACGACGACGTAGTTGACGTACGGCGGCAGCATCCAGGACAGCCGCTGGTTCAGGGGCATGGAGTAGGCCAGGGACTCACGTAGCATGACGGCGGTGCCGGGGTGCGGCGACTGCCGGTAGAGGCGGGCCACCTCGGTGGCGGCGTCGACGTCCGCGCTGCGCACCGGGTAGACCGGCATGAGCAGGGCGATGAGGACACCGGCCAGCGTGGCATGGACGCCCGAGCGGTATAGGGCGTACCAGGTCACGACGGCCAGGAGGACGTACGGGGGCATGCGCCACACGCCTCGGCGGGCCAGGAGCATGATCCCCAGCAGCCCCAGTACCGCACAGCCCAGCGCCATGAGGTTGAGAGAGCCGGAATAGAAGACCGCGATGACCATCAGTGCGCCGATGTCGTCGATGACGGCGAAGGCGAGGAGGAAAGCGCGCAGGCGCGGGGCCCTTTTGGGCCCGATGAGCGCGAGCATGCCCAGGGCGAAGGCCGTATCGGTGGAGATGACCGATCCCCACGCGTGCGCGCCATCGGCGCCGTGCGTGATCGCCGAGTAGGCGAGTGCAGGGACCACGAGGCCGCCGATGGCGGAGACGACGGGCAGGAGCGCCCGACCGGGCAGTCTCAGCTCCCCGAGGGTGAGATCGCGCCGCACATCCAGGCCCACCATGAAGAAGAAGGCGGTCATGAGGCCTTCATCGACCCAGCCGTGAAGACTGAGCTCGACCTTGAACGGGCCGATGGCCAACGAGGCGGGGGTCTGCCAGAAACTGTGGTAGCTGTGCCCGACGTTGGCCCATACCAATGCCGTGATAGTTGCAGCCGTGAGGGCCACAGCCGCATAGGTCTCGTTGATCTGCATGTCACGCAGGCGGAGGCGCCGGCGCAGCCAGGCGTCGACAGCCTCGGTCACAGCCGTCGATGTGCTCATGCACGCCCTTTCATACGAGTGGAGTCGTGTTATCGATGTTCTCCGGGCCCCGGGCGCCGTCGAGCGTAAGGCCCGTCTCGCACACCCGCAACCATTCGCCATCCGAGGCCTCCACCACGACGGCCCATAAGGCAGGGGCTCCGGACTCCGGGAATCTCACTCCAGGAATCTCACAATGCCCGGGTCCCCGCTTCGATCTCCGGGTCATGGTTGGCGATGAGCCCCAGGCAGCGGGGGTCATGCTCCACGCGGCGCGCCCATGCAAGGGAGCGCTCCGCCTGAGAGGCATCGACGACAACGCTGGGGCGCAGCCCCTCATCGAAAGAGGGCCGCCCGTACCCGACGTCAGAGGTGAGCAGGTAGAAGACACGGCTATCAGCGTCAACGGGCGCAGTCGCCGATGCTCCGCCCAGCGCTCCGACAGCGTCCACGCCCTCAACCAGGTCCCATTCATGTTCATGGATCGCGCCATCGGCCGTTTCATCGCCGCGGACGATTGTGGCGCACAGTCCCCGTGAGTGCCCGGGCACGGCGACCATGACCAGGCTGCCGTCGCCGAAGACGTCGTACCCGGCGCCATAAGGGCCGACTGGAGTATTCCACTTGAAGGTCCGCAGATCGACGCCGTCCCACTCGTGGGGAAGATAGGTCGCGCGGTGAAAGCGCACCGCCTCGATCTCAGGACGGGAGACGAGGATCCGCGGGGCCTCCCGCACCAGGCGCAGCCCGTCGGCGTGATCGCAGTGGAGATGGCTCATGAGCACTAGATCGAGGTCCCGGGGGCGGATGCCCCGCTCCTCCAGCTGCTCGTCAATGGCCCGGCCCGGGGGCAGATCCGCCTTGTTGACGGGATACTGATGGCGCAGGTTGGCGATCTGCTCGAATCTGCTGCGATTGAGCTTGTGCCAGCCGGTATCGATGAGGGTCAGGCCGTGACGATTCTCCACCAGGTAGGCGCTCACAGGCGCGGCAATGAGATCGCCGCGCTTGCGGAATGCATGGGTCCAGGCCAGCGGAGGGTCCTCGGGCCGGTGGTACGGGAGCGTCTTGTCGACGATTACTGTGCCCGTATGGAGGACTTCCAAAATAGTGCTCATGAGCAGCAGTCTAATTCGCAGCACCTATAACCGAGGCAGTACGCGAAGCGAGCGGCGGACTCTTATGCTGTTCTCATGAGTTCTTCGGCTTCCTCAGCTTCACCGGCGTCCCTGGCCGATCGCGCTCCCCGCGGCACTCTCACGAAAGGCAGACTCGGTCCCGATCGCCACGTCCCCGGCTCGATCGCCCGCCCCGAGTACATGTTCCACGACGGCCCCGAGCGGGTGACCGCCTCAGACATCAAGACCCCCGAGACGGTTGAGCGGATCCGCCGTGCGGGACGTATTGCCGCACGCGCTCTGGCCGAGGCCGCGAAGGCGATCGCCCCCGGAGTCACCACCGACGAGCTCGACCGGATCGCCCACGAATACATGTGCGACCACGGCGCCTACCCGTCCTGTCTGGGCTACATGGGATTCCCCAAGTCGATCTGCACGTCTATCAACGAGGTCATCTGCCACGGCATCCCGGATTCGACGCAGCTGCGCGAGGGCGACCTGGTCAACCTGGACGTGACCGCCTACCTCGATGGTGTCCACGGCGACACCAACGCCACGTTCCCGGTCGGTCGGGTCGATCCTGAAACGGCCGCCCTCATCGAGCGCACGCGCACGGCCATGGAGCGCGGCATCAAGGCCGTGCGGCCGGGCCGCGAAGTCAATGTCATCGGGCGCGTCATCGAGAAGTACGCCCGGCGCTTCCAGTACGGCGTCGTGCGCGACTACACCGGCCACGGCGTGGGCGAGGCCTTCCACTCCGGCCTCATCATCCCCCACTACGACGCCGCCCCCCTGTACGCCGATGTCATGGAGGTCGGTATGGTCTTCACCATCGAGCCCATGCTCACCCTGGGCACCGAGGAATGGGAGCAGTGGGACGACGGCTGGACGGTCGTCACGAAGGACCGCTCCCGCACTGCCCAGTTCGAGCACACCCTGGTGGTGACCG
>ERZ773042.1218-NODE-1218-length-15589-cov-3.808871_pt1 | contig 15589 bp, 10 predicted proteins | sample MGYA00511664_ERZ773042 | MGnify/ENA primary metagenome ERZ773042 (study PRJEB29015, sample SAMEA2737984) | human oral metagenome | biome: human oral; feature: human-associated habitat; material: dental | place: China | collected 2036 ... | reverse complement strand
ATGCAATCGGGAGCTTCCAACGCACGAAAGATAATTCCGGCTCGCGCATTCTGCAAGAACTGCGATCGGGCATAGATAGCCGAAACAGGCAAACAGCGAATGCTGCGCAGCCGGGCAATGACACCAATAATTAAAAACGACGGACAGATTGCTTTCCTGTCCGTCGTTGGGGCTTATCGTTGGTTCTGTTGTTCGAGGCGTTCGACACGAGCACGAAGATTTTTGTTCTCTATCAGGAGTTCTTTGAGCATTTCTTTCATTTCGCAGATATGCCTGTTGTTTTTATGTACGCCGTCATTTATGTTGCGTATGAGATAGGTGAAATCAGGGGAGGCGTTTGCGGGACCGCATCCGGTCACATATCCCAATTCCAATGGCTGCGTTAGTTTCTGCATGAGTTTTTCGTGTTCCGTCATTTCACGTTGTTGTGGAGGAGGCGGCGCAGGTACTTCTTTCTTCGATCCCCAAAATAGTCCCATGATACTCAGTCCTTTCGTTTTCTTTTACCGTAGCACAGTTTATATGGAATGACAAGTCCTGATTTTACATCCGATTTATAAGCCGATTGAGAAGGGAGTATTTGCCTTGGATGAACTTGCATGTTTGACACAGGTGGGGCTTATCCTTATCGCTGTGGCATGGATTGGCAAACACCTTCTTTTCGCTCATCTTGGTACGGAGAAGATTGTACCGAGGGTGGAGGAGATGTCCCCTTTCTTCGTTGTTGAACGTACAAGAAACAAACTTGTTGTTTCTGCAAAGATTCCGTTCGTGAACGAGGGAAAGCAATGCGGTGTGATTATGGACGCACTCATTCACCTAAGAAGTCCATACGCGCAGCATAATATATCGATATGGGGGAAGGTGGAGCTGGACGGACAGCCGCGTGAAGATGATTATTTTGAGGCGATGCTGATTCAAAAAGGCGAACGTATCCATCTTGCAGTAAAATTTTGTATTGCGCCATGCAACGGAATTTCTCTTGATGAGGCATTGGAGCATCTGCCAGATTTTCAGTTCGATCTCATCTATCAGGAGAGCGGACGCATTTCTGCCCATTACTCCAAGGTCACGCTGACTCTCCCACATAAAGCTCTAGGAGGTTAATTCATGCGTAGAGCTTTGATCGCTTTCACTACACTGTTCGCACTCCTCATCGCCTTTGTCCCCGCGCAGACCGCAGCGGCGATGACAATGGTCTCTCCGGTCGGTCAGCCGATGGTCGTAAGCAGTCCGCAGGGGCATCGTATTCATCCGATTTCAGGACAGCCATCCTACCATGCAGGTGTTGATCTTTCTGTCGATTATGGAGATCCAATCTATGCTGCCGCATCAGGCACGGTGAGTTATTCGGGCTGGATGCAGGGCTATGGAAACACCATCATGATCGATCATGGAGGGTCGCTCTATACTCTTTATGGGCATAATCAGGAGCTTCTGGTCGGCGTGGGGGAGTATGTAACGCAGGGAATGCTCATCGCAAAAGCGGGGAGCACGGGCAATTCGACGGGACCGCATTGTCATTTTGAGGTGCTTCCGAATGGTGTCTATGGAGAGCCAACCGATCCCGGTCTCTACGTTCCGGGACTGCTCGAACTGGAGAAGGCACTGGGCGGTGGACTTGGGCTTGGTGGTGTAGATTTCCACGGGCACACAAAAGATTGGGCGGTCACAGAGGATTTCGCAAAACCCATCAGCGATCTCGTGAACAAGGTCGTCGAGCTTATTACGACAGGGCTGGAGGCGTTGCAAAACTATGTGACGAAGATATTCTTTGTTCTTGTGGCAATCGACCTTGTGCTCGGTGCAATGAATAAGGCGATGACACCGACGAGCGAAGACCGCGAGGGACTCTTTAAGTGGCTTGTTCGACGGGGGCTGTTCTATGGGTTCTGTCTTGCACTCCTCTACAACTGGGGGGATTTTGTCGGCAATCTTTCGCTTCATGGCTTTCCTGCTCTTGGCGGGCTTGCCGGTGGAAATCCGGAAGCTGCGGAGGCAGCAGTCTCCGATCCGACAAAAATCGTACAAAAGGGCATGAACATCATTGCACCGGTATTTAATGGCGTGCTTCATTCCAGTGGTGCGTCAGACGTTCTGTCACTCTTACTCGGTGGTGCAGGTGCTGTCCTCCTCATGCTGATACTTGCCGTCATCCTGTTTTTGCTGTTCTGCCTCATCGGCTACTATATCGCGCTCGCCTACGTCGAGTTCTATATGACGGTGCTGTTTAGCTTTACGGTATTCCCACTGGCGGGATTAAAGCATGTGCGTCATATCGCCTCCAACGGCATCAACAGTGTATTTGCAGCCTCGATCAATCTCATGTTCTTCTGCCTCTTTGCGGCGATGCTCCAATCGACGATGGAGCACATCGTCGTTGGCGAACTCATGTCGCAGACACAGACCGTACAGGCGCAGTCTGCCGGAGGAGCGCCCGGCGCATCAAGTGTCTCTATCTCCGGTCGTCCAAAGGCAGAGCTTGCATATCGCATCTCACAGATCATGCAGGAGCGATACGGAAAAAGCATTCCTCCTGAATGGATTTGGGCGCAGCTTGCACTCGAATCCGGGCACTTTTCGAGTGCGCTCGCCGTTGAGGATCACAATTATGGGGGGATCAAGGCGTATAACGGGGCGAAAATAGCGGGCATATCACCGGAGGGGGATTATTATCGTCACTTTGACAGCGATGAGGAGTATGCTCAATTTGCGGCATCGAACTATGACGCTTACGCTCCTGATGGGATCTATAATGCAAAGACCGTACAGGAATTTGCGGCAGCACTCAAGCACGGCGGTTATTTCGGTGCATCGCTCGAATCCTATACCGCAACCTTAATGGGGATCATAGGAGGAAGCGGCGGCGTTGTTCAGCAAGCTGTTGCAAACAACATCCTGCTCTTGCAGCTCATTCTCGTTGTCCTTATGTATATGTATTTTGCTGATCGCATCAGCAAACTTGTCAATACGCAGTTCGGCGGCTCTGGCTTCAAGCTCTCCGATCAGCAAGGCATATTCCGGTGAGGGAGGTACGCATCATGGCAAATCGATTCGGCAAATACGGGAAGAATCTGCTGCTCATCGCTGCATTCACCGCCGCAGCGGTATCGGGTGCACTCCTTTCCAATGTCCATCAGGGCGAAGCATGGGGCGGCTGGTGGGGACCGTGGGAGCCTGAAAACTATTGGGATCCCGTGCGTATCTCATGGCGTGATACCGCTGATCCCGGACACTATTTCTTTGGGGACTTGGAAGGGCAGGGCGGTTCCGTCTATGACTATACACGCATTATCAAATCTGTACTCTTCGGCGAAAAATTTCTACATATTGTCGAGAATATTGCAGAGCAGCTCGGTATTGACATCATCAACAAGATCCCTCTGGATCCAATGGTTATGCACCTTGCCACCGGCATGACGGAGCAAAAACAAAGCCGCGCTGCCGAACTGCACAACACAATGCAAAAAGATCTGCTCACGGAGAGTTCCTCGTTCCATTCCTACAATGAGGGGCACGAAGACTACGATGCTCCGCGTAATCTTGTGCGCCAGCGCAAGGAGATTTCCGCATCCGCAGCCAAATATGCCCAGCTTGCAGAGACGGCAATCGCAGACAACGATAACACGAGGGAGACCGTACACCGTCTTGTGGAAGCGGCTGCCAACGCCAAAGGCGAAACAGAGCTGCGTCAGATTATGGAGCAGCTGAACGCACTCAGCATAGCGGATCAATCACAGGTGACAGCCCTGCTTGCGGCAAAGGTGCAGCTCGAAAGCGATCAGCGTCAAGTCCAGTTGGACGCTGAAGTAGAGAGAGAGAAACAGGCACAGAATGCAGAAATTATTGTCGTTGATCCATATAACGAGGAACGTGCCGCTGTGAGCGGTTACGAACGTGAAAAGCCGCGTGGGTTTGTTCGCTTCAAGTAAGACAAAGGCGCATCGAAGGTGGGATATGGTCTTCGATGCGCTTTTATGGTATAATGCGAACAAAGGGGGCGATACAATGATTCCGTATGAAGTCATTGAAGCAAAGGAGATCCTGCATGAAGGTTTTGCAGAGCTTTTGGCAGATGTGAGCCGTATCAAGGATCGCATGGGACTTGATCCGCAGGATGCCGTGCATCCGGTGTCCGGCTTCCAAAGCGAACTCCGCACAATCTTGCACAGGATTCTTGGCGATCGCTACAATACGCCCGAAGATATAGCGGAACTGAAGCAGGAGTTTGTGCGTGCCCGCGCTTACGTTCGAGAGTTGGAGACAGAAGATGCCGGAGAACTACAGCGCAAAGGAGCTTGATGAACAAAAAGAAAAAATCAAAGCCGATTTATTAGGCGCGGTCACACCATCAAAAAATCCACAGGCATATCTTCTTGCCGGGCAGCCGGGGGCGGGCGAATGCCTCTATGATCGCGAGAAAACGCCATTTCGCGATCCTTCCGAACTCTTTCGCGAAGAGTTCTCGCGTGATCTTACACATCATGAGCGCGAACGTATTGTACGCGACTGTGCACCATACGTCAGTCGCGCTCGGGTGGAGGAAACGCTGCACGCATACGAACAGTTCTTTCCCAAGGAGGAGCGCGGCAGAGGAGCGCGGTAGTTTTACAGAGAATGAATAGGAGGGATTTTCTTGTATCGAAACATTTTGTGTATGACCGCTCTGGTCATGGTGCTCTTTATGGGGACTGCTCTCGCTGCGCCGCGTGCAATGACCGTGGATGATGTCGCGATCGCCGGCATTGCTCCCGGCAATGATCTCAGCTATGTGCGGAGCATCTACGGTGAGCCGGACAGCGAAAAAACAATACGGATAGGCAACTATAATCACCCTGCATATCTGGTTGATTATTACGGGCAAGGATTTGTCATCACCTACAACATCATGGAAGATGGTGCATGGAATCCGCTTGTCCAAAAGATCGAGAGTACAAATGCAGCACTTGTGATGCCCTCCGGCATCCACGTCGGCATGAAGATTGCAGATGTGCAGCAGATATTTAACAACTTGAAGGAACAACCATCTGATAAATCTGGTGAAAAAAAGTATGTATCACCACTTGAAGGATTTGGTGTTACTCTTTCCAATGGAAAGGAAGGGATACGTTTCCTTGTCCTGCAAGTAGATCAGAAGGGGATTGTTCAAAAGATTCTTCTCACCGACAAATACGCTGACATATAACAAGACAGCACAAAAAACACCTGCTTACGGGAATCTCCCGCAAGCAGGTGTTTTTCAGTGCGTTTCTTTGACCTCCGGTGCCCATTGCTGCGCCTGTTCTTCAATCATTTTCGCAATCTCGTCGTCACTTGGAATCTCATGCTCTGCGTAGGTGTTTGGGAATCCGAAGTCATGACCGAACATATCGACCGCCTGATCTTGCGTAATAACCTCGCCTCCGATAAATTCCGGACGATCGGGATTCACATGAATTGCATTGCTATTTACCTGCATAGAAAGTCCTCCTTCTCTGCCTATCCTATCTGTCAAAATTATACATGATGTCCGGTGGTAAATCCATGCACTTAGAAAAATGTGCAGTTTTTTCATTCTGCATGACTTTACAATAGAGACAAATGTATGACAGGAGGCACGCAGATGGTAACGGTACATACACTCATCGATGAGAAGGAACGATTCTTAAACGAACTGCGCCACAACAAAAACCGCTTTCGTGACTTTCTTGGTTCAATGGCTGCACATTACAGGCAGCCGATTGAACGGCAGATTGCACTCTTTTTCCACGCGCCCGCTGCGGGTCGTGCATACGCGGATGAGGCACTATGGCAGCGTCTTGGTGCACGATTGCAGGAGGGGGCAGAGGGTGTTCCTGTGCTGAATGAGGACGGCAGCAGTGTTTCCTACGTCTATGATCTGAGCGAGACACAGAATGCAGAAAGCCCACAGTTTCGGCGTCTTGTTTGGACATTTGACGCAGAGAAAGACACGGATGCATTGCGAAAGGTTTTCGGTGGGGAAACAGAGAAACCTGTAGAAGATATTGTTGTTGATGGAATGTCTCGTTTGAAAGAACAGGGCTTTGGAGAACTCGAGATTTTGGGGGCAACGTATCTGGTTCTTGAGCGTCTGGGGATGGATGCCGAGGAGCATATAGGACTGTCACTCATCCTTGCACCGTATGAGAATGTAGATGCAGAGCATCTTTTAGGAGATATTCAAAGAGCTGCAATGACGGTTCTTGACCCGCTCGCAAAGGAAATCCGTGCGCGTGAACAGCGGGATGAAGAAAGGACGGTAAGCGAATATGAGGGCATTTTCGGAGAGAGAGATGATGCTTCTGACGGAGCATCTGCGGATGGAGCAGCATCTGCGCGAGAAGATCGAGCAGGAGAACGCAGAGATCTTCAATCTGATGGAGCAGTATGGGGAGATGATGTACCTGTATCAGGTGGAGGGGCTGTCTCCGGAGGCGGAAGCGCAGTTCGAACAGCTGAATCAGGTGACGATCGACGCGGGAGTGCAGCGGGCGATTCGGCAGGAACAGATGGAGGAAGCGGCACAGGCGGACGAGAAACCGTTCACAGCGGGACGGTGGGCGCAGATTCGGAGGACGTATCTCCAATCGTATCGACCGGAGGAGTGGCTGCGGATGTTGCAGACGGGGGAAGCGGCGCAGCATCTGCAGCAGATACAGCAGGAGACGGAGACGCGCTATCGGACGATGTACCAACAGGAGGAGGAGCGGCAGATTCTGGGACAGGATCTCAAGGGGCTGGAGGAGATTCGGCGCAGCCGGATGATCGAAGCACAGATCACAGAGACCTTGACGGCAGACCTATCCAACTAGACGAGGGGAACGATTCTCCCGCTATTGATCTTTCGAGTATTGACTACGAAGCAGATATGAGTACGACGAGCGGCAAGAGGGCAGTCTTTCAGCGTAACCTTGCCGCTATTTTGGCGCTCAAAAATGTGGAGCGTGAGGGACGTGCAGCAACCCCTGAGGAACAGCGTCTTCTCCAATCCTACAGCGGGTTTGGAGGGCTTTCTGAGGCGTTTGATCCTGCCAATAAGGCTTGGGCAAATGAATATGATGCGCTGCAAAAATATCTGACGAACGAAGAATATCGTTCGGCACGCAGCAGTATTCTGGATGCCTACTACACCCCTCCGGAGATTGCCGAAGCCATCTACGAGGGGCTGCGGCACATCGGCTTTACACACGGGAATATTCTTGAGCCGTCATGTGGCGCGGGAAGATTCTTCTCTGCGATGCCGGATGACATGCGATCAGAGAGCAATATTTGCGGGGTAGAGCTGGATTCTCTTTCTGCTCGCATCGCTGCCGCTGCGCATCCGGATGTGAACGTGGCATCACAGGGGTTTGAAACAACGCGCTTCGCGGATGGCAGCTTTGATCTTGCCGTTGGGAACGTACCGTTCGGAGATACACCGATTACGGGCGATCCAAAATACGGCGGTGCGGCTCTTCTGCCACATGACTACTTCCTCATGAAGATGATCGATGATGTTCGTTCCGGTGGTCTGGTTGCTGCTATTACATCCAGCGGAACGATGGATAAGCTGAGTGAGCGCACGAGAGCGGAACTCGCCGAACGTGCTGATCTTGTCACAGCAATACGTCTTCCCAGCACAACATTTGAAGGTGCTGGCGCATCTGTTATGTCGGACATCCTCATTTTTCGGAAAAAGGTGGAGAACGTACCCCTGTAGAAAGTCATACGCGTGTTGTAAATGATGCGTATTGGTGGAAATCCTCGCGGCAAGTCGAGCGTCTCAAGGGAACGCCTCTTGAGACACGTCATGCCGTCAACGAATATTTTTCTCAGCATTATCAAGATCATGTGCTCGGCAGGTGGGAAGAACAGAGTGGGCGCTATGGAACAGAGCTTTCCGTCGTTTCAGATACAAACAACCTGAGAGACAAAATTGTCGGTGTTTTTAAGGAGCTTCCTCAAAATAGCGTCTATCTTCCCGCTGAGACACCGCTGCCGCTTCCTGTGCAAGCAAAAGAGCCGGATGCGCGAGCGATGGGCTTTTACATTGCTGCGGGTGAGCTGGTGTTTATTGATACGCAGGGAGTGGAATCTACGCCGGAGCTGGATGAAAAAACGAGAGCGCGGGTGATTTCGGCGGTACTCCTGCGCGACGCAGGGCACAACGTCCTTGAGGTGCAACAGCGCAACGGATCGAATGAGGAGCTGCGACAAGCGCAGAAGGTACTGAATGATCTCTATGAGAGCCATATCAAGAGCTACGGACATATTGCGGGAGATCGGACGCTCGCGAATGTGTTCTATGCCGATCCGGGGTACAACTTCATACGCGCGTATGAGATCAAGGATGCAAAGGGGAACTTTGTCGCCAAAGCGGATATTTTTACGGAGCGGACAATTCTGCCAGAAGCACGCCCGGAGAACGCAGATACACCGGAAGATGCACTTGTGATCTCAATCCAGCAAAAAGGGGAGGTCGATCTTGCGTATATGAGCGAACTCTGCGGAATCCCTGTGCGCGAGATTACGGATGAGCTTGAATTTACACATCTGTATTTTGATGACCGTACGAAAACCTACATACAGGCAGATGAGTACCTGTCCGGCAATATTCGCGCCAAAATAGACGATATTGACGAACTGACGGCACAGATTCGCGGGGAGCGCGACAGTTATCTTGCACAGACGTATTACCCCCAACAGTTCTCTGAGATTGAGGAGGGGGTTCCGCAAGTAATGCCGGAACCGCAGAACGAAATGGAAGAAGGGCTGAGAGATATACTGCAACAGCTTCGGCAAGCTGGACGCGCCCAGATGCGTGCTAATTTCCGTGCCTACGTCGAAAGCATCGATCAAACGAAATATCCGGAGTGGCGTACGAGCGTTGCACGCTACGCGCTCCATGCCATGCACGATCTGGATGGGGGCTTTGGCTGGCATGCCGACTGGATTCCAGAATCTCTGAGGAATGATTGTGCTCTCGGTTTTCAACTCCTGCGGCGAGATCCAAAATATTTTACGCACACAAGCAGCCAGCATTTTACTGACGTGAAACATGCTTTTGACTTATATCAGGATCAGCATCCGGAGCAGTCTTCCGGCACAAATAAGCGCACATTCATAGAGGATTTGCATGATCCTGTGCGGAGGCTTTCGATGCTCCACATGATAGATACTGCGCAGCGGTATCTTGTTGCGTGTCAAGCTCAAGGCGAAAAGCCGCAGCACGCAGAGTTGGTGAAGCTATATGAGCAAGCAGCCTTGGAACATAATTCACGCATGACAACACACCGCGACGAACAAACGGAGCTGTGGGATATGCGGCTGGAGCGTGCGCAGAAAAATCGAGATGCGCTCATGACGGTACTTCCGCAAGATGTTGAGATCGGTGAGATCAGCGTAGGGCTTGGGACATCATGGCTCAAGCCCGCATACGTTGAGCAGTTCATTCAGTCCATCGGTTTGCGGGAAGTGCACGTTGACTATGTAGAGGAAACGAGTTCGTGGAAGGTCACGAAAACAGAGCGTCTATCCTATCAGCTCTCGGCAGAAACGCAGTATTCTGCGGGCGGGAAGACCGCATACGACCTCATCGAGCAGTGTCTCAATCAGCGCAATGCGCAGGTGAGAGTTCCGATCGCAGAAGGCTCCGATCAAACGGTCGTCGATCCGGAACTTACAACACAGGCACAGATGAAACAACAGGAGCTGCGTGACAAGTTCCGCTCGTGGCTGCTGTCCGACCCTGCCCGCGTCAAGGAGATTCAGGAATACTACAATCGCCGTTTTAACAGCGTGCGACTGCGCGAGTTTGACGGCTCAAAACTCACCTTCCCCGGTATGACGAATACGATTTCTCTCAAGCCGCATCAGAAAGATGCGATTGCACACAGCCTTTTCGGCGGCAATACGCTTTTTGCTCATTGCGTCGGTGCGGGGAAGACATTTGAGATGATCGCCTCCATTATGGAATCTAAGCGCATGGGGCTTTCGCACAAGGCACTCATGGTCGTTCCGAATCACCTCACAGCGCAGACCGGCGAGGAGTTTCAGCGACTTTATCCTCGGGCGAAGATTCTGGTCGCACAGAAGAAGGACTTCGAGAAGAAAAATCGGCAGGAGTTTATCTCCCGCATCGCTACGCAGAACTGGGATGCGGTCATCATTGGTGCATCTTCCTTCGAGAAGATCAAGCTGTCCGCAGAGCGCGAAACGGCAATGCGGCAGCGTGCTATTGACGAACTCGAGGATAAGCTCTTCTCGCTGCGGGCAAATGGGGCACACGCCAAAGATTTCTCCGTCCGCAACATCACAAAACTCATCACCAATCAAAAGAACCGTCTGAAAAAACTCGAACAGTCCAACCGCAAAGGGATGGATGATGTGATTACCTTCGAGGAGCTTGGCGTGGACAAACTCGTTATCGATGAGGCGCACGAGTTCAAAAATCTTGAGGTTATGACTCGTCATGCCCGCGTTGCCGGTGTCGGTACGACCGACCATGTGCAGAAGACATGGGATCTCTACATGAAGACACAGTACATCAACGAGATCACGCAGGGCAGAGGACTAATCTTTGCGACCGGAACGCCAATTTCCAATGCCATGACCGAAATTTATACCATGCAGCGGTATCTTGCTCCGGATCGCCTGAAAGAACTGGGGCTTGAGAGCTTTGACGCATGGGCTGCGGCTTTTACGGATATTACCGTCAGTGTGGAGCTGAAGCCAGAAGGGCGCGGCTATCAACTCAAAGAGCGGTTCTCGAATTTCCGTAATCTACCGGAACTTATGACGAGCTTTAAGTCGTTTGCCGACGTGCGGACAGCCGATATGCTCGGCAAAGATGTCATCGTCCCAACCGCAGATATTATCGTCGATAAAGCTCCCGCCTCAGAGGAACAAAAAGGGATCATCGGTGATCTTGTGACACGCGCTGATGATATTCGCAGAAAGAACCCGCAGGACGTTCTTCGAGTCGATGGGACGATGACGAAGGACAGTATGTTGCTCATTACACATGCCGGCAGGGCATTGTCCCTTGATCCACGCCTTGTTGTTCCGGAGGCAGCAGATGAGCCGGACAGCAAGGTAAACCGCTGCGTGAAAAATCTGCTCGAAACATACCGTGCAACGAGTTCAGAGCGCGGTACACAGATCCTTTTCTGCGATGAATCCACATCTACGGGCGCAGGAAAAGGTGGCTTTAACGTCTACGATGACATTCGCGAAAAGCTCATTCAGAATGGGATTCCGCGTGAAGAAATTGCTGTTGTGCAGGAAGTTTCGGACAAGGATAAGCAAAAACTCTTTGATAAGGTGCGTAGCGGCGAGGTTCGTGTCCTCATCGGCTCCACAGGAACGCTCGGCGTTGGGACGAACGTGCAGGACAGACTTGCCGCACTGCATGATCTTTCTGTTCCGTGGCGACCCGCTGATCTTGAGCAACGTATGGGGCGGATTGTTCGCCCCGGCAATCGCTATGACAAGGTGAAGATTTTCCGCTATGTAACAGAGGGGACATTCGATGCCTACCTATGGCAGACGGTCGAGAACAAGCAGAAGCAGATCGCTCAGGTCATGACGAGCCGAAGCCCACTGCGTACGTTGCAAGATATGGACGAGACCGTTCTCTCGTATGCCGAACTCAAAGCCGTTGCGACAGGGAATCCGTTCCTGCGCGAGAAGATGGAGCTGGAAAACCGTCTCGGTCGCATCCAGATCGCAAAGATTGACTATGAATCGACGCGGCAAAAATTGCAAAAATTTACAGTGATTGATGGTCCGGCACGCATTAAGGAGCAGGATGCGAAAATTGCGGGGTTGATGGACGACAAGCTCCGTATGGATAGTGCTTGTTTGCAGAATGAACAAGGAGAAGAACTCTTTCAGATGACGCTCTGCGGAAAGCTCGTCACCGATCGCAGCAAGGCAGCCGATATTCTGCATAAGGCGGCAAAGGGTGGCTTCTCGGCGACAAAAGACTTCAGCGGTGAGTATCGGGGATTAAAACTTCAAATACGCATCGATCCGATAGCGATGCAGCCGTATATCATTTTGACGGGGAAACGCAGTCATCGCATCGGTTTTTCGGATAAGCCGGAAGTCACGGTGCGCCGCATTTCTTCCCTCTATGACGGGATTGTAAAGGAACTCTGTCAAGTGCAGGAGGAGCGTGCGCGTATTGCTGCGGATGTCAAAGATGCAGAGGAGGAGATCAAGAAACCGTTCCCACATGCCGCAGAGGAGGCAGAGAAAAAGGCGCGGCTGATTGAGATTACAAAACAGATGGAAGTGAGCAGCGAGGAAGCAATCGCCGCACGCGGTGCACGGCGAACTCAGCCGACTGCCCGTGAGAAAAGTCAGATACGCGCTGTGTGTGCGAGGTAAAAAGGAGGCAGATCATGGCAAACGGAAAGAAAAAATCTGTAGGCAGGAGCAGCACATCAAAACCCGATCTATACGAGCAGACTACGCAGAAAATCATTGCCCTGATGGAGAGCGGAAAACTCCCTTGGCAGCAGGGCTGGGACAACAACGTCGGTGCAGCACTTGTCTGCCCGATCAACGGAAAGAGCCGGCATAGGTACTCCCGTATTAACAGCGTATACCTCTCGTTCATCATGGCAGAAAAGGAAAGCAACGATCCTCGGTTCTTTACGATGGGAATGCTGAACGCTCAGAATCGTATCTTCCGGGAGCGCGTCGCCGCACTAAAGGAGCAGGGTGATCCCGTCAATCCTGAACTCGAATGGCAATATGGTGTCAGAAAAGGTGCAAAGTCCGTGCTCATTCAGATGTCATGGAAGCAGACGCACGATAAGAACGGGAATCCGCTGCCGGAGGATGAGCAATACTGGGCGAAGCGGTTCTGCAACGTCTTTCACGCATCTGATTGTGTGCGCCGCGAATACTTGCGGGATGCAGACGGGAATCCGATCCTTGACGCAGATGGTAAGTGCACCTATAAAGAGCATCCGCTCAAGCCATACGTTCCGAAAGAGCGGGGATATACACATGAGGAGCAATATGAGATTGCAGAGGGCATCCTAAAGGCAAGCGGTGCTGTCATCAAGCATGATGTTCCTGCGGCAAAACCTCATCCATGTTATTCACCGTCAACGGATGATATTCATCTGCCGCCGAAGGAGGCATTCCCAAACCTCGGTGAATACTATGCGACCGCGCTGCATGAACTTGCACATTGGACGAGCCATAAGGATCGGCTCAACCGCAATTTGACGGGCGATCGCGACTCTCCTGCCTATGCGAAGGAGGAACTGCGTGCAGAGCTTACATCCGCATACCTCGCGCTTGATTTTGGGCTGCCAATGAATCCGACGAATCATGCAGCATACGTTCAGAGCTGGGTAGAAGACCTCAAAGAGGATAAGATGGAGATTTTCCGAGCCTCCGCAGAAGCACGGAAGATTGCAGACTATATCAAGGGATTCATGCCTGAGCGTTTCCGTATGGAAGATCTGACTGTGGCGAATGAGGACATTATCATAGATAGTGCAGAAGACAAAGCACCGGAGGAAAAAGCGGTGACGACCGATACCCCTGCGATCGCTGATACCATGCCTATCCCTGTTACCGATTTGCGTACATTGACGCTTCCACCGGAAGCACTGGCACGCGGGACGGCACGGTTTTACAAATACCTTTTGACGGAGCGTCCGGCTGATGCAGGGGCAATCCCAAAGGAGAATCTCTATCTCGTCGATCCGGATGACAAGTCTGCGCGTTATGGAGCAGCATATTATGAAAAGCAGCTCCCTGCAAGCGTGGCTGCCGCCTACGAGATGACCCCGGACTACAATTACTTCGCCAACAAGTCTATGCACGTTACCATCTATCAGCATAAAGAAGGTGTCTCGCCAACAGCATCGCTGCCGTATCTGAACCGTGACTATGAAATCACCGCGCAGGAAAACTATGTCCGTACTGACATGATGCGCGAGCACGGTCTCGATCAGATTCTTGCACATTATGCTGTGCGCCCGCCGCAGGAAGGACGCTTTCTTGAGGAAGGCGATCTCATCGAAACGGATGGTCGCATCTTCCGCGTGGCAGATGTCGGATTTGTCGAGCAGGAACTGAACGCACATAAGGGGGATTTTGTTCTTACGCCACTCGTGGATGAGCGCGTGCAGCAGCTGAGTTCCGCAGCGGAGGAAAGCATCGGTGCGGATGCCTACCGTCTCTATACGGAAAAGCTGCGGGAGATGTTCTATCGTGCAGCACAGGGCTATGATTCGGTGGCGATGCACCCCGGGTGGTTTTCCGGTACGGATGACATGCAAGAGATGGCGCGTATATTTGGCGATCAGGATTATTCGAGCAATTTTCGTGAGCGTGCCTATCAGAACGGTCTCTCAAGTTATACGCCGACGGATGAGCGGGGATGGCAAAAGGCAGATACCGCGTATGCCATTGGGGAGATCAAGGCTGCTCTCGCCGATGACGCGGATGCCTATCTCGAACTCGACCGTCTGCGCAGCAGCATCGCTGATACAATCCAACGCAACAGTCCCTACGCTGCCATTTCTCAGGATCGATCCTACGGGAAAGAAATTGTTCGCAATGCGGAAAAAGAGCCGTCAATCAAAAAACTTCTCTCTGTGAACGAACTGATCCAGCGCGAGCCGGCACTCGTTGAGGAGTATGTGGCGAAGTACAGCAGATAAAACAGAAAAGCCTTCAACGACCAATTCTCTAAGTATTAGTCATTGAACGCTTTTCTAAAAGGAGTGTAGGTGAATGAAAAAACTGCAAGAGGGTACATCATTTTCTCAAGAAATTGATGCGTGGGTGGATGATGGATATAGTTATAGTCATCCACCGATTCACGTCATGCAGACACCACTTTCTTTACAGTTAGTCGGTGTAAAACCGCTCCCCGTTTATGTGGATCCTTCAAAGCTCAGGAAAACCATGCTGACCAATCATCCTGAGATCACCCCGGAGATACTAAAACAGCTTCCGGAGGCGCTACGGGATCCTATGATGATTTTTCGTTCTAAGACACAACCGGATCGCATTGTCGTAGCATTGTCGTTGAAGGATTCGCAAGGTGTTGAGATTCTGGTTCCTTTTGCATTAGACAAGCCAAAAGTATGGGAACAGGCAAATATCATCACGGCGATCTATGGAAAAGACGACCGTCATGGTCGCCCCCGTTATAGCTGGTATAAAGACAATATTAAAGATGGTTTTCTTCTTTATGCAAACAGAGAAAAAGCTGCTCAGTTTCTCTTATCCGCCGGGGTCCAATTCCCCATGGAAGAGCAAACGAACAGCTTCCTTACCTATAATATAAAGGATGAAAAGGATCTTGTCAAGTTCAAGCAGGAAAAAGAGGAGGAGAAGAACGTGGACAATTCTATCAAAGTACCTAAAGAGGCAGTGAAAACGGATGCTGACGTATATCATCAGGAGATTTTCGACAGCCTGACGGTGGCTGAGGAGTCTCTGGACGACAACGCCATAAAGGAGCTGCGCGGCATCGCCGACGATCTTCATACAAGCATGAAGAATGTGGAGGAGGCAGAGCAGAACTGCGGCGCAGATCAGGAGACATGGGACGGCTATGCGCCACGTCATG
>ERZ773042.1216-NODE-1216-length-15596-cov-4.941059_pt1 | contig 15596 bp, 11 predicted proteins | sample MGYA00511664_ERZ773042 | MGnify/ENA primary metagenome ERZ773042 (study PRJEB29015, sample SAMEA2737984) | human oral metagenome | biome: human oral; feature: human-associated habitat; material: dental | place: China | collected 2036 ... | reverse complement strand
AACCGATCGCACTGCGCTTTCTAAAATAATTGTCTAGAAAAGTGTTGACAGATCACCACCACCTAACGGTGGACCTAGGCGATGAACTACCGGATGATTCTCCACTACTCGACGATGGATTGCCTGACGAACTACCGCTCCCCTCGGGGGTGCTTGGAGTACCACTTGAGCCGCCCGAAGCACTAGCTCCGCTACCCGGGCTACCTGATTGTCCGCTGCCTACACCACCACCGCCCCGACTGCGTGACGAAGAGGATGACTGACTACTTGATGAACTACTTGACGAAGAAGATGAGCTTGATGAGCTGCTCGCCGAAGAGGACGACGAGCTACCCGACGAAGAGGACGAGCTACTTGAGCTACTTGATGAAGTCGATGAGCTGCTACTCGAAGATGAGCTTGACGAGCTGCTCGACGAAGAGCTTGTTGAACCGCTTGATGACGAGGAAGATGAACTGCCCGACGATTCTCCACTGCCCGACGATGGGTTGCCCGACGAACTACCACTCCCCCCCTCGGGGGTGCTTGGAGTACCACTTGAACCGTCCGATGATGGAGTTGGAGTTGGTGGATTCGCTTCTTCTTCCGGTGCCGTCTCTACCCTGGCCGGACGCTCAAATAGCTCGTCATCGGTGGACAGCCTACGGGTTCCCCGATATCCCGGTATCGGTGGCAGTGGCTCAACATCCGGCATGACCGGCACCGAGCTAATCACCTGATCGACCGGTGGTGTGATGTCATAGCCGGTCAGCGTATTGACCATTTCCTTAGCCGTCTGAGTGAAGCTATCCGCCGTACCGGGGCCAACCTCAGTGGCTAAGACCATACCGGTCTTAGTGTTAACTACCTCAAGGAAAGCATAGTTGCGGTTCTCTATCATGTCGGATACTCCCGGCTGAGTAATAGCATCCGGGTTAAAGTTGATAAGTCCGTTATCCTCCACGATAACATTGCCCACTGAGAATGGATTACCCTGGGTACCTCTGGTCGGCGAGACCATCAGCTTGATATGACCCTCTCTAGCGGCCTGGATGATATCTTCACGACTCATCGACATACCATAACCATACGAGCCACCTCTCGGGTTGAAGATATAGCTACTGCCCTCACCGTGATGACCAAGCAGTTCGTTATAGTCCGGGCGCTCAGTGCCGTAGTCGAGCCAACCGGCTCGGTGGAAGGTCGGATTACCCTTCACGGCATCTTCCGCCGAGATAGTCACCTGATGTTCCTGCGGCTCGTAGTCAAAGTGTTTCTCCACCTTGTATCCTTCAGCCTGCCACTGCTTGATCTGATCTTGGTTAATCTCGCCCTCTCGATAGAACTGCTTCTCCGGCTGATTACCACCGGCTACCACTTCACCGACTACGCCGCCATTAGGCGTATTCAAGAGGTTGCCTAACGCAGTCCTGGCTGCACCGGGTGCGTCGCCATGCTGACCAAACAGCATGTCTTCGAACGCTCCATGCACATCACTTCTGAAGCCTGCTGCAATCTCTTGCCCTATAGTTGAGAAGGCTAGTGTCCTGGCAGTCGTAACAGCCCATTCCTTAGCCACTCGGCGGCGACGGAGCTTCTTGGCTACTCTATCTCTAGCAGCCTGCATTTCGTAAGCCTTAATTATCTGCTCTCTGACATTCTCAGGCACATTGTCCCAGTTGAGCAATGCGCCGTTCACATCAGGAAACACCGCACCGTAAGCCTGGGTGGCTGCGCTAAGACCATCCATCAGCTGGTCCTTGTATCTACCGAGTTCCAAGTTAGGATCTTTGTTGGTACGGATGTAGGCTTGCTCCAGAGCGAACTGACGAGAGGTCAGCTCATTTCTGACCACCTCGGCATCGCCACCACCACTATAGTAGTCAATCAAGTCGACACCTTCATTGCGACCGACCTCCCTGGCGACCACCAGGTCAGCCAAGACTTGACGCATCCGGTCAGCATCACCCGAGGCGATCGCCTGGTCCATCGCCTCCATATACGACTCCGCCGTCCGCATCTCGGGTAGAGTCTCGGCGAGTTCCATTTCGTACTTATTGTCCTCGTCGACCTGGCCACCTTCGGCGATTCGGCGAGCCAGATCAGCTCGGTCAATCTTGACTTGCTCATTTTCCTTGACCCCAGCCAGCACACCTGCTACTACGGCACTACCGCCAAACGAAACCGCCTGAACTGCCCGGTTACGAGCAACCGCTCCGCCTATCCAGCTGGCCAGACCGGCCACCCCGGCCACCGCTTCAGGCTTGATAGAGAGAGTCCAACCTGTCTTTTTCCGCTCAAACTTAGCTACCAGCTTGTCAATCGCTCGTTCGTGATGACCTGAGTTAACACCCTCTGCCGAAGTACCTTGGTACATCTTAAAGCCTCGCATGACGTCATTTAGCGCTCGACCGTGATCAACCTGCCCCTTGATGTAAATAGCACTGGTAAGATAGTTGTCTAGGATAGGCATGCCCTCGTTGCCCATCAGGTCGTTATTGATCCGTCTGGCCTCCTCGATGAACGCCTCTTCATTGCCATTCTTGACGAAGGTCTTTACCGCCCGACGCATCGCCTTGTAGGCCTCGCTATCCGGGCTTAGCTGCTCACGCTCTTCACCGACGGTATCAGTAAAGAAGTCGCTATCCTGGGTCATCCGCCAGATCAGTGCCTGCTCCGTCTCAGCGCTCGACGCTGATCCGTCGCCTGAGTTCACCCCCAGAGTGTGAGCAAAGTCCTTAGAGTACTGTTCCTTGAGTTCCCGTTGGTACTTAAACTCATAGTAGTCTCGGAAGATCTTACCCTTCCAGAGGCGAGCCACCGCACCCCTCACCCTGGCGCCCAGCTTGAGCTTGCCTTTGGCATTGAGATCTTCCGGCTTTGGCGTCAGCTCCTTATCCAGCTTACGTTTGGCGTCTATGTACGCCTTCATCTCAACGATACGACTGCGGTCAACACTCGCCATGTTCACATTCTCGGCGTCGTTATCTCGCACCATTCGACGGATCCTCTGCTCTAAGGTGGCACTGTACTGCTGTCTCTTCTGCCAAAGCTCAGGGTCATTAGGATCGCCCTTGCTCAGCCTAGTCTTTTCCTTCTCTTCCGACTCTAGCAGCTGCTTGACCTGACTCTTAGACAGTCCCAGCACGAGTGGCGTTAGCTCAGCTAAACGCTCGAACTCTTCCTGTGTCATCCCTCGTGGATCGGGCACACTCGGTTCAGATGCGTTGCGACACTGAATAAAATCACCAAAATCTGTTCTTTTGCCATTCCTAGCATTCCTAAAGGTCTCTATCACCTCTTCGTACCGCTCTTTACTGAAGCTCTTCATCATCAACTCAGTGTAAAGCAAGCTCATAGCCCCTTTATCGACATTTTTGTTAAAGATTTGATCGGTCAGTTTCCTGCGAGGCGCCAGGAACTCCTCCAGCTCAGCCCGATTAGCTTTAGCCAGTTCGTTTACCTTGTCTATTTCCATCTGATAAAGCTCAGCTTGAGCTTGGTTGTATGCCCGGCGTTTCTTGGGTCTACCGGGATATCCACCGTCTTGGTATTTTTCTAGAACCTTCCTTACGTCAGGCGGTACTACCCCATCCTTTAGGTTATCCAAGTCATCGTCAAAGTCCAGTAGTTCATTTATACTATCCGCAGATAGCTCCTTGACCATCGCCAAGTGCTTACGGTATGACGCTACTTCATCCTCGGTTAGCAGACTGATGCCGTCCTTACTCATCAGAGTATCATACAGACCATCTGACTTTCCACCTAACTGGTCTACCAGCTTGCGGCCACGACTTCCATTGAGACGACTTGACTCGTCACATCGACTAAACTTGTCTCGATTTACTAGTGCATCAACAGCATTACGAACCCCCAGGCTGGCGTTCTGATACTCCCGGCGCAAATCCCCGGTTTGCCTGATCCGCTCCGCCTTTTGGTGAATCAAGTCTCTTAGCTCAGCACTAAAGTCTGAGCCTTCGTCTTCAGTTTCACTCCGGTTCCTAGCATTGGCTACGCCATTCTTAAACATAACTGATTGGATAACTCGCCTAACATCACTATCCGGCAAAGCATCCAAGTCATTCAGTAGTCCGTTTAGCTGATAACACTCCTTGCTATTTAGACCGTCAGCGTCCTGAATAGATTTAACTATCATCTCGGCCGCACTATTTACCTCGCCACGATATTGCTGTTGTAGCTCCGCCATCCGTTCTTGTCCCAGCGGACGAATGAACGCTTGTTTTAGCAGCTCGCTGCGCATCTTGTCGTTGAGCACCTGCTCGCCAACATACTTCGACATGTCCTCACGAAGCTTTGGCAAGTCCTCAGACGAGATCTCTTTCTCGCCGGCAAGCCCACCCTCACTTGGTGACTCCGACGAACCGCTAGGAGGATGCACCGGTAATCGCCAAGATGCTGATATAAACTCACCGTGAAGCCCGGCTTTTAAGTAATTTCGAAAGCGCTTTTTGATATGTTCTTCCATGTCTTCCGTATATATATCATGAGTGCGTTCATGATACATGGACCAATTGTCCACATCGTGCGCTACCTCGTCGAATTCTTGCTGAGCTTTTTTAGCCAACTCCGTCAATTTCTGCGGATCCTCAGTTTTGAGAGTGGCGACTTCATCGATAAGATGATTTAGCTCGCTCACTTGCTCGGGCTTGAGGTCATCCACGGTCTCGGAAAGCTTATCAACAATTGATTCAGCGGATGGCATGACCATGCGCTGAGCGCCGTTCTTATCCGACTCAGCCTCACGCTCAAAATCATGCATGCTTAGACCGATCAACTTTTTCGACTCGCCGTCTAGCGTCCTGAGTCGCTCCGCCATCTCTCGGCGATCCTCAATAGTATCTCTACCTTTCTCACCACCGGTCGGTGATTCCGGTTGCTCCTTCTCTGACTCTTGCCCAGACGAAGGATTTACCTCAGGTCTAGGTTGAGGTGCAGGCTCAGGCTGAGAAGTCGCACTCGACTGCTTGGGCTTCGATTTGCCAGTAACAGCCTCAGCAGCCTCACGAGTCTGAGCGATGATCCTACTATGAGAATTACCAACTAAATCGGCTGTCAGTTTACAGTACTCTTTGTTGCTTACAAAATCACTTAATCTTATCTCTTCAACTTTTTTGCTCAGCTCATGACGGCGTTGTGTAACATCGCTACGTAGTCGCTCCATCCCCTGCGGATCTTTCTCTGCCAAAATGGCAACTCCGTCAACCAGTTTATCCAGATCGTCCATCTGCTCATAGCTGAAGTTAGATATGACCTTAAATATTGAATTGGTGTCAGAATCAGAAAACTTACCCTCAATATTAAGAGTCCGTTCCAGATCATCGTCAAGCTCATCCAAGCGCTTCTCAAGGCTAGCCCTAGCCTTGCCCTTCGGCTCAAGAAGCGCCAAATGAGCTAAGAAACGTTCTCTGTCAACCGACTCCAACATAGCCTCTTGAACAACATCACTTTCATCGTCACCCAACATAGTCATGCGTCTGACCACTGCTCGGCGATTCTCGATGTTGTCCCAGTTCTTCTCGCCGGCGGGATTAGGCGCACCAGCTAGCTCAGTCGGGGGCTGTTTCTCACCCTCAGCACTATGTCGCTCCTCACCTTTACCCTCACCCCCAGTCGGCGATTCCGGTTGCTCTTTCCCCGGCTTCTGCCCAGACGAAGGATTTACCTCAGGTCTAGGTTGAGGTGCAGGCTCAGGCTGAGAAGTCGCACTCGCTTGTTCGCTGCCCTGCCCCTCGCCTCTACTTTTAGTAACAGCCTCAGCAGCCTCACGAGTCTGAGCGATGATACTACTATGAAAATTACCAGCTAAATCGGCTTCCCGTTTAAACTGCTCTTTGCTACTTAAAGAATCACTAAATCTTATCTCGTCAACTTCTTTGATCAGCTCCTCACGGCGTTTTGTAACATCGCTACGTAGTCGCCTCATCCCCTGCGGATCTTTCTCTGCCAAAATGGCAACTCCATCAACCAGTTTATCCAGCTCGTCCATCTGCTCATAGCTGAAGTTAGATATGACTTTAGATATTGCACTGGTGTCAGAATTAGGAAGAAACTTATTAGTCCATTTCAGCTCATCGCAAAGTTCATCTCGGCGCTTCCTAAGGCTAGGGCTAGCCTTGCCATCCGACTCAAGAAGCGCCAAATAAGCTAAGCAATATTCTCTCCGAACCGATTCCGCCATAGCCTCTTGAACAACAATACTTTCTTTGTCACCCAACATAGTAATGCGCCTGACCACGGCTCGACGATTCTCGATGTTGTCCCAGTCCTTCTCGTCAGCGGGATTAGGCTTATCTTCCGCTTTTTCCTGAATTACCGGCTTCTGCTGCTGGGGTTGAGCCTCCACGCCTTGTTGTTTAGGCTCTGGTATTACCTCAGGCTTGACAGCAGGCTTGGGCAATACCGCAGCAACCCATGGCGCCAATTCATCTGGTATTACCTCAGGCTTGGGCTTCGATTCGGAGTGTTGATGCCCCGCCGCCTGAGCCTCTTCAGCTAGCTTCTTTAGGCTACATAGCCCCTCTGCTGGCCAGGCAGTACTAGCTCTCTCGTACTCTTTTCTCGATTTATACTCATCACTATCAGGCTTCGACGCCCAGAGATCACCTTGCCACTTCTGCTGCAGCTCGGCCGGTAAGCTAACGTAGGCATGGAACGAGCTCTCCAGAGTAGCGAACTCCTCGTCATTGAGCCCCTCTTTAATGGCACCGACATAGTCAAGATGCCCCGCCGAGGCACTCTGACTATCCCTAGCCGGATACTCTTCGGCTAATTGACGCTGACGACTGGAGCTAATGTTGTGAAATACTATGTCGGGTATAGCCCGAGCACCGCCGGGGTCACTCTGATTTAGCTCATTTAGCCCCTGCAATACTTGCTGACGCCGCTCTAGCTCCTCGGTCTCGCTCTGACTGAGCTGCCAATCTTCCGCCGGGATACGATAGTGCTTATACTTTTGTTCCAGTCTACTATTTTTGTTCTTCATCTTCTCATCCAGATTTATTTAGTTACAGCACTAAGCATTTACCCCTAGGTAATAGGTGCGGAAGCGCATCATCGTCTCTAGTGCTACCTGCTGACCATTGACACCGTTCTGACGGAAGAAATCCTGGATCTCGGCATCAGTCAAGTCATCTTTATCCAGCATATTGCTCAGCTGCTCCAGTTGCTCGGCGTTTAGCGCATTGATCATCTCTCGGTCAATCTGGCTCATCAGCCGACTCCGTAGATCATCTATCAGCTGACGGCGCACCTCAGGGTCTTCACTACCGGCGATCTTTTTCTCATCTAGTATCTGGTTAAGGAATTGGTCTACTGGGTCTAGTGTCTGTTTGTCGTCCATCTTGCCTCCTCGGCGATCTAATTTATCTCCCCAGTATCATAGCACGCTAAGCATAAGTATGACAAATATAGGTCCTTACCCTCTTCGTCTCTATCTGATACGCACCTCTCTAGTAGGGCCATCAGCACACTCGACACCGGTGCCGTTAGTAGAGTGGAGATCCTCAATGATTACGCCATCCGGATCGCCATCAAAGCAATAACTGATCATGACATGACGACCGGAGACACAATCACTATACTGGAATCGATCGCTCAGATAACCACGACCGACCGTCACATAGTTACCTCGGTCAATCCGGGCATAGCCATAATTCTGTGGTCGCCCGGAGTCATCGTAAGACGTCGGCTGATTACCAACCAGATACAAGTCCCCCGCCAGGTCTCTGCTCCCTCGAGCATCAACCAGCTGAAGTCGAACACTGCTTGGATCATCCACCCCGTACCTGTCGGTGTTGTTGACTAAGATAATATTAGCTAATACCGGGCAGTCGGCAAAGATCGGCTGAGTCCCTTCACTAGGATGCGGAGCGATCGGGGCGTCTATATCTAGAAGAACGTTGCGCCCGTCATCAAGGTCAGTCCGCACGATGGGATAGAGTGTCTCTCGCCCATTATCCTTGGCATGGACGTCATCATCGTCGTCATAGTCGTAGTCATCGTCGATGGTATCGTCGCAGTCATCATAGTCACGATCGTAGTCACCGTCATCATCGCAGTCACGATCATAATCATCGTCCGTCCACACCCCTACTGGCGTATTTAGAGCAGGCTTCTCCGATTCATCATCCACCCAAACACCCACAGGAGTATTCAGGGCAGGACTGTCCGCCTCGTCGTAGCTATCGTCGCCCGCTAAATGACGCACCGCCATCTTAGCCAGGTTTCGCCTCACACTTTCTTTCTTATCTAAGTACCGAGCTTTGCTATAACTAAAATCAAAATCTTCGATATGGGCAAACCATTCATTATTGTCGCCCAGGTCGCTCCGACGACCTACATGTCTCTCACTCATGCTCTATATAGTACAATATTATATCGTGAACGTCAAGCCCTAGCCTGATCTGCACGCTCCGCCTGAACTTTCTTCAAACGCCTCTGACACCACCTCCATAATGACTCGTCCTTGCTACCACCGACCTGCTTAATCACTTGGTCTATTAGCAGTGTCTTCATGCGGTATTCTCTGGTACTTTGTCTGTCATCTTTGGTAATGCCTAGGATTCTTTTTACCTTAGAGTCATAGTAGGCTGTTACTTCATAGGCCTTTTGGAGCTCCAGTAGGACTTCATCTCTTTGAGTGTTATTGAGCTGTGGATGTTGTTTGCGGAATTCATTGACTTTGGCTAGTTGTTTGCCCCATTTGGTTTCTTCCTTGCGGAAGTAGTGGAGGGCGCTCGCTAACCCGGTCTTAAAGTTGTCAAAGTAGCCCCTCCTATAACCACGCTTTGCGACCGGGAGGAGATGCATCACACCACCAGGCACCTCAGGATGAAAGATGATGGATGACCTTTGTGTAATTTCCTCCCAATTCTTATAGTCAAGCAAAGTAACCCAATTATCTCTTTTGTTTCCTCTTCCAGCTATTCGATCTATATCAACCATATCACGCATAGCCTCCAGATTGTCTTCGACATCACGTTGCAATATGTCATTGGCTAGTTGGGCGTATCGCTTGGGAGTGACCGCACCGCTATTTAGTATCATCTTGTCGTATTTAGCATACTTTCTATCCGGTTGGGAGGGTATGTTACCATACTGGAGTTTGATCGCTTCTTTAAGACCTAGGTCACTGAGCATTTCTTCTACAGCTAGTCGGGTATGGATATACTTATCTTTGTCAGATAGAGCCTTTAGCCTGATTTTCTCGCTCTGAACTATCGCCCAGCCCCATATACGATTCGAGTCCCAGTTGCGTAAAAAGTCAAACTTAGACAGCTGACCTGATACCTCTCTGAGTGCTCGTTCTTTTATTGTTGACTCATCAAGTTGATTAATGGCTATAAGTTGACTAGCAGCCTTTGCCGAAACAGTCTCTGCACCATAGGCTAGAGCAATCCCGGCTACCTTTGGGTTAATTTTAGACTCAGTTCCGGGATTGAGACGCAATTCCAAATGACGCACAGTCTCGGTTAGTGTCATAGGCGTACTCAAAAAAGTGATATCTTGCACCTCGGGTAGTATCGTAGAGTCGACCTTTACCTCTTCCAAAGAGTCATCTATGTCCCATGCACGCATTATCTGCTTAGGATCAATAGACCTCCCTATGTAACGAGACTTAACTTGCTCGTAATCGTAATTGTAATCTATATGACCAAAGAGAGTGCTTTTAGCTTGTGCTCCAACAAATGACCAGCCCGGATTGTCATAGCATGTTCTTATTATATTGAGACAGTTGCGCCGTTCCCTCTCGTAGTCAAAGATACCACCACCTTCTTCCCCACTAATAGCATCTCGTTCCTTGATTGTACTGTCCATAGCATGATAGACAGTGGCAACGACCCTACTTCGCTCCTCCCGCCACCATTTCTGGCTAGCCAGCTCTTCGGTCAGTGGATCAATGCCGATACATGACCGCTTGTCCCACCAGTTCATACTCTTATTCATACTTTTCCGTACAAATGGAGAGCTCTTGTCCTCTTCGGAGGGTTCCAGATCAGCCAACTCCAGTTTGATTGGTTCCGAACTGGTTAGAGCCACCTCAGCAATAGCCTGCTCTTTGACTCGTTTAGAAGGAGTGATTGTCTCTTGTTTTGGTTCGTTTGGCGTGTATTCGGGCTCAGGATCATTGGTGTCGCTTGTCGGGTTATTATCCGGCTTGTCTTCTTCGCCCGGTAGGAATGACCAGTCGTCAACATCCAGATCATACAGAAAGCTATCATTAGGTAGTTGATGGTTATTGTTTTTGCTCTGATAGTTGTTCTTGTTGCTCATGAATGTTCAACCTGATCCTTCCCGATGTCTATTGCTATTTAACTTGTGTTATACACTAGCATAACATTGCGGTTATGTCAAGGTTATGCCCTTGCTAAACTACCCGGCAGTGTCGCTCAAGTGCCGAATGATACAATACCCTTATGACCAGCCTGATTGACCGATTGCGGCACGACTACCCTCAGTTTGTTTTTCGTCCCGGTCAGACGGCACACTGGGCACCAGACAGCCGAACCATCTACTATGACCGGGATGATCTGACTACTCTGCATGAGTTGGGGCACGCTCTGCTCGGACACGACACCTACCGCCAAGACGCCGAGCTGCTTCAGATCGAACGTCAAGCCTGGCTCAAGGCGCAACAAATCGCTCCTCATTACGGACTGTCTATTAGCGATGAAGTCATCGAGCAGGCTCTCGATAGCTACCGAGATTGGCTGCACGCTCGCTCTATCTGCCCCAAGTGCGGTCAGACGGGCTGGCAAAGCCGAGCCGACCTGACTTACACTTGCCCTAACTGCGGTAGCCACTGGACAGCAAATAGCGCTAAGCGGACCACTCTCAGGCGCTACTTGGTCAACCGGTCTAAAGATCAGTGATCCCGCCCAACTAAAAACCCCGCTATGTAGCGGGGTAGAGCTGACCGAAGTCAGAAAAAGAGTAGCGGTCAGCCTATTTGACGTCAACGGCGCTGGATGCACCGGCCTGGGCAACATTGATAGTGATTGCTTTTCGTTTAGCCGGTCCACGTCGGCTAATTCGACCACCCTTAGCACCGGCCATGCGAGCCAGCTCGGGGTTAGCGGCGAAGCCACCTGTACAGCCGTTCTTACCACCTTGGCGACCTATAGTAGCGTAAAAATCTTTACCATAGCGAGCCTTGTTGGTTGCGGCTGCTTTCTTGGCACCGGCCTTCGTTCCTGCCATATCTTGTCTCCTTCTTGCTTAATCTTGAACTAATAAGGGTTACTACAGTTGATCCTGCATATCAGCGTCAATCGTGACTACGTAGACCACGACAAACAGACACCATACAGCATCAACTATAGTAACCCTCCGGCTACTTACTGCTATCATCTAAGCTTAAGTAAGTACTTATACTCTACCATGATGCTAACGTATTGTCAACCCCCAGCACCCTCATTAACACCTTAATGCCTGCAATTTCCTTCTATCATAATCCGGGTCGGTACGAGTAGTACAGGTGGTCTCCTCAGGCCTGGCGACGTAGCGAGCACCACCGGCAATTGTTAGCTTACTACTGTATCAACAGCCTTTGTCAACCACACTGTACTACTCGTACCTAGGAATACCTGTTTTAGTTGAGATTAGATTAAGAAATGAGACCAGGGAAATTACAGACATAACCTTCCTTCCGCCTCAAGGGGTGTCTTTCGTCCTTCGTCTACGTCAGTCATTTCCTGAAGACTGTGTGCGCTTGTAGCACAGCAGCACACGAGCCAGCCAGGCGGGTCTGAAGGAAATGATGACGAGACGAAGAGTGAGGAGCTGGCTAAGCAGCAGGATCGAGGAGGCCAAACAGCCCACCCTGAATGCTTGATAACCAACCCAAGGGTTTTTCACTCTATTAGTCATTTCCTGAAGACTGTGCACGCTTGAAGCCAGAGCTGTGTCACGAGCCAGCCAGGCGGCAACAAAGGAAATGATAATAGAGTGAAGAATGAGAGACTGATAAAGGGCGTCACAGAAGTCAACCGGGGTCAATAAAAATGGGTGCTATCTCGCAAGATAGCACCCGGAGGAGCTTGGGATGAGTTGAGATGAGCCGGGCTTCTCAAAAGAGAGGTCCCCGCTCATAGCGGAGCGTGGGTTTGCGCCCTCGCCCCGGGCAATTTTCTTCCTCCTGGCACAGATGCCAGAAAGAGAAGTCGCCGTCTTCCATCTCGACGACGATCTGCAATTGACCGTCGAACAGCACCTCCCTACTGTCGGCGAAAGCCGACATGATCTCCCCGATTAGTTCATCGGGCATATACTCCCAGTCAAATGAAAAAGAGACACTCATGACCCCTCCTTAGGGTACGCAAGTCACTGGTAGCCAATCTATCAGCATCCTTGATATAGCTTATTAAACCGCCCCGACCGCCACCGGTCAAGCATAGCCATATTTACACCGGCAACCAACTAAACTTCCGGTTGTTTGCAATAACTTCCGGAAGTTTGGTAAAAGTACCGGAAGTTTTGACTGCTCACCCCGGCACCCTACCGAACTCGGTCGAGACGCCGAAGCGCTACTTTGACCGAGGCGAGCGCCACTAAGAGAACCCCGAGTGACACGAGAGTGACCAGGCTATATGCCCGCCCGGCGATATTAATATATAGTCCGGCGCTAGGCGCTCGAAGCGATACTTCGCCTGAGCGAGGATGAGGCATGGTCTCATTATGATCAGGTAAGATTGACGGTACTGAGGCTAGATAATGCAGACGAAAATACATCTCGCTGTGGTGCTGGTCATTCTCATCATTACCAGCCCAGACGGTCAGACTGTGTATGCCGAGCGGCACGTCGCCCAGATCAATCTCGACCGCAGTTGGCTGCCCCGCCACCAGGTCACCACGCCAGAGCACTTTACCACCAAACACAATCTTCACCCTGGCATTTTTATCAGCTCTGAGATGGACGGTGTTCTTGGTAGTATATGTCCCGGCAGTAATATTACCCAGCTGATGGTCACCTTGATAAACCAGCCCGTTGATCTGAGTGATCCGAACCGTAATCTTATCAACTTTGACCGAAATAACCGAGTCGGTTGCACTACTGTTTGCCAGCGCCACTTGATTACCACCCATAGCCAAGACACCGGCCACAACCAAGACCAGCGCCCACACCACAGCACCTAATTTAGCGGTAATCCCAAGTCGGATCTTCATGTCTTGCATCCTATTTCCTACCCTTATTTATTCTCGGGCTAGCTTTGACCTTAGGCTTAGTCTTCGCCTTGCGATTGGCTCGGTTCTCTCGCATGATCCGATAGTTGATGACAGCATAGGCCGTTAACGATAGGAGAGCGATAATCAGCAGAATGATAATCCATGCCGGTACAGTACAGACGGTTTTACGCACCGTATGAGTACGACCGTTCATGGTGATGCTCATCTCAACTCGGTAAAAACCAACCCCTACCTGGTCCCAGCTGAGAGTAAAATCACGCACCGTCTCCGGGTATACACTCTCACTCTGGGGCTTAGAGGCATAGATCTGACGACCATTGATAGCACTGTTGACCTTTAGTGAATAAGACACATCAACCCCGACGTTACCCTCGTTCTTAACGGAGAAGGATGCTCTCATTGGCGCAACCGGCTGGTAGTAAGCGATCCGCTCCTGCTGGATGCTTGACTTTTCTATAGTCACCCCATCAACCATCCGAGCACTCAGCACCAGTCCGACTCGGCTGGTGGCGGTAATGCCTGAGCCCTTAGCTTCCTGGGCTCTAGTCTGAGCGAAGATAGTAGCGTACTGCATACCTGAGGGTGGATTAACCGGAGTGGTGATCAGATAGTTAACGATCGCACTCTCACCCGGCTTTAAGTCAAGATTCTGTCGGTCCAGCTTGATCCAGCCCCGCATCAAGCTATACTTACTCGGATTATCGTAATTAGGAGCACCGTACTCGTTATTGACGATGCTATATGAACCGACCGACATATCTACACCCATGTTTTCGGTGGTAGTATTCTGGACACTCATCTGTCCACTATATAATTGACCATTCTTCAGTTCGATTCGTTGATTGGCCGGCGAGATTAGTAGTCCCCGAAAGCCCTCTGTCGCCGAAGCTTGATTCCCCGAGCCGAATACCGACAGTGCCACCATCAGGACAGCCATTAAGACTACCCTAGCGAGCCGTCCTCCTCTAGCTATTTTCCGAGTCATTATCCCCCTCATTCCAGTTACGTTTAGCCTATTATAGCCCGAAGTTTGCCGATTCAGCAAGTTGCCCGCTCCTCTCCGGAGCAGGCAACCAATCAACCGGCAAGCCTAGTTCGTCAGAGTATAGGCAATCTGGTCGGTGTAGGTACCGGCCGCCTGGGTTGGGCTGGTCGAAACACCATAAGTGACAGCATAGCTTTTGGTCGTTGCCCCACCGTCATTACCGATGGAGATAGCAGTACCGGCATTATTTGGCATAGCCTGGTAGCCACCGGCGCCTACTTTGATTCCCCAGGCAGAAGTACCCTTAACTACGTTGGTACCGGTAGGAATCGTTTTACCGACACCCGCCGATAGATCAGTATTAGCATCTTTATCCTTAACTGTCAGTGTGGCGGTTGAACCGGTATTATTGGTAGTGGCGATATTGCTCACTTGGGTCTTGATATCGTTAGCATTCATGTTGATGTTGACATCGAGGGCGCCGGGGGTGGCATTGCCAATACCGAGCGTGCCCGCCACTCTGACCGTGATAGTAGCATCTTGGGTCTCGCTAATGGCACTAACGACCGGCGTACACATAGCCAAGCCGACTACGCCCAGCGACAAAGCACTAACTGCCAACAGTGCAGACTTCTTCATCTCTTACTCCTTTTTATGTTTAATATTTGTTTTTGTATTGCTCACCCCAATACTACTCTCAGTATAAGCTATAGCCTGCCATAATACCAGCCTCGCTCGTAGTGAGTATCACATCAAATACAAAAGACCACCCCGTTAGGAGTGGTCTCATGATAATTCGGCACCGTGCTACTTTCCCGCTAGGCAGTATCCTCGCCGATGCTGGGCTTAACTGCTGTGTTCGAAATGGTAACAGGTGTTTCCCCAGCTCCATGGGCACCGACCATAATACTGCTAAGTAGCAATACTAGTGTCGATGTCCATCAAACCGAACTGAATTACGATAACAATCAGCTCAACCATAAGATGGGATGACGTGAGTTAAAAACTCAAGCTACCGTTTCAGTCTACCTGATCCGGAGCTTCGGTCCCTAGAGACTAAAGCACTAGATCAAAACATAAAAAGGCAGTGGGACTATTAGTACACTTCAGCTCCACACATTACTGTGCTTCCACCTTGTGCCTATCAAACTAATCGTCTATTAGTGTCCTCATAGGGAAACCTAATCTTGAGGTCAGTTTCGCGCTTAATATGCTTTCAGCGCTTATCTGCTCCGCACATAGCTACTCGGCAATGCGACAGGTGGTCACAACCGATACACCAGAGGTGCGTTCACCCCGGTCCTCTCGTACTAGGGGCAAATCCTCGCAAGTTTCCTGACGTCCACACCGGATATAAACCGAACTGTCTCGCGACGTTCTGAACCCAGCTCGCGTACCACTTTAATCGGCGAACAGCCGAACCCTT
>ERZ773042.1215-NODE-1215-length-15598-cov-2.925626_pt1 | contig 15598 bp, 12 predicted proteins | sample MGYA00511664_ERZ773042 | MGnify/ENA primary metagenome ERZ773042 (study PRJEB29015, sample SAMEA2737984) | human oral metagenome | biome: human oral; feature: human-associated habitat; material: dental | place: China | collected 2036 ... | reverse complement strand
CTCGTCGAGAACGCCGACGGGGACCAGGCGCCCCTGCGCGAGAGCTTCCCGGACTTCGTCGCCGGCCTGGAACCCGCGGCCGAGGACCTCGGCTGCGCGGAGGACCTCGCAGCCTGCCTCGCGATAGCCCGCGGCGGCGTCGGATACGAGCGGCAGCGCGAGGTGGCGCGCCTGACGGGCAGCCTTCAGGCGGTCGTCGCGCACCTGCAGGCCGAGCGCCGCGCCGGCCGCCCCCTGGATCCCTCCGTCACCGCCGGGGAGGATGCGCAGTGATCCCTGGACGGCGAGCGCAATATACTTGATACTTGACCCGTCGGGAAGGAGGCTGAGTGTGTCACCGCTTGCATCGTCCCGCCGCGTGAGGCGGCCGGGCGGCCGCCTCGCCGCTCTCCTGTTCCTCCTCCTGGGCTGCCTGGTCTTCTCCGGATTCGCCTCCCTCTCGCCGGCACGGGGCGACGGCGGCGCCTCGTCGTCCCCGTCCCGCAAGGGCAAAGCGGCAGTGAAGCCCCGAGTGGTCCTCATCCTGACCGGCGGGCTGCGCTGGGATCAGCTGGATCAGACGATCGCACCCAACCTCGCCCGGCTCGGCGCGTCGGGGACGATGGCGAACCTCGTGCCGGTCTCCACCACCAGACCCGCCTGCCCGGTGGACACGTGGCTCGCGATGTCCGCGGGCCGGCAGATCTCCAGCGGGGGCGTCGCGTCCACCCCGACGTGCACGCAGCCGCTCGTCGCGGCCGGGGCTCCTCTGCCCGAATGGGGCCGCTACCGCGCCGCCCTCGCGCAGACCAGCAAGCGCTCCCATCTCGGGCAGTTCGCCGAGCTCGCGTCCAAGGCGGGCATCTCCACCCATGGGATCGGCAACGGCGCGGCCTACACCCTGGCCGGCCCGTCGGGCGTCGCGCCGGCCAACTACACGGCGGCGCCGGGCGCAGACGAAGAGCTGTCGAACCTCGTCTCGGCGAGCGCCTCGTCCCACGACCTCACCGTCGTGGACGCCGACACCGAGAGCTACGCCTCCGACGAGGAGCGCAAGCTCGCCCGTTCCCTCTACCAGCAGGAGCGTCTCAAGGAGGAGCGGAAGGCGAAGTCGCCGGGGGCCTGGCGCTCCGACGGCGCGTCCGATCCCGCGCCCACGTCCGGCGCGAGTGCGAGCCCGACGGCCCCCAACGGCACGATTCCCCCCGACACCGTCGACGGGTCGGATTCCCAGCCCGGCCGGCGGATCTTCTCGATCATCAACATGAGGCGAGTCGAGAGGATCCTGCAGAAGATCCCCTCGGGAACGCGGGTGATGCTCGTCTCCGCGGCCGACATCGACACGTACACGTACATGCAGATGTACGTGGCGGCCGACGTCGGGAAGGCACCCGGCGCTCCGATCCCCATGGGCCTGGCCTCCAGCGACTCCGTCCGCCAGAAGGGCATCGTGCAGGCGACGGACGTCGTCCCGACGGTCCTCAGCTGGTTCGGCGCCGACCGGGGTGCCGTGACGGGGTCGGTCATCGGTTCGCGTCCGAACACGTCCGCGTGCTCGTCCTCGCAGGCCTGCTATACCGAGCGGGTCGACGCCCTGGCCGATCAGGCGCGCCACTCGGGCAAGATGCGCACCCTGCGCGGTCCTTTCATCCGCCAGCTCACGACGGCGTCGATCGTCTTCTTCCTCGCCTCGCTGGCCCTGACGGCCATGCCGCTGCATCGCAGAGTGCTGCGGCGCCGGTCGCTCAGCCTCCTCTGGTCGTGGCTGGGGTTGACGATCGCCGCCGTCCCGCTCGCCAGCCTCGTGGTCAACGTCTTCCCCTGGTGGATGGCGTCGAACGCCCGGTTGGCGCTCTTCGCAGGGTGCTGGGCGACGGCCGGAGCCCTGGCGGCCCTGGCTCTGGCGACCGGCAGGTTCTGGGCGGCGGGGCCGCTTCTGTCGCTCGCCGTGCCGACGGCCGCGTTCATCGCCCTGGACGCGGCCACCGGGTCGCACATCATGGCCGACTCCGTGGTGGGCTTCAACCTCCTCACCGCCGCTCGATTCTACGGCGTGGGCAACGAGGCCTACGCCCTCCTGGCCGCCGGGACCCTGCTGGGCCTGGCCTTCCTGCTCTACTGCCGCTACGGGCGCTATGCCCCATCTATCTTCATGCATCGGGGCTACTCCCTGGAGCGAATCGTCCAGCACATGTACCTGACGACGGAGGGCGTCTTCGGCGTGGCGGTCGGGGTCTCCTCTACGTTCATCTTCCTGTTCATCCTGTTCGGCGCCTTCCTGTCCGGCAGCGGAGGGGCCCGGTTCTTCAACAACCTGGCCCTCTCGCTGACGGGAAGGAGCCCGGGCGGCCCCGCCAAGGTGGCCATCGTCGCCTCGGGACTGCTGGGGACGATCAACGGTTCCTCCATCGCCAACGTGGCCACCACCGGAGCCTTCACCATTCCCTTGATGAAGAAGGCCGGCTACACGCCCGAGGAGGCCGGTGCCATCGAGGCCTGCGCCTCCACGGGGGGACAGCTCATGCCCCCGATCATGGGGGCCGGCGCCTTCGTGATGAGCGAGTTTCTGAACGTCCCCTACGCCCGAATCCTGTCGGCTGCGATCGTCCCCGCCCTGCTCTATTATGCGGGCCTCTTCCTGAACGTCCACCTCAGGGCCCGCAGGGCCGGCCTGAAGGGGTTGGGCGGGGATGCCCCCGGAGTCCGGGAGGTCCTGAGGGACGACGGGCACCTCCTGCTGCCGCTCCTCCTGATCGTCGTCATGCTGATGCGCGCCTACACGCCGCTCAAGGCGGCCTTCTGGGGCATTCTCGTGATGGTTGGCGTCGCCGGGCTGCGACGTCATACCCGCATGGGGCCGCGGCTCGTCGTCAAGGCCCTTGCGGACGGGGCTCGTGGTGCGCTCGGGACGGGCATCGCCTGCGCCGTCGTCGGGTTCGTCGTCGGGGGAAGCTCCCTGACCGCCCTGGGACCGACGCTCTCCGACAACATCCTGGACCTCGCCGGTGGAGCCCTGCTGCCCACCCTGTTTCTGGCCATGGGGGCCTGCCTTCTCCTCGGCATGGGACTCCCCACGACGGCCAACTACATTGTTACCAGCACGGTGGTCGTCCCCGCCCTCGTCAAGATGGGCGTGCCGCCCCTCTCCGCCCACATGTTCGTCTTCTACTTCGGAATCATGGCGGACATCAGCCCTCCGGTCTGCCTGGCCTCCTTCACGGCGGCGGGGATAGCCGGAGCGAACGCGGCCAGCACGGGAACCCGCGCGCTGCTCTTCGCGCTCACCTCCTTCCTGCTCCCCTACCTCTTCATCTACAATCCCGCGATTCTCATGGAGGGAGGCTCCCTGCTCTCCGTCCTTGAGGTTTCGGTTGGAGCGGCCGTCGGCATCGTCGCCTTCGCCGCGGCCCTGCAGGGGTGGTGGGGCGTGCATCTGAGCGTTCCCCTGCGCGCCGCGGCCCTCGTTGCGGGGGCGTTGTGCTTCGTCCCGCATACCTCCTTACGGCTCGCCGGAATCCTGGCGTCGTTGGGGCTCGGTTATGCGGCCCGCCGGGGCAGGAGTTTTTTTCGTCAAAGAAAGTCGGGTGCGTAAATGAAGGTTCTCGTCGTATCGGGATTTCTGGGCGCGGGCAAGACCACGTTCATCCGTGAGCTGGCGCGCCGCATCGAGGGGACCGTCGTCGTCCTCGAAAACGAGTTCGGGGAGGTGGGGGTCGATGGAGCCCTCCTGAGGGACGTCCCCATCGAGGTCGTCGAGCTGGCCCAGGGCTGCATCTGCTGCACCATGAGGACGGATTTCCTGCGGGCCGTCGACGAGATAGGGCGTCGCTACCATCCCGACGTCCTGCTCATCGAGCCCACGGGAGTAGGGTCCCTGAGCCTTATTCTCTCCTCGCTGTCGGCTGGAGCAGGGGAGGGCGTTTCGCTGCTCCCGCCCGTCACGATCGTCGATGCGGAGTCCTTCGGGGATTACATCGAGGTCTTCGGGGACTTCTACCGGGACCAGATCGTGGGCGCGTCCACCCTGGTCGTGACGAAGTCGGAGGCGCTGTCCCCTGGGGAGCGCGACGCGGTCCTCGAGGCACTTGCTGACATGAATCCGAAGGCCGGGATCGTCCTTCCCCCCTACGCGGCGCTTCCCTCGGAGTGGTGGGACGGCCTCCTCGAAGCGGAGGCGGCGGATGCCCCAGCGCCGTCCGAGGGGGTGGCGGCCCTCTCGCTGGAGAGCCTGGGTCTGAGGGACCTGAGCTTTCGGAGCCGAGAGGCCCTGGAGGGCCTTCTGGACCGTCTGGCCTCCGGGGCGTTCGGGCGGGTCTACAGGGTCAAGGGGCTCGCTCCCGTGGGCGGGGAGTGGGTGCGCTTCGACGTCGTGAACCGAAGCCGGACGGTCGAGGCATGGCGCCCGGCGGATGGCTCCAAGATGGCCCTGATCGGCGAGGATCTGGACATCCCCGGCATCGGCATGGCACTGTGGGAGTTCCGGATGCCGAGCGCCCCGGAGACGGGGTCGTCCGGCACCGGAGAGCACGGAAAAATCCGAATCGAAAAATCTTAACGAAACAGAGGCGATGATCGTGTCAATGAGCAAGGAAGAGTACCTTAAAAGCCTTTCGGACTGCGTGTTTGAGATGGAGGACGAAAAGGTCGTGACGGTTGCGGAGGAGTACCTTCGCGAGGGGCACAGCGCCCTGGACGGGATCAACCTGGGGCTGGTCGACGGCATGAACCGCGCGGGCGCGCTCTACGAGCAGGAGGAGTATTTCGTCACGGACCTGCTGCTCTGTTCGGACGCCATGTACAACGGGCTGGACGTGCTGAAGCCGCATCTGAAGGACGAGGCGGCGGAGGGCGAGGAGCCGATCCCCGCCGTGATCGGGGTCGTGCAGGGCGACACCCACGACATCGGGAAGAACCTCGTGAAGATCATGTTCGAGACGGCGGGCTTCACGATGTACGACCTGGGGCGGGATGTGCCCATCGAGGCCTTCGTGGACAAGGCCCAGGAGGTGAACGCCCGCCTGATCTGCCTGTCCACGCTCATGACCACGACGATGATCGGGATGCAGCGCGTCGTGGAGCTCTTGAAGGAGCGGGGCCTCTACGGCAAGGTCAAGGTCATGATCGGCGGGGGGCCCGTCTCCCAGAAGTTCTGCGAGAAGATCGAGGCGGACGCCTATACGGGCAACGCGATGGAGGCCGTTCGCGTGGCGAAGGCGCTCCTCAAGGGAGAGCCGATCCCGGCGGCATGAGCTCCATCGGGACGGCTCTATGGTTGCGGGCCGATGAAGAAGGGCGAGCATGAACGAAAAGGAACGGCTGATTGGAGTGCTCCGGGGGGAGTCGATCCCCGAAGCGCCCTGCATCTGTCCCGGCGGGATGATGAACGCCATCGTCGTCGATCTGATGGACCGGTGCGGCATCGCCTGGCCGGAGGCCCACACGGACCCCGTCAAGATGGCGGACCTGGCCAGGGCGGTGTACGACTGCGAGATGTTCGAGAACTACGGGGTACCCTTCTGTATGACCGTCGAGGCGGAGACCCTGGGCGCCCCGGTCGACATGGGGAACCGGGAGTGCGAGCCTCACGTTTCGGGCTACGTCCTGGATCGGGTGGAGCGATGGGCCGAGCTTCCGGAGCCCGACCTGTCCAAGGGGCGTGCCCGCGTCGTCATCGAGGCCATCGAACGGCTCAAGCGGACGGGGAAGGAGGGCGTCCCCATCATCGGCAACCTGACGGGCCCCCTCAGCCTGGCGACGTCGCTGGCGGACCCCATCGATTTCTACAAGTCCCTCCGGCGCAAAAACGAGGCCGCCCATGCCCTGATGCGGAGGGTGACGGACATGCTGACGGCGTTCGGCACGGCGCAGGCCGCCGCAGGGGCCGACGTCCTGGCGATCTCCGACCCCAGCGGGACGGGCGAGATCCTGGGCGCGCGGTACTTCCGGGAGTTCGCCGTCCGGTACCTCAACGATTTGATCCGCGGGGTGCGCTGCGCGTTTCCCGACATGCGCTTCATCGTCCACATCTGCGGACAGATGAAGAACGTGTTCGGCGAGCTGCGGGCGGTGGAGGCGGACGCCTTCAGCTTCGACGCGATGGTGAACCTGCGCACGGCACGGGAGCACCTCGCGCCCCGCAAGGTTATGGGCAACGTCAGCTCCTTCGGGCTGGCCTTCGCCTCGGAGGCGAAGGTCCAGGCCATGGCCCGCTCCGCCCTCAACATGGGCTCCGATATCCTGGCGCCGGCCTGCGGCCTGGGCACGCGGTCGGACATCCGCTCCGTGCAGGCCCTTCTGAGGGCGGCTAGGCGGAATCGGGAAGAGGAGGACGCCCTCTTATGCACGATTTGATTCCATTTCTCAATCATCCGCATGCTTCGTTTAAGCAGGCAGCCAGCCCTCTGCGGCTTTTTCAAGCCGCAGATGCTGTGCTGATCGCTTACGTCGACACGCGGCCCAGTTGCCGTGCTGTCGACGCAAGTAGGGGCTCACTCGATTGCTTCGTAAACCCTAAATCCTTTGTACACCTGATAAAGCCCCTAAACAACTCACATGGCTCCTACTTCCGTCGGCTCCCTGCTTATTCGCGGCGGTTCGCAAAAGCCGCCTCGCCTACGAATGATTTAGAAACGGAATGAGGGAGTCGGATATGAAACTTACTCTCAAAGAGAGTTCAAAACAAGACCTTTCTCTCTCCGTCGTACCGGGCGAGACGCTTCTGACGGCGCTGCGGGGCGCGGGGCTGCCGATCAACGCGGCCTGCGGAGGGCGCGGGACGTGCGGCAAGTGCAGGGTCCGGGTCCTCGGGGGCGGGGCGGGCCCCGTCTCCGAGGGGGAGCGGCGCTTCCTCTCCGAGAAGGACCTGGCCGACGGCGTGCGCCTGGCCTGCTTCGTCCGGCCGGAGGCGGACCTCGAGGTCCAACTCTTCGACGCGCAGGAGAAGGGCCACCCGATTCTGACGGACGGGTTCGTCCCCGACTTCGTCTTCGATCCGCCCCTGCGGCGGGAGAGTATCACCTTGGAGCCGGCGTCCCTGGAGGCCCCCCTGTCGCTGGACGAGCGTCTGGCCGGGGCGGCGGGCCTGGAGGAGGTCCCCCTTGCCGTCCTGCGGCGTCTTCCCTCCGAGGAAACGCGCTTCTCCGTCCTGACCCACGACGGGGAGTTCCTCACGGCGGAGCCGGAGGGAAAGGAGGCGGAGGAGGGGGTCTTCGCGGCGGCGGTGGACATCGGGACGACCACGGTCGTCGTGTCGCTCATCGACATGGGGACGGGGCGGGAGCTGGGCAGCGCCTCCGACGTCAACCCGCAGAAGGAGCACGGGCAGGACGTCCTGACCCGGATCACCTGGGTCCAGGAGGCGGGGATGGAGGCCGTCCTGCAGATGCAGCGCGAGATCGTCCTGGAGCTGGAGGAGCTGCTCCTCTCCATCTGCGGGGAGCACGCGGTCCCGCCCCGGCGGGTGTTCCAGCTCAGCGTGGGTGCGAACGCGACCATGACGCATCTCCTGCTGGGCGTCGACCCCCGCTCCATCGGATTGTCCCCCTACGCGCCCCAGCTGCGGCGCGTCCGGTACGAACGGGCCTCGGACCTGGGGTTCACCCGCATCCATCCGGACGCCCGGGTCCTCTGCCTCCCGCAGATCTCCTCGTTCGTCGGGGGGGACATCGTCGCCGGGATCGTCACGGCGGACCTGACGGAGGCGAAGGACAACGTCCTGTTCATCGATATCGGGACGAACGGCGAGATGGTCCTGTCGCGAAAGGGGGAGCTCTTCGCTGCGTCCTGCGCGGCGGGGCCGGCCCTCGAGGGGATGAACATCAGCTGCGGGATGCGCGCCCAGGAGGGGGCCGTCGAGGAGGCGGTCCTGAAGGACGGGCGCCTCTCCCTGACGGCCATCGGGGGAAGGCCGCCCATTGGCCTCTGCGGCAGCGGGATCCTGGCCGTCGTCCGGGAGTTCCTTGCGGCCGGCCTGATCACGAGCCGCGGCAACATCGCACGGGCGGAGGAGGCGCCTCCCGAGCTGCGCCATCTCATCGGCGCGTCGGAGGGCAAGCGGAGCCTCGTCCTTCGTGAGGGGGACACGCCCCTGGTCCTGACGCAGAAGGACGTGCGCCAGATCCAGCTGGCCAAGGGGGCCATCCTGTCCGGGGCCCTCTGCCTGATCGAGGCGGCGGGTCTGACGCCGGACGCGGTGGACCGGGTCGTCATCGCGGGACAGTTCGGAAAGCACCTGGCCCCGGAGAGCCTGGTCGGCGCGGGGCTGCTCCCCGCCTCCTTCGAGAAGCGGATTCACTACATCGGCAACTCCAGCAGGACGGGGGCCTACCTCTCCCTGGTCTCGCGGGAGCATCACCGGAGGATGACCCAGGGCATCCGCGAGGTGCGCTACATCGAGCTGAGCGTGCGCCCCGGCTACGAGCGGACGTTTGCCGAGGCGCTGCTGTTTCGCTGAAGCGCCGCTGTTTCGTTGATAAGGGAGGGGAGGACATGAAGATCTATCAATGCAAGTCGGAGGACGCGCCGAGCCTCGTTCCCATTCTGGAGGAGCTGGGGGTGAGCTACGAGGAGACCCTGAAGGACGGGGCAGCCATGGCGCGGGCGGCGGAGAGGGTGCGGGAGGTAAACGGCATGAACCACGTCGTCGTCCCGCTGTCGGAGTGTCTGATGACGGCCTGTCTCGGGACGGCCATCACCTGGGACCCGGAGCTGGGGGACCGGGTGGCGAAGGAGGTCTTTTCCGACTGGTCGGAGGCGGAGTCCTTCCGGCCCGAGTCCATTCGGCGCGAGATGCTGGACCCCCTCTTTGAGGCCATCAAGATTTTAAAGGAACGAGGGGCACGGATCGTCGTCAACGCGACGGGACCCATCGCCCTGATGTCGGGGCTCCTCCCGACGGAGGCGGTCTACCGGGCCATGCCGAAGCGGAAGGAGCCCTTCCCGAGGCTCCTGGGCATCGTCGAGGACTTCATCTCGGAGCACATCGCGCGGGTGGACGCCCTCAGGCCGGAGCTCATCTACCTGGCGGATTCCGTCGGATCCCTGGACCTCGTGGGGCCTCGCCTGTTCCGTCAGGTTTCGGGCCCCAGCTACCTGCGCGTTTTGAAGCGCTCAGAGGGGCTTACGACGCCTATTTACATGTGCCCCAAGAACATGACGTCGCTCTTCTCCGTGGGCTTCCTTGAAAGGGCCGAGGACGGGAACCTCTGCGCGGGGCCCTGCCTGGCCCGGAAGTTCACGGAGCTGCGTTATGGAAGGTGCCGAATCGCTCAGGGGGCGGAGACGGCATAAGAGGCGAAAGGACGAGCCGTCATTGATTTTTTCGGCAAAGGTAAAGGATAATGTAGAAGGAGTGTGCGAAGGATGAGCCAGACGACGCAGGGCGGGCCCGAGCGGCTCAAGGTCTCCATCTCGATGGGGGAGACGGCCATCACGCTCTTCGGCGTGAACACGAGGGACTACTACTTCGATTCCGACGTCATGGCCGACGTCGAGGCCCGGTTCTGGGAGCGGTTCCAGCCGGACGGCGCGAGCATCTCCATCACGCTGAGGGGCATGGCGGAGGCCATGGGCTCCGAGATGCTCTACAAGAACCACTGCATCCCCAGTGTGAAGACGCCGTGCGTCCATGAGCCCGAGGACGTGTATGGTCTTAGGGTCCCCGACCCCCTGAAGGACGGGCGCCTGCCCATCGTGCTGGAGGCCCTGGTCAAGCTGAAGGAGAGGCTGGCCGGCAAGACGGGCGTGGGGGCCGGTATGGCCGGGCCGGTCAGCGTCGCCATCGCCGTCTGCGGCGCGGAGAACTTCCTGCGCTGGACGCGCCGCCACCCCGACGAGGTCCGGCACCTGATGGAGGTCGTCACGGAGGGGAACAACCGGTACATCGACGAGCTGGGCAAGCGGGGGATCGTCGGGCTCTCCTTCTCGGACCCCGTGGCCTCGACGGACCTCCTGGGGCACAAGCAGTTCCTCGAGTTCTCGCTTCCCTACTTCACCGAGAACGTGCGGCACGGCGGCAAGGTGCTGGGGAAGAACCCCGGCACCCACATCTGCGGGCACACCCGGGGGATTTGGGAGGACATCATGGGGTCCGGGGTCTCGGCCTTCAGCGTCGACAACGTCGAGGACCTGGCGGAGGCCAAGGAGGTCATGGGGAACAGCGTCGCCCTCATCGGGAACGTCCCTCCGGTCAACGTCCTGAACCTGGGCAAGGAGGAGGACATCAAGAGGTCCGTGGCGGAGTGCATCCTGAAGGCCCACGACTCCCCCAAAGGGTACGTCCTCGGTTCCGGCTGCCAGGTGCCGCTCTTCACCCCGGCGGAGAACGTCGAGGCGTACGTCCGATGGGGCAAGGAGCTGGGGAAGCTGCCCATCGACACGGAGAGGCTGAAGCGCATTGTGGAGGAGTCGCCCCAAAACCACGGATAAAAGCAGATCGCCTGACAGGGACTGTTTGTGCTGGATTGCCAAGCCCAACGCAGCGGCCCAGGTCCACGGGCAAGGTTTTTAACATGAAGCAGGGACAGGCCTTGCGGTCAACCAGGGTGCCAGCCCCCCGCTCCACGGAACGGTGTCCGCCTCCCAGGCTCCGCCGTAGGGCCCCCTGCTCAACTTCTTTCGAATGAAACGGTGTCTCTGACAGACCCCGACCAGTGTACGAAGACCCTGTGTATTTTCTCGTTCTGTTGTTATAAAATAATGACAAGTCATACTCCTTCCACAGAGTTTTTAGGGGAAGGGGCGACTCCGGGTGACCGTCTCCCTCGCTGTTGAGGAGCGAAAAAAACCTTTACTGCGAAGGACTGTCACTCGGATGAAACTGCCAGGCGACCAGCATCGGATGCCCCGCTTCCCGGGCGCAGCGCACGCTGTTCGCTGTTCGTCTGTTTTTTATCTTCGTTCATCCCCCTGTTGTTGCCTTTTAGTATGGTGAATCCAAGTGTCTGCTCGATGCAATCCAGGAATGGAGGTCTTGAAGAAAATGGCAAAGATGAGCGACTATGCGGGAGCCAGCCCCCATGAGGTGCGGCAGATGATCCGTGAAGGCAAGTGGGATCGGCCCACCTCCGGTATGTGTGCCGGACACGTACAGGCTAACCTGGTGGTGCTGCCCAGGGACCTTGCCTACGATTTTCTGGTCTTCGCCCAGAGAAACCCCAAGCCCTGCCCCATCCTGGACGTGACGGAGCCCGGTGAGACGGAGCCGCGCCTCATTGCGCCGGGGGCGAACATCGCGACGGACATCCCGCGCTACCGCGTGTGGGAGAAGGGGAAGTGCGTGGACGAACCCACGGACGTGACGAAGTACTGGAAGAGGGACCTGGTGGGCTTCCTGGTGGGGTGCTCCTTCTCCTTTGAGGGGGCGCTGCTCCAGGCGGGGATCGGCGTTCGCCACATTGAGTGCGACTGCAACGTCCCCATGTACATCACGAACATCCAGTGCCGCCCGGCGGGGCAGTTGAAGGGTCCTATGGTGGTCTCCATGCGCCCCATCCCCCACGCTCAGGTCCCCAGGGCCGTGCTCTGCACGGGACGCTTCCCCTCCGTTCACGGCGCCCCCGTCCACATCGGTGACCCCGCGGCCATCGGCATTGCCGACGTTGCGAAGCCGGACTTCGGCGACGCAGTGGAGATCCGCAGGGGGGAGACCCCCGTTTTCTGGGCCTGCGGCGTGACGCCCCAGGCGGCCATCATGGCGGCCTGTCCGGAGTTTGCCATCACCCACTCCCCAGGCCACATGTTCATCGCCGACCCCATGGACAGCGACTACGCCGTATTCTAGGGGGGCAGGACGGCCTTCGGTCGTTCACGCATATCACACTATATGGGAGGTAACCACATGGAACAGAAGAGCAATAAGGGGACGCTGCAGGTTCTGTTGGGCGCAGCCTTCCTCATGGCCACCTCAGCCATCGGGCCGGGGTTCCTCACCCAGACGACGGTGTTCACCCAGCAGCTTCTGGCCGCGGCAGGCTTCGCCATCCTCGCCACCATCATCGTGACGGCCATCGTGCAGCTCAACATCTGGCGAATCCTCTGCGTCTCCGGCCTCCGGGCACAGGACGTGGCCAACAGGGTCCTGCCGGGGCTGGGGTACTTCCTGGCCTTCGCGGTGGCCCTGGGCGGACTCGCCTTCAACGTAGGCAACGTGGGCGGCGCGGCCCTGGGGCTCAACACGATGCTGGACCTTCCGCTGCCTTATGGCGCAGTGATCAGCGCGGCCATCGCCGTCTTCATCTACCTGAACAAGGACCTTGGCAAGGCCATGGACTACTTCACTCAGATCCTGGGCGTCCTGATGATCGCCCTGATGTGCTACGTGGCCGTGAAGGCCGCGCCGTCCCTTGACATAGTGGCCAGGGGAACCCTTGCCCCCGACACGATCAACTGGATGGTGATCCTGACCCTCATCGGCGGCACGGTGGGCGGGTACATTTCCTTCTCCGGCGCGCACCGCCTGCTGGACGCCGGCATCAGAGACGTGAAGGACGCCACCAAGGCGGCGGCTAACGGGGTCCTCGTCACCTCGATCATGCGCATCCTGCTGTTCCTCGCGGTCCTGGGCGTGGTGTACGTTGCAGCCGGCGAAGATGCGGTTGTGTTGGACAAGAATAACCCGGCGGCAGACGCGTTTTTCAGAGGCGCCGGCGAGATCGGGCGGCGGATGTTCGGCGTCGTCTTGTGGGCGGCTGGCGTCACCTCCGTCATCGGCGCCTCCTACACCTCGGTCTCCTTCCTCCGGACGCTCTTCAAGGTCATTGACCGGAACTACCGCTGGTGGATGATCGGCTTCATCTGCGTCTCCACGGCCATCAACGTCCTGGTGGCCAGGCCCGTGGCGCTTCTTATTCTGGCCGGGACCATCAACGGCCTTATCCTGCCCCTGGCCCTGGGCTCCATCCTGCTGGGCGCACACAAAAAGGAAGTTGTGGGCCCCTACCGCCACTCCATCCTCCTCACCCTCACCGGCTGGGCTGTGGTGGCCTTCACGCTGTGGATGGGCGTCCAGGCGCTCCCCAACATCATGAAGATCTTCAACAGCTAATTGATGCATGGGGGAGGGCGCGTTTCCGCCCCTCCCCCATGTGTGACCTCATCTGGAGGTGACTGACATGGACGCAAAGATTCTTCCGGCGGGGGAGACGTGTCTGTTCGTGGACTTCGGCGAGAAGATCGACATGGAGATCAACAGGCACGTCCAGGCCATCAAGCGGGCGCTGCTGGACCGTCCCTTCAAGGGGATGAAGGAGCTTGTGCCCACCTATCGCTCCCTTTCCGTGTACTTTGACCCGCTTACCGTGGACCTGCCGGCGCTGAAGAAGCGCCTGGAGCAGGAGCTTGAGGGCGCCGGCCCCGCGGACTCGGCCAGCACCACGGAGGTGTGCGTTCCCGCGTTCTTCGGCGGCGAGTTCGGTCCGGACCTGGGCGATGTTGCATCGCACACAGGCCTCAGCGAGGACGAGGTGGTGCGGCGCTACAGCGAGTCGCCCCTCTATTGTTTCATGAACGGCTTCACCCCTGGCTTCCCCTACCTGGGGGGCATGGACCCTTCGCTGGAGACACCACGGCTCAAGACGCCTCGGGAGCTCATTCCGGCCAACAGCGTGGCCATTGGAGGCGCCCAGGCCGGAGCCTACTCCATCGCCAGCCCCGGTGGCTGGCGCATCATCGGTCGAGTGCCCTACGATCTCTACGACGCCGGGCGTGAACCCGCCGTGGCCATCCAGGCTGGAATGTGGGTCCACTTCTATCCGGTGACCATGGAGCGCTACAGGGAGATTGAGGCGGAGGCCAAAAGCGGCGCCTACAGGGTTGAGTACCGTGAGAGAGGGGCGGCGAGATGAGGCTCGTGATTCAGAAACCGGGGACGCTGACCACCGTGCAGGACCTTGGCCGCTGGGGGCACCAGGCGCTTGGAATGCCCGTCAGCGGCGCCATGGATGCGCCTGCTCTGGCCCGAGGCAACCTGCTGCTGGGCAACCCGGCGGGGGCCGCGGCCCTTGAAGTCACCCTGATGGGGCCTACGGTCCTCTTTGAGGACGGCGAAGGGGCCGTCGCCATCACGGGCGGGGACCTTGCTCCCAGGCTGAATGGCGCGCCTGTTGCCAACTGGACGGTCGTGGCGGTTCGGGAGGGCGACGTCCTATCCTTCGGCGGCATGACCGGCAAGGGGTGCCGTGCCTACCTCTGCGTGGCCGGCGGGATCGACGTCCCTCTGGTGATGGGGAGCCGCAGCACCTACATGAAGGCCGGCACCGGAGGCTTCGAGGGACGTAAGCTGGCGGCGGGGGACGCGCTGCCGGTGGGGGAGCCCTGGGTCCTGTGGCGTTACACGGCGGGAGTCGGCTGTCCGGAGGACCTGCGCCCCGACTATGCGCCAAACGCTCCGCTGCGGACGGTCCTGGGGCCGCAGGATTCCTACGTTAAACCCGATGGCGTCAAGACCTTCTTCGAGGCGGAGTACAAGGTGGCCGCCTCGGCGGACCGCATGGGGTATCGCATGGAGGGGGACGCCGTCATCGAGCACGTGAAGGGCCCGGACATCGTTTCGGACGGAATTCCCATGGGGGCGGTGCAGATCCCCGGGCAGGGCCTCCCCATCGTGATGATGGCGGACCGCCAGACCACGGGGGGGTACGTCAAGATTGGCGTGGTCCACGCCTTTGACGTGGCCCGCCTGAGCCAGCGCGTCCCCGGCGCAGCGGTGCGTTTCACACAGATATCTCAGGAGGAGGGCATCGAGATATCCAGGCGGGAGGCGGCGGCGCTGAAGGCGCTTCAGAAGTACGTGACGGAGTCTGCGGTCGCTGCGGCGAAGGCGTCCCGTGGGCTGGGGAGGAGGGCGTCCGGGGCCATGAAGGTACGGGTGGACGGGGTGGAACACACCGTCACCTGGGAGAGACTTTCCTGAATAGAGGAGTGATGACCTGATGCCTTACAAGGTGGATTTGAACAGCGACCTGGGCGAGAGCTTTGGCGCCTGGAAGATGGGCATGGACGAGGACGTGCTGACCTTCGTCTCATCCGCCAACGTGGCCTGCGGGTTCCACGCGGGCGACCCGCTGGTGATGAAGAACACGGTAGCCGCGGCCAGGGCCGCCGGCGTGGCCGTAGGGGCCCACCCAGGTTACCCGGACGTGGTGGGCTTTGGTCGGCGCGGCATGGTCTGCTCGGCGGACGAACTGTACACGGACGTGCTGTATCAGGTGGGGGCTCTGAAGGCCTTTTGTGAGGCGGTCGGGATGAGGCTTCAGCACGTGAAGCCCCACGGCGCCATGTACAACAGCGCGGCCAAGAAGCTGGAAGAGGCCATGGCCATCGCCCAGGCCGTGAAGGACGCCCTGCAGGAAGTGAAGCAGGCACAGATGCTGCAAGGCTTCCTGAAAGACCAGATGCCGGCTGCCGAATCCGGCCTGCGGATCTTCCAGCACATGGCCGGCCAGTAAGCCCCGGCCAGACCTTCCGGGTATCATGCCCGGACTCGTCTGACCCAGGGAACCCCGCGTTCCCTTTTCATGTTTGCGGGAAGGGTTGGCGACACTGACCTGCAAGTCCTCAGGTCCTCAGGTCCTCAGGTCCACGGTCGCAGCATCCTTCCCGCCCCTCCAGGAGATCCTCATGA
>ERZ773042.1209-NODE-1209-length-15640-cov-6.407700_pt1 | contig 15640 bp, 13 predicted proteins | sample MGYA00511664_ERZ773042 | MGnify/ENA primary metagenome ERZ773042 (study PRJEB29015, sample SAMEA2737984) | human oral metagenome | biome: human oral; feature: human-associated habitat; material: dental | place: China | collected 2036 ... | reverse complement strand
GTTGACGGCTAGCAAAGGTTGAGTTCTCATCCACAACCAAGTAAACTTCACGGTAAGTCACAAGACCCCAGTTTTCCATGGCACCTGCTGAGAAGTCAGGAAGGGCGATGTGGAGCGATTGAGGAATTGGATACTTAACTCCGTAGTAATCTTCGTAAAACTCGATTGAGCGAACGGCGATGTCCAATGAGAAATCAAGGTTAGATAGTGGATGGGCTTTGGTTGAGTAAACACCTACGAGGGTACCGTTTTTAGTTTTAGCGGTCACCCCTTGCAAATCACCAGCGACAAAAGCCAACAAGTAAGAAGACATGCGAGGTGTCGTTTCAAACTTCCAGATGCCTGTTTCCTTGCGGTTTTCAACATCGATTTCTGGCATGTTCGACAAGGCAACTTCATCTTCTGCTTGGTCAAAACGTAGAGCGAGGTCAAAAGTCGCTTTTGCTTCTGGCTCATCCACACATGGGAAGGCTTCGCGCGCAAAATGGCTTTCAAACTGAGTGGACAAGACTTCCTTCTTGACTCCATCAACTGTGTAATAAGAAGGGTAAATCCCTGTCATGTTGTCTGTGATTTTTCCTGAAAAAGCAATAACCAATTCAACTTTGCCAGCCTCAGCCAATTCGATATGAAGGGCTTCATTGTCATGGTCAACTGTAAACGGACGAGCTTGACCCGCAACTTCTACAGAAGTGATTTCCAAGTCTTTTTGGTGAAGGGAAATACGGTCACTCTGTGCTTGACCAGTAATGGTCACCTTCCCAGAAAAGGTCTTGGTCTCACGACTCAAGTCTATAAATAAATCATAGTGTTCAGGAACAAATTGGGTAATAAAATGTTCTACTGCTTGCATAGTTTTCTCCTATTCTAAGTTTAAGAGCCGTGCTCTTCTTCAAACAAACTTATTATATCATGTTTTGCTTTAGAAAAAAGGATTGGACGGTAATTTCCAAAACTTTCTTCCTTCTACAGTCTAGAGTGGGTAGACTTTGCGAAATTCTTCCAAAACGACCTTGCTGTCAGGCGTAAAAGCCACCCCAGCCTCCCTCATCCACTCGGTGAAACAGTCCTCATGAACCTGACGCCAATAGGCTAAAGATTTATCCCCCTCCCCTTCCTTGTAGGCATGGTCAGCAGAAACTTGATGAAAAGGCTGAACGGAGACCTTTGTAATTTCGACAATACAGACAGCCTGATTTTGACTGTCTAAAATGACATCGAAGGTCCCTTCTTGTGGAAGAGGTTCGTCTTCTAGTGCGTAGAGGTCATAGGCCGAGGCAGTTGCTGTCTTTTCGCCTCTTAGAACCAAGTCAGCTAAGAGATCTGCCTCTACTCCAAAAGCCCAGGCATCTATCTCATCTCCAATCGAGGGGTTAATTTGTTTATATGCATTCCACATTTCTTGAGGTGTCATGGCTTTCTCCTTTGTAATTTTTTACTTACTTCTTTTACACGTTTGAGGTGGTCTGGATGGTCAATCTCTAAATTAAAAATCTCTGGAATAGAACTGTAGTGGATAATGCATTTGATACCCATCTGATTCATTTTTTGTATGAAGGAAAAGTTCAGATAACCTGCTACAGCCAAGTCAATTTTTTTCATCCTTGCTTTATCCTGCATATCTCTCAGCATATCTAACATTATTGGACTTTCCATATCATGCCATTGACTGTTTCTCACAGTCGCAAAAACAAAAGAAGTCAAATCATTCATTCCAACTATAATCTTTGAAATACCCGTTTCCAGTATCCTGTCCAAGTCAAAATAAGCTGACGGTAATTCAATCATTGTGCCGACTTTTCCAGTAAAACCATGCTGACGTAATACTCTAATAACTTGCTTTAACTGCTCAGCATCATTGACAAAAGGAAAGATAACAGACAGATTGGGATTTGTTTGATAAACTTCTGTAACGACATGTGCTTCAGCCTGAAATTCATCAGGACACGCCAGCAAGCGCCTAGTTCCTCTATAACCAAACAAGGGATGATTTTCATCAAAATGCTCTTTAGTCCCCTCTAAACAATTAGCTTCTGTATTTGTTAACTCTGAAAAACGATACCAAACCTCTTCGTCTGAGTACAAGGAGCAAATGGTATCTAGATAATCTTTTACAAATTGCTGGCAACTTGCTAATAGGATGTTTTGATTAAGCTCTCTCAACAAATATTCTCCACGAATCATACCGACGTGGTGCAATAACTGAGGATAAACTTTTTCAACAATTTGTTCTCCACTAAGGACAAGTTGGTTTCTCATCATTCACCTTCCAATTCATATACAAGGTCTTGTCCAGCTCTGGAAATCCTAATAATTCAGACTTGACCTTCAAGACTAATGGCGATGCATTTTCTTCTGTGATTTTCTGAAAATCCAGCCAAATATATCCAAGTGAATCATTCGCACCATCAGAGACAGCTTCCGAAATCGTAACCTGAGGTTCCTTCTCGTTGACCTCAATATCATAAAATGCCATGATATGGTGAACCATAAAATTTTTTAACTCTTCCCTGACGAAAACATCGTAGATTCGAGGATTAGAGTAGCTTCTAACAGTATGTCCCGTCTCTTCCATAACTTCTCTAATCAGCGTTTCCGTCAATCCTTCCCCAAGTTGCTGACTACCACCGGGTAAATCATAACGATGTTGATAAGGGCCCCTCGTTTTTTCAATGCAGAGTAACTTCCCATTTTCAAAGCAAACAGCATAGACTCCAAAGTGTTTTTTGATTTCCATCTATCTCCTCCTACTTCAAAGACCAGCCACCATCTATTGTCAAGATTTGTCCCTGCATGGCGCCCGCCTTTCCACTTGCTAAGAAAAGACTAAGCTCTGCTACTTCCTCTGGCTCGATCCAGCGCTTGATTGGCGTTTCACTAGCCACCCAGTCAGCCAATCCACCTGGCTCAAAGTCGGCAGCAGTCATGGCTGTCTTGACAGCTCCTGGAGCAATCCCAAAGATCTGAATACCAGCCTCAGCATAGTCTAGAGTCAACTGCTTGGTAAATCCTGCCAAGGCGTGCTTAGACGACGTATAGGCGTGACCACCACCTCCTGCTAGATTTGATGCAATGGAACACATATTGATAATGATTCCTTTTTTATTTTCCAGCATTTGCGTCAAATAATAGCGAGTCAACTCAACAGGAGTCACGTAGTTGATTTCAAAAATCTCTTGAATTTCCTGCGCTGTTTGAACCAAAAGTGGTTTGTAATCATCCAAAACTCCTGCAGTATTGCACAAGACATCCACCTGAGGACACCAGTCAAAAATTGGTTCCAAGCCCAAGGTCAAATCTCTCTGTAAAAAGTGAAAATCACGCTCTAAGAGTGGATTTTCACCTTGGTCCACACCATAAACTTGATAGCCATTCTCTAAAAAGAGTCGGGCTTGAGCCAGACCAATCCCTGAACTCACTCCCGTAATCAATACTCGTCTAGTCATGGACTTCTACCCAATCCGTTGCCAAAACATCACAAGGTGTCGGGCTCCACATGGAAAAACCTTCCCCTTCTCCAGACACGTTGATGAGGAAATAAGGCGTCACTTCAAGTGCAACCCCGTTTTGCTCGATAGTGTCAAAGAGTTGGACATAGTTTTCAGCCCCTCCCCAACCAGTTCGTACATATTTTTTCTTGGCCTTTAACCCAGGCAGGATTTCTTCAAATGTCATGATGTTCTCCTTCAATTCTACATTCTTCATTTAATTATAACAAAAAACCGTTTTCCAACGGCTTTTTGACTGTGTATCTGCTAAATTCTCACTACCACTGCAATCCGGCTTCTCTAATTTCTTTCTTAGAAGCGAATTTACCATTTGGTCTGTGCCATCTTCCGTTTCTATCTCTAAAGTAACCACCTGAATTTGTTGATTGCGAGTTTGATTCCTGGCTTTCTTCTTGTTCTTGTGCGGCTTGACGAGCTTTTTCCTGTTCTTCTTCTTTTGCTTTCTTTTCAGTTACTTCTTTTTCTTCAGCCTCTTTCTTGGCTTTTTCCTCAGCTTCCTTCTTAGCCTTTTCTTCAGCTTCTTTTTTAGCTTTTTCTTCTTTGTTTTCAACTGTATTTTTAGCCGTACCATCCAAATAATTGATTTCCGCATTAGCTGAAACATTGTCTAAAATAACATGTGTCACTGAATACTGATCAACCTTTTCTTTACTACCACCCAATTTGATTTCCAAGAGTTTGCCATTTTCATCAATTCCCACATACTGCAATTCAATTTGTCTCGGAATCAATTCATCTTTCTGATAGATTGGGGTCACCTTGTAATCAAGATAGTAGTTCGGGTGATTGGCCAACCAGGAGTCCAATCGATTTTCATAGTAAAGCATGCTACTTTGGTTTTGGTCATCTGTTCCAGAATAATTTCCAGCATTGAGCCAGTTAGTCATAGGAACCAAGTTTTTCTTTTCATCGTTTAATCCACTAAACTGGTACCCAATCAAATGACCACGATTCATCAACCAAGCCTTTTTAGAGCCATCTCCATAATAAAAATTATAGTTGTGCCAACCAACTGGGTTATAACTTATCTTAGGCTCTCTCTTCTCTGTTGGTTCATCACTGTCCTTAAGTTGAATATGAGCACCCGTTGCGCGTGATTTAGAATCCAATTCCCCAAGTTCTAGTTGTTTCTCATTTTTAAAAGGCAAGAGTCCAGCTTCTTTAAACAACTTTTCATCGAACTTGATTTGCTTCTGTTCAATTTTTTCTTCTGGGACCTTTGATTCCGCCTTATGTCCAGAACAAGCAACTAGTGTTGTGATTGAAAGCAAGGCAATTGAGAAGGATAGTAGCTTTTTCATAAAAGTCTCCTCTTTATATAGTAATTAGATTAATATCTCCTATTACATTTTACTATCATTTTGTTAATTGTTCAAGAATAAAGAGACTGTTATTATACTATTTCTCCTCCAATGTTTAAAACAAAAACGATAACCACTTCTCAGTAGTTACCGTTGATTTCTTTTGATTAGTCTTTCCCACCAAGTTTGCTGTTGATGGTCATCATGATGCTGGCTATCTTCTCACCCCAGTACGGATCGGAAGCATAGCGAACATTCATTCCGGTTGCCTTGTTTCCAAGGTGGTCTCTACCATAGTCAATGTAATTTTCACGAATCCACTTGGCCGCTCCAAGAATTCCTTTGTCCACATTATCAAAGCTCTTGGCTGAGAGATATGGGCTAGTATCATAAGCAGCAATACCAAAGAAGTTGTTCTTATCTCTGGCAATTTGACTACGTCCCCACGCACTTTCAAGAGCGCTATGTGCCATCAAGTAAAGGGCATTGACACCGTAGCGTTCCTCAGCTTCTTTGAAAGTCGCTCCTTTACCTGCTAGAGGACTATCCTGCAAGTTCATCATCGAATACAGTTTATCCAATTCAGCTGCACTATAATTACTTGGTTCTCTTAAGTTTTTATAGAGGAAAGGATTTTTAATGGTAAAGCCATCAAAGTGCTCTCCATCAGTTGAGTAGTACTTCTTACCAATAACCATAGCAGAGGTGTGTGGAGCTACTTTGATACTCGTATATGGAGAGAGTTCATGGTAGAGGAATTTCCCATCACTAGTATAATGAGGGATAAACTCGCTACCTTCATCTACTGCTGTCAAATCACTTTGATTCATATAGCCAGACAAGCCAGAAATCGAAACTGCAAGTCGGCCACCTTTTCGCGTCGAGCTATCCAGTGAAACAATACTTCCTTGATTAATGTAACTCAAGATTTCTCCAGATGCACTGTAGACATAGGCTGTGATGGGTTTAACTTTGTAATATTTGGTTTTATCCGCAACATGCCATCTACCAGAAGCATCCAAGGTATGACCATCCACAGTTTCATTTTTTGCCATATAACCGCCTGATTTAAGGTAGTACCATGATTGGTCGGATGAATCGTAGATTAATTCTTTCTCAGCCATCTTTCCATTTGACTTGAGATAGAACCAGTTATTCTTGTACCATACCCACTCACTCGCAGCCATATAACCACCAGATTTGAGATAGTAGTAACCATTATCCCAGAGCCATTCTTTATTGGCATAATTTCCATCAGAGTTGATATAGAACCAAGAGTTATAGTTCTTGTCAAAGAGCCAACCTTTGCCGGCTTTTACACCACTGCTCGTCACATAACTGCGGTCAATCCAAGTTTCCGTAGAGAGGTAGCCGCCTGATTTGAAATGGTAATCCTTGCCTTTGATGGTTTGCCAACCTTTTTCAGCATAGGTTCCATCATCTTTCAAGTAAAACCAAGAGTTATAATTCTTGTCAAAGAGCCATTCCGATTTCAGTTTGGCTCCACTTTTAGCAACATAGAAGCGGTCAATCCAGCGCTCGGTAGAAAGATAGCCGCCTGATTTGAAATGGTAATCTTTTTCTTTAATCGTTTCCCAGCCTTTTTCGGCATAGGTTCCGTCAGCTTTCAAGTAAAACCAAGCATCATAATTCTTATCAAAGAACCATTCCGATTTCAATTTAGCTCCACTCTTCGCAACATAGAAGCGATCAATCCAACGTTCAGTAGAAAGATAACCGCCTGATTTAAAATGGTAGTCCTTCCCATCTATAGTTAACCACATATTTTCAGCATAGGTACCATCTTGTTGAAGGTAGAACCAACTGCTATAGTTGTCATCATAAATCCAGGCTTGTTTAACCTTATTACCATTTTCTGATATATAGCTCTTACCAAGCCAAGCATTTTTCAGCATTTTACCTTGTGAATTGATGTAGTACTGGTTCTCCCCTTGAGTGATCCACTCATCTTTGGCCATTTTCCCGTCTTCTTTAAGGTAATATTTTTCCTGACCTTGTTGAATCCATTCGTTTTGAGCTTTCTGACCATCAGACTTGAGATAATACCAGGATTCTTGTTCCTGATTAAATACCCACTGTTCCTTGGCTTTAGCACCACTTTCAGTCACATAGTACTGGCCAACCCACGTTTTCGTAGCTAATTTTCCAGCTTCGTTAAAATAGTAATCCTTACCACCAACTGTCAACCAGCCGTTCTCAGCACGATTTCCATCAGCTGTTAAATAAAACCAGTTCTGATGCGTTTGGTCAAAAAGCCATTGCTTGGTTGCTGGTTTCCCGTCTGATTTGAGGTAGGTCTTTCCTTGCCACGTCCCCTCTTCTGCTTTTGCTGTCTCCACTACAGTAAAAAAACACCCCAATAAGCCAGCACTTACTAGGGCCACTTTCCATCGTTTCATTTAAATGCTCCAATAACGTTTTCTAATCCCTATTGTAACATAGTTAACCGACGGAAATATTACAAATTGATGAAGATTCTATTTCTTGTTGACGATAAGGAAAGACTAGCTTATCTCAGACTGGCTTTGACTTCCTTGCGTAATTCTTCCAAACTGCTAATGCCATACTTATCCATGACTTTTGGTAGATGTTCGATGATATCAGGACAAGCGTAAGGATTGGTAAAGTTGGCTGTTCCAACTCCGATGGCAGATGCACCAGCTAGATACATTTCTATCGCTGCTTCAGCCGAATCCACTCCTCCCATTCCAATAATGGGAAGGTCGGTTGTTTGGGCGACTTGGCGGATGAGTTTGAGGGCTACTGGAAAGACTGCTGGTCCAGACATTCCACCTGTTCCATTGGCTAGGATTGGTTTTCTGGTTTTAAGGTCAAAGCGCATACCAACAAGGGTATTGATCATGGTTAGGCCACTTGCCCCTGCATCTTCTGCGGCTTTGGCGATGGTGACAACATCCGTTACACTAGGGGTTAATTTAACATAAACTGGCACATCAGAGGCTTCCACAGCTGCCTTTACCACTTCATAAGCCAAGTCAGGATCTTGCCCAATCAAAAGTCCATGATTGCCGTGATCCACATTCGGACAAGAGATATTGAGCTCGATAGCTTTTACATTTGTAGCCTTGGAAATCCCCTGAGAAACGGCAGCGTACTCTTGTTTTGAAAAGCCTGCAACATTTGCGATGATGGGAAGCGTAGGATACTCTCTTTCCAGCCAAGGCAGTTTTTCAGCTAAAACAGCTTCTAAACCAGGATTTTGCAGACCGATTGCATTGAGCATACCAGCAGGCGTTTCTGCAACCCTGGGAGTAGGATTCCCAAAACGGGGTTCAAGTGTCGTCGCCTTGATCATAATGGAGCCTAAAAGATCTAAATCATAGTACTTGGCATACTCTTGGCCAAAACCAAAACAGCCTGATGCTGGTATGATGGGGTTTTTCAAGTCCAAGCCTGGTAGAGAAACTTGTAAACGATTTGTAGTCATGACTTTCTCCTTATAATACAACTGTTCCTGTACGGAAAACAGGACCATCTTCACAGACACGTTGGCTGACGGTCTCACTATCTGGGACCTTTAGAACGCAGGCGTAGCAAGCCCCCATTCCACAAGCCATACGAGATTCCAGAGATAGATAGGCTCTTGGGTGGTCATAAAACCTTTGATTGATATACTTCATCATTCCAGGAGCCCCACATGAGTAAACAGCATCAAATTGACTGTCTAAATCATTGATGACAACAGATACATTTCCCTTAATGCCATAAGAACCATCATCTGTCGTTACAAAAACCTGACCATATTGGGCCAATTCGGTTTCGAGAATCACAGCATCCTTGTTGGCAAAACCAAGGACTGTCACTACTTTCACCCCACGCGCATGCAATTCCTTGGCCACTTCAAGCAAGGGGGGAACACCAATCCCACCACCAACGAGGAGAACTTGGCTCTGATTGTCTAAATCAGACAAGTCAAAACCATTTCCCTGAGGCCCCATCACATCAAGAGTATCTCCCTGACTTAATGTTGAAAAAATAGCGGTCCCAGCCCCCTCAATCCGATAAATGAGATGACACTGCTTGTTTGCCTTGTCAATAGACGAAATTGAAATAGGGCGACGCAAGAGATGGGCATCATCAGGCACACGCAGATGGAGAAATTGGCCTGCTCGCATGGCTTCAACCATCTCCCCTTCTAGGACTAATTCAAAGATTGCTGGCGCAATTTCCTCCTGAGCGACCACCTTCATGGTTTCCAAACGAATGGCACCCAAACGCTTCTTACATGTGGGATTCATGACTTTTCCTCCTTAAATTTAAGGGGACCAGATAAAGAAAAGACCTTGCTATTGCAAGGTCTCAGTCGAGATAGGATAGAACTCATGCGCACACCTAAAAAGTCTCCGCAGAGAGTTCCCTATCCCTTTTATCTGACACCTTGTGAGTCTCTCTGGACTCCCCTTAAAGGTTAAATTTGTATTAGTATACTCTTTCAAAGTAAAAAAGTCAAGTAGAAAACGAACATTCTACTTGACTGTACTGGATTATTTTTCACGAATGACTTCGACCTTGTAGCCATCCGGATCCTTGACAAAGTAATAGTTTGGTGGGTTACCTGGTAGGCCTTTGGGCTCTGTAACCTCATAGCCTTTAGCGCTATGTTCTTGATGGAGTGCCTCAAGGTCAGGTGTACTGAGGGCAATATGGGCAAAGCCGTCTCCTACAACATAAGGGCCGTGGTCATAGTTATAGGTCAACTCCAATTCATAGTCATCACCGTCAAGTCCTAGATAGACAATCGTGAAAGCATAATCTGGAAAATCCTTACGACGCAACTCTTTAAAACCAAAAGCATCTTGATAGAATGCAATTGATTTTTCAAGGTTTTCTACTCGCAAGCAAGTATGTAACATTTTTGAAGCCATTTTCATTACCTCTTTCATTTGAATAGTTCCATTATACCTTTATTCAGAAAAATTTACTAGGAACTTGAACTAGAGTCCTCTTCTCTACGATTTCATTCTATGCAGAACTTTTGCGGTTTTCCTTGCGTATATTACGAATAAGGAAAAGCATGATAAGGACAAAAAGTCCTTCGAGGAAGTAGAACGTAAATTCACTGTTCATGATTAGTAAATCTCTGTTAAAATATTTGTTATCGAAAACTGAATTTGGTGCAAATAGGATCCGGAACAGTCTTCTTAGGAAAATAAAGATTTGCAATCCATAAATCATAAAGACCTTCTTTACACCAATCGTGAAACCTTGTTCCTTTGTAAAATAAGATAAGGCAATTCCATTTAACAAAAGGAGAACCGTTATGGTCAGAGTTTCATCTCGTAGAATAGTTGGATCAAAGATGTCTAAACGGTTGTGAATGTAGGGCAACGTTTGAAAGAGTAGGATCCCCAAGATTACTGGAAGGAGGATTTTTTTCAGAGATGGTGGAAATCCAGGACTAAATCTTGTAAAAGACAAGCAAATCACAAGGATTGCAAAAACATGGAAGTAAGCTATGGCAACTCCTGAAATGATTTGGCTTTGATTTACCAAAGAAGAAAGAAAACCAGCAGAAAGAAAGATACCGACAGGAATCAGTTTATCCAAAGAATAATCCGACTTCAACCCATGACTCACCTGGAAGCCATCGATGAGACAGAAAAATGTAATGAAAATGAGGGCCCCAATGAGACCAAACGGTAAGGATGGAAGGACGAGTGTCAATAACAAGATTAGTAGGAACCATGGATGGGGACTGTAGTAGAATTTTCGTTTTAATCCCCTAGCAGTCACTCCTTCCTCAATTGGTGTTTGCCTTAATTTTAGCATATAGACGTAAAAGAGAGACAACATACCAGCATGGACCCAAGAATTATAAATAGGTCGCTCTATAATACTGAGTAGCAAACTCGCAATCGTAAAGAGACCAGAGAAAATCTGAAGAAATTTATTATTAAAGACCTGTCTTTTTTTCCAATCCAAATAAGAGAGCTTGGTCTTTGGATGACTAAGTTCATAGGCATAAGCTGTCATCTCTTCTAGTTTCTGGTCTGTCTCCTCCGTCATCATTTGGGGAGCCATTTTAGAAGTAGGAAAAGGAGCCAAAACATATCTCAAGAGCTTGCCATCTGTAAACCGATGGTACTCCTTATAGATCTGTTGAAGCAAAATCGTTAGAATGCGTGGTCTTCCTTTAAAGTAGCTTCTCCACTTTTCCCAATCATTGATATCTTCATCGCTCTTGGTGAGCTTATCTATATAAAGATAACCTTCATTGTACCAGTAATCAAAATTTTCTTTTTTGTTAAGTGCATACTCCTCTACCACTGAAGGATAAGAATGGATACTCTTCCAGAAATGAAGTTTCTTCAGGTAAGGATTTGATTCCTCATCACTATAACGCTCCACAAATTGGAAAACAAGGGCTAACACTTTCGCATTGGTTAAAGGATAGACGTCCACCTTTTCTAACAAATCAAGTAGGAGCGTGTGATCTTTGACTGATTCAAAAAGGTATTGCCAATCACGTAACAGTTTATACTCGTCTTCATAGTGAGCATGGAGCAACTCATAGAAGGCTGCCTCAACTTCATCCGGATTATCTAGAGTGTAATGACTAAAGTCAACGTTTTCTCCCAGCTCCTCTTTTACTTCCTCTAAGTAATCAGCCAAGTCGTTCAAGAGTGGATAATCCTCTTCAAATATGACTTGTCGGTTTTTTTCCAGGATATAGGTTAAAACGGGCACACTCTTGATTATTTGACGATTCTGATTTACTTGATCTAAGACCATAAAGGCCAAATAAGGGTGCTTGAAAAACTCTATCCAGGAGCTCAATTGATTTGCTTTGTTAAAATCTTGGAGAATTTCTTGGCAAAGTTGATAAGAATAATAGAATTCTTCAGTGGCTTCATGTGCGCTTTCAAGCGAACTGCCTTCCTCTTCTGCTATAGCTCTTTTAACTTTCCAATACTTCAATTTATAGTAATAGCCCCAGTGTCGGAAGTCAGGTATATAATCTTCCAGCAAGGGAATGAGGATAGAGAATTGCTCTGGTTTATTAAAAATATAAACATCCATTTCCTCTAAAACGGATTGAACAATGTCCATATCATACTGATACTGATGAAAGAACTGACGCCATAGATGCTCTTGTTCCTCTTGGTTATAACCGTCATTTCCAACAATACTTTCAATCGCATTTCGAATCAGATAAGTTTCTTCATTATAACCACTAAAGTCAAGAGTAGACCTTGTTATTCCTTCTTGCCCTTGGTTCTCTTCGTCACCAAACGTTTCAAAGTTGAGGGTATTCTTAGCTCTTTCTTCAGAATCTCCATTTAGCTGAACTTCCTCATCATAGTCACTAAAGTCAAGGGTGGAATTTTGCTCATCCTCTTCCGCTTTAAAGGTTTCAAAGTTAAAAGAATTGCTGGTTTTATCAGTCGATTGCTGATAATCACTGAAATCAAGACTAGATGTTTCAGACTCTTCGTTCTCAGTCTTCGTTTCTTCAGTCAAGTGTTCAAAGTTGAGACTAGAGTTAGGTTTTTCATTCGCCTCTTCTTCAAGTTTAGTAGCTTCTTGAGAGTCACTCGCTTTTCTTAGACTATTTTCTAGTCTTGTGTTTCTAGATCTCGCATAAGTCAAGGCTTTTTGGTACGCTTCAACAATTTTTTGGTAAATTTCTGGTTGGTCTTCTGGGTGATAGAGCCGAACCAGTTCAGCATAACGCCTTCTAATAAGCTTGACGTCAGTCGTTGGCTCTATCCCTAAAGTTTCCCATATATTCATAAGGTCTCCTCTTTTACAGTCCTCGCTCTAGGAAGTCTAGATAGTTTGAAAATGATTGATAAAGTTTTGGCAAATGATAAACAGATGCTTGACTGACCTCTTCTTCAAATCGTCTAGTTTCAGCCATTAGCTCATCTCTTCTCCTCCCCAAGAGCATACTGTACACACGATTCGCTTTTTCAATCAAGAAACGATAAACCTCTGTTTCTTGAGCATTGATCTTATAGCGAGTCAACTCTGCTTGCTTAGCCTTAATTTCCTTTTCTGTCAGAGTAATGCTATCTTGGAGAATAACATGACTAAAGACTTCCTGTGTGGAATCAATTTTCACTTCGACATCCAAAATCCCATTTAAATCATAGGTAAATCGAACTGTGAAACTTTCATTTACTCGAGTATTCACAGGGACGGGAACTTCTAATTCTCCTAGGAACAGGTTTTGTGATGCCTTCATCATCTCACCTTGATAGACCTTTATCTTGACTTGGCTCTGTCCCAATTCAGCCGTATAGTACTGCTCGATGCGTGAAGCAGGTAGGGTAGAATTTCGCTCAATAATCGGCGAAAAACGGTCTCCAACTATCTCAATCCCCAGTGTAAAAGGACAAATATCAGAAAGTAATAAATCTCGTATCTCACCCTGGCGTTCTTTGATACCTGCTAGAAGTGCACAACCTCTCGCAATCATCCGATCAGGATCATCCGATACCTGCACAACTTGATTGATACAGTAGGATAAAAAGTCCTGAACCAAGCGGAGTTTCGAAGTCCCCCCCACAAGAACAAAGTTATCTGATGATACATAGCTATAGCGTGCGTCCATTAAGGCACGGTCCAAAACAGCCTTAACACGGGCTAGCAGAGGTTGACAAAGCTCATAAAAACGCTGGTAGCTCAAGTCTAGAGTGTATTCCTGATCTTGGTCCAGAACTGTCATCTTCACTTCTTCTTTACTATTGAGTTCTAGCTTAGTCTTTTCAGCCTGTACCAGAATTTTGCTATAAAATTCTCGGGAAATCGTATCCTTGGTTAATTGATTGGAGACTAAAAATTCCTCAGCAATAGCCGCAGTAAAGTCTTCTCCTCCCAAACGATTGTCCCCTGCAATCGACACGATTTCAACTATGTTATCAAAAAGCTCCACAACTGAAATGTCAAGAGTACCACCACCAAAATCGACGACTACAAAGGACTGGTCTTCTTGATTGCTATTTGACCTTTTAGCAAGAGCAGCTGCAGAAGGTTCATTGATAATACGCTCGATTTTAACTCCTGCAAATTGCCCTGCCAATTTTGTAGCATAGCGTTGTGCATCGTTAAAATAAGCTGGTACACTGACAATGACTTCCTCAACTTTCTCACCAAGGAAAGTCTCTGCATCATCCACTAATTTTCGAATGACAAAAGAACTTAGTTCCTCCGCTTTATAGGTTCTATTTCCTAGGACCAATTCATGTTTGGTCCCCATAAATCGTTTGAACTGTGAAACCGTCTTATCTGGGTGAGTCACCAAGCGTTCCTTGGCAATTTTTCCAACAATAATCTCATCATTGTCATCTAAAGCCACAACAGAAGGAGTCAAATACTCACCAAAAGCATTGGGAATCAACTTGACCTGGCTATCTTGATATACCCCTACTAATGAATTAGTCGTTCCTAAATCAATACCTACTATCATACATCACTCTCCATTTTTAAATAATATAGTTCCAATAAATACCAGTATCACTTCCACAAGCGGTGGTATATGATTAATCACCCAATCCGGATCACCCGCAGCAATAAATGAAAAAATATAAATAGTTGCTGCGATATAAAGAGTTGCTTTATTGCTATTCACCATTCCATTCCAAAGCAGGATGGTTGCTATCACAAAGCTAATAATATGGATTCCCAAAAGGTACAAAAAGCCACCAGCCCACGCTCCCATTGAAAAGAGACCAAATAAAAGTAAAACTATATAAGCAATGGCTAAGAACAAAGCAATAGAAAGAATTACAGAATTTCCGACTCTCTTTTCTGACTTCATTTCATCATTCGGAAAAAGATTTTCATCTGAAACAAATGCCTCTTTTTCTTTATCTACTTCAGGTTTTTTTGTTGATCTGTCATAACTCTCACCCAACCTTTATATTATTTTTCATGGACTCTTTAAGTCAATTATACAAAATTTTACTACTATTTCTACAATATTCATGTGTTTCATTCATGATATTCTTGAAATAGAATGGAAATTTCCTTAAATAAAATCAGCCTCTGCAATAGCCTTTTTGACTTCTTAAATCGGCAGATGAACTAGTTCTACTTCTTTTTCTCGATAAAGATATTCAGCATATTCGTCGATTTGATACTGATGTCTGTAAACGACTCGTTTACAGCTAACTTGGAGTAACTGCTTGGTATAATTAAGACAAGGTAAATGCGTCACATAAGCTGTGAAGCCTTTGGGAATCACTCTTTCACCTCCCTGTAAAATAGCATTTACTTCCGCATGAATCGTCCGGAAACAGTGTCCCTCGACCATGAGGCAACCATCCTCTAAACAATGATCTGTCCCAGAAACGGATCCATTATACCCGGTTGCGATGACCTTGTTATCCTTAACAAGAACAGCTCCCACATTAGCACGATTACAGGTTACCCGATTCGAAATCAATAAAGCCTGTGCTACAAAATACTCATCCCATGCCAGTCGATTGTGTATCACCTTTGTATCCTCTATTTCTCCTCATATTGGTTACGATTAGTTTCATTATAGCATGAAATCAGCAAGAAAAAAAGACTGAGAAAATCTTCCCAGTCTTATGAATAATTATTTACCAAGTTTTGCTTTAGCTGCATCTGCAAGAGCAGCGAAAGCTGCTGCATCGTTAACAGCCAAGTCCGCAAGCATTTTACGGTTAACTTCGATTTCAGCCAATTTCAACCCATGCATCAATTGTGAGTATGAAAGTCCGTTCATACGAGCTGCCGCGTTGATACGAGTGATCCACAATTTGCGGAAGTCACGTTTTTTCTGACGACGGTCACGGTATGCATAGTAGTAAGAGTTCA
>ERZ773042.1208-NODE-1208-length-15647-cov-3.928938_pt1 | contig 15647 bp, 14 predicted proteins | sample MGYA00511664_ERZ773042 | MGnify/ENA primary metagenome ERZ773042 (study PRJEB29015, sample SAMEA2737984) | human oral metagenome | biome: human oral; feature: human-associated habitat; material: dental | place: China | collected 2036 ... | reverse complement strand
TTAGAAAAAACAATATAAGCAAAGAAAAAAGAGATTTGAATCCTGTTCCCTTCCTTTCCCAAGATCCATAGTAAAAATATCCGGATAAAAAAATAAAAGCCGGCATATGAAAACTGTAAATCAATAAAAATAAACTTGTAGAAAGCAGATATTCTCTGTCCTTCATCGGCAAAAGAAAATGCCCAAATACCACAAAGAAAATCAAAACACCTCTGAATATGTCCAGACTCTCTACTCTTTTTTTCTCTTCAGTGTTATTTACATTCATATCTTGCTTCCTTTCATTTACAAAACTGAATATCTTTTACTATAAACCATTTTGCAACTGTACACACATTTATATTATATTTTCCAATTCATGTAAATTCCTAATGGTATATGTAGGGTTTAATAAAGTGGTATTTTCTTCATTTTTCGGATTGTACCAACAGGTATCAATTCCTATATTATGTCCACCTTGTATATCACTTGTCAGTGAATCACCTATAATTAGAGCTTCTTTTAAATCCTTTATACCTACTTCCAAAATCACTTTCTCAAAAAATTTAATATCAGGCTTTTCAAAACCTACAAGCTCAGAAATAAATACATTATCTACAATATCATTAAGTCCTGAACGCTCCAATTTCTTTTCTTGCACAACTTCTGTACCATTGGTTACTATAATGATTTTACAAGTTTTTTTCTGATGTTTAATTATATCTATGGCATCATCATTAAACACTATCGTATCACATAATGCAATTTGATATTCTTTATTAAATTCTGCTGCAATATCGGCATTTATACCCTTATTAGAAAAGAATTCTATAAATCTTTCTACAAGCATCTTATCCTTTTTTATTTTTCCGGATTCCATTAATTGCCAATACCTTTTATTTATTTGAGAGTAATACATAAGCATTTCATCAGAACAGTCTCCCAGCTTAAATCTTTTAAATAAACTCCTAATAGCTGCTCTTTCTGCTAATTCAAAGTTAATAATCGTACCGTCAATATCCCACAACAAATATTTGTACTTTGCCATAATTCCCCAATTTCCTTTCAAAATCCCAAATCCCAACATTGTGACTTTAGATATAACTTTTTTAATTTACTCAAATAGTATTTGGAAGGTATTTGTATTTACTTATCACCCCGCAAAATAGGGAGTGGCAGCCTACCCTATATACCTCCTATGCGATATCTTTACATTATTTTGACTCACCATAGCATATTGCATAGTTGTATCAATTTTTACATGACCCAGAAGTTGTTGTACCTGCTCTATAGGCATTCCCTTGTCAATAGCTTTTGTTGCCAAAGTCCTCCTGAACTTATGTGGATGTACCTTAGTAATTCCAAGTTTTCGCCCAAGTTCCCTAAGCCTTATTTCAACTCCACTTATTTCAAGTCTATTATAAGGCTTTAAAAGAGATACAAAAAGAGCCGGATTGTTATCAGTTCTACTTTCCAGATAGTTATACAAATGTATCTTAGTCCTTGCATCAAAGTACACCGGTCGCTCCTTGCTACCTTTACCGAATACTATACATTCCCTGTTTTCAAAATCAATGTCTTCTCTATTTAAGTGAACTAATTCTCCGACCCTCATGCCTGTTGAGGACAGCAAATCAATCATTGCCAAATCCCTTATATTTCCGCACTTATCTCTCATGGTTTCAAGTGCCTCATCAGTATAGGTTTCCTTTACTGTTTTATTAGTTTTAATTTTATGAATTCTTCTGACAGGACTTTTTAATATATAATTTTCATCTTCAAGCCATGAAAAGAAACTCGATAAAATTCTTCTGATATTGTCTATATTGGACTTGCTGCAATTATTCAGCTTTTGATAATCTGATAAATAATTCCTCAAGTCATCGGTTTGCATCTTAGTTACATGCATGCCTACAATGGAAAACAATTTGCATATTGATGACTCGTAGTATTTCAGCGTCTTCTTACTACAGCCCTCTACTCTTTTTGCAGATATGAATGATAAAAGTAATTCTTCATTACTCTCTTGTTCCTGTTCTAAAGGTATATCACTTACAGTCACATTCCACAGACAATTTTGTAAAACATACTCTAACTGCTGCATTTGTGCATTATCCAAATACGGTAACATCTGCCTTGAAATCTCTGATATAAGCTTATTTTTCATATCAATACACCTTCCTTTTTATATATATATTGACATGATACAATTTTTACTATATCAATAATACCGTTTTTCTAAATATTTAAAAAAGTCTACAGTTTTACCTATTCTATTGATTTATTAATACTTTTAATCCAACTGTCATTATCACTTTCAAACAACTTTATAAACTTTATAAAATTTGTACTGCCTATTTCACAATCCTGTTGGTTTAACTTTTCTATTCTAACGCTCATATCTTTATAATTTTCAGTTGTAATATATTTCATAACTTCAAGTATTTGATCGTACTTTCCCCTATAACTTTTAACTTCTGTATACTTTTCTATCAACTCGGCATTTACCTTTTTGGCAGACGACTTCAAATTTTCATCAGTCCAATGCTTTGTTATGATTTGCATTGTGCATGGATTTCCAAAAATAATAACTTTAGAAGCAGCGTTATCAATTCCATGGAACTCATTAATTTTTCTTTTTATATCTTCATATTGCTCATACGGTTTTTTATCTGTATCACAAAATATGAGTACTACTTCATAAGAACCGTTTTGATAACTATCTTGATACCTTGCAGGAATATTGCCATTACCTTCTGCATTAACCAAAGATATATCATATTTATCATTCCATACTTTAAGCTTTTTCAAACAGCTTAAATACTCATATTCCTCGTTGCCTTCGCATATAATACAAATCTTGTGCTTACTAAAAAAATCAGGAAGTCTTCTTTTCATCAGCTTAACTCCTCTTTGCATTACCTTTAATGCTAAGCAATGAATTAATTAACTCCGGATCCGGTAATGCCCCAAGAGTACCTTTTCTGTATTTTTCAATAATATCTGAGGTATCTCTAACTCCCTGCAAAGCTGTAAAATCTGCAAGTGAATACACATATACTCCGGCTTCATCCTTATGTACAAACCAAATCTGTTCCTTTCTAAATAGCCTTTTACAATCCATAAGATTAATATCATGTACCGTAAATATCATCTGTGCATTTTCATTCAGTTCATTATTAAACATTGCCACAATAGCTCTGGTAAGCTTAAAATGTATACTACTGTCCAGTTCATCTACTACAAGAATTCTTCCTTGCTCAAGTGCCTCTATAACATAACCTGCAATTGCGGCAATCTTTTTGGTTCCCGTAGAATCAAATAAAACGCTTGGTACAGAAATGCCCTTATAAGTGGATACTAATCTAATCTGATCCATGATATTATCTAAAACCTCAAGCACTTTTTCCTCAGGTTTTTTCTCATACTCTACAGACTCCAATTTGATTTTATCCATATCTACATATTCAAAATTATCCATATATAAATCTGCATTTTTTATGAACTCAACTATTTTTTGCTGCAATTTATTTTTATTCTTCATAAGTTCAATGGTATGTTCCATAGGAATGTTGTTCATATTAATAACATCTATTTTCTCTGCAAAACCTATAAGAATATTCTTAATCTCACTTAGCTTTTCAAACTTATTTGTATCAATCAAATAATATAACAAATTATTATTTGATATCATAGGAATCATGGCTTGTAAGTCTTGATCGACAGATGTAAATATTTCTTTTACAGTATCTTTCTCTAACCAATTTTCCTCTTTTTCATTGCCATATTTATCCTTAAAAACTTCTGAAAAGGATTCATATATGTATTCTTCTTTTACTGCATCATATTTAAATTTATATGAAAACTTTCTACCTGATACCATGAATATTACGCCCAGCTCACATACATTATTATTTGTAAATATATTTGGCATCAAATCACTTTTTCTATTTAACAATACTTCCTTTATCGCTCTGATACATTTTATCAGACAAGTCTTTCCTGAATTATTAGGTCCATAAATTCCTGCTGTTTTCAGTATATTAAAATTATTTTCCTTATGTACATTAGCTCCAAACTTCTTATTTCGCATATCCGCTTTCATAGAAAAAATAATGGTATCTTCAAAAGCATAGCAATTCTTTACACTTAGCTCTATAATCATAGCTTATACCTCCAAAATATCCCTTGCTTTTACCATTATAACATCTGAATATTTTTTATGTAAGATTTTTACGCTAAAAATTTTTAGATGTTATAAATACCACATAATATCTTGATAAACACATACTAAGCAAAATATTTCTGCATTAAGGACTTTTTCAAAATCTCCAACTCTTCCAAGCTCTTTTTTACTGCCAATTTCGATTTGTCGATTTTGTTAATAAATGAAATAAATTTTTTTTGCTCATTAATTGGTGGAACCATAACTCTTAATCTCCTAACATCATCTTTTGTTATAGTTTTTGTAACTGCTCCTCTTACATATTGCGTTATTTCTTTTATCCCATAGTCAGTATTCAGTAAATAATATACATATTCTCTTTCAAGTAATTCATTAAATCTAAACATAAATGCATTTCGTCCAAGAGAAGCAGGTTTTCCCGTATTAGGCATTATATAAATTTTGCCTGCACTGCCAATCTTGCACATAATAATTTCATTGCCACATATTTTTGACTTTTCAAGTAAATTCCATGTCTTTTCATCAATATATTTACGCCCCTTCTCATTCATTGTTTCTAAATCAGTAATTCTTACAATCCATGCGTAATCTGGCTCATCTTTCATTACAACATTAGAGTCAAGTAATTCATAACTACCATTTGAATTAAAATCTGTTAATACAGTTATATAATCTCCAAGTTCTTTCACATCCCAATTCATAGGATTTTCAACCGGATCTCCAAACATCTCTATAAATAGGGATTTTGTAAGGTCGTCAAATTTTTTTAACTTTTCAGCATATAAACTAATTAACAAATCTACTTTGTCTAATATGTTTACTATCTTATATTGTTCTTCTTTTGTTCGTAAGTTAATAGAAAACTCTTGCAATACAGATAATTTCAAATTATCTCGTACACTTCCAGCAGAGTTTGATTTAATAAATTTAAGTGTAATATCACTTTTTAGATAATGTAACAAATATCTCTGATCAATCACTTCATCAACATAAAAAACAACATATAAAGGACTAACAATAACTTTTTTCTCATAATGTTGCCAATCTACTGAACCAACATTAATCCTAGACGGATTATAAGCAAAATATCCATATGGCACTATTTTATATGTAGTTCTATCTTTACTAGAGACATCCTTGCTAAAATAGTTTGTACAAAACCCTTTATCATTAGTAACACTATACACTGGAATATCCTCATCTGCCTTATTTCTAACCGAATATTCTGAAATTACTTTTCCAAGCTTTATTATCATAGCATTTCCCTCAATTCTTTAAGTCCCGTAGCAATTTCTTTTTCTAATTGTTCCAGCTTCTCCAAAATCTCAGCAGTAGGCGGATACTCAACCGGCACATATTCCGTCTTTTTATACTTATTAATTGACAAATCATACTCATTATCAACTATTTCCTGCTTTGGAACTAAGAAACTTTGCTCTGTTCTTTCCCTGCCTTCCTCGCCGTCCATATTATTAAATCTTTCTATAATATCCGGTATGTCATTCTCCGAAACTTCCGACCTTTTATCATCAAGACTGAAACCGTCAGCCTTCATATCATAAAACCACACCTTATCAGTACCGCCTGCGTCAGTCTTGGTAAATACCAAAACCGCAGTAGATACACCTGCATAAGGCTTAAATACCCCTGAAGGCATAGAAATAACCGCTCTTAATTGGTGAGTTTCAACTAATTCTTTTCTTATTGACTTATGTGCCTTACTGCTGCCAAAAAGCACACCGTCAGGAACTATGCAGGCACAGCGTCCGCCTTTTTGAAGCATCCTAAGAAAAAGAGCGAGGAATAAAAGCTCTGTCTTTTTCGTATTGGTAACGGCTTTTAAGTTATCATTGATACTCTCAGCATCTATAGTTCCCTTAAATGGCGGATTTGCAAGGCATACGCTATACTTTGAACTGATATTGTTTTGCTTTGATGCACTATCCATATAATCAACTTCCGGTTTATCAATCGAGTGCAACATCAGGTTCATGGTAGATATACGCAACATAGTCTTATCTGTATCAAACCCTGTAAACATAGTACTTGCAAAATGCTCCCACTGCTCACTGCTCATACTATCTTCATATTCTTTCCTTATATACTCGGCAGCACCTACCAAAAATCCGGCTGTACCGCAGGCAGGATCGCATATACTGTCATCAGGTGTCGGTTTAATAATTTCGACCATCATTCTGATAATATGTCTGGGCGTACGAAACATTCCTGCCAAACCGGCAGATGAAAGTTTCCCAAGCATATATTCATACACATCTCCTTGCATATCCCTGTCAGCTATATCATGCTGATACAAATCCTCAAGACCTGTAATTATTTTTTGCAATACCAATGGAGTAGGTATCAAAAACATGGCATCTTCCATATACTTTGAAAAAGCGGTTTTGCCATCGTCCCAAGTTTCTTCTCCTTCAATTTCAATAAGCTCACCTTGTTCATTGAAATCAGGCAAATGAGAATTTTTCATCTTCTTTATTGCCGGAAATACTCTTTGGGATATTATATTAAAAATTTCTACAGGATCTCTGTCTTTAAACTTACTCCAACGCATTGACTGACCGTTTGGAGTTTGTGGGAATATTTTATCCATCTCTTTTCCCATCAAATTTTCAAACTCTTCCGTCTCAATTTCTTTTTCATCAAGAGAGCGTATAAACATCAAATATGTTAATTGTTCTATAACTGTTAGTGGATTTGTAACTCCTCCTGCAGCAATATCAAGCCATATCTTATCAATCTTATTTTTAATTGCTCCTGTAATCATTGTATTTCCTCCCGATTTATTAGTTAACTTAAAGCTACCACGCACTTAATGTGTAATGAACATTGACAATTCCATATTTCATCCAATAAAAAAGGCATAAATCCAAATCTTTGCTCTAATATAATTGTTAAAAAATTTTAACAAAGGAGATTTACGCTATGCTCATTATAACACAAGACAGCACCGATGAGATAACTTTAATTGATTGTATCAAAAAGTTATTCTTAAAATATCATAAGAACATATCTTATTTTAGCATATTAATAAGCCAAATAGACAATCTTAGTTAAGTTTTACGCCTATCTATTGGCTTATAATAATCAACTGCAATGTCTACAACTGTTAAAGACAGGAATATACCACTCGTGTACAGTAACCTACTTTGAAAAAACTTTTTTACACAATAGGTTAAGTTTTACCTCATCAATACTGCTTTGTGTTATAATGTAAATGGCATAAATCTCCTTTGTTAGATTTTTTTCTGATAATTACACTATAGCAAAGATTTAGATTTATGTCATTTTATTAACCGAAAAGGAGTATATGATAATTACCCTATTATCATACAAGAAGATTATGAAAGAATTCTGGTCTTATGATTTAAATGATATATTAAAACAATTGAACACCGGTGAAGATGGCTTATCAAGTCGTGAAGCACAGGAAAGAATAGATAAATACGGACAAAATATTTTAGAAGAAAGAAAGTCTTCTTCGAATATAGAGATGTTCATAAACCAATTTAAAAATCCTATAATTATTATATTGATTTTTGCAGCGGTTTTATCAATTTTCTTAAAAGACTATTCTGACGGTATTATTATTCTAATAATTATTATGATTTCCGCATTTTTGAGCTATAACCATGAAAGTAAGGCTAATAATGCCGTAAAGAAACTTCTTTCTTCTGTAAGTGTAAAATCCTCTGTTTTAAGGGACGGAAAGTTTGAAGAAATAGATAATGCGATGCTGACAGTGGGTGATATTATAAATGTGAAAACAGGGGATATGATACCTGCGGATTGTTTGCTTATTGAAGAGAATTCTCTTTCAATGGATGAGTCAAGTTTAACCGGCGAAACTTTCCCTGTTGAAAAGAACCCACAAAGAATACCGGTCGATACCGCACTCTCCAATAGGAAAAATTCACTTTGGATGGGAACTCATGTTATAAGCGGTTCAGGTAAGGCAGTAATAGTAAATCCGGCTAAAGATTCAGAGTTTGGAAAAATCACTGCATCTTTAGATGAAAAAGACTCTGATACGGATTTTGAAAAAGGTATAAGAAACTTTGGCAATTTAATACTTCATGTTACAACTTTATTAATTGGTCTCATATTTGTATTTAATATTGTCTTAAATAAGTCATTTTTGGAATCTTTTATGTTTGCCCTGGCTCTTTCAGTAGGTTTAACGCCTCAAATGCTTCCGGCTATTATAAGTGTAAACTTATCACAAGGTGCTGAGAGAATGGCAAAACAAGGTGTTATAGTAAAGAAATTAAATGCTATTGAAAACTTCGGTTCAATGACTGTGATGTGTTCCGATAAAACAGGGACTATCACTCAAGGAAAGGTAAAGCTGGATGCTGCCTTAGATTGCAATGGTAAAAAATCAGATAATATATATAAGTTGGCAGCTATAAACTCATATTTTCAGGAAGGATATGTAAACCCTATTGATAACGCTATTTTAGATACAAATACAAATGATTTCTCTAAATATACAAAACTATTTGAAATACCATATTCTTTTAAATTCAAACTTCTGAGTGTTATGGTAAGAACTGACCGGGATTTTTCCGGCAAAAATATAATGGTTACAAAGGGAGCTTTAACAAATGTGCTCAATGTGTGCAAAACCTATGAAAACTCAGATAAGACCGGCGGTGGCATTGAAGAGGTCAAGTCACGAATACTTGATTTATTTGACAAGTATTCAAGTCAAGGATATAGGGTTTTAGGGCTTGCCTATAAATTGATAGAAGATGAGATGGATATTCAAAAGCAAAAGGCTGAAGATATGGTTTTCGTGGGTCTTCTACTATTTATAGATCCGTTAAAAGATGATATAAAGGATGTTGTTGCCGAGATGAATAGATTGGGGGTCTCTCTAAAAATGATTACCGGAGATAACCATCTTATAGCAAAAAATATAGGCAGGCAAATAGGACTTGATCCTGAAAAAATTTTGTTGGGAGAGGACTTGGATTCATATTCATTAAGCCACTTGGATAAGAAGGTTTTAGACATAGATATTTTTGCTGAGATAAGCCCTAATCAAAAGGAAAAAATAATTATGGCTTATAAACAGGCAGGTGAAATAGTAGGTTACATGGGTGATGGAATCAATGATTCACCTGCCATAAAGCAGGCTGATGTCGGAGTATCTGTAAATACAGCAGCAGATACAGCCAAGGATGCAGCTTCTATCGTACTTTTACAGAATAGTTTAAAGGTATTGATATCCGGCATAAACGAAGGCAGAAGGACTTTTATCAACACTTTAAAATATATATTTGTAGCTACGAGCGCAAACTTCGGCAATATGTTTTCAATGGCAGGGGCAAGCCTCTTTTTGAATTTTCTACCTTTATTACCTAAGCAGATTCTTTTAACAAATCTGCTGACAGATTTCCCCTCACTGCAAATTGCCTCAGACTCGGTTGATGAAGACTGGCTAAAGAGTCCTGTTAAATGGGACATGAAGTTTATAAAGAAATTCATGGTTTTGTTTGGTATTATTTCTTCGGTATTTGACTATATAACCTTTGCGGTATTGCTCTTTGTTTTTAGGTCAAATGAAGAATTATTCCATACAGGCTGGATGTTAGAGTCTGTTATTTCTGCTATAGTTGTAATGCTTATAGTCAGAACGGCAAGACCGGTCTTAGTCAGTAAACCAAGCAATAGATTATTGATAGCTATAGTGGGTGTAGCTATAGTTTTGACGGCGATCATATACAGCCCGATAAGTTCATATCTGGGATTGGTAAGTATACCTATTAATGCCTTCATGGCTTTACTTGGTGTTTCACTCCTATATGCATTAACTGCTGAGATATTAAAAAAGAGTTTCTACAAACATAATTCGTTTTCCGTGAAATAAATTATTATAAAGAACATTGTTGTTGAGTCTATTATAACCGGTGTAGTATATCGTTGATGTTTAGCCCTATTACTGCTTTATTAATAGATTGTGACAATTTCATAATAAAGTGAATTGAGATTTACTTTACTGTTGCTGATATTAATTAAATATCAATAATGCATTACTCTAGGTAAATGGATGAAATTTGAGGAAGTCGGCACACAGTATATACGAAACAATACTATGAAGCTTTCATTGCAGGCAGTAACGATAAACTAACAATACATCCACTATTTTAATACAAAGGACTTTATTTATGAAAATAATACTTTCTCCAACCAAGAAAATGAAAACAGATAACGACACTTTTTTAGCCGAGGATCTGCCTGTCTTTATTGAGCAAAGCGAAGAGATCTTGTCATGGTTACGAACTCTTTCTGAAGCTGAACTTAAAAAACTTTGGAATTGTAATGATAAGATAGTTAAACAAAATATAGAAAGAATCCAAACTATGAATCTTAGAAAGAACCTGACACCGGCTCTTTTTGCCTATGAAGGCATAGCCTACCAACATATGTCGCCACAGGTATTTGAACACAGCCAAATCGACTATGTCAAAAAATATTTGCGTATACTGTCCGCATTTTACGGTGTCTTAAGACCTATGGACGGCGTGTGTTCCTATAGGCTTGAAATGCAGGCAAAGGCTTCTATAAATAACCATAAGGATTTATATGATTTATGGGGCAAGAGACTCTATGATGCACTTAAAGATGATGACGGTATAATCATTAATTTGGCTTCAAAGGAGTATTCAAAGTGCATAGAAAAATACCTGACTTCAGATAACAGGTATATTAGTGTTACATTTTGTGAGAAATCCGGTGATAAATTAGTCTCCAAGGGAACTTATGCCAAGATGGCTCGTGGTGAAATGGTAAGATATATGGCAGAGAAAAATATACAAAAGCCTGAACAGTTATATGATTTTAACAGTATGGGATATCATTTTCGTGAGGATTTAAGCAATGACAGCGAATATGTATTTGAAAGAAAGCCGTAGCATAGACCTATCATATAACTGCATAAGATCCACAAATATTTTATATATGATAAAATTTTAATATACATTCATGTATACAAAGTAAGATTAGTTCTTTTTAAGTTCAATATTTCAAAGAACTTATACTGTTTTAGATTGTAGCTATATTGTATTTTGCAGATACTTTTATAGTCCTGATACAATCAACTAAAGACAGCTTATTATCGCTGTTTTGTGTTATAATAGACTTGGTATAGATCTCCTTTGTTAGAAATAACATTTTTTGATAATTTTATTATAACAAAGAACTTAATTTATGTATTTGGGGATTAAATATTAAATTCGAAATATTCATCACAACTTATACTATGAAAGTTGAATATTGATATAAATATAGCGTAAAGGGGTTTTGCATGGGTTTTTTTAATGTAGAAGAGTATTTTAAGAGTATTAACATGGAAGATAGAATTCTTGTCTTTGATAAATCAAGCGCCACAGTAGAAGAGGCGGCTAAGGCAGTCGGAACTAAACCTTGCCAAATAGCAAAGACCTTATCATTTTTGTTAAAAGATGAGCCCATACTTATAGTTACTGCCGGAGATGCAAAGGTTGATAACAAAAAGTACAAAGGCTTATTCTCTCAAAAGATGAAAATGATTCCCTTTGAACAGGTAGAAGACTTTATAGGACACTCACCCGGAGGCGTCTGCCCCTTTGCAATTAAAAGCAATGTAGCTGTATACCTTGACATATCACTAAAGCGTTTTGATAAAGTCTATCCTGCTGCCGGTGATGATCACAGTGCTGTAATGCTATCAATAAAAGAACTTGAAGACTGCTCAGGTTTTAAGGACTGGGTAGACATCTGTAAAGACTGGGATAATACGCTTTAATATCTCAGAAAGTTGTGCAAAATAATTATACCAAAATGCTTAATACAGGAGGTCATTATGAATAGCGAGCTTAAAAGTATGATACAAGAAAGCAATAATATAGTATTTTTCGGTGGTGCCGGAGTATCCACTGAAAGCGGTATACCGGACTTTAGAAGTGCAGAGGGTATCTATAACGGAGACTACTACATTTCCCCTGAAACCATACTCAGCCATGATTTCTTTTTTGAAAATCCGAAAGAATTTTACAAGTTCTACAAAGAAAAACTGCTCTACCCTGATGCCAAACCTAATAAGGCACATATGGCACTTGCAAAACTTGAGAAAGAAGGTAAGTTATCCGCTGTTATTACTCAGAACATAGACTGCCTTCATGAGCAGGCAGGAAGCAAAAATGTATTAAAGTTACATGGAACTATAGATAAAAATATTTGCTTAAAATGTCATAAGCGTTATGGACTTGATACTGTATTAAATGCTGACTGTGTGCCTTATTGTGATTGTGGAGGAGTTATAAAACCTGAGGTGGTTTTATATGGAGAAAGCCTAAATACCGACACCTTGCAAAAGGCGGTTCATTACATAGCCAATGCCGATATGCTTATAGTAGGCGGAACTTCACTGGTCGTATATCCTGCTGCCGGTCTGATAGACTACTACAGGGGTAATAAACTTGTACTTATCAACAAAACCGCCACAAGTGCCGATAAAAGAGCAAACCTTGTTATAAACGAAAGCATAGGTAAGGTGTTTGAGGAGATGTTATAGGAGTTTTTATCTCCCTCTTAACAACATAAACAATAGCTATTTTTTCTTATACAGTTATTTCTTGCGGACTGCCTGTTAAAGAAACACTCCCTATTTCAATCTTTTTAGTGTTCAGTACTGCCAATAAAGCGAGTTTTGCAGTCCGTAAAATAAAGTCAAAACTTTAAACAGTACTTCAAGTATGATTGAAATAGGGAGTGTTTGTGTTTAATTATTGATATTTAATTGTTACTGCTTAACCATTTATGACTATTCTTTATGTTTTCTCCTATCAAGAGCATAGAATACCACTCCCGGACAAACAAGTATCACACCTGCATACCAGTATACATTTGCCAATATATTATCCGTACCGTAGATATCAAGTATTCCCCTTACTATACTTCCTATAGTAAGAGCCGCTATGCCTGTATTATAGAATATCAAAGAAAGTCCTCTTTGCAGCCCGAGTCTTGAAAAGCAGTATAAAATTAAATTATATAAAGTACCACCGATAAGCGGAAATAAAAAGGCATACATCATGTAATTTGAATAAACTCCATGGCTGAATATTTCATAAATCCCTCCAAATACAGCACAAAAAATACTTATACAAAAATACATAACACTTCTTTTTACAAATTTATTTTTAACATCTTTATTTACCGATTTATTTACTGATGTATACAATATCGCTCACTCCTCTCTCGCTTATATCCCAACCGTTGGTAGTTGGATTATTTACCACTTTTCCATTAAAATACATAGTAGATGAACCTCCGCCATCTAAGTTATATACCGTCTTAGCTCCAAGTGAGGCTGCAAATGTTGCAAGTTCGTAAAGTGAAAGTCCCTCACTCTCATCGGTTCTTCCGTCTGAAACTATAAATAAATAGTGATTATCCTCGGTAATTGCTATTGCAGTTCTGGGATTACTTGCCATAGCCTTGCCTACCTCATCATTTTGGCTTACACTTACCTTGCCGTCTTCCACAAGTGCAGGTCCAAAAGACAGTACAGTAATCGCTCCGTCATCTACAAGCTCCTGTGCACTGACCTCACTTTCATTAATAATTTTCATACTGCCGTCTTTATAAATTACCAGGTCTTCCTGATCTGCCTTGGCACTGCTTCTGTAGATAATACCGTCTCTTATAACATATCCGTTATTCCTTGCACCGTAATAATCACCGTTAACAGCAAGTATAGCGCCTGAGCTTTCTGCCATTGAAGAAGTTGTTGCCGTTACATTCTTACCGTAGGAATTTTGTGCAAATGCCGTTTCTATCCGAGCATTTTTCGAAAGCTCTACCTTGGCAACATATATATTGGTATCATACTCCCTATAGGTGCTTAAAGTAATACTTGTATCATCTGTTTTATAAGTAGTATCACTGCTTTGTGCTGTACTTTCTTTAGATTCGGCTGCATTTTCTTTACTCAACTGCGTATCCGACTCTTTATTCTGTATACCTATGCCTTTTTTGGCAATCTTGTTCATATAAACTTTTTGAGTACTTTCACTTGTCTCTTCTTCATCTTCATTATAAGTCTGAGAATTTATAGAAGAGCTGTTTTCCACCACCTTATAAACCCTTGGTATTGCAAATGTATCAAGTAACACATAAGCTGTATATGAAACTAAGCTGACGCTTAAAATTATTGCTGTAATCAAATTCCTTTTTATCAAATTAAACTACCTCCTCTTCTCTTTTTTTAAATATCAAAAATTTTTGTATAAACCAACTTATAATAAAAAATATCAACTCTGTAATAAGCTTTGCCATCTTACTTTCTATATTAAATACCTCAACAAACATCTTAAGCACAAGAGTATTGCCTGCCAATATAAATAAAGCCAAAAGAAAATATGAAGCCGCTAGTTTTAATGTATTACCCTTTCTCTTAAATACTACCTTTTTATTCAAAGTAAAATTAAGTATGGAGCTTATAATTCTGGCAAAAACATTTGAAACTACAGTACTTAAACCTTTTCCTAAGCTTACAGTAAATATAAGCCCAAGGCAGTAGAGCATATAGTCAACTAAAAAACATACAATAGAGGCCGCACAGAACTTAAAAATCTCCTTATATACCCTGTAAGAATCTTTAAGTACATTAAAGTGAGAGCTGCTGTTATTATTAATATATATTGTTGCTATATCCACTTCCTTTATCTCAATACCGTTCTTAGGGCACTCCATTAATACATTCATCTCATACTCATATCTTTCACCCTTAATATCCAACATAAGCGGCATTAATTTATATGAAAATGCCCTAAGCCCCGTTTGGGTATCATATACACCTACCCCTGTGGCAAGTTTATATACCAGTCTTGTCATCGCATTGCCGAACCTGCTCCTTAAAGGAACATCATTTCCGAAAAATCTTTTTCCAAGAACCAATATATCAGGAGACTTTTCTATAACTTTACATATTTTCAAAGCGTCTTCTATAGTATGCTGTCCGTCAGCATCCATAGTTACAACTATATACTCAGTGCTATAGTTATCATTTATATAGCCAAGTCCGGTTTTTAATGCCCTACCTTTTCCTTTATTTACCTCATGTTCAAGCACTTTGGCAAATTCTTTTGCTTTATTAAAGATAGCATCACAAGCATTAGAGCTTCCGTCATTGACTACCACTATATCCATATCCGTATACTTCTTAATGCCTTCAAGCAAAGTAAGCATACTTTCTTCCGGTTCATATGCCGGAATAAGAGCTATAATTTTCATACCCTAAACCTCCTTATTATCTGTATTTCTCTAACGCTTTAAGATGTTATAACACTCAAAGCTGATATTATACTGAAAATTTATATTTTTATTTATATATCTACTTATCTGAACTGTTACAATATTTTCATAAATAATTCAAGTTTACTATTTATTTCTTTATTATTATACATAAGATAATTCA
>ERZ773042.1201-NODE-1201-length-15672-cov-3.629314_pt1 | contig 15672 bp, 11 predicted proteins | sample MGYA00511664_ERZ773042 | MGnify/ENA primary metagenome ERZ773042 (study PRJEB29015, sample SAMEA2737984) | human oral metagenome | biome: human oral; feature: human-associated habitat; material: dental | place: China | collected 2036 ... | reverse complement strand
CGATCATGCCCGCGATTCGCGACAACACGCCGCCCACCCCGCCCCCGCCGGTCATCTCTGCCACCATCACCACGCAGATCCAGATGGGCGGTACCTACACGGGGGTCATCATTGATGCGGGCGGCATGGGACTAAAGCCCAGCTTCTCCCCCGTCATCTATGACACGAACGGCCGCGCCATCTACGGTGTCAGCAACATCAACTACGATCAGGCCATCTCGCAGGGCATGGTCGGTTACTCCGCCAGCGTCTCCGCTGCACAGACGCTCCCGCGCGTCGGCGCAACTCCGCTCGTCATCAAGGCAGTGCAGGTGCGCGGCGGCAACAACTCCACCAACCCCGTCAACGTCGTCGTCAGCGTCGACGATGGCGACCGCATCCTCGCAGCAAACCAGCAGAGCCAGATGCTTATGAACGGCTCCGTCGTGTTCGTACGCTAACGGTGGTAAACGATCCACAAAGTTCATACAACCCCCCGAGGTACAAATCCTCGGGGGTTTTTGTTATTCACCAGTTTCCATCCGTGTTTGGATAAAACTGCTGACCGTATTACGGTTCACTTTATAGATTCTTGCAATTTCACTGATAGAAACACCTTGATTTCGCAGGTCCTTTATAATTTCTTCTTTCCCAGAAAGTTTTACTCGATCGGATTTTCTTCCTCTGGGACGACCAAGGATTACTCCTTCTGCTTTCTTTCGTGCTAGGGCTTCTTTTGTCCGCTGACTAATTAAATTTCGTTCAATTTCCGCAGATAAGCCGAAAGCAAAAGCAAGCACCTTGCTCTGAATATCATCCCCAAGACGGTAAGAATCCTTGATCGTCCATACGCGACATTCTTTATCCATACATTGATTCAGGATTTCCATAATCATAAAAAGATTACGTCCAAGCCTTGAAAGTTCCGAGCAAACAATCAAATCTCCTTTTGAAATATTTGTAAGCAACGCCCCCAATTCACGCTTATCGTAGCTTTTTGTCCCACTGACCGTTTCCTCAATCCAGCCATCAATGGTAAGACCTTCTCGCTGACAAAATTTTTGAATCTCAAATCTTTGATTCTCAACCGTCTGCTTGTCACTGCTTACTCTGATATAACCGTAGTTCATCTTATGCTCCTTTGCAAAACTAATAGGAGCGTTTATATTGAGCAGAATAGCTGTCGTACGTCATTTTCTTCCGATGAAAGTTGGGTAATACTTTCATCGGAAGAACACCATATTCGCAATAAAATCAACACGTATGGTGTGCCATTGAAAGAATGGGATGTGAAAATCTACCGAGGAATACTGACAGGATTTAACGATGCGTTCATTATCTCAAGTGAGAAAAAGGATGAACTGATTGCTGCTGACCCGAAATCTGCCGAACTTATTCGACCGATTCTTCGTGGCAGGGATGTTAAGCGGTATGGATTTAGTTTTTCTGATCAATGGATTATTGCTACTTTTCCAAGCTGCAAATATGATATAGACCAGTATCCGGCGATAAAACAATATTTTCTTTCCTTCGGGATAGAACATCTTGAGCAGACGGGAGCAACGCATATCATTGATGGTGTGCCTGTAAAATCAAGAAAGAAAACCAACAACAAATGGTTTGAGACACAGGATAGCATCAGTTATTGGAACGAATTTTTTAAGCAGAAAATTATATGGGGGAATTTGGCTTTATCGGCACAATTTGCATGGGCAGAAGAAGGCTATTTTATCAATGCCCCCTCATCTATGATTGTGCCCGGAAATAAATATCTTTTAGCTGTTCTCAACTCAAAACTAGCTGATTGGTATATTAGGCAGTTAGGCGTTACAAGGAATGGAGGCTATTTTGAGTATAAGCCAATGTTTGTTGAACAACTCCCTGTTCCCGTGCTGGATGAGGAGGCACAGATTCCATATATTCGCCTAGTGGACAAAATTCTTGAAGAAAAAAGGGCTTTGAATGATACGCATCATTTAGAGAGTGAAATCAATCAACGAGTTTATGCTCTTTATCATTTAAGAGAGGAAGAAATTTTGTATATAGAATCAAAATAAGGCCCTATAAAAGGATATATTGACGCTCTTCTCCGGATAGCTCGTATAATGAGCAGAAAATCTCATCAACACATCTATCAATCTCCTCTTCATCAAGAGCGGAGTTTCCTTCCATACGCTTATGATAAAGATCATGAAGCCGTTCTTCCGTCTCAGTTGAAGGGCGAACTAAAGAAATCTTACTTAAAAAAGCCTCACCTTTTCCACCAACGGCATTTACCTCAGAAAGAATTATTTTGGCAAAGATTTTGCTGTTTAGAAATGAAAGGATATAAATTAAATGGTCTCCTGTAATTATATAGCATTTGTTGTTCAACATGATGCCTGACTCAACCATACAGGCATTCATGTTATCGCTGATTTCACGATATACTATTTTCTGCTTAAAAAATTCGTTCATATAAACGCAGTTTCTCAAATTATATGGTGTGTCTCCTTTGTCTGCTCTCTTTGCCAACTGGGGATAATATTCATCTAGATGTTTGTGAATTGCGGGGTAGTCTTCTACATGAACTGGTGGGATGTTTTTTGATTTGATTCCATTATGTGTTGTGATTAGCCACAAATCAGAAAAACTAAATCCATACCGCTTAACATCTCTGCCACGAAGAATTGGTCGAATAAGTTCGGCAGATTTCGGGTCAGCAGCAATCAGTTCATCCTTTTTCTCACTTGAGATAATGAACGCATCATTACACCCCGTCTTTATCCCATAGTTAATTGCAAGATTCCAGTCACTAAGTGCGACGCCGCATGATTGGATTTTCTTGCGAATATTTTGCTCCATAGGGGACATAATTGTCCAGCTGTCTTTTCCGGTAAACGAGGAGATCAGGTTATTCTGCTCAATATAAACGCTCAAATTACTTGAACACGACTCTCCTACCGTACACGCAAGAGTACGTTCTTCATTTTCACTTTTTGTGAACATCAATATATTAACATCGACAGTTGCCGACGCAAATATTTTCTGTTTTCCAAAGTCAATCAATCGGAGAGGATTGGTTTTTTCAGCGAAAAAAGAACGCAGTTTTGTCCCATACCCCGCACGCATCCATTTATTGCTTGTAATGAACGTCAAGACACCGCCAGGGGAAAGCAACTGATATCCTTTTTCGTAAAACAGACAATAAATATCTCCCGTTTTCGTAAAGGTTTGGAATCCAAGTTCCGCAAACTGATCTCCCAACTTCTCGCCTGTATCTTCATCAATCTTCGTTTGTAGCTGGATGTATGGCGGATTCCCGATGACAATGTCAAATCCGCCATTGTCACGGAACACTTTAGGAAACATGAGTTGCCAGAGGATGAACGGCTTCGTCACGTCATTCTTGCATTCATAGTAGGCATTCATCGCCGGCTGAGAACCGTTCAGATTGGTTAAAATGGTCTCATCATAAATTTCTTGAATCTCTTTTTTGATCCGCTCCTTTTCCACGCGTGTTTTTTCATCATACAGACGATCCTGCATGGAAATGAGCCGATGAATCTGCGTTGTAAAATGCTCATCATAAAGAAGCGCCCCCTGCCCTATCGTAGATAGATTGCCCAGAGCACTGTTTTCCGTAATCAACTTGATTCCATGAAATGCATCAACCAGACTGTTGCCACAGATAATATTGCAGTCGAGATTCGGCAATTCACGAGGTTTTGTCATTTCACCAAATTCTTCATTTTCTTTCGCACGAATTTGATCGTCAATGACAAGAGAGAGCCAGAGACGCAGTTTTGTGATATCAGCAGCACTTGCTTCAAGATCACATGCAAAGATCGAGTTTTTGATCGTTTCCCGCTTCAGGCGATAGGTTCTACGGTCTGAGTAAAGTGCATATCTCTGAAACTTATTGAGTTCGATCCCCATGTATGCCGTCAGTGTTTCTCTCGCCTTCACAATCTCTGTCAACATACCAAGGGGAAATGCCCCCGACCCGACAGCGGGATCCAAGACCTTGACGTTTGCAAGAAGATTGTCCATCTCCTGTAGTCGATTCACATCTTTTCGATAGCTGAAGATGGTCTCCGGTATTTCAAGGACTTTATCCTTATCAAAAACCATATGGTGTTTTTTACCATCTTTGTAGACGGGCTTTGTTTTCTTTATGTCTTCCTCTCTGAAATACTCCCCATATAGGATGAACTTACGAATATCGCCATCCGCAATGGCTGTCTTGTGGGAGAGATAACGAATCAGGCTTTCCTGACACATATAGTGAACGATCTCACGCGGTGTATAAAATGCCCCCTTGGATTTTCGATCTTTCACGTCCAAAAGATTTTCAAATACCTTGCCAAGCATCTCCGGATCAACAGCAACTTCACGCTCCATCGGTTCATCTTCTACCATGGTGAAGTTATAACGATCAAAAACATCCAAGATACCGTCCGCATCCCTGCCGTTTTCATCGGCATTAGAAAACAATTCATCCGGAATACAGAAGTCATTGTTCTTCCAATCGTACCCCTCCAACTCCTCGAACAAACCGCCATTGAGGAAGGGGATGCGGCTGTGTAGCGGCAGAAAAAATGCTTGATCTCCACGGTTCTGATTGAGCCCTTCATAAAAAAGAGGCTCTAAATAATCGTCAAAAAAATTCTTCCCTCGCTTCCTGCAATCGTTGAACAATTGACGCATGAAGTCCTTGGGTCCGTCGCCCCATGCACCACCTTGTACAATCTTGGACAGGGCAATCTCATCATCATCACTGAGGGCACGCAGAGCTGATGCATCCAGACGGATTTCTCCCGCCTCATTTCTGCGATAGACATGCGGCATGAGCTCTTTGGGCTTTTGTCCCGGCTGATAGAAGGCATCTTTGTATGCTCTTTCACTCAGCGTTTTGGGGAATGCATTAACCCCCAACCAGCCTTTTTTCTGTATGAAATACAGGAAGACCAGCTGTCCCATGAGTTTTTTGGCGAACTGCTCGCTGTTAAAGCCTCTGGAAGCCGCTTCCCGCACAAAGTCCGTATTATGCTCCAAAAACTCTTTCACAGAAAGATATTTTTCCCGATACTGCGCGAAAAACTCCTTCGTTACAGCTTCGACACTAAACGCCTCTTCGAGGTCATCCAGTCCAGGGTCGACATCATCTTCTGCAAAAATCGGGTAAAGGCGCTCTTTTGCCGTATGGCAGGGCTCACCTTCACCAACCAGATAGGAGTAACGCTTTGCAGGAGTGAGCTCCACGCTTATTTTCCCATCGGTAAAACCGTAATCCATGCGAACCATGGAAAGCCGCCATCTGCTGGGGGCTGCATCCGTATAAAATGCCACCAGAGCCCCTGCACAATTGCTGTTTTCCAGCAGTGATTTGACAAAGGCGCGCTGCATACTGCGTGCATTTTCTATACTCTTATCGTTTTTCAGACAAACAGAAAACAGAGCTATTTTTTGATGATCTCCACCTTCATAGTCTCCGATATGCACATAATTCTTGATAGCTACTGAAAACGTACTAAAGGGCTCCTCTGGAATCTGCGGTTTGAACTGCACATGATTGAGCAATTCGCCCAGAAACCTCCGATAACTCTCATATGCGTATGCCTGTGTCAAGGTCTCCTCAAAAATCGTTCGCTTCTTGTCGCTCATTTTGCGCTCTCCTTTAGATAGCAGGAAAGAATCACTTGTTTTTCACCGGGGGTCTGTCGTATAGCGTCTTTGCGTTCATAGAGGTATTGCTCCGGTATTTCACCAGCCACGAAGAAATACGCAGAAGGAATATCCTTATAGGTCGTTAATCCTTTTACAATATTCTTGCTGATATTCTGTGGGATATCCCCATTTTCAAATGCCTTGAGCATTCGAGAGAGTGTTGCCTCCTGATCCTCCGTCAACGACGGATCTCGCCCTGCTGCGCGCAAGAATTTAACAATCGTGGCATCGTTTCGCCCTATGGGAGCTTTTGCCGACTCAATCACCTCATCCTGAACAAGTGCTTGGTCAAACGCCTCATTATTTCGCTCATAATGATCGTAATAGGCACTGCCGACATCCAGTCGGGATTCCTCCGGCAAACATTCCAAATACTGAGCAGCGTCGATAAAGGAGATCTGTTTGGTCTCCTTCCCCGTCATATAAAAGTCCTTCAATGCCCCCTTACGAATAAAGGTGATGGTTGCCTTTTCGTTCACCTGTGTACTATAACGTCCTGTCTTAGATTTTTTGGGCAGACGCTTGATACGCTCAAAGAGTGTCGCATCCTGGTCTCTGATCTGCCGAATCACCGCCAAATATCGGAGTTCCGGACTGCCAGACTCCTCCTCTCCATCCATCCGCGCCGTCAAGTCCTCGAACAGTTTCTGTGAACTGACGATCTCGGCATCGGAAAGATATTGATAGTCATCTCCCAAGGTATCGTGAAATGCCTGTAGCTTTTCCAAGATACGATCTTTGAGGGGCATATGCGCATCGGACTGTGCTGTCGGAAAGAAGTTGAACACATAGATTTGCTCATGCTCTGTGCCGACACGGTTAATACGTCCAACACGCTGCATGATGCGCGTCGGATTCCATGGCAGATCATAGTTGATAAGAATATTGGAGCGATGGAGATTGATGCCCTCTGCCAAAATGTCCGTCGTAATCAGAACATCATAGAGATCGTGCTGCCGATCCGCATATTTGGGGTTGAAGCTATCCTCGATATCTGCCTTTTGCTTTGCACTGCTTTGTCCTGAGTACGCAATCACTCGTGTGCCATACTGCGCTTCCAGTTCTTTTGCCAGATATTCAGCAGTTTCACGGGACTCGGTAAAGATGATTTTCTTCTTTCCGCCCAGCTTATCATTCCGTGCAAGTGCCTCTTTGAATGCATCCAGTTTCGGGTCAATCTCTATTGTATCCCACAGATCGCGCAGCAGTTTCAGCTTTGCCAGGTCTTTCGTCAGATCGATGATAAAGTTTGGACTGAACTCTCCAGACTCTATGCGCAGTCCTTTCTCATCCTCCACCATCTTCATCAGTTGATCGATCTCTCCGGCGTCCAGTAAATCATATACATCCACACTCTTACTGATCCAAACGCCACCCGTATTTTTATACATCTCGATAAAGCGTTCGTAGGACTCAATAAATCTGGAAAGAGTCATACGAAATGCATAGAAACTGCTCTCCAGTCGTTTTACCAGAATACCTTTCATAAAGCCGCCCATATTGTGCTGTGCGGTCATCATCGCCGCATACTTCTTTGCATTCTTCAGATAGGTGAGTGGCTTATAGCGCGCATATTTGAACTCTTTGATCGCCGCGATGGTCTCTCCAAAGATCTTGTCCGTCTTCTCATCGAATACGTAAACGATCTGCTCCGGTGCACCGAGTTTCGGAAAAACAAGCCCCTGTTTCTGCAAATCCTCGTGATAATACTCTTCGATCTCCCTGCGTGTTCGCCGTATCATGATATGGCGAATTAGTTTATCACGAATGATCTCAGAATTTGCCCGACTCTGCGCGATGTACTCCGGGGATCCTTTTTCCAGCCCCTTTAACCGTCCATTCAAATGCGCGAAAAAGCGTGCCAAATTCTTTGTTCCGACGATATTGCTATTGTGTTTCGGCTGAAACAGATAGATTTGGTTTTCGATATCACTTGTGTAGTTGTTGATCGGCGTTGCGGAGATCAGGACAACCTTTCTGCCATAACATATCTCATGCAGTTTGCTGAAGCTCGCTGTATCCGCATTACGGAAACGATGCGCCTCATCGACAAAGACATATTCATAATTGATATGACCGTCCAGTATAGAATCCAGTTTCCCAAGGGAGACAACCTTCGCCGCTGTGTCAAATTCGAGTAGAACTTCCTCCCAATAGTTGACCAGTACCGGCGGACAGATGATCAGCTTCTTCCCTTTGCCAAGAGATTTTGCAAGCATCGCACAGATATATGTCTTTCCAAGACCTACGACATCGGAGATAAACACACCGCCATAAGCCTCTAATATCTTTTTCGCCTGTACGACGGCATCCAGCTGATATTGCAGACGCATATAGTGATCGGGGAGCAAGTTCTGCGCGAGCAGCTCCTTATCCGCATTGATCTCCTCTCGAAAGAACTCATACAGTGTTTTCAAGTAGATTTCATACGGTGTTATATCACTCCGAAGCCATGTGCGCTTTTCAATCGCTTGCACATATGCCTCTTCAACGGGTACACTGTGCTGCCACAGCTCCTCAAAACGCTCCAACGCAAATGTTACATCTGCATGATCTCTGAGTTCAACATTGAACTCCAGATTATTTACCAGCCCGGCTTCCGAGAAATTGCTGGATCCCGTGATGACACTTCCATAATAATCTGCATGATTGGGATCCTTCCGCATGATATATACCTTGGCGTGCAGAGGTGCTTCAACGTACATACGGAGCTGCAGTTTCCCATTTTTCAGCCATTCAATAAAGTATCGCACACCTTTTTCAACATCCGCCGAAGTCGGGGCCTCTTCAAACTCCGCCTCAACTGCATTAGAAAAGACTTCGGTCGCCTGTTTGATGGTCGGTTGACCATTCACACGATCGATGATTTCAACTGTTTTCCGATCCACATTCAACCCAACGAGCACGCGAATCTCCTCGATATCCTTCATCGCTGAATACAGACGAAAAAATCCACTCGTACGAAAATATCCAACGAGAATGTCGAAGAACTGTGTATGATTCCGTAAGATTGTAGAAAATCTGCTATAAAGATCCCGCTCCGGCATATTCGTAAAAAACTTCAAGTCATTCATGAAGAATCTCCCCTAACCATCAAAATTTGCAGAGAATCACTATACAGAATATTATACAATTAAATGATGCTTTAATCAAAGAAAATAATCGCCTATCTATAGAGGAAATGACATCATCCCTGTTTTTCGTTAATTGAACGAAACTTTTCACGCCCACTATCTTCCCTGTATTTCCGTTTTTCAATAGAAACGGAAATACAGCCCTGATAAACTCTGCATTTCGACAGCCGCTAGGTTGTTTTCTATAGAACTCACTTCATAAATATGCTATCATAGAAGAAACGAACAAAAGGAGGTGGTTCGAATGGCAACCGTCACGGTGCCGATTCATGCGCCCGTGATCGACTGGATCATGCGAAATGTCCATGAAGATCAGGTCGCTCCCGATGTACTCGACCAGCTGAACGCATGGAAGACCGGAGAAAAGCAGCCGACACTGAAACAGCTGGAAGCGATGAGCAGGAAAACGCGTATTCCATTCGGCTATTTCCTTTTACAGACACCGCCTGACGAGGATATTGCACTTGCCGAATACCGCACCGTAGGAAGTAAAAAAAACCAAAAGCCGAGCCGTGAACTCATCGATATCCTCGATCAGATGACGGCAATTCAGGATTGGATGAGAGATGAACTCAAAAGGGAACAATCGGATGCAACTTCTTTTGTCGGGAGTTGTAGCCTCCACGATTCCACGGGCGAGATTGCACAACGGATACGAGATGATCTTGCCCTCAAAACAAACTGGTACAGAGAAGGAAAAAATGCGGAAGATAATTTCAACCGCCTACGCAACACACTCGTACAGCATGGACTCCTCATCTTTACGGGAGGAAAGGTCGGAACAAATACACATCGTCCACTCGATGTGAAGGAATTCCGTGCGTTTACCCTGATTGATACCCATGCGCCGCTCATCTTTATAAACACAACAGACACAGCAAACGGACGCCTCTTCTCTCTCCTGCACGAAACGGTTCATGTATGGCTCGGCGAAAACAGCCTGTTCAACAATCCCGAATGGTCGGATGAGCGCGTGAGTCTGCTCGAACAGAAGTGCAATGCCGTTGCAGCAGAACTGCTCGTCCCTGCAGCAGATTTTTCCGAAGTATGGGATTCGTCCATTCCTGTTGAAGATATGATAGGACAAGCCGCGCGTCATTTCCGATGCAGCGAAGCGGTGATTCTGCGACGCGCCTATACAACCAAAAAGATACCACGAAATCTCTATACACGTATGCTTGCATTTCAAAAAGAACAATGGGAGCAAACAAAAGCCCATAAAAAGAAAAGCGGCGGCGATTTTTACAAAACCTTGCTCGCGAACCTTGATCACCGTTTTCTTGCCGCCCTTGAACGGAGCGTGATTCAAGGGAACACACAGGATACGGATGCCTACCGACTGACAGCAACCAATCGCAGAACCTACAGAGGTGCACTTGAGCGGATGGGAGGCGTTTGAGTTGAGCAAAAAATACCTCATTGATGCCAATAGTCTGATACGTCCTGCCCGTGCATACTATCCGTTTGATTTTGCCCCATCTTTTTGGCAGCAGCTGCGTCCTAAAATTTCATTGGATAAAATAGCCGTTCTGGATAAGGTGCGCGATGAGATTCTAAAGGGAACAGACGAACTCTCCGCGTGGATAAGTGCTCTTCCGAACGAATGTATTCTGTCGACGCGGGATATACAAATTATCCAGACATATAGAGATGTTCTGAGCTTTATTCAGCAAAGCGATCAATACACCGAATCCGCGCTTCGTCTCTGGTCGCGAGAAAATGTTGCTGACCCGTGGCTGATCGCCGCCGCCAAAGTATATGGCTATACGATTCTGAGCTTCGAACAGTCAGCAGGTCGCATAACGACGCGCTCAAACAATCCGAAACTTCCCGATGTCGCGCGCCATTTTCAAGTACCATACACAGCCCTATTTGATATGATGCGACAAGAATACTTTCGCCTATGACAATACCCCTGCACCGTTTCGGCGCAGGGGTATTTTGTATCTATTGGGGGTTAAGGAATCACTGATCAAATGAAGTTCTCCGGTTGGCAGCAGATTTTTTCTGCCAAGAAAATAAACCGGACGCATAGCCGCCCGTTATGTGGAGGATCGAGGGCGATGCCAGGGCGAAAAAGATGTGCCAAGATTGCGCGGCTAAATTCAGCACTGGCACCGTCTCTATCTCTTGCACCGCCGATACCGTTGCTTGCTGCTCTGCGGTTTATCCGGAATGGTTCGCTCGATGAGTCCGGCGGCAAGCGCAGGTGCCAAGTAACGGCGGCGGAAGCTTGGACGATGAGAGAGTCCAAATCGTGCCATCAGCTCTGCGGCGGACAGGACATCGTCCCCGAGAACACACAGAAGCCGCTGTAGATCTGCATCCATCGCCATGACTTGATCGGAAGCTTGGTCGCTTTCTTGGCCAGGTGTGCGATCAAGTTCTGCTATGGCATCCCGCAGGATACACAGAATGAGCGTCACAAAGCCCGTACTGTCTGCCTGTGCATCTGCTGCTCCGAGTGCATCATAGTATTCTTGTTGCCGCACACGAATCAGTTCCTCAACCGGCAGCCAAAAGAGTACTTCCTTCCACTGCCCCAGCAGGAGTGTATGCCACATGCGTCCCATACGCCCGTTGCCGTCGGCAAATGGGTGGATAAATTCAAACTCATAATGAAAGATGGCACTCTTAAGGAGCGGGTGCAATGCGGTGCGCGCATACCACTCCATGAGATTCTGAATATGCTCCGCTACCAAATGTGCAGGCGGCGCCATATGGACAAGCCTTTCTCCTGCAAATACACCGACATCACCTGTACGGAATCTGCCGCTCTCCGAGATAAGCCCCGCCATCATCTGCCCATGTGCTGCAAGCAGGTCATGCACGGACAAAGGGTCGAGCCGAAGCATCATTTCATACGCCTCATAGGCATTTTGGACTTCTTTTATTTCATTGGGGTTGCCGAGCACCCGTCTGCCACGCACGATCGCCGTCACCTGTCCCAACGAGAGAGTATTCTGCTCGATGGCAAGAGAGGCATGTATTGTCCGAATCCGATTCGCACGTCTGAGGCGTGGATTCACCGTTCCATGCAAAACACTGATGCGGCCGATCTGCTCGCTGATCTCAGTGAGCAGCATGACGATGTCGTCCGTCATATGAAACGGCGGTTGATATTGCTCCATAGAAATCACCTAAAGCAGCCCCATGCATATGCACAGGGCTGTTTCTCATACACGCATTCAATAGCTCGGATACAGGCCGTCCCAGACGACGCGGCGGTAGTTCGTGCGGTCGGTGTCACCCTCGGTGGAGATGCAGAGGACACGGGAGTCCTTGCCAAGACCGATGCGGTCGCGCAGGTAGTCGAGGCTGCGGTTCTGCATGAGCTCGGCGACGAGCCCCGTGGTGACGGCGCCGCTCTCGCCCGAGACGACGCGCGAATCGTCGTCCAGCGGGTTGCCGAGGATCCGCATGCCCTTTGCCGCGACCCACTCGGGCACGGAGACGAAGTGATCGGCATAATCGCGCAGAATCTCCCATGCGATTGGGTTCGGCTCACCGCAGGAGAGCCCCGCCATGATGGAGCTGATCTCGCCCGTCACGATATGCCGCTCGCCGTCGCTGGCAGCGGCTGTGCGATAGATGCAGTCTGCGCGGTTCGGCTCAACGATGGTGATGACGGGACGCTGCGCTCCATGATGCGCGGCAAGATAGCCCGTGATCGCCCCCGGCAGCGAGCCGACACCTGCCTGCAGAAAGATGTGGGTCGGCACGTCGTCGTATTGCTTCATCGCCTCATATGCGAGCGTGGTGTAGCCCTGCATGATCCAACGCGGGATCTCCGTATAGCCGTCAAACGCCGTGTCCTGCACGAGCACCCAGCCGCGCTCCTTCGCGAGATTCGCTGCATGGCGCACGGTGTCATCGTAGTTGTACGTTGTAAACGATGCCTCCGCACCGAGCCCGCGGATGTTTGCCAGACGCTCGGTCGAGCCGCCCTTTGGCATAAAGACATGAGCAAACAACCCGAAGATCTTCGCCGCCCACGCGATGCCGCGTCCGTGGTTTCCGTCTGTCGCCGTCACGAGCGTGACCTTGCGCAGCTGTTCGCGGTGCTCCGATTTCGTGAGGTTCTCGTAGGTCATCTCGCTCTCGGAGAGTCCAAGACGCTGCGCGAGATAGCGTGCGACCGCATAGCTCGCCCCGAGCCCCTTGAACGAGTTCAGCCCAAACCGCCCGCTCTCATCCTTGACTGCGATCCGTCCAAGTCCGAGCCCCGCCGCGAGACATTTGAGATCGGCAAGTGGTGTCGGTACGTAGTCCGGCAGCTCCTGATGGAACGCAACCGCACGCGCCGTCACACCGGAGTCGAACGCGGTGACATCCGATCGCGTACCGTCGGTATACGCGAGATGTACCGCCTTAATGGATTCGTTCATCGTCGATTCCTCCCTACAATCATTGTCCCATAATTTGCTTTCATTATAACACACGCGCACATCGTTGGTAAGAATCACAAAATATATTTTTTCAGATATTTATTCGCTTTTCAGAATTTTTCGCTTGACATTACTGCTCTCCAATTCGTATAATAGGATTTAATCTCAGTTAATACGGAGTGGAGACGACGCCGCAGACACAATGCCTCGCATTGGAAACATAGGTATGTCTTCCTCCCGCAGATTCAAAGGAGGAATTCTCATGAAGAAAACTCTGGTATCCGCACTCAGTGCAGCACTCGTCATCGGCGCAGCATCGACGACGTTCGCGGCGGCAAATCCGTTCAGCGATGTGCCGCGCGACCACTGGGCGTATGATGCGGTGTCGCAGCTCGCCGCCGACGGAGTGGTCGAGGGCTACGGCGACGGCACGTATCGCGGCGACCGCAACATCACGCGCTATGAGATGGCGCAGATGACGGCAAAGGCGATGGCAAAGGGCGATATGTCCGCATCGGACAGGGCACTCGTCGACCGCCTTGCCGCCGAGTTCGCGGACGAGCTGAACAACCTCGGCGTACGCGTGTCGAACCTCGAAAAGCACGCGGATATGGTGAAGTGGGAGGGCGTGCTCGAATACACCTACACGAGCTCCCGCTTTGAGAACTCTGCACGGGACATGAAAAGTGGAAAAAACCGCAAGAAGGTCAACTCGGACAACCTGCTCTTCCGGCTTGAGCCGACGGCAGAGGTCAACGACCACTGGTCGGTACACGCGCGTCTTGAGGCCGAGACCAAGATGAACAAGGATGCCGCATGGGATGTCACTGAGGACAAAGCCTCCTCGGACGACAGGGTGTCGCTCAAACGCGCATGGGCAGAGGGCGACTACACAAACTTCAACGTGAAGCTCGGTAAGATGGAAATGCTCTCGGCAGAGGCGTATGCAAAGCCGGGTGCGATTATCTTCGACCGTGAATTCTCGGGTGCGGAGGTCACCTTCGGCAAGGACGTCCAGTTCAAGCTGCAGGCAGGCCGCATGAGCAGCGATGAGATTCAGAGGGATAAGGCAGCAAACTATCAGGGTGCAGAGCTCCAGTACAACGGACGCCTGACGGCAGGGCTCGGCTACTACCGCCTCAATGCAGAAGATCTCCAAGGGATGCTCAAGAACAACAAGAAGACGATGCAGATTTTCGGGGTGAACCTCGCCTATCGCTTCGACAAGTACAATTTCCTCTCGGGCGCGTACGCATACAGCAAGGATTTCCAGTGGGGGAATATGCCCGACAAATCCTATCAGATCGCCTACGAGTACAGGGGTGCAGAGCCCGAGGATCGTGGCTCGTGGGGCGCATACGTCGCCTATCGCCAGATCGCAGGCGCCTCCGTGGCACCGACGACGGATGGCGCGATGGAGGGGGCGAGAGGCGTCGAGATCGGCGCAGACTACACGCTGCTGCCGAACGTCGTGCTCTCCGCGAAGTATTTCCGCGGCAAGGATCTCTATGCGCGCTATCTTGGCTCGGATAAGGACAGGGCATCGAAGATCTTCGGCCGCGTCGAGTTCTTCTTCTAAACGATTTCCATTCGGTCAACTTCCTTCTATCTATGAAAGCCTCTCCCGCCACGCGGGGGAGGCTTTTCGCACGCCTCTTGACCCGTGCCCCATTCTGCGCTATAACGATAGAAAGGAGATAGATACACGATCCCGTCCCCATGATGCACTTCTTCGCCGCAGCTCTGCTCACCGCCGCCCTCCTGCCGCAGGAGATGCTCTCTGCTCCGAACCGCAGGGAGGAGTATGGCATTGTCATGACAGACGGTGCAAAACAGCGCTGCATGCGCGGGAAGATATTGCCGCCTTTGTTGCGCAGTATATGAAGGAAGGAATTCCCCATGAACATTGTATTTGAAAAAGAGCACAGCCGCAGCGCGGCGTACGACGGAGCCTCCTGCATCGGCTATGCCGTCATCGAGGAGAGGGGCGGCCGCTGGGTCATCCCGCATACGGAGGTCGATCCCGCCTACGGGGGACAGGGCATCGCCCGCCGTCTGATCGAGGAGATCATCGCGGCGGCACGCCGCGAAGGCAGGAAGATCGTCCCCGTCTGCTCCTACGCCGCGAAGATGATGCTGCAGAGAAAGGACGCCTATCGAGACGTCCTAGAGAAGCACTGATAAATTCAGCACTACCATCTTGACACATCTTTTTTTTCCGCACTTCGGCGAAAAATCTACGCCAATTTGACGAATTTCATTTTATCAGCAACTCCCTAGAAAGTGATGTGCCACATGAATAAAAAGGATCTTGTCGCGCAGATTTCTGCCGCGATGGAGGAGTTTCTCCACGTACATCCCCGGGAGAGATTTTACGCGCTGGCGTTTGACTGCAATACAGAGTATGCAGAGTTTCTTGTCGGGATGAACACCGAGGAGGCGTTCCAAAAGACGCTGATGGA
>ERZ773042.1199-NODE-1199-length-15679-cov-14.006080_pt1 | contig 15679 bp, 11 predicted proteins | sample MGYA00511664_ERZ773042 | MGnify/ENA primary metagenome ERZ773042 (study PRJEB29015, sample SAMEA2737984) | human oral metagenome | biome: human oral; feature: human-associated habitat; material: dental | place: China | collected 2036 ... | reverse complement strand
GGAGTATTTTGGCGGACGCCAAGCAGCCGACTTTTCTCTATTTGAGTCAAAAATCACCAGACTATATGGTGTTCTCGGAAGAATTAGCAGCGTCGAACATTACGGTCAACAAGTTTAGTACCCGCCAGCAGGTTGAGGAAACAGACGGCTGGCATAACGGGCGGTTTGAGGTGGCGAAAATCGTCGCTGAAACGCCGGATGATGCGCATTTTCTGGTCTGCGGCAGCCTGCCATTTGTGCGCGATGTTTGGCAAAAACTAACCGCCGCTGGCGTCGACGAATCGCATATTTCAACGGAGACATTTTTTGAGCAATGATTGGGGTGACGAGTACAACAGAATTATCAACGACAGCAATTGACGGTGATAATTTTGATGTATTTTCGTCGCTAAGAGACGGTGCTGATGGTGAGAAATTTGTATCTGGCATTGGCGAAGTGGTGGCTGATGGTGCGGGTCAGCTTGATTTGGTAGCGGTGGCCGGCGGTGAGGCAGAGCTTGACGTTGCTATATCTGATAACGACACAAAAGAAGACTGCACGCCGATTGATCCTGAGTTTTGTCGAAATTTTGGTAGCGCGGCGTGTTTTGGTTGTGTCAACTTAGGATTATGCCAAGATCGTCAAGCGGCAATGATGGCAAACAAGGATAACCCTCAGTCTGAAGAACAGCTGAGTACACTGGAACAATTACTCCGAGAGGACGAAGCGCCAGGTGAGATCGTTTGGGCACAGGTGACACCGGAGACTGATGAAGCTGGTGACTTGAGCCAAATTGAAGAAGTGTCGGAAGTAGCAAGTCCTGAGGTGGTGGAAGTAGTTCTGGATGGTGGAGACGCCGCAGAGGAAGTTGGCTACCCCAAAGAACAGAAGAGTAATATCCATGATGAGGAAGATGGTAAGGTAGCGGATGTTGATGTTGAGACTGTGGAGAATATGGAAATAGATGATCACATAGTGGAGCCGCAAGCTACCGATCCTGGCCTTGATGAACCGGCTGAGATGAGCAAGCAATCGACACCAGAAGATGAAGTGGTTTTGCCGACGTCGATAGTGATTGAAGCTGACCCGGTCGTGCCTATTGTCGAGGATGCGAAAAAGGTAAATGACGATTTTGCTAACATGGTAGTGAGTGATGTTCAAGCATCACCGCAAATTGAGGTAAAAGAACCAAAGTTAGTTAAGGCGGTGGATACAGCTGACAGTTTGTCGCCAGTATCACCAGTTGAGGTGCCATCAAGAGAAATGCTGTCACATAACACCACAGCCGATGACACGGGGGATTATAATAATAGCCATGATATGGTGAGTGAGGTGGAAGAAAAGAGCGCGCTGCCAGCTATTGAACAAGAACTCTCCACCCAAGCGCCGGAGCCGTCAGTTGATATACAGACCGAAGACGTGAAACGTGAAACACCCGCCAAAGAAATAATTGCCGCCGCGCCAATGCCAGTAAAGAAGCAGTCTGATCAGCCGGCGGCGGTGCCGTCACCAATTCAAAACAGTGTTGAACATGGTGAAGAGATGATCTTTGTGAATGAAGAGTCTGCGGTTGATGACACCCCACCACAGCCTACTATTGTTGATACGCCAGCAGTGTATGAGGCGGTGAAAGTGGTGCCCGGGGACGATGCTGTAACCGAACGAGAAGTGATAGACGTAAAGCCTTCTGTCGCTACTGCTGGTAATGAAGATGAACTCCAGATTGAGTTACCACAGGATGGTAATCAGGAAGCGGCAGTGGATCAAACGGTTTATGAAGCGCAGACTCCCCCAGTTGAGCAGTTTGATGATGTGGTAATGGAAGAGAATTCTCGTGGTAATAGCGAAGAAGTGTGGGCCGAGGAGGATGTAGTATTCTTTGTTGAACAGTCGTCAGTGGCGGAGCCAGAAGCGCCTTTGACTGAGGCAGTGACAACGGAGCCGTTAACGGAAGTGACGATTGTGGCAAGTGAAGAAATTGATAAGCCAGAAGTTTTTATGGCTGATGAGATTGAGATTGAGTCCATAGAACCGTTGGATAATCTCCAGGTAGTATCAGTACCCGAAAATACCAAGGATGACTATGAGCCAGTGGAGCAACTCGTAGTCCCTGCTCCACCGACTATTAAGTTGGTCCTTACCGTTGAGTCAAAGGAGGCACCAGCGCAAGTATTGGAAAAATATGGTTTGCCTTGTGAGAAGCAGGATGATGTAATTACGACAACATCGGGAGAAAACAACTTGTGGTGTGATGATGAAATTAAGACAGCGGCTATAGAGATTAGTGATATACCATCAGATGTTGAGCTGCCGCCTGAAAGACTGGAAGAGCCTGCTTCCGATGAAGAGATGACCGAGTCGGCAGAGCTCGAGCTATATGAACTAGATGAGCCAGATGAGTTAGCAACAGATGCTGCTTCTGACGAGTATAGCTATAGCAGTAAAGTAAGCGTCGCGGATGAAGATATCCTGATTATCAAAAACCATCCACCCTTCGGTTTGTGGATGGATGATAGTCGGCTGAATCCGGAAGATAATAGAACCCCAGCTACCAGTAGCACTAGCGTCATTTCATGGTTGACGAAACTGGTTGGGGTGGTGGCGGTCTATGTTGTTTATAGTGGGCGAGAAAATAACCTGAGCCTAGGATAGACATTGCACAAACCTTAAGCTATAATAACAGTATATGGTTTGTGATTACGCACCGCCAGTCAATATGCAAATTATTTTAGTTTTCAAGCGCCCTTTGGGGCGTCTTTTGATTATAAGGAGGTCTACATGAAGGGTAATAAAAAAATTAATTTAAAAAAGATAACCTTATGTTTATTTGTCAGCTTGGTGGTCTTGGTTGGACTAGTAGCTTGTTTGGTATTGTGGCAAGGTAGTACGAAAGATATCGAGGCGGTGGCGGATAGTTTTAGGCCGCTTGATGGGTGGCAACAGACTAATCATGACATTGTACCACCAAAAGCTATATGTCTAATGGGGAACTGCCCAGAAGTTTATAAAGCATGGGTATATAAAGATTTTATAAATTATGATGATATTAAGAAGTTTACTAATAACGATAAATTACTGGAAATAGAGGATAGATGTAAGGATAAGAACCTTGACGTTTGTGAATTTAGTGGAAAAAGAAATGGCTATCAGTATAGAATAAATGTTTCACATCGTGATGACATGACGAGTATAGGACTAACGGTAAGAGAAAGGGGGTTTGTTGATAATATTGATTAAATTGTTTTAAGTATGAACTGTTAATTATTAAGATGATGGGGTGGTAGTCTTTATGAAGAAGCGAGCTGTAATAAGCTATACACTTGTAGCGGCTATAATTGTCAATCTAGTTGCTTTTAATGTTAATGCTGCGGCAGAGAACGTTAATAATAAATGTACGATGGTTACGGGGATATTTGCTAGGGGCTCTGGTCAGGAGGTTGGTCAAGATAAAGGTGAAGCTGCACGATTTAGGAGTCAGTTATTGTCTAGGATTGGCGATAAATCCAAATTCAATCTCTACGAACTAGGCAGCGAAAGTTACGGGGGTAATCAATATCCAGCGGTTAATGTTAGTAATCTTATGAATGGCAACGCCATTGGCGCCAAGATGAGTGGTGGTATGAGATATGATTATGGCAAAAGCGTCGATCAAGGTGTCGTAGAATTGAATGCCTATTTAACTGCTCGCCACCGCAAATGTCCCAAAGAGTTTTTCATTTTGGGAGGTTACTCACAGGGTGCGCAGGTGGTTGGACAGACCTTGCCTGGCATATCATCTGACATCAAGCAGAAGATAGTCTTTACGATGTTGTTCGGCGATCCTAAATTATATTTGCCAGAGGGTGAAGGTATCCTGCCGCCAGCATGCTTTAAGAAAAAGTTATCAACCTATCGGCGCGAAATTGCTAATTGTTTTGTTGATAACGGTGCACTTGGTGCGCGAAAACCGTTTTTGCCAGACGAAGATAATGTAAAGACTGGACTATGGTGTCTCGGTCATGACTATGTATGTGGTAGCTCAAAATTTGCTTGGGATACGGATGGACATGGTAAGTATGCTAATACCAATGGGCCAATCGATGATGGTGTATTTGAGGCGGCTATTCGGTTAAATAAGGCTATTCAGTCTACTCCGCAAGACGGTCCAATAATCAATGACAAGCGTTCAAATAATAATATGGGTACGACGGGAACTGACGTAGTGTTTGTTTTGGATACCACCGGGTCGATGCGTCCATATATTGATCAGATGAAAACGTTCATCAGAAATTATAGCTCGAAGATCAAAGAAATGAACGGACGAGTTGGATTGGTTGTGTATCGTGATGCTGGTGATGAATATACTGCTAAAAAATTATCAGATTTACAATCGGATACTACCGACCTGCTTGCCAAGCTTGATAGCATTTCAGTTGATGGTGGCGGTGACACACCAGAGGCAGCGTTGCATGCTAGTATGGTGGCCATGAATGAGATGAAGTGGCAGAAGGGAGCGACAAAAGCAATCATTCTGTTGACTGATGCTGGCTATCACGAGCCGGATAGAGTTGATGGCTCAACGGTGGCGACCGTGGCTAAGCGTTCGCTAGAAATTGATCCAGTAAATGTATATCCGGTCGTGGAACATCATCTGGCGAGTTCGTACACAGATGTCGCTAAACAAACCTCGGGCCAAGTCGTTGTTAGTGGTGGCGAGAATGATACAATTGGCGCACTAACAAAAGCCTTAACTAAAATCAAGAATCGTCCAAACGCCAAGCTGAAAATTGGTGAATATTATGCGGAGATTGGCCAGGAAATTACCTTTGACGCCAGTGATTCGTACGTCGTTGACGGCAAGATCACAAAGTACGAATGGGATTTTGATGGCGATGGTAAGATTGATCAAACAACGACAAACCCAGTTGCTAGCCATGTTTACACTGAAAAATTTGATGGCATCATGCAGGTGAGAATGAGTGCTGATAACGACACGGTATCAAACATATCAGCGCCCGTTAAAGTTGGCATCAAGCCTAATCGGCCTGTTGGTCCTGGAGCGCCTCGGGTCTCGGCAAAAATTATTGAGCGAGATGGCGATAAGGTGACGATTCGGCTCAATTGGCAACCAGTTGATAATTTGTCTTCGCGCTGGCTGATTCGGCTGGATGATAACAATCTTGGCTGGGCGGTCGGTGAACAGCGACAACTTGATATCACCGATGTCGATATATCAAAAACCAGAACAATTACTGTGACGGGTATGAAAGCTGACGGGTATGTTGGTAAATCCACAACTATACAAATTGACAATAAGACGGCTCATTCTCAGACGGAGGATCCAACTGCCAAGCAATGTCCATATCACATCAAATTAGGCCCAATCACCATCGCTTGTTGTTATCAGAAAATAACGTTTGGCAAATGGTCGTTTCATTGGATAATTTGGTATATTGTTAGGAATTAATCGAGGTGTAGTGATATGAAGATCTCTGACCGTCATCCGTTGGACCGTCCTCGCGAGAAACTAGCGCGTTACGGTACGGCGCGACTGAGCGACTTGGAGCTGTTGATGGCGATTATTGGCAGCGGTAATGCTCGGGCCGATGTCGGTAAAATTGCGCGCGAGGTGCTGAAAATTGTGCGTCAAAAAGGCGGCGATGTTTCGTATGATGATCTGCGTGGCGTGGTTGGCTTGGGCGAAGCGAAAATTCCGGTGATTTTAGCGAGCTTAGAACTGGCGCGACGGTATTTGCTGGATAGCGAGCAACCGATCATTGACAGTCCGGAAAAAGCCGTCGAGCTGCTGGCCGACATTCGCGACAAAAAGCAGGAGTATTTCGTCTGTCTGACGTTGGATGGTGCGAATCGTTTGATCGCCAAGCGGGTAGTGACCATCGGCACGCTGACTGCCAGCCTGGTACATCCGCGCGAGGTCTTCGCCGATGCCATCGCCGACCGTGCGGCCTCGATCATCGTGGCGCATAATCATCCGAGCGGGAGCTTGGAGGCGAGTGTTGCTGATCGAGAAGTAACAAACCGTTTGCGGCAGGCAGGTGAATTGTTGGGGATTAGTTTGGTTGATCATATAATTATCACAAAAGATAATTTTCAAAGCATAATTTGATATTGTTGATATAAAACCTCTGTCAAACATAGTATAATATCCCTATGACATCGGGGGATAATCTTAAAGAACAAGAACGTACTAAACTTCACAACACGATTTGGAAGATTGCTAATGAGCTGCGCGGCTCGGTGGATGGCTGGGATTTTAAGGCGTATGTGCTAGGCTTCTTATTTTACCGGTTTATATCGGAAAACCTAGTTAACTATATCAATGCTGAAGAACGCAAAACTGGCGTAGCTGATTTTAACTACGCTGGACTTAGCGATGATCAGGCGGAGTTTGGCCGTGAGGATACAGTAAATGACAAAGGGTTTTATATCTTGCCAAGCGAACTGTTTGAAAATGTCCGTAGGCGTGCCAAAAATGACGAAAATTTGAACGAAACGCTTAGTAAAATATTTCGTAACATTGAGCAATCAGCTAAAGGTTTTGATAGTGAAGATGATTTTCGCGGGCTGTTTGACGATTTAGACGTCAATAGTAATAAGCTTGGTCCGACTGTCGCTCGTCGCAATGAGCGATTAGTGAAGCTAATGAATGCCATTGGTGAATTAGAGCTTGGCAAGTTTGAAGATAATACGATTGACGCTTTTGGTGATGCGTACGAGTATCTAATGACCATGTATGCTGGCAATGCTGGCAAATCCGGAGGTGAGTTCTTCACGCCGCAAGAAGTGAGTGAGCTTTTGGCAAAAATTACTATTGTCGGTAAGACCTCGGTAAACAAAGTGTACGATCCAGCAGCAGGCTCCGGTTCACTACTACTGAAGTTTGCGAAAGTTCTGGGTAAGGATAATGTCAGGCAAGGCTTTTACGGGCAAGAGATTAACATTACGACCTATAACCTTTGTCGCATTAATATGTTTCTACATGATATTAATTATGAAAAATTTAACATTGCCCACGGCGATACACTGAAAGATCCGAAACACTGGGATGACGAGCCGTTTGATGCGATTGTCTCAAATCCGCCATATAGTATCAAGTGGGACGGCGACAGTAATCCGACGCTCATCAATGATTCTCGCTTTAGCCCAGCTGGAGTGTTGGCGCCGCGCAGTAAAGCTGATTTGGCATTCACGATGCATATGTTGAGCTGGCTCAGCGAGAGCGGTACGGCAGCGATTGTTGAGTTTCCTGGCGCACTATATCGCGGCGGTGCTGAGGCAAAAATCCGTAAATATTTGGTAGAGAGTAATTATGTTGATGCCGTTATCCAACTGCCACCAGACCTGTTCTTCGGTACGACGATTAGCACTTGTATCCTTGTTTTGAAAAAGAGCCGGGTGACAAATGACGTATTGTTTATCGATGCCAGTGCTGAGTTTGTGCGAAAAGGCAATAAGAATAAGCTGAGCGAGGAAAACAGGCAAAAAATATTGGATAGTTTTACGAATCGGCAAAATATCGACTACTTTGCGAAAGTTGCTGCTTATGAAGATGTCGCCGCCAATGACTATAATCTATCAGTGAGTTCGTATGTTGAGGCGGAAGATACACAAGAAGTGATCGACATCACTGAGCTCAATGCTGACATCGCAAAGATTGTGGCTCGCCAGTCGGAGTTACGGACGGAAATTGACGCGATAGTTGCGGATCTCGAAAAGGATAGTGATGGTGCGAGATAACGGCAATATCGTTGTCTATGTTGATGATAACAGTAAACCACAAGTTGATGTGCGGTTTCAGGACGAGACGGTTTGGCTGACGCAGGCGCAGTTGGTTGATCTATATCAATCAAGTAAAGCGAATGTTAGCGAGCATATAAAAAATATCTTTGACGAGGGTGAACTTAATCCTGCAGCAACTGTTCGGAAATTCCGAACAGTTAAAAGTCAAGTAATTGCGTTCAGTATCTTAGAGGTAGGTGGTTAATGGGTAAACTTATCCTAGAGTTAGACCATTCTGAGGCCAGAGATTTATTACTGCGACCGAATTCATATTGTAATTTTGGTCTGCCCGCATATTTTAATATGCAAAACCTCTTAGATTGTGCTGATGGCATAGTTCAAAAAGGAGGCTATAGAAACAGTGGTAAGAAGTCAGGACCAGGTGCTTTTGAGGGTGTAAACTACACGCTACTTACCAACAAAGATGGCGCATATGCATGGCGACCATACGAACTTGTCCACCCGATTCTTTACGTTGAATTGGTGACTTTACTCACAGAGGAAAAGAATTGGAATTGTATTAAGGAGCGCTTCAAAGAGATGCGACGTAACGACAAGATTATAGCGGTAAATATTCCGCAAAGACCCGATGAGAGTGAAAAAAATACAGAAAAAGAAGAGAACATACATCGTTGGTGGAGCGAGACGGAACAGGCATCAATCAAATTATCGCTAGAATTCAAGTATCTTACTACTACAGACATCACAGATTGTTACGGGTCTTTATATACACATTCCGTCGCATGGGCGCTTCATGACAAAAAAACAGCGAAATCTAACCGCAAAGGTCTAGACAAAAAAGGCGGACTGCTAGGAAATAGTATCGACAATTATTTGCAAGATATGCATAACAGACAGACAAACGGGATACCTCAGGGTAATATGGTGTCCGATCTGATCGCGGAGATGGTCCTTGGCTTTGCAGACATGTCGCTAAGTGAACAGCTGATAAAAGCGAAAATTGAAGAATATAAGATACTTAGGTACCGGGACGACTATAGAATTTTTACAAACAGTCGCCAAGATGCTGAAAAAATTCTCCTAAAGCTGAACAGCATATTAACGGAATTAAATTTTAAACTAAACCCGAATAAGACGGTGATAGCCAATAGTGTTATCGACGCTTCGATTAGAAATGACAAGATTAACTTAATTTCATCTAGTCATGGACATCGCCTTGGTTTGCAACACCAGCTACTTTATATCAGAAACTTTGCAAAAATACACAAAAATTCAGGAAGTGTAAGTAGACTATTTGGAGATTTTCGAAAACGTATAGAAAACCTCAAAGATAAGCCTGATCAGAGCGACGCAATGGTTGCTATTGTGGTGGATATAATGCTTAATAATCCTCGAACATATGCAACTGGTGCTTCTGTGATATCGAAGCTGATGTCATTTGATACGAAAAAGGAGCGAGATGATATGTACCAAAAAATTGAACGTAAATTTACTGATGTTCCAAATGTGGGATATCTAGACATATGTCTGCAACGCATTAGTATTAAATCGAATAGAAACAGAAAGTTCGATGAGCCTTTATGTAAACTTGTATCACGTAACCCGATTATTTCTATGCTGTATAAATGCCCTTTAATTGCAGGTGGAATGGTTGATGGTATTTGGAACTCGGTATGGTTAGAATCATCAGCATTTCGTGAATTATCTAAAGCTAATTTCATAGACGATACGGTTATTAGTAAACTGGACGATGTCATGTCGATCACTGAGACAGAATTATATATAAAGGAAACATCGCCAGACTATGCGATAAAGGATGAACACGATGAGTAAAATTGATGATTTGATTCAAGAGCTGTGTCCAGATGGGATTAGTGTGTGGAGCCTTGGAGACTTGGAGGACTCTGGAAAAATAAAACTTGGTCGTGGTATGGTTATTTCGAAAAATGATATAGCCGATAATCCAGGCAGTTACCCTGTATATTCATCATCAGCTACTGGCCTTGGTGAGTTCGGAAGATATTCTAAATATATATTTGATGATGAGCGTATTACTTGGTCTGTTGATGGAGGCGGTAGATTCTTTCATCGAAAGGCACATAAATATTCAGTGACAAATGTGTCAGGATGGATAAAAGTGAACGATACAAATATAATTACCAAATATCTATATTATGTTCTTGACAATTTATGGCTTACAAAAAAGTTTGATTATGTTAAAAAGGCTCACCCATCTGTGATACGCAACGAATATAACATTCCTCTTCCGCCTCTTGAGGTTCAAAAAGAGATTGTGCGTGTGCTAGACTCGTTTACAGAGCTAGAAGCAGAGCTAGAAGCAGAGCTAGAAGCGAGAAAGAAGCAGTATAAATACTATCGTAATGACTTGTTGATCTTTAGCAAATCTTCAAATACGGTAGAGCAGAAGTTGTTAAGTGAGGTTGTGAGAATCAAAAATGGTAAGGACTGGAAAGTTGCTGGAGAGGGTAATATTCCTGTGTATGGCAGTGGTGGGCGCATGTCTATGAGAGTAGATAGATGTATGTATAATAAGCCTACAGTGTTATTGCCTAGAAAAGGTACTATTTCTAATGTTTTTTATGTGGAGGAGCCTTTTTGGAATGTCGATACCATATACTATACAGAAATAGACGCAGACGTTATTATTCCTAAATATTTTTTCTATTTTATGGATAATTTTAATTTATCCAAGCTGGATACGGGATCTGGTAGGCCCAGTCTAACACATGCAGTATTAAACAAGATTCGAATACCCATACCCCCTATGAGTAGACAAAAACAAATCGTCTCAATTCTTGATAAATTCGAAAAACTCACCAGCGATATTTCTGTTGGTTTGCCAGCCGAGATTGAAGCTCGCCGCAAGCAATACGAGTATTACCGTAATAAATTATTAACATTCAAAGAGTTGGAGCATTCAAAATGAAATATGATGTAATTGCTGAAAATAGTGATAGCACTGTCGTCAGCGACTATGTCTCGCCTTACCAGCGGGCGACGAGTTATCAGAGCGAGGCACAATTAGAACAGGAATTAATCAAGCAATTGCAAGCGCAGGCGTATGAATACTTGCCGATCAAGAGCGAGGCTGATTTGACAGAGAATCTGCGCACGCAGTTGGAGAAGTTGAATGATTACACGTTTACCGATGCTGAGTGGCAGCGGTTCTTCGCGGAGCGGATCGCTAATGGCAATGAGAATATTGCTGACAAGACCTTCAAGATCCAGGAAGACAGTACGCAATTATTGCAACGCGATAACGGCGAGGTGATTAATATTCGCCTGTTAGATAAAACGAACATTCACAGGAACTGCCTGCAGGTCATCAATCAATACGAGGTGTCGGGCGCGCGGGATAACCGCTATGATATGACGCTGCTAGTGAATGGCTTGCCGCTGGTGCATATCGAGCTAAAAAGGCGCGGCGTACCCCTGCAGGAAGCTTTCAATCAGATCAATCGCTATCAGCGGGACAGTTTTTGGGCGGGCAGCGGGCTGTTTGAATACGTTCAGCTATTTGTGATCAGTAACGGCACTCATACGAAATATTACAGCAATACGACGCGCTGGCAACATATCAATGAGGCGGGTAAATTAGATTCGCGTCGCAGCAAAAAGACCAGCCATAGTTTTGAGTTTACCAGCTGGTGGGCAGATGCTAAAAATCGCCCAATTGCCGATTTGATAGATTTTACGGCGACCTTTCTATCCAAGCATACGCTATTGAATGTGCTGACGAAGTACTGCGTATTTACCAGTGATAAATTATTGCTGGTGATGCGCCCATACCAGATTGTGGCGACTGAGCGTATTTTGAATCGCATCCAGATTGCTACAAATTACAAAAAACTCGGTACAGTTGAGGCTGGCGGCTATGTGTGGCATACCACAGGTAGCGGCAAGACGTTGACTAGTTTCAAGACGGCTCAGCTGGCGAGTAAGCTGGAATATATTGATAAAGTGCTTTTCGTGGTTGATCGCAAAGACCTCGACTACCAAACCATGAAAGAGTACGACAAGTTCCAAGAAGGGGCGGCGAATAGCAATACCAGTACGCGGGTTCTGACGAGGCAATTGGGTGATCCAAATGCTAAGATTATCATTACGACCATTCAAAAACTCGACACATTCATCAAGCGCAATCAAGGCCACAAGGCTTTTGATGATCACATGGTTATCATCTTTGACGAATGTCACCGCTCGCAATTTGGCGATATGCATCATGCCATCACCAAAAGTTTTCATAATTATCATTTGTTTGGCTTTACGGGTACACCGATATCCAAAGAAAATGCGTCCAGTGGTGGACGGGTTGATCTACGAACAACTGATCAGGCGTTTGGTGACAGGTTGCACGCCTACACCATAGTTGATGCTATTACTGACAAGAATGTGTTGCCGTTTCGGATTGACTATATTCGTACGATTCGCGAGGCGGATGAGGTCGATGATCAGCAGAAGGTGCGAGATATTGATCGTGAGCGGGCATTGAACGCCCCAGAGCGTATTAGCAATGTTGTGCGATATATTCGTGACCACTTTGATCAAAAAACCATGCGCAACGCCAAATCATACGCATTTACGCGGCTGATGAATGTGCATGAAGTCGCGTCGGCGCGAGACAGAGCGGCAGTCGAAGAGACAAAAGATAAAATTCGGCTGAGTGGATTTAATTCAATTTTTGCGGTGAGTTCAATCGATACAGCAAAACTTTATTACAATGAGTTTAAGCGTCAGCAAGCTGAGCTTCCTGAGCCAAGGCGGTTAAAAATTGCTACGATTTATAGCTACGGAGCGAACGATCCTGATCTAGAAATGGACGGCATGGACGATGAAAACTCGGAAAATACCGACGGACTGGATGTTTCATCCCGGGATTTTCTGGAGGGCGTAATTCGTGATTATAATGCAACGTTTGGTACGAATTATGATACCAGTGCTGAGCGATTCCAGAATTACTACAAAGACGTCAGCCTGCGGATGAAGAATCGAGAGATTGATTTATTGATCGTGGTGAATATGTTTTTAACGGGCTTTGATGCCACAACGTTAAATACGCTGTGGGTTGATAAAAATTTGCGGATGCACGGACTGATTCAGGCGTATTCACGGACGAATCGTATCCTTAATTCAATTAAAACCTATGGAAATATTGTAACATTTCGCAATTTGGAGGAGGCGACTAATAAAGCTTTAGCGCTTTTTGGCGACAAAGACGCGAAGGGTGTTGTGTTACTGCGTCCTTTTCGGGATTACTATGAGGGCTATGAAGACGCTGGAAAGAAAAAGCCAGGCTATGTTGATTTAATCACGGAGCTAAAAGATAAATTTCCAGTGGGCGAGATAATTGCAAGTGAGCAAGAACAAAAGGAATTCGTGAAGTTGTATGGCGCAATTCTGAGGGTAAAGAATATTCTGTCTAGTTTTGATGAATTCATTGGACAAGAGATTTTGAGCCAGCGAGATGTGCAAGATTATCACAGTATGTACATTGATCTCTACAATGAACTGCGGCCGAAATCTGATGAGAACAAAGAGAATATCAATGATGATTTAGTATTTGAGATGGAGCTTATCAAACAGGTTGAGATAAATATTGATTACATCCTGGAATTGATTCGGCAATATCACGATAGTCATATGAATAATAAAGAGATATTGGTCGATATTGACAAAGCGGTTAACTCCTCTGTGGAATTACGCAATAAAAAGGACTTGATCGAACAGTTTATCGCTTCGCTTACTGTTAATAGCTCGGTCGACAGTGACTGGCGAGAGTTTGTGAAGTTAAGGAAAATCAAGGAGCTAGATCAGATCATCGATGATGAAAAATTAGATAAAAAAGCGGCGTATGCGTTCATAAAGGATGCTTTTCGCAACGGCTATATACAATCAACCGGCACAGGTTTATCGCAGATACTGCCGCCAATATCGCTATTTTCGGCTTGTGGGGAGCGCAGCCTAAAAAGAAAAGCGGTGTTGGAAAAGCTTAGGAATTTCTTTGACCGATTCTTTAGCATTTCGAGTAGGGATCTGTAGGGCTGATTGATTATGAAATGAGAGTCAGGTTTGCAACTGACTCTCATTTTACTTTAGTGTTTTCCAGAGTAGCCAGGTTTATTTTTTGAAATGTACGAATTGAGCCCGTGTCCTTGTTGTGCTAGGCTCTTCATCATCTCAACAGCATCAGCTCCTGCGCTCTCATAAGTATAGGTGTATACAGTGTATTTTCCAGATTTGAATTGCACTGTAATACTCTCTTCCTTCGTATTGTAAGCAACTATGCCTGAATTTCCACTAATATTCCCATAAGGTATCATATATCCTCCTCTTTAATTATTGGTAACTTGTGTCGCCATTACCCTCCATATTGCGACTGGTTTATTTTATATTTGTGACTACTCGCAGGTGTCACAAATTAAATTCGTTATGAATCGACTATAAAGTCGACCTCCGCCCCCCCCACAGGAGCGTTCGCTATTGAGAGTACATAAAGGCTCTATCTTTGTCAAGACCACCCGAAGAATTATTGACACTTATGCACTGGGTACTATATAATGAAAGTAACATGCATCATATTCAAAAGAAATTGCTAGAACTAGCAAAGACCAATAACTTGGCAGAATGCACATTGCGCAGAACTGCCGAACTCATCGGTAATCCAGATATGAGCCCCGGTCAGATACAGCATCATCTATTGCAGCTTGAAAAACGAAACCTGCTTTTTATAAACAGAAAGAATAAAACCCAGCGGCTGGAATCACCGGTGGAGGACGACAGGTTTGTTTTAGTGCCAATTGTCGGTTCGGCAAGCTGCGGTCCGGCGCTCAATTATGCTGATGAATACAACGAGGGTCTCTTGAGAATATCGAAGCAACTACTTGATAAGCAGTCAAAGCAATCTAATAGCAATAAGCATAAGTATATAGCGGTAAGGGCCGATGGTGATTCTATGAATAATGCCAGCGTTGGTAGATTTAGGCAATCGATCAATAGTGGTGATTTTGTTCTTGTGGACATTAGTCAACGCTGTGCTGAGGACGGGGATTATGTTTTGTCTATTATCGGTGGTATGGCTAATATAAAGCGTCTTAAAAAACACGAGGAGTATATATCACTAGAATCCGAATCCTTTACCCCTGAGAGGTTCCCGCCTATTATTGTCGATCAATCGGAGGATTATATGATTAATGGCAAAGTGATTGCTGTCTATAAAAATACGAGCGGCTAAGGGGGTTTATCTGTCATTGTAGGAGTAATTGATGGAAAGGATTGTAACAATGCGTCAAATAAAATGTCCGAATTGCGGTCAAGTGTTTGAAATAGACCAGGCGAGCTATGCTGATATTGTTAAGCAGGTTCGTGACCATGAATTTATGCGTGAGATTGCCGAGCGAGAAGATCTATTGCGTACAGATAAAGAAAACGCTGTACAACTAGCGCAACAAAAGACTCGTAGCGAACTTCAAAAGCTACTGTCTGAGAAAGAGGCTGAACTAGCGAGCTTACAAGTAGAGAATAAAGCAGAAGTTGCTCGAATTAACTCTGAGAAGCAATCGGAAATATCATCGCTGGAGTCTAGACTAGAGAAAGCACAAGGTGAAAAAGAGCTGGCCTTAGAGCGTTTACGTTCGGAAGCTGGTAAAGAGCTAGCGCAAACTAAGTCGCAGAGTGATCAAACAATTGCAGACTTAAACGCAAGAATCAAGGCTTTTGAGACTGAGAAAGATTTGGAGGTTAACCGGGCGGTTAGCGCTGTTGAGCGTGAGCGTGATAATTTTAAGCTGCAGCTAGCCGCCAAAGAGAATGAGCGCCAGCTTGTCGAGTCAAATTTGAAAGAAAAATATACAGCAGAGCTAAAAGCAAAAGATGAGCAGATTGCTTATTACAAAGATTTTAAGGCTCGTTTGTCGACCAAAATGTTGGGCGAGACGCTGG